>WNGR01015449.1_pt1 | contig 15366 bp, 16 predicted proteins | sample 5407581 | NCBI WGS metagenome assembly WNGR01 (sample SAMN13153383, study PRJNA577476) | soil metagenome | isolation source: 80 cm soil or saprolite under Garry oak tree replicate 2 | place: USA:California | collected 2016-06-15
CTCTGGGCGGCTAAGGCGATGGGTTGAGCACATGGATCGCGAGGCACGGAGTACGGACGGGAATACGTTCTTTTCAGGCCAGCAGGGCTTCTGCTAAAGCCGCCCACTCCGCCTCAAAGGTGGGTCGGCGGTAGGCGGTTCCGGAACGTTTATACCAGTAGTCGGCGTTCGAGGCGGAGCCTTCTTTGCGATGGAGGTAGGCATGGACTGCCATTGCGTCGCTCGTTTCGAGCTCGTCGACCTCGCCGTGGGCCTTCGCCCAGTCTCCCTTTGCATCCCACCACAGGGCCGCAAGCGGAGCGGACAACCCGGCAGGTGGAGCTGCATCTGCAATGGATTTCGTGAATTCTTCGGAGGTCATGGTGAACTCGGAAGTGCAATCTCCCTAGGAAGAGATTATTCCCACGACAGGCGCGGTACAACTGCGCCGATCTGGGCACACCCGGCCGGTGAATACGAGGGAAAGACTTGCGGAAGGCCGTTTTCGGCCCTCCGCAAATGGTGGGTTGGATCAGGCGGCGGCGGCCAACGTGTTCACTTTGCCGGCAATCTCGGTGAGCAGTTTGTCGGCCTTGCCCTCTTCCAGTTCAATGCTCTTCAGGATCGTGGCATCCTCTTGCAGAGCAAGGATTTCCGCCCAGCGGCGGAGCGTTCCGTAGACCGCGATCTCATGGTGCTCGACCTGCTGCGCCGCACCGATGAGAGCAATGTTGCGAACCGTGGGGTTGGTAACGTCGTCAATGGTGTCGGAGGCTTCGTCGATCAGGCCCTCGCATACCTTGCAAGTCTCCGTGCTGTCGTCATCGGAGATGCGCTGGAGCAGCGATTGCACTTTGGTGACGTGGCCGCGAGTCTCTTCCAGATGGTTGCTGAAGGCCGTGATGAGTTCGGTGTCGGTGGAGTTTTCAATCATGTCCGGCAGAGCCTCTGTGATCTTCTGCTCCATGTCGAGCGCTTTCCGAAGGTTGTCGATGTATAGACTGCGAAGGTCTTCGATGTGTGCGGAGAGTAGTTTCATGGTGTTGCCCTTCTCTGTGGGTGGAATTGAGACTTCTCCGAGCGAAGCCGTGCCGCTTAAGATGGCGGGGCGGGGGCGCGGGATGTCCTGGGCGACCTGCGCCGGCGTGACCCAATGTGCAGCCGGATATGCGGCAAACTTTTTTCTTCGAGGTTCATCGTAAGCAAGATGGCGCTCCGTCTGAGAGGTTGGCTGGCGGCTGTGGCGCTGGCTTGCATGCTCAAGTCCAGCGCGTCGGCAGAACCCGTACCCGTGCGTCATCTGGAAGGAACGGTACACGGCTTTCTAGCGCTGCGGTCCGAAGAGGGCAAGGTCATCGCGGTCGGCGACCTCTTCCAGGTGGTGCACGACGACAAGGTTACCTCGCGTCTGGTATTCCATTTCAAAGACGGTTCGCTAGACGATGAGACCGCGGTATTTTCGCAACGCGGCACGTTCCAGCTCATCACCGATCGGCACATTCAGAAAGGGCCGTCGTACCCCAGGCCGATGGATCTGTCGATCGACGTTCGCCGCGGCCAGGTGACGTCACGCTCCACGGGCAAGGACGGCAAGGAGGAGGTGAAGAGCGAACACATGGATTTGCCGTCGGACCTTGTCAATGGCCTGGTCCTCTCGATAACGAAGAATATCCTGCCCGAAACGCCGGAGACGAAAGTGTCCATGCTGGTCGCCACCCCGAAGCTGCGGCTGATAAAGCTCGCGATCTCCCCGCGCGGCGAGGAGCCTTTCTCGCTGGTTGACTCGCAGCGCAAAGCCATGCGCTATGAGATCAAGATCGAGTTGGGAGGCGTCGCGGGCATTGTGGCGCCCATCGTCGGCAAGCAGCCGCCGAACATTCAGGTCTGGATCGCAGGTGGAATGGCTCCCGCATTCGTGAGGGAGCAAGGCCCGCTGTATGAGGGTGGGCCCATTTGGAACATCCAACTGACCAGCCCGATCTGGCCGGATTCGCATCGTCCCTGACTTTGCGGGTTGCCAACTTGCAGAGACGCTACGGCGTGTCGCAGTGGGACTCCGGATTTTCGTGCTGTACGGACATGAACCGGTCGACCATCGTTCCCGCGCATCGGGCGCCGCAGAGATGCTTCACGTTGGGCGCGTGCGCCTGCTTCAACTGCCACCGCGTGAGCTGAATCAGCGGCTGATCCTCGCCCGGCGTGTCCCCCTGGAAGCAATCCACCCACGCGAGCCACCAGTCGCCGTCGACGCCCTTCTTGTCGCCGCACACATCGCATGCATAACTCTCGCTGTAAGCCATCGGCTGTCCTCTTTGAGGTGAAAATATCACAGACGGTTCCACGCGGGCCACCGACGCGAATCGATGAGCCAACATCGAAACCGGCTCGATGCGCATCGCGGAGTTGGTATATGCTCTTTTCCACTGTGGGAGGGGATTAGCGATGGCGAATGCCGGATGGCCGGAACTCGACTGGGAGCAGTGGAAGGACACCGCGGCCACGCTGCATATGGGTACGCAGATCGTGGGTAAGACGCGGCTGGCGCTGACGCCGCTGCAAAATCACTGGTGGAATGTTCCGCTGTACGTCTCGGCGCGCGGGCTGACGACCTCGGCGATGCCGTGGCGCGGCAACGTGCTGGAGGTGGAGTTCGACTTCTGCGAGCATCTGCTGGAGTTGCGGCTGGGACGCGGCGCGGAGGTCGTGCGAGCGAAGATGGAGCTGCGGCCGCGGTCAGTCGCGGACTTCTACGCCGAGTACATGCGCGTGCTGCGCGGGCTGGGTGTCGAGGTGAAGATCTGGCCCATGCCGGTCGAAGTGGCCGCACCGGTCCGCTTCGATCTGGATACGGCAAACGCTTCGTACGATCCCGACGCCGTGCAGCGGTTTCACCAGGTGCTGATGCGCGCGGATACAGTCTTCAAGCGATTTGCGACGGGATTCCTGGGGAAGATCAGCCCGGTGCATTTCTTCTGGGGAAGCTTCGATCTCGCGGTGACGCGCTTCAGCGGGCGGCCGGCGGCGGGACCTCCGCGTCCGGACCGCATCCAGCAGGAAGCGTACTCGCACGAGGTGATCTCCGCTGGATTCTGGCCGGGAAACGGCGGATACGGCGCGGCCGCGTTTTACTGCTATGCCGCTCCAGTGCCGGATGGGTTGGCAGGCAAGCCTGTTCGCCCGGGCGCATGGGATCCGGCGTTGGGAGAGTTTCTGCTGAAGTACGATGACGTGCGGAAGGCAGCGTCGCCGGAAGACGCGCTGATGGCGTTCCTGGAGAGCACGTATGCGGCAGGCGCGGATGCGGCCAGGTGGGATCGCAAGGCGCTGGAGCGGCCGGTTGCGAGCGTGCCGTCGGCTTAACTAGGTGAAGCCCTTACGGGCTTCACGTTCAGGCCGTGTCTGTGCGTTTAACCGGAGGCGTCAGGCAGCCGTAGAGTGGGTGACCCGCTGCGCCATCTCAAACTCTTTGGCCATCGCTTCGCACTCTTCGCGGTCCATGATCATGCTGGCTGCGGACCATAGCTCGGTGTAGAAATCTGCGAGGTGGACCGGGGGCACCGGCGCCGCTTTCGGATCTCGAATGGATGTTGTCTGCGCGAGCTCGCCGAGTTGCAGGGTGATCTCGGGGGTGTCCAGCATCATGATTTCCGTGGGTTGTACAAAGCGCGGCTGCTCTACGGGAACGGGCTTCATAGTAGTGCTCCTGTGAAGACGAACAAAGTGCCGTACACCGGAAGAAATTTCCCGATTACTCGGAAATATTTTCGCAGTCTGCATAATCTACCCCAAAAGTGGTATCGACGGAAGAGAAATCTTGCATGGCCCGTAAGTTACAGATCCACAGGTAGATACACAGGGAACACAAGCCAGATTTGCCAGAAACTGAGGATCATTATGGTGCTGGGGGATTTTAGTCGGTCGCATTCCTCTATCGCAACCAGCGTTAAGAACGCACGAGTTGCCTCGGAGACCAACTAAAGCGCGGGGGATCGGCTGTGAATTCCTGGTGTGCAATCGCGTCAACACGACGGCCAAATTGCGGCAGTGTTTACGCGGCGATGGGGTGATGGTGGAGGATCAGTTCCAATTCTCGCGCGATCGCTTCTGCCTCTTCGCGATCGAGAATGAGGCAGGCCGCCGATGCGAACTCATTGCGGTCAAAGGTGAAAGCAGCCGGCCCGGATGGCGAACGCCGCATATCCTGAGTTGCGACAGTGTCGGTGAGATCGATCAGCTCCAATGCCATCTCGGCGTTGTCGAGCATCATCAATTCGCTCTTCTGTTCGAAACGGCTCTTCTGAACAAGTGCTGGCTTCATGATTACTCTCCTTCATGTGTTAGATGCCGTATTTGTGCAATAGATAGCGAAAACGGGACGATTCTGCGGCCTTGCGAGGAGGAGTCCCAGGCGGTGATCTGGCGCGATTCGTTGCTGAGGCAGGGGCTTGCGGAGCATGCGACAATCTATACAGCGAGCCATGCCTATCCGAGCCGAGTCCTCCCCCGAAACTCTGGCGCTCGACGCCATGCAAACCGCCGTTCCCATACCGTCGCCTGCGCAGATCACTCCTGCGCTGTTGAAGACGCACAGCATCACGGCAGACGAATACGCGCGCATTGAGAAGCTGATGGGACGCACGCCTTCGCTCACGGAGCTTGGAATTTTTTCCGTGATGTGGTCGGAGCACTGCAGCTACAAATCCTCGCGAGTCCACTTGAAGCGGCTGCCGACGCGCGGCACGCGGACGAGTGGACCGGGCAGCGTAGTTCAGGGGCCGGGCGAAAATGCCGGCATCATCGACGTCGGCGACGGCTGGGCCTGCGCGTTCAAGATCGAAAGCCACAACCATCCCAGCTACATCGAGCCGTACCAGGGCGCGGCGACCGGCGTCGGCGGCATTCTGCGCGACATCTTTACGATGAATGCGCGACCGCTGGCGGTGATGGATTCGCTGCGCTTCGGTCCTTTGGCACCAAGTTCTCAGTTGTCAGTTGTCAGTTCTCAGGAAAAGCAGCACGGTGCTCCGGGAACTGAGAACCGAGAACTGACAACTGAGAACTCGACCGACTACGCCCGCAATCGGCACACATTCAATGGCGTGGTCGCGGGCATCGCCGGCTACGGCAACTGCTTCGGCGTGCCGAACCTCGGCGGCGAGACGCGCTTCGAGGAGTGCTACAGCGGCAATCCGCTGGTGAATGCGTTTGCGCTTGGCTTGGTGCGGACGGACGAGATTTTTTATGCGAAGGCGACTGGCGTCGGCAACCCGGTGATCTACGTCGGCGCGAAGACCGGGCGCGATGGCATCCACGGCGCGACGATGGCGAGCGAAGAGTTCACCGAAGGCTCAGAGCAGAAGCGTCCGAACGTGCAGATGGGCGATCCGTTTATGGAGAAGCTGCTGCTGGAAGCCTGCCTCGAAGCCATGGCCACGGGAGCCGTCCTCGGCATTCAGGACATGGGCGCGGCCGGCCTGACCTGCTCGACGTGCGAGATGGGCGCGCGCGGCGAACTCGGTCTGACCATCGAACTCGACCTCGTTCCGCAGCGCGAGACGGGCATGTCGTCGTACGAGATCATGTTGAGCGAAAGCCAGGAGCGCATGCTGCTCGTCGCCGACAAGGGCCGCGAGGGCGAAGTGCTTGCCGTCTTCGCGAAGTGGGGTCTGGACGCGTCGATCGTCGGCATCGTCACCGCCGGCGACACCATGCGCGTGACGCACCACGGCGAGTTGGTTGCCGAGATTCCCAACAAGGCGCTGACCGATGATGCTCCGGTGTACAACCGGCCGGTGGGCGTGTGGAAGGCTCCGGTGCCGCTCGATCCTCCGGCGTGGGTGCTCGAAGAGTTGAAGAAGCCGCGCGACTACACCGCCGACCTGAAGAAGCTGCTGGCGTCCGCGAACATCTGCGACAAGCGCTGGGTCTTCGAGCAGTACGACTCGATGGTGCAGACCAACACCGTGCAAGGCCCCGGCGGCGAAGCCGGCGTAATGCGTATCAAGAACTCCAAGAGCGCCCCAGAATCGGGTGCCCCAGGTTCGGCGGCATCATCGCCGACCCTGGGGTCAGGCACTGCTTCCCGCACTGCCACCGACTCCGCCTCGCTTAAGGGTACGGCTTCGCGAACTTACGACAAACCCGTCTCGCTTAAGGGCACGGCTTCAGCCGTGCTGAACAGCCCGAACCAGAAGAATGGGGCTTTAGCCCCTGAGGGCAAGCCGCAACGCGGCATCGCGATGGCGCTGGCGGGCAACGGCCGCTGGTGCTGGCTCGATCCGAAGCTGGGCGCGATGCATGCGGTGGCGGAGGCGGCGAGGAAGGTGGCTTGTACGGGCGCGGTGCCGGTGGCGGCTACCAACTGCCTGAACTTCGGCAATCCGGAGAAGCCCGAGATCATGGCCCAGCTCTCCGCCGCCATCAACGGCATCGCGGAGGCGTGTACGGCGCTGGGAACTCCAGTGACCGGCGGCAACGTTTCTCTCTACAACGAGACCAAGGGCGAAGGCATCTACCCGACTCCGGTGATTGGGATTGTCGGGCTGCTGGAAGATGTGTCGAAGGCTGTGCCGAGTGGGTTTCAGAATGTTGGAGACCGCGTCATAGTTGCCCTCTTCAATCAACAAAATGCGGACTGGCGTCGCGACCTTGGCAGCTCGGAGTTGGTGCGCTCTCTAGGTTGCGACTTGTGCGGCAAGCCGCCGCATATCGATCTCGAATCCGCTGCTTATTGCAATGAGATGCTGCAGGACCTCGCGGCCCGCGGACTCATCAACTCTGCCACAGACATTGGAAGCGGTGGTATCGCCGTGACGCTGGCGAAGGCTGCACTCGAAAATAGGATTGGTATAGAAGCTTGGCTCGATTCCGACGGTGGCGATGAAAGCGCAGCAGAAGCGCTATTCGTGGAGAACGTAGGTTCAATCGTCGTCACGTGCGATCCGGCAGACTTCGACGCTGTAGTAAGGCGAATCGAACAGAATTCTTCGCATTACGTTGTACTCCCTATCGGCAAAACCATAGCTGATCGAGTTGAAATCCGATGGGAGCGTGAGCCGGTCATATCGGAGACGTTGGCGAATTTGCTCCCCGCCTACTCCTCAACGCTCGAATCGCAGCTTGCGGCGGAGGTGGTGACCGCATGATCAAGCTCACTCCTCTGGCGAACGCGATTCAGCGCCTCAAGGAAGGCGTGACTGCGCAGGCCAATGATCCGCGGAATTCGTTACTGCGGGACGGTTTGATTCAGCGCTTCGAATTCACCTACGAGCTTTCGCACAAGCTGCTTCGCCGCTACCTGGAATCAGTCGCGGCTGACCCGGAGGACGTGCGCATACTTACCTTCGAGGGCCTTATCCGCCTGGGCGACGAGCAGAAGCTGCTGATGTCCGACGTTGCTCAATGGAAGCGATATCGCAAGGCACGCACCGACACGAGCCACACCTACGACGAGCAGACCGCAATCGGGATACTCCCTCTGATTTCCACTTTTGTCCGGGAAGCGGAGTTCCTGCTCGAGCGCCTGAAGGAAAGGACCAAGTGACATCCCCCAGCATCTCCATGAAGCCGCAGGAAGCGCAGATTGTTCTGGACATCCTTGCGCCTCGCGTTGGGAACCGCGACGTTTTTGTGTACGGATCCCGCGCTCGCCATACGCCCAGAAGACGTTCCGATCTTGACCTGGCGTTTGCCGGACCGGACCCGTTGCCTCTCGCGCTCCGGGCAGAACTCGCCGACGCATTCGATGCCTCCGACCTGCCCTATCGTGTCGATCTGCTGGACCTGGCGACGGTCACTCCAGAGTTTCGTCAGTTGATCGAGAAGGACTTTGTACCGATTGAAGCGCTCAAACGACCCGGATAACGCCACGCCTTTCGACAAGCTCCGCGAAGAGTGTGGCGTCATGGCCGTATATGGCCACCCCGACGCCGCGCGTCTCACCTACTGGGGCCTCTACGCGCTGCAGCATCGCGGGCAGGAGTCCGCGGGCATTGCCACCGCGGATGGCGTCGAGGTCAACGACATCAAGGGCATGGGTCTGGTCTCCGAAATCTTCACCGACGAGGTACTGGCCAAGCTGCCCGGTCACATCGCCATCGGGCATACCCGCTACTCCACCACCGGAGACTCCGCGCTGCTCAACGCGCAGCCGATCTCGGTCGAGTCCACGAAGGGTCTCATCGCCATCGCCCACAACGGCAACCTCGTCAATCTCGGCAACTCCAAGGCGCGGCTGGAGCGCGATGGCGCGCTCTTCCAGACCACCTCGGATTCCGAGATCATCGTCCAGCTCATCGCGCACTCGAAGTGCAACACGCTGGTCGACTGCATCGCGGAGTCGCTGGCGCAGGTCGAGGGCGCGTTCTCCATCGTGATGATGACGCGCAACCGCATCTTCGCGGCGCGCGATCCCCACGGCTTCCGCCCGCTATCGATGGGCCGCATTGCCGGTGTGAACGGCGCGCCCGACACCTTCGTCTTCGCCAGTGAGACCTGCGCGTTCGACCTGCTCCACGCCAAGTACGAGCGCGACGTCGAGCCCGGCGAGCTGATGATGGTCTCCGAAGACGGCGTCACCAGCCGCCGTTTCGCTCCCGAAACGACGCCGCCCGCAAGCTGCATCTTCGAGCACGTCTACTTCGCGCGGCCCGACTCCAAGATCTTCGGGCGCTGGGTGCAGCAGTCGCGCGAGGAGATGGGCCGCCAGCTGGCGCGCGAATCGGGCGTCGATGCGGACCTCGTCGTTCCCGTGCCCGACTCCGGAGTCACCGCCGCGCTGGGATACGCCGCGGAATCCGGAATCCCGTTCAACTTCGGCCTCATCCGCAACCACTACGTCGGCCGCACCTATGAAGCTCAACCCGGTGCGCAGCCTGCTCGAAGGCAAACGCATCATCCTGATCGATGACTCGATCATTCGCGGAACGACTTCGCGAAAGATTGTGCGCATGGTTCGCGCCGCGGGTGCAACCGAGGTGCATCTGCGCATCTCGTGTCCGCCGACCATCTCGCCGTGTTTCTATGGCGTGGATACGCCGTCGAAGAAGGACCTGATTGCCGCGAACAAGTCGATCGACGAGATTTGCAAGTTCATCGAGGCGGACTCGCTGGCGTATCTGTCGCTGGTCGGGCTGACGCACTCATGCACCAAGGGCGAGCCGGCGACGGGGATGTCTCCGGCGAGCTACTGCACGGCCTGCTATACCGGCAACTACCCGACGGCGTGGGTCGACGTCGAGGACATCCTGCCCGCGACCGTTGGCGCATAGGGCCTTCACGCACCCCCCAAAAAACTCAACACGGATAACACGGATAAAAGCATGGATCAAAAATAAGAATCTGCTCTATCCGCACAAAATCCGTCCAATCCGTGGTCGTCTTTGTCGTAGATCGCGATCCAATCGGTGTTATCGGTGTTAAGCCTTTTGGGAAGAGAACCATCGAAAATGCTAGAATCTTTCGAGCTAACGGTGGCTGCCATGCGCAACAATTGCAGACCCGATATCGACCTGTACGGACGCGCGCATCCGGTCGTGTGTCCCCACATCGATGTTCCGCCAAGCCTGGCCCGGCCCGGGCTCTTCGGCGACTAGCTCACCCTCCCAATCAGCTAAGGCAACGCTCCAGCGTATTGCGCCCCTTCCTTTTCGATGGCAGGGGACGATCGCTATTCCCCGCGAAAGCACATCGACATTGCGCCTTAGGAGGATTCCTCATGATCGTCCTGCAAGCTGCTGACCAAGAAAAAGCCGCCAACCGCGCCCGCTTCGGCCCGCGGCTCGTCACCGCCGTTCCCGGCCCGCTCGCCCGCAAAATGATTGAGGTTGATGCGCAACTCATCTCCCCCAGTTACACCCGCTGCTATCCGCTGGCGGTAAAGAGCGGGCTGGGTACCCGGATCGAAGATGTCGATGGCAACGAGTATCTCGACTTCACCGCCGGCATCGCCGTCACCTCCACCGGCCACTGTCATCCCGAGGTCGTCAGGGCAATTCAAGACCAGTGCGCCCGGCTCATCCACATGTCCGGCACCGATTTTTATTACGAGCAGATGCCTGCGCTTGCCGAACGTCTCTCGGCAATCGCGCCCATGCCCGGCCCGCATCGCGTCTACTACGGCAACTCCGGCACGGAGGCGGTTGAATGCGCGCTGAAGCTGGCGCGCTATCACACTGGACGCCAGAACATCATCAGCTTCTTCGGCAGCTTTCACGGACGCACCATGGGAGCGCTTTCGCTTACCGGCTCGAAGATTCAGCAGAAGCGCCGCTTCGCGCCGTTCGTTCCGGGCGTCACTCACGTTCCCTATCCGAACGCGTATCGCGGCTGCAACGAAGCTCTGCCGACCGCGGAATCGCTCGGGCTCGCCTGCGCGCGTTTCATCGAAGACAAGCTGTTCAAGACCACGCTGCCGCCCGAAGAGGTTGCCGCAATCATTCTGGAGCCGATCCAGGGCGAAGGCGGCTACGTCGTCGCGCCCGACATTTTCCTGCAGGAGATTCGGCGCATCTGCGACCGGCATGGCATTCTGCTGATCGCCGATGAGGTCCAGTCCGGCGCCGGCCGAACCGGAAAGTGGTGGGCCATCCAACACTCCGGCGTCGAGCCCGACATCGTCTGCATCGCCAAGGGCATTGCGTCGGGAATGCCGCTGGGCATCTGCATGGCGCGCGCCGAAATCATGGACTGGGCGCCGGGTTCGCATGCCAGCACGTTTGGCGGCAATCCGGTGTCCATTGCCGCTGCGCTCGCCACCCTCGACATTCTCGAGCGCGAAGGCTTGCAGAACGCCACCGCAGTCGGCGCTGGGATGCTGACGCGCCTCCATACCTGGGTTGAGAAGTATGCCAATGTAGGCGACGCCCGCGGGCGCGGACTGATGCTCGCCATCGAACTGGTTCAGGATAAGGAGAGCCGCAATCCTGTTCCGGCGCTGCGCGATCACGTGGTCGATCTGGCGTTCCAGCATGGCCTGCTTCTGCTGGGCTGTGGCGAAACCGGCATCCGGCTGTGTCCGTCGTTGCTCGTCCGGCGCGAGGAGGCGGACGTTGCTCTGGATATTCTCGAAGAGTGCATTCAGCTCGCGGCAGAGGAGCGTCGATGATCCCCGCGTCTCGCCGTCGCGCAAAGGCAAAATGGTGAACCCTATGACTACGAGTACTGTCAGTTCGATTGAGAACGATGTCCACTCGCTGCTGGAACAGCTTGGCGTACCGGCGGCCTCGTCCGGCGACCTTGCCGTCCACTCCCCTATCACGGGAGAGGTCATCGCCCGTATCCCGCAGACCAATCCGGACGAAGCGGCTGCGGCCATCGCCGCGGCACACCGGGCGTTTCTCGAGTGGCGCAACGTCCCTGCTCCTAAGCGAGGAGAACTGGTGCGGCTCCTGGGTGAAGAGCTGCGCGAGAACCTCCCCGCACTGGGGCGGCTGGTCACCATCGAAACGGGCAAGATCCTCTCCGAAGGCTGCGGCGAAGTGCAGGAGATGATCGACATCTGCGGCTTTGCTGCGGGGCTGTCGCGGCAGCTTGCGGGCCTTACTCTCCCCTCGGAGCGGACAGCGCATCGCATGATGGAGACCTGGCACCCGCTCGGCGTAGTCGGCGTGATCTCCGCCTTCAATTTTCCCGTGGCGGTCTGGTCGTGGAACGCCGCGCTGGCTCTGGTCTGCGGCAACGCCGTGGTCTGGAAGCCGTCGGAGAAGACGCCGCTCACTGCCCTCGCCACGCAGGCAATCTTCGAGCGCGCGGCAGCAAAACACGGTGGCGTCCCCGCAGGCCTCTCTGCTCTGCTCATCGGCCCCGCGGCACTCGGCGAGCAACTGGTCGACAGTCCCCTCGTCCCTCTCGTTTCCGCCACGGGCTCAACCGCGATGGGTCGCAAGGTCGCGCCTCGACTGGCAAGCCGGTTTGCGCGTGCCATCCTCGAACTGGGCGGCAACAACGCGGCCATCGTCTGCCCCACCGCCGACCTCCATCTCACGTTGCGCGCCATCGCTTTCTCGGCCATGGGCACTGCCGGCCAGCGATGTACGACTCTCCGCCGCCTCATCGTTCACGAAGCGATCTATGACGCGCTGATCCCGAAGCTCAAGCAGGTCTACGCGACCGTTGCCATCGGCGATCCCCGCGACGCGGGCACGCTGGTCGGTCCGCTGATTGACGGGCGCGCCTGCGTCAACATGCAGCGGGCGCTCGAAGAGGCGCGCAACGCAGGCGCGCGAGTGACGGGCGGCGAGCGTGTGCTTCAGGACGGCGCGCCCGAAGCCTTCTTTGTCAGGCCGGCGCTGGTCGAAATCTCGGCTCAGGCGAGCGTCGTCAAGCGCGAGACGTTTGCGCCCATCCTCTACGTGATGAAGTACTCGAACTTCAGCGACGCCCTTGCGATTCACAACGATGTGCCGCAAGGCCTGTCCTCTTCGATCTTCACCATGGACCTGCGCGAGGCGGAGCTGTTCCTGTCCGTCGCCGGTTCCGACTGCGGCATCGCCAACGTCAACATTGGAACCTCCGGCGCGGAGATTGGCGGAGCCTTTGGCGGTGAAAAAGAGACCGGCGGAGGCAGAGAGTCTGGCTCCGATGCCTGGAAGCAATACATGCGCCGCGCCACCAACACCATCAACTACGGGACCGACCTTCCCCTGGCCCAAGGCGTAAGCTTCGATATCGAGGATTGAGGCGCCAGGGTTCACCGAAGAAGGCGCGCCCGACCCGCCAAGCCCCCGTGCCCCACGTCTGATCGCACCACCAATCCGGGTGCCCCATGTCTCGCTTCTGAGACATGGGTTTACACTGTTGCACGATGCCTCCAGGACTAGTCCGGTACCAACACACCGGCCACTTTCATTTCGTCACGTTCAGTTGCTATCGCAGACAGTCATTCTTCCATTCACCCTCCGGTCGAACCCTCTTCGAGCGCTCGCTGGAAACCATGCGGCTCCGATACGATTTCGTAGTCGCGGGATACGTCGTCATGCCGGAGCATGTCCACCTGCTAATGAGCGAACCGAAGAAGGCGGTGCTGAGCAAGGCGCTGCAGGCCCTCAAACTGTCCGTGTCGGTACAGTCCGTGCACAGACCGTTCTGGCAGATTCGGTACTATGACTTCAATGTCTACTCGTCGGGCAAACGCAGCGAAAAGATCGACTACATGCATAAGAATCCGGTCAAGCGCGGGCTGGTGGCGGACTCGATCGACTGGCCGTGGTCTAGTTACCGCCATTATGCGACCGGCGAGCAAGGAACGGTGGAAATTGAATCGGAGTGGACGGCCACAAAGAGGAATCGTGCCCTCGCCTGAACCCATGTCTCAGAAGCGAGACATGGGGCACCCGCAATGGAGAACGAAAGGATAGATCCTGCCATGGCGACCACTTGGGAAACACACGACTCCGAGCGAGGAGACTATGCCTCCGCAAGGAAGCTTCAGGAAGAAACGCTGGAGAGCCACCGTGATCTGCTTGGCGAGGAGCATCCGGACACACTCACGGCGATGACCAATCTCGCCGGGACGCTGTGCAGGCAGGGCGATTGGGCGGGAGCGAGGAAACTTCAAGAACAAGTGCTGGAGGCGAGTCGTCGTGTGCAAGGCGAGGAACATTCCCACACTCTGACGGCGATGAGTAATCTCGCCGTGACGCTGGGTGAGCAGGGCGATCTGGCGGGAGCGCGGGAACTTCAAGAACAAGTGCTGGAGGAGAATCGTCGTGTACATGGCGAGGAACATCCACACACCCTGACGGCGATGAGCAATCTCGCCGTGACGCTGTCCTCGCAGGGCGATCTGAAAGCAGCGCGGGAACTTCAAGAACAAGTGCTGGAGCAGAGTCGTCGTGTGCAGGGCGAGGAACATCTTCACACACTGACGGCGATGAACAATCTCGCTGCGACGCTGAAGGCCCTCGGCGACCTGGTCGCAACGCGGAAGTTCCAGGAACAAGTGCTGGAGACTCGCCGCCGTCTGCTGGGTGAGGAGCATCCGGACACGCTGTCGGCGGTGAATGGTCTCGCCGGAACGTTATGCTCGCAGGGTGATCTGACAGGAGCGCGGGAACTTCAGGAACAGGCGCTGGAGGCATGCCTTCGTGTGCTTGGCGAAGAACATCCAAGCAGCTTGACGGCAATGAACAATCTCGCTGTGACACTGAAGGCCCTCGGCGACTCGGTCACGGCGCGGAAGCTCCAGGAGCAGGTGCTGGGGACTCGCCTTCGTGTGCTTGGTAAGGAACATTCGAACAGCTTATGGGCAATGAGTAATCTCGCCCTGACGCTGTACTCGCAGGGTGATCGGACGCGAGCGCGGAAGCTTGAGGAACAAGTGCTGGAGACTCGCCGCCGTCTGCTGGGTGAGGAGCATCCGGACACGCTGACGGCGAAGAACAGCTTGGCTCGGATGAAACCGAAAACCTTGAGGCACTGGCTGCAGCTAATGCTCGGTAGAAGCAGGCGGGGAGCCCAGGTTTGAATCACCACCAATTCGGGTGCCCCATGTCTCGCTTCTGAGACATGGGTTCACACCGTTGCACGAATGCTCACCGCCTGCAAAACCGGACACTTCTGCAAACCCCAACTTTTCTCTAGAAACCAGCGAACTCGCACAATCAATGGCACTACCTCGCCTAAACCAGACGCCATTTCACACCGGAAACGCTTGACACGCCCGATATACTTATAAAGTAGAGCAACAGGAGCGCGGCCTCGTGCCTGGCCCTGTCCTCTCATCCAAAAAAACACCCGTGGGGGGCGCAAAATGGATTCCAATTGACTTGTCTTGCTCATGGCTGCCTTTTGGCAGAAAACGCGCCAAAATGGAGCTAACTGCTTTGCCTTCTAATATTTGACTATAACTATCCTGGAATCAGATATTTGCAGGAGCCGAAAATCGCAACTCGCTCTACCGCAACTACTTAAGCCTACCCCCCCCCGGGGGGGTGCCACGGAAAAGGAGCATCAAATGCAAGTCGATCTCTGCCGTCACATCAAGACTAACGGACTCCAATGCCGCGGCGCGGCCCTCTCGAACTCGGTGTTTTGCTACTTCCACAGCCGCCTGCACAACAGTCACGAACTCTATCGCAACAAAGTCCACTTCCAGTCCGCGCAGATCCCGCATCCACGCTTCCTCCAGCTCCCCGCCGTCGAGGACCGCGAATCGGCCCAGCTAGCTATCTCCTGCGTCATCAACGCGCTCGCCACCGGCTGCCTCACGCCGAAGGAGGCCAACTCGCTCTTCTACGGACTCCAGCTAGCCTCCGCCAACGCCCGCGGACTGCGCATCGTGCGCCGCCCCACCCAGATCGTCCGCGACGTCTACAAGGAGCCGTGGGTCTCCATCCCCGACGCCAGCCCAGACATCGCCCCGCCCGGCCGAACCTGCGAGATCGACGA
>WNGR01004978.1_pt1 | contig 15364 bp, 11 predicted proteins | sample 5407581 | NCBI WGS metagenome assembly WNGR01 (sample SAMN13153383, study PRJNA577476) | soil metagenome | isolation source: 80 cm soil or saprolite under Garry oak tree replicate 2 | place: USA:California | collected 2016-06-15
CACGTCCAGCTCGACCGTGTCCGGGATGTAGATGTTCGCGCCGCCCATGACCGCGACCAGGTTGAGGGTGAGTTCGCCGCCCTCGATCTCGGCCTCGCGCAGGTCGATCTCGTCGCCGCCCATGATCGCGATGGCGTTGATGCTGCCGACCGCGCGGAACCGGCCACGCCGGTGCGAGCCGGACATGATGGCCACCATCCAGCGCACCGGCTTCTTGGCCAGGGTCGGCGCGGGACGGTCCTGGCCCGCCTCCTGTGGCAGGTCGCCGGTCAGCGTGGCGAGCTCGCCGCGGGTCTTGGCGGCCAGCGCCCGGCTGGACCGCTCCTCGAGCTCGTCCAGGGTGAGCCGGCCCACGGCGGCGTGCTCGCCGAGGATCCGCAGCGTCTGGTCCCGTTCGGCGTCGGAGACCCGGAGGGATGCATCGGGGTCGGTCACCCGGCCAGGCTACTTCACCGGGATCATGGGGTTAAAGGGCGTTAAAGGGGGTTAGAGGGCGTTCAGGGGCGGAACCGCCGCAGGCGCAGGCTGCTGGCGACGACCAGGACCGAGGACAGCGTCATCGCGGCGCCCGCGATCAGCGGGTTGAGGAAGCCCAGCGCGGCCAGCGGCACGGCCGCCGCGTTATAGCCGAAGGCCCAGGCCAGATTGCGCCTGATCGTGGCGCGGGCGGCCCGGGCCAGCTGGATCGCCTCGGGCACGACCCGCAGGTCCTCGCGGAGCAGGATCAGGTCGGCCGCGGAGATCGCCACGTCGGTGCCCGCGCCGACGGCCATGCCCAGGTCGGCCGCTGCCAGCGCGGGGCCGTCGTTCACCCCGTCGCCGACCATCGCCACCCGGTGCCCGCGGGCCTGCAGGTCCCGGACGGCCGCGGCCTTGGCGGCGGGCAGGATCCCGGCGATCACCTCCTCGATGCCCACGGCCGCGGCGACCGCCCGGGCGGTCGCCTCGTTGTCCCCGGTGAGCAGGACCGGCCGCAGGCCGAGGCGGCGCAGCCCGGCGACGGCGGCCGCGGCCGACGGCTTGATCGCGTCACCGACGGCGAGCGCGCCGCAAAACCGGCCGTCCCAGCCGACGAGGATCGCGGTCTGGCCGACCTGCTCCCACTGCGCCCAGTGGCGGGCCAGCCGGGGCGGGATCGCGATCCCGCGGTCGCGCAGCAACTGCTCGCGCCCGACCACGACCTGGCGGCCCTCCACCGTGCCGCGGACGCCCAGGCCCGGCAGCGCGCGGAAGGCGTCCACCTCGGGCATGGCTCCGTCCGCGGCGGCGAGCCCTTCCCGGGCGGCTTCCTCCCAGGCGGCACAGACCGCGGCGGCGACCGGGTGCTCCGAGGCGCGCTCGACCGCGGCGGCGTGGCGGAGCAGTTCGGCGGGTTCGGTGCCGGGCGCGGCGGCCAGCGCGGTCACGGTCATCCGGCCGCTGGTGACGGTGCCGGTCTTGTCGAGCACGACGGTGTCGATCAGCCCGGACGACTCCAGCGCCTGGTGCCCCTTGATGAAGATGCCGAGTTGCGCGCCGCGGCCGCACGCCGCCACCAGCGCGGCCGGGGTGGCCAGGCCCAGCGCGCACGGGCAGGCGATGATGAGCACGGCCAGGCCCGCGCTGAACGCCTGCCCGGCGGCGGCTCCGGCGGCGAGCCAGCCGGCCAGGGTCAGGGCCGCGGCCGCCAGCACCAGCGGGACGAAGACCGCGCAGACCCGGTCGGCCAGCCGCTGGATGGCGGCCTTGTCCGCCTGGGCCCGGCTGACCAGCGCGATCAGCTGGGCCAGCTGGGTGTGCTCGCCGACCTGGACGGCCCGGACCACCAGCCGCCCGGACAGCGCGATGGTGCCGCCCGTGACCGAGTCGCCGGCCGCGGTCTCGACCGGGATGGGCTCACCGGTCATCATGCTCCGGTCCACGGCCGATTCGCCGGACAGCACCTCGCCGTCGGCCGCGATCTTCTCCCCCGGGCGGACCACGAAGGTGTCGCCGTGCCGTAGCTGGCCGGCCGGGATGCGCCGCTCCCGGCCGTCGGCGCTGAGTACGCAGACGTCCCGGGCGGCCGCCGCGGCGAGCTTGCGCATCGCGCCAGCCGCCGAACTGCGCGCCCGGGCCTCGTAGTACCGGCCGGCCAGCAGGAACGTGGTGACCGCGGCCGCCACCTCGAGGTAGATGCCGCCGCCCGCGGGGCGGAACATCGCGTACACCGACCAGCCGCAGGCGGCGACCACGCCGAGAGACACCAGCGTGTCCATCGAGCACGCGCCGTGCCGGGCGTTCGTCAGCGCGGCACGGTGGAAGGGCCAGGCGGCCCACAGCGCCACCGGCGCGGTCAGCGCGATCAGGACCCATTGCCACCCGGTGAACCGGTAGCCAGGGAACAGCCACATCGTGACCGACAGGTCGCTCAGCGGGACGAAGAACACCAGCGCCAGGATCAGCCGGCGGCGCAGGTAGGCGGCCTGATCACCGGCCTTGAGGGGTGGCGCGGCCGGCTCGATCAGGCCGGCCGCGTACCCCGCGTCCTGGACCGCCGCGATCATCGCCCGCACCGGGACGGCCTCCGGCGCGGTTACCGTCGCCTGCTCGGTCGCGAAGTTGACCGCCGCGACGACGCCGGGAGCGATCCTGGTGAGCTTCTTTTCCACCCGTGCCGCGCACGCGGCGCAGGTCATGCCGCTGATCGACAGCTCGACCGTGCGCGCCGCGGGCAGCGTGGACACCGTCGGCACATCGAGCATCGGGCCTCCCCGGTCCGGCCACCGATCATCGAGCCGGAGGTTCGCGCCGGCCCGGCCCGGCGCGCCGGAATCCGCGAACTATTTTCGCTGGTCGCGACGCGACGGAAAAGCGCATCAGCAGACTACCAGGGGCGTTACCATACATGTCGTAATTAAAGGTTCAAATAAGACACCTATGTCCCATGCGCCCCCGGGGGAGCGGCCTCCTCATGATTCACATCAACAACTTCGCTAACGGGGCCCTGAACCCGGCCCTGTCCTACGTGGTGTCGTGCGTGGGTTGCTTTCTCGGGCTCCGGTGCACCACCCGGGCGCGGGCCCACCAGGGCGCGGCCCGGGCCCGCTGGCTGACCCTGGCGGCCCTGTCCATCGGGACCACCGGGATCTGGGTGATGCACTTCATCGCCATGCTCGGGTTCGCCATCCCGGGCGACACCATCCGCTACAACGTGCCCGTGACCATCTTGTCCATGGCGATCGCGGTGATCGTGGTGGGCATCGGGGTGTTCATCGTCGGGTTCAGCCGCGGCACGGGAAACGGGCCGCTGCTGCTCGGCGGCACGGTCATCGGGCTCGGCGTGGCCAGCATGCACTACCTCGGCATGGGCGCCGTGCGGGTGCAGGCCTCGCTGAGCTACAACTCGGCCCTCGTCGCCGCCTCCGTGATCATCGCGGTGATCGCCGGGACGGCGGCGCTGTGGATGGCGCTGCGGCTCGACAGCGTCTGGTCCACGTTCATCGCGTCCCTGATCGCGGGCGTGGCGGTCAACGGCATGCACTACACCGGCATGGCCGCGGTGCAGGCGCAGGCCGCCCCGGGGCTGGTCGTGAACACCGCGAATACGGCCGGCGCGACGGCGTTCCTGCTGCCGCTCATCCTCGGCCTGAGCGGTGTCGGGTTCATCTTCTCCGCGATCATCGCGCTGTCCCCGACGGCGGCCGAGATCGTCGAGGAAGGCGAGCTGATGAAGCGGATCGGCCAGAGCCAGGCGGCGCAGGCGGCACAGGCGGCGCAGAGCCAGGCGGGCCCGTACGAGCCCCGGGGCTGGCAGCCACCGCCGTCCCAGCCTTACCAGCCGTACCAGGCGCCGCGGGACGAGCCGGGGCCGGACGAGCCGGGCAGCCTGTTCCGCCCGCGCCGTCCCAGTGACCAGCGGTTAATGCTGGCGATCAGCGCGTGAGCGGGCTGGGGCGCCCATCTCACATGCGGACGTAAGACCGGAGCCAGGAGGCAAGAGGCCGGGTCGTTCGGAAGAATGAAACGACGCGGTCCCTGGCCCCGGCACCTTCCAGCCATGGGCCGGCCGGCCACTGCTGCCAGGCGGTCAGTCCCTTGTAGCGGAGCAGCGTGATGCGCGGGTGATCGGCCGGGTAGCCGCGTGGCGCGGATTTGAGCGCGCCGTGCCCGTGGACGGTGATGTCCGCCTGCTCGAGCTCGGCGACGATCTGGACGAGCTCGGCGCCGGGCCGGTCCCCGGCCACCGCCTCGCGGTACCGGGCCAACTGCTCCGGGTTCATCTCCCACATCCCGGCGCCCGCGCCCAGGCCCTCGACGGACAGCTGGACGTAGCACGAGTCGCCGACGGTCGCGCCGATGTGCGTCTTGTACGGGGTCTTGTCCTTGCTGAACCTGATGTCGCGGTACGGCCGGAAGATCTTCGGCTCGCCGAACTCGGCGGCCAGCTCCTCGGTCAGGTCGGTCATCGGCCCGAGGATCTTCTCGGTGTAGACGGCCTTGTGCTGCGTCCAGTAGGTCTTGGTGTTGTCGGCCACGAGCCCGTCGTAGAAGTCCAGGGCCTCCTCCGGCCACCCGCTGAACGCCATCGTCCCGGCTCCTTCCCGCCGGGTCTCACCCTAGCCGTGATAGACCTGCAGCATGGGCACGGAGCGGGAGGGCGTTTCGCTCACGCATCTCGATGAGCCGCTGTTCGACGGGGCGGGCGCCACCAAGCGGGACCTGGTGGACTACCTGGAGGGGGTGTCCGGGCTGATCCTGCCGGAACTGCGCGGGCGGCCGCTGTCGGTGATCAGGGTGCGCGCGGGCCAGCAGCCGTTCATGCAGAAGAACCTGCCGGACTACGCGCCGCCGTGGGTTGGTTCGGTCACGCTGTGGGCCGAATCCTCCCGGCGTGAGGTGCGCTACGCGCTCTGCGACGACCGGCGCACGCTGCTGTGGCTGGCCAACCAGCGGGCGGTGGAGTACCACCCCACGCTGAGCCTGGCCGGGGACCTGGGCCGGCCGACCCACCTGGTGCTGGACATCGACCCGCCGCCCGGCGGGCCGTTCGGGCAGGCGGTGGCGGCCGCTCACCTGATCAGGCGGGCCCTGGACGATCTTGGGCTAGCCGGGGCCGTCAAGACCAGCGGATCGAAAGGGCTGCACATCTACGTGCCGGTGCAGGCCAGCGGCGAGGAGGCGGCCGCGGCCACCCGGGCCATCGCCACCCGGGCGGCGCGCCTTGATCCGGCCCTGGCGACGACGGCCTTCATCATCCAAGACCGGGAGGGCAAGGTGTTCCTGGACTCGACCCGGGCCTTCGGCGCGACCGTGGCGGCGGCGTACAGCCCGCGGGTGCGGCCCGGGGTGCCGGTGTCGTTCCCGGTTCGCTGGGACGACCTGGACTCCGTCGTGCCGGGTGACTTCACCGTGCACAGCGTCCTGGGGCTGCTGGACGGGCACACGGCGTGGGCCGGCGAGCTGCCCGCACCGCAGGTGCTGTCGCCGGAGCTGGTGGAGGAGGGGCGGGCGATCCCGGTCGCCCGGGTGCAGGCCATGCACGAGGGCAAACGGCGCAAGCGGGCCCAGGAGGCTCAGTAGCCGGTCGGCCGGTTGGCTGGTTGGTTGCTTAGCTGGCTAGCTGCTCAGCTGGTTGGCTGCTCAGCTGGCGTTCCAGCGTTCGCTGATCTCCGGCCAGGCCGGCGGCGGGCCGGGCAGCGCGCCGCGGTCGGCCGCCCGCATGCCGTCCAGGATCAGGGCCAGGTACCGGTGCCGCAGCTCGGCGGTGCGCGCGGGGTCGGCGAACTTGATCGCGGCCACCAGCTCGAACGACAGCGAGACGTCGTGCAGCACCAGGTCGGGCCGCAGCACGTCGCGGATCAGGTCGAAGAACTCCGCAGACAGTTCGGCTGACCGGTTGGCCAGGGCGTACATCTCCGGCGTGGGGGCGAACTTGCCGGCGAAGGCGCGGGTCAGCGAGCTGGTGTCGGCGTCGGTCAGGTTCTGCATGAAGGCGGCGAAGACCTGCCAGTGGTCGTGGCCTTGCCTGACGCGATCGATGGCGGCCTCGGTTTCCCGGACGAAGGTCTGCAGGCCGTCGGTGCACAGCGTGCGGAGGAGCTCCTCCTTGCTGCCGTAGCGCGTGTACAGCGCGCTGATGCCGACGCCGGCGTGCTTGGCCACCGCGGTGATCGGCGCGCCGGGGTCCGCGACGAACACCGCCCGGGCCGAAGCGAGGATGCGCTGGTCGTTGCGGGCTGCTTCGGCCTGGCGGCCGCTCATCGGGCCGTGCCGCCCCGGCCTGCCGGTGCCGTCCGGCCGTGCGTTGGTGTCGGTCATGAAATTGAGTGTAGCAGGGGGTGGAACAAACCATTCCGTTCTGATATTATTGGAACAGAAGATTTCGTTCCGGCAGAGCGAGGTAGCGCGAGGCCGGCGAGACCACGGGAGAGTCAGATGTCATCAGCACCCGAGACCAGGAGCCCGAACCGCGAGGCCGCAGACGCCACAACCGCCACGGAAGCACCTGCCACGGCTCAGGCGGGCGCGGGGTCTGCGGGGGGCCCGGGGACCAAGAGCAGCAAGTTGCGCTGGGTGGCGTTCGGCACGGTGATCACGGCGGCGGTGATGGACCTGCTCGACTCGACCATCGCGCAGGTCGCCGCGCCCACGATCCGGCGCGAGCTGGGCGGCTCCTACGCCGTCATCGAGTGGGTCACCGCCGCCTACGCCCTGGCCATGGCGGTCGGACTGCTGACCGGCGGTCGGCTGGGCGACATCTTCGGGCGGCGGCGCGTGCTGCTGACCGGGATGGCCGGGTTCGTGCTCGCGTCGGCGGCGTGCGCCGCGGCGCAGAGCGCGGGTGAGCTGATCGCCGCCCGGGCCGTCCAGGGGCTCCTCGGCGCGGTCATGCTGCCGCAGGTGTTCGGCCTGATCAGGGACATGTTCGAGGCGCACGAGATGGGCAAGGCGTTCGGCGTCTACGGGCCGGTGATGGGCCTGTCCGCGATGCTCGGGCCGATCGCGGCCGGCGGGCTGATCAGCGCCAACGTGCTCGGTACCGGCTGGCGGATGATCTTCGGTGTGAACGTGCCGGTCGGGCTGGCCGCGCTGGTGCTTGGCGCGCGGACCCTGCCCGCCGGTATCTCCGGGACCTCCGGGCCCCGGCGGCTGGACCTGCCGGGCGCGCTGCTGGCCGGGGCGGCCATGTTCCTGCTCGTCTTCCCGCTGGCGCAGGGTCACGCGCTGGGCTGGCCGGCCTGGCTGTTCGGGATGCTGGCCGCGTCGGTGCTGGTGCTCGCCGGGTTCGGCTGGTACCAGGTGCGCCGTCAGCGCGCGGGCCGCGACCCGCTGGTCGAGCCGTCCGTGTTCCGGCACCGCTCGTACCGCGCGGGCATCGTGTTCTCCATCGTGTTCACCGGCTCGCTCGGCGGCATCGTGATGATCTTCAACGTGTTCCTGCAGAACGGGCTGGGCTTCACCCCGTGGCACTCGGCCATCACCACCGCGCCGTGGGCGGCGGGCGCGTTCATCGGCTCCGCGGCCGGCGGCATCGCGATGGCCAGGCTGGGCCGGCGGGTGCTGCTCGCCGGGCTGGTCATCGAGGCGGCCGGGCTGGCCGGGCTCTACGCGGTGCTGCACGCGGCCGGCGGCGGCGTCTCCACCGTCGACCTGCTGGCGCCGATGGTGATCGGCGGGATCGGGATGGGCATGGTGTTCGTGCCGCTGTTCGACATCGTGATGGCGGGCGTGCGGCCGCAGGAGATGGGTTCGGCCTCCGGCGTGCTGCAGACGGTGAACTCGCTGGGCATGTCGCTCGGCATCGCCGGGATCGGCGCGATCTTCTTCGCCCTGGCGGGCGGGCACGGCCAGCATGTGCCGGTGTACCTGCACGCCGCCGAGTGGACCGCGCTCGCCACGGTCGTCCTATTGGCAGGCTCGTTCGTGATCGGGTTCTGGCTGCCGCGGCGGGCCCGGTCCTGAGGGGTCAGAGGGTACGGAGGGTGTCGGTGAGGGCTTCGGCTAGGCGGTCGACGTGAGGGCGGGCGAAGGGCAGCGGGGGGCGGATCTTGAGGGAGCTGCCGTCGGGGCCGGTCGCGCTGATCAGGACGCGGCGGTCGCGCAGGCCGTTGACGACGCGGATCGCGGTGGCGCCGTCCGGCTCGCCGGTGGCGGGGTCGGTGAAGTCGGCCGCCGCGTACAGGCCGCACGATCGGACGGCGCTGATCCGCGGCGTGTCCTTGGCGATCGCCTCCAGCGTGTCACGCAGGTAGAGGCCCACGGCCTGGGCGTTCTGCCGCAGCCCCTCGGTCTCGATCACGTCCAGGACCGCGGCCGCAGCGGCGATGCAGACCGAGTTGCCGCCGAACGTGTTGAAGTACCTGATCTTGTTACCGAACTCCTCGAGGATCTCGGGGCGGGCCGCGACCCCGGCGATCGGCATGCCGTTGCCCATCGGCTTGCCCATGACGGCCAGGTCGGGCACGATGCCGTGGCGCTGGAAGCCCCACATCGCCGCCCCGGTGCGGCCGAACCCGGGCTGGACCTCGTCGGCGATGTACAGCCCGCCGGCCGCGCGGACCACGTCGGCGACCGGCCGCAGGAGCCCGATCGGGCCGGGCCGGATCCCGTCGGAGGAGAACAGGCTGTCCGCGATGAACGCGGCCAGCCGGACGCCGTGCCGGTTCATGTCGGCGATCGCCGTGCGTACCCGCCCGGCCAGGGATTCGCCGTCGTCGTCGGGTCCTGGTGCCGCGACCGTCCACACCGAACGGCCCAGCGGGACGGCCGGGCCCAGGCTGGGCGAGATCTCGGCGGCGGCCGCGGTCACGCCGTGATAGGCGTTGGCGGTGATGACGATCCCCTCGCCGCCGGTGTGGAAGCGCGCGATGCGCAGCGCCAGGTCGACCGCCTCGCTGCCGGTGCAGGTGAACATGACGTGGCCGACGCCGTCCGGGTACGTGCCGAGCAGCCGCTCGGCGTAGTCGAGGATCAGCTCGCTGGCGTACCTGGTGTGCGTGTTGAGGGTCGCGGCCTGGCTGGTGATCGCCTCTACCACCCGCGGGTGGCAGTGCCCGACCGACGGCACGTTGTTGTACGCGTCCAGGTACGCCTGCCCGTCCGCGTCGTACAGGTGCACGCCCTCGCCGCGGACGATCCGCACCGGGTTGGCGTAGAACAGCTTGTAGGCCGGGCCGAGCAGGCTGGCCCGCCGTTTGACGATCTGGCGCAGCTCGGGGTCGAGGGCGTCGACCGAGTTCATGTCGAAGCCGTTGACCATGGTCGCGGTGTCACGCACGGGTCGCCTCCTGGATGCGCGCGGCGGTCTGCTCCCTGACGATGCTAAGCAACCGGTGCAGGTGCTCCCGCGCCCTGGGAGTATTGCGCAGGACGTAGGCGCGGTTCTCCGGGAACCGTTCGGCCCGCCATTCGCTGATGATGATCCGGGCCACGACACGGCCCAGGATGAGGTCCGGGAGCGGGCTGAGCTCGGCCGCGGTGAGCGGGGTGACGGCGTGGTACCCGGCGATCAGGTCAAGCGCGGGACCGAACGGGTCAGGTCCATCGCCCAGCATGTTGGCGACGGCGATCGCGAGGTCATTGACCAGCGCGGTCACCGTGACATCGCCGAAGTCGATGATGCCGCCCACGCGGGCGCCGTCCGGCGAGATCAGCGTGTTGTCCGGGCTGAAGTCGTTGTGCACGAGCTGGGTTCGCAGGCCGGCCAGCCGGGGCGGCACGGTCGCCGCGAGCCTGCCGAACTGCTCCTCGATCTCCGGACCCGGGGAGCGGCCGGCGAGCAGGGGGCGCAGCCGGGGCAGCTGGGCGAGATCCCACAGCAGCGGCCGGTGCACCAGCGGGTCGTCGAAGCCGCGCAGGGCGCGGCCCAGCTCGGCCAGGGTGGCCCCGAGGGCGCGGCGCAGCGGCGCGTCCGTGGTCACCGAGCGGAGCAGCGCGCCGTCGAGGTAGCTGAGCGCGTGTACCACGCGGCCGCGCAGCGGCCCGTCCGGCACCGTGGCCCGCAGCGCCCCGTCGACGGCGGGCACGACGCGCGGCACCGGCAGCTCGCGGTCCGCCGACTCGATGTGCCGCAGCACCCGGACCTGGACGTCGACCACCGCCGGGTCGGCGCGCAGGTGCGCGAACTTCACCACGTAGCGGTGGTGATCGCCGGTTTGCAGCAGGAAGTTGTCGTCGGCCTCGCCGGGGAGCCGGGTGAGCTCGCCGGACAGGGCGAAGCAGGCCCGGATGGCTTCGGCCGCGTCGGGCGCGGTAACCGGCGGGGACGGAGTCAACCGGGCCACGTCCAGGTCGGCGTCTGGGGTCACGCGGTGCCTTTCGGTAGAGCGGGAAACCCGGCCCGTTCGGATCAAATCATCTGAAAGTAGGTGGTGTAGTACTCGTGTGCGACCCGGCCGATCGGGAGCAGCGTGACGGGTTCGCGGTTGACGACGCCCTCGAACGTCATCGGCTGGGCGGTCGTCCGGCGGACCGAGGCCATCTCGAGCTGCGGCGTCAGCACGCCGGGGTCACTGCCGTGCACGCCGCTCAGCACGACGGGACCGTAGGTCAGCGCCTGCACCGCCGGGTGGTCCGGGGTCGGCTCGACGGCCAGCTGCATGGGCAGCGTCACCTGGAACACGTCGCCTGGCCGCCAATGCCGCCGGAGCGCGACCCACCCGCTCGGTCCCGTTCCCGGGAGGAGGCCCGTTAGCGGCGCGCCGTTGAGCGAGACCACCGGGGGGGCCGCCACCCACCTCGGCACCCGGACCCGCAGCGTCATTGTGGCCGCGCCGGATACCACGGACAGGCGGACGGCCGGGTCGTCGGGGAAACCGGTGTCCTGCCTCAGGACCAAGCCCCCCAACGTCACCTGGGACGGGATGTACAGGTTGACGGACAACCCGTGCGCGTCGCGGCTGTAGATGGTGTCGGCGAACTTGGCCTGAGTCTCGAGCCCGGTGGCGGTGTCGCAGGTGAACGTGTCCCAGTCGGTGGCGTAGACGTCCGGGTTGCCCTGGGGGAAGTAGTTGAGCGGCTGGCGCTTGAACGAGGCGGCCGACAGGCCGGTGTAGTAGCAGTTGAAGCCGTGCGGCGAGTCCGGATCCTGCTCCCCCAGCATCTGGTTGAGCAGCGTGCGCTCGTAGTAGTCGAGCAGGTCGGTGCGGCCTGGCTGGTGGAAGTGGAGCAGCCTGGTCAGCTTGAGCATGTTGTAGCTGACGCAGTTCTCGCAGGTGAAGTTCGACAGCTGGGCGGCCACGGTGTCGGGCTGCTGGAAGTGCTCGTAGTTGCCGGCGCCGCCGATCACGTACACATGGTGGCCGGTCACGATGTCCCAGAAATTCCTGGCGATGTCGCGGTACCGGGAGCTGCCGGTCTCCTCCCACATCCGGAGGCAGGCGATGATCTTCGGCGTGGTCACGTTCGCCTGCAGGCCGGGCAGGTTGTCCATGCCCTCGGCCAGCGGGTCGAGGACGATGGCGTGGTAGAAGCGCTGCGCGGCGGCCAGGTACCGCTCGTGGCCGGTGATCGTGTACAGGTTGGCCAGTGCCTCCGCCAGCCCGCCGAACTCGGTCTGCAGGACCATCTGCATCTGGCCGTACGAGAGCCGGCGGGTCCGCCAGTCGACCCAGTCGGCCAGCTTCTTCGCCACGTCGAGGGCCTGGTCGTCGCCTGCCAGCTGGTACTGGTCGATCATCCCGGCCAGGTACTTGTGGATCATGTAGTACGGCGCCCAGATCGACTTCCCCTGCTCCAGGATGTCGAAGTACCCCTCGGGGAACGCGGACAGGTAGCCGGCGTGGAAACCCCGGCTGGCGTCCTTCGCCTGGAACGCGGCGAGCTGGCTGACCAGGTACTGGCCGCGGCTCTTCGCGTCGCCGTCGCCGGTGTTGGCGTAGGTGAGCGCGAGGGCGGACAGCAGGTGGCCGGTCATGTGGCCGCGGATCTGCGAATCGGGCTTCTCCCAGCCGCCGAGCGGCACGGCGGTGGTGGGCTCGCCGTAGTTGACGCGGAAGGAGCGGAGCATCCGTTCGGGGTCCAGGAACAGCAGGTAGGTGGTGTTCCTGGCCTGATTCAGGCGGAACGGGCTGTCGAGCAGCTGGACCGCATCGAGGGGCAGGGCCGCGGCCCGGCCCGCGGTGCCGTTGGGAGCGTAGCCGCTGGGTTCGGGGGGCGCGGACCTGGCCTGCACCTGCGGGCCGGCCGGCGGGGGGATGCCGTCGGCGACCAGGGCCTGTTCGGCGATCAGGGCGCCGGCACCGAGGCCGAACACGGTGAGCGCCCGGCGCCTGCTCAGGCCCGCGCGGGCCTTTCGCGGCTGTGTCTCTTCCTGGGCCTTCGGGGCTTGGTGGCTGTCCCCGCTACCGTCCACCTTCTTCAAATCCGAGATCCTTTGCCCGGTCAGCACAGCGCGGAAGATCGTACCTAGGGATACCTGTCCATGTAACCGTCACCGGCCGTGCGCCGGTTCACCTCCGCGGGCAGAAATTCTTACCGGCTGCTTACGCGGATGCCGACGGTTGAGCCGCCGCGGACGGCAGCCCGTAGTCATGGGTGGTGGTCAGTGCACGCGGCGGCCGAGATCATTGAGCCAACTACAGAAACGCTCCCAGGCTCGGTGGTCGCTCGTCTCCCCCCTATCCGTGCAGGCGGTCGGGTGCACTGGCCGCTTTCTGGTGTCTGCCGTCCTACCGGCTTAGGACGAGGGCGGTCAGGGCGGCCAGCGCGAAGGTCACCGTGGCCGCGCTGCCGTGCAGCAGGACGAGGCGGGTCCTGAACGCCGGCGCTGGCTCGCTCCCAGGTGGTTCCGCTCGCCTGGCCGCGCGCGTGTTGGCCGTGTACCAGGTCAGTCCCAGGCAGACGGTGGCTGTCACCAGCCCGAACGCGATCCAGCCCAGTGCCCGGTCGTGCACCATCGTGAAGCCCAGCCAGAACCCCAGGCCCACGATCGCGAACGCCGGATGAGCGAACTCCAGCAGGGACCGCAGCCCCGGCACGGCCGGCGCGCTCTTGGCCGCGGTCAGCGAGGGCGGGTCGAACCGGTCCCGCGCCGCCCGCCGCATCTCGCGCTTCGAGGCCGGGGCTGGCGTGGCCGGGGTTTGAGCAGCGGGAGCGGCGACCGAGGCCTTGGCGGGTGCGGCGGCGGAAACCGTGGCCGACTCGGCGGGGACTGTGGCTGGCTCGGCCGCCGGGATGGTGGCCGCGGGGCGGGCACGGCCCAGGTTGCTGGTCACCAGCAGGTAGAACCCGGCGCCCGCGGTAAACAACCAGAGCACCAGCACCACGATGGCCATCACCCCTCCTCTCCGCAGGCCCGAATGTACCCGAGCAAGCTGGACGTGCCCGTATCCCCGGTCCGGACCGCCGACATGGGCGCCGTCGCGACATCATGGATGCGGCTGGTCTCATGGTTCTGCGTTTCTCCCCGCGCGAACTCCGGCGGGGGCCGCGGTGGTGGCACGGACCATCAGGGAGGCTCGGGAACGCGGGCTCACGGCCCCTGGCCAACGTATGAACGTGATGTTCTATCGAATCTTCCGGACAGGGAGGCTCATCCACTAGTTCGCAGCTGCCGGCAAGTCGGTGCCCGCCCCGGCCGTCCGGCGCCCCGATGCCCCGGCAGCCTCATCCGCCCCACGCCGGGCGGGCACTGTCATGGAGACGGCCGCCACGCGGCCCCGGTGCGGCTGGGGCTCTGCCTGGGGCTCGCGGGGCGATCCAACGGCTGGTTCCGCGCCGGGGTCCAGTCAGATTTTCATGATCGTGAGCAGTTCGGCACAAATAGCGCCCAAAACTGCTCACGATCATGAAACGGGCGGGTGAGGACGCCCGCGGAGCGCGACCTTTGTGACCCGTGGGGCGATTGGGGCGATGCGGCGGCGTATTACGTGCCGGCGAGGAAAGTAGCCCAGGTGATGCCCGATGGCGACCTTCAGAACCTACGCGAAGGTCCTTAAGCCAGACCATCCGATGATGAAGAACTACACCAGGGGCGCGAAGTCGCGCCCTAGGCGACGGAAGGGCTGCCCCCGCCGAACGCTGGGCCGGCAGCGCTTAGGCGGGAGCGTGGTGGCGCTTGACGACGTGGGTGATGGCCAGGGTTACGCCGACGATGGCCAGCGCGGCCAGGGCGAGGAAGGTGATCGCCTCGGCGTGGGCCGACACGTGGCGGAACGCGCCGAACGCGTGGCCGGGCAGGCGTCCGGCCAGGTTCAGGTACAAGGTGCCGAACGTGGCCACGCCGACGAGCAGGCCGAGCTGGTTCACCGTGACCACGACCCCGGTCGCGTCCGCGGCGAGCTCGACCGGGACGCTCATCAGCACGCGGGTCATCAGCGGGCTGAACGCGGCCGCCATCCCGGCCCTGAGTGCAGCACCCAGGCCAGGCCGGCGATGGTCACCGCGAACGTGACGAAGCCGCCGACGATCAGGGCGCCGTGCCACCGGGCCGACAGCCGCCGCCAGTTGAGGCTGACCAGGGCGAAGGCCGCCGCGGTCGGGGCGAAGGTCAGGCCCGCCCGCAGCGGGGTATAGCCCAGGCCGTCCTGCAGGTGCAGCGCGAGGGTGAAGAAGAACCCGCTGAAGATGATCATCACCGTGAACAGGGCGGCGATCGCGACCGGGACGCCGGGCACCCGCAGCACCCGGCCGGGGATCAGCGGCGTGCCGCCGGTCGCCGCTCCCCGGCGTTCGGCCAGGATGAAGGCGCCGGCCAGGGGGATGCTCGCGGCCATGAGGATCCAGCCCCAGAGCGGCCAGTGTTCGGGCTGGCCGAGCACGAGCGGGAGGACGAACGCGAGCACGGCCGGGGTGAGCAGGGCCAGGCCGGGCAGGTCGAGGGTGCGGCCGGGCTCGCCCTTGCCGTGCGGCAGGGCCCGGGCGCCGGCGGCCAGCAGGGCCACGCCGATGGGCACATTGACCAGGAACACCGGCCGCCAGCTCGAGCCGAACAGGTTCGCGCTGATCAGCAGGCCGCCGACCAGCTGGCCGACCACCACGCCGCCAGCCAGCACCGCGGAGTACGAGCTCATCGCGCGGGCCCTGGCCGGGCCGGCGTGGGTGCGCTGGATCAGGCTGAGTACCTGCGGGATCATCGCCGCGGCACCCGCCCCCTGGGCGAAGCGCAGCGCGATCAGCTCACCGGCCGTGCCGGCCAGGCCGCAGCCGAGCGAGGCCAGCGTGAACAGGACGAGCCCGCCCAGGAACACGCGCCGGTGGCCGGCGATGTCGCCGAGCCGGGCGCCGGTCACCAGCAGGACCGCGTAGGTGATGATGTAGCCGGCTACCACCAGCTGCAGGCTCGCGCCGGAGGCGCGCAGGCTGGCGTGGATCGAGGGAGCGGCGACGTTGACGATGGACGCGTCGAGCACGGCCATGAACTGGCCGATGAGGACGACGGCCAGGACGAGACCGGGACGCACCC
>WNGR01004321.1_pt1 | contig 15363 bp, 24 predicted proteins | sample 5407581 | NCBI WGS metagenome assembly WNGR01 (sample SAMN13153383, study PRJNA577476) | soil metagenome | isolation source: 80 cm soil or saprolite under Garry oak tree replicate 2 | place: USA:California | collected 2016-06-15
ACTTCGCCGCTGTATGGTTGGTATGAGTTATGAGCGAGTCTCAGAGACCACTGAAAGTTATCTCACCCGGGAGCGTGTACGACAATGGCACTTGGCCCAATCAGCTTGTGACATTGTGGGCAACTGACACCGCATTAACAAGTCAAGTCTGAAGATCCATGAGGGTAGAGACGCGTACATGCGGCTGTCTGTGATCTTGACACGATTGGCCTCCAAGTACATCAGCTTACGTGCCACCTGCTCGTTTCGCGCGAGCGCGACTCCGCACACGACTCGTGCATCAAAATGTGGGACGCGCAAGGCACCGGTCAGGAATGCGCGCACGTCACGCGCGGCGACCAGCGGAGGCAACAACTGTAGGGTCTCCTCGGGGTTCAGCCGAGGGCCGTGGCGCGCAATCAGCTCGAGCGCGGGTCGCAGGAGGTCATCCGTTGTCCGGACCAAGGGGCGCAGGTAGATCCGCAGGAGCGTGAAAAATATGTTGCGGGTTTCAGTATCTGGCTGGTGTATCCGCTTGCAATATCTGTCGATAGAAGCTCAGAGTCGTCCAATGGTACGGTCACGAACAGCATACCGCTCCGCTTTGTCATAGTCTCGCAGCCGGTACACATATATTTCTAAGGCGCTATCATGGCGCCCCAGTCTTCCAAGGAGAATAGCTCTTGCTTCAAAGAGGTCTGTACGCGCATATTAGTTGCCGACGAGCCATGTATACGCTAAGCCGCGTACCGTCGCTCGGTAGCATGCCGAGCAAGCGATCAACACGATAGTGAGTGGTGTTGTCAACGAACAGTAGCAGCTTCCCATACACCGCCTTGCGGCTTACTTTTAATCGAACATTAAGTGGGTTGCAAACTCGTTTTCAGGTAATGCATACCTTCATCACCTGCTTTCTTCGCGTCTATGGTCATCTTGAGATATAATTCCGCGAGACGGTCGTGATAGATGGACGACTCCTCGTGGCGCTCTTCGATGAGGTATTCTAGATAGCGTGCGGAGAGCTTTGGGTTGACGCTCTCGAGGAAATTGGCGACATGTTGCGGAGGTAGCTCCATTTCTTCGGATGTAAAGATCTTCTTCTTGTGTCAGTAAATGGTGAAAACACCTGTAATGCCGCTGACCTCCAACGCCATCTCAGCGTTCTCGTCGAAGATCCACCTCGAATATTGAAAAACAGTGTCCAGATAGTCTGGGCTAAGTCTCTGAAGATAGGTTATAGACGGCACAAGTCTGTCCTTCACGTCCACTTCTTTCTCTCCCAACCTACAACGTGGGAGTTAGAATTGAATGCGCGAAACCCATATACTCACTGGCGAAGGAGTTCCAAGGCTCTAGAGTGCATTTTCCTGACGTTGTATAAGTCAATGAGTTCAGAAAATTTCTAACCGAATATCCTGTGAGCCTATCTTGTCAATAGATCCATAAAACACTCACCCCGCGCGCTGCGAGCATCTCCTCGACCTCTGCCACTTCGTACCAATTATCTCGTCTACACAAAGGACCAAGTAACCCCGGTCTAACTGCTAGGTATGATTTGAAAAGTGCAGTATCGACGACCCGCGCGCACAGCACAAGCTGTTCGGGAGTCAGAGAGGAGAACGGCGCATCTGGGATAGCGCGGAGCGAGTCGCTTGAGGTGTCTGACAGCGATGCGTGCCTGTGGGAGTGCGCGGGTGTGATATGGAAAGCCTCAAGCGACGCAAGGAGCTTTAGACGCCTGTCGGGAAGGTACCGCAAAAGCCCTTCAACTGAGCGAGTGAAATTATCTACGGTACGTCAGCGAGCAGAATGTTAGGGGATACAAAGAACGGACCTGTCCGTGGCCTATCCCTCTTGCTGACTATTGATGCTGTTTCTGGGTCTTTAGAGCCAGAAGGTCGAATCGCGTCGAGCGGATTTTTAAGCTTGCTCAGCACACCCACTGTAGATGCCACAGGCTGCCCTGATAGTATTGGTTCGTCGACATTACCACCATGCTCTGAAGAGTTAGACGATGCCGACGACGACGACGACGCCTCTTTCACAGCCTTGGTTGCAGGCCCACCAAACAACTGGATCCATCGTTCTCGCGGGACGGACAGGCGACCCGAAACCGTCTCTGGATAAAGAGAGATGACCTTTGCAGGGTTGATATTCAGCTCGACGAACAAGTCGAGCGCGTGGTCATATTCGCCTGCACGGAACTGTGACACGGCGTCTAGTGATTTTACCAGGCTCGTGCGTCGCTCCTCCAGAGGTGGGAGAGTCAGTGAGGGGCTATTGCAAGGTCAATTTAACATACTTTATCTAGTAGAACCGCAGGGTCGATAGAGTTGAGCAACGCGAGAGCCTCGGCATACATCCCGGCATCCACGAGCTCATCAACTTGCACACCCCACGATTTCATGCGAAAACACCATATTGAACTGCCCTCTGCTGTTGCGGTCGCCCGATCTGAAGGTGTGCTAACCAGGAAGAGCGGCGATTTGGCAGAAGGAGACGGAGTTAAGAGGCGCAGAATGTGATTAACGGGGGGAGCTTGGGAGGTAGTGGTTTGAGCGGGGTTGAAAGGAAACGGGAGTGACTGGGATAATAAGAGAGATATCGAAGAGTGTACCTGAAGCACAGGAAAAGGGTGGAAGGCCGGCTGGCCAGGGGCAGTACCTATATCTCCTCCAGACGGTTTTGGTACGCTCCCTGAGGGCAAAATGCTGAAGATGTAGGGCTTGACGAGGCCTGACAAGGGAGAGTTAGACACATGTACAACCGTGTACGTTCGAACGACATACTGACGTCCTCCGGAGGTGCAGGCCAGGATATATGCGCTTTACGCGATGGTTTGCCATCAACGCCAACGAAAAGACCCTCGTCTGAAGGGTGTTCAGATCGGTATCTGACACGAAATGGATGCACGTACTATCCTTTGCAATAAGCACCCCCGCGTCACCTACATTAGTGACGCATGGCCTGAGCTTTGCTCCGAGTCCCAAGGACATGTATCCTCCCAAGCCTGCAAAGGCTCCCATACCCACGTTGCCAATTCCAGCCCCGGATTTGTTCGTAGTAGAGGCGGAAGCGATCTCGATTGTAGACATGGTGGCCAGAGAGAACAGGACGTGACCTGCCTCATATGCTAAACAGACCACCTCGTGATCTAGAAAAGCAATAGTTCGTGCCGAATGGGGGAGGGACGCTTCCTGCAGCATTGTCATGAGGAACGGGTGAACTATCCCAGCTGGCGTACCTTGAGGTCTTGCGCCTCTCCGTCCTTCCACGAATATACGACCAACTTTCGCTGACACCCGACCACGAGATACGTAATGACCGTAGGAACGGAAATAACTGGAGAGCTGAACTCGGCACCCTGTGGACGACTCGTTTTCCCATCAGGGTACAAGTGTTGCACCGACGTATGTACAGCGAAGGAAAATGCGGTCTTCGCCTTCAATAGCGGAGTGGGCTTCGATAGATCAGGGAGGTCGAACAATGTAACCTGTGACTCTTGGAGGCCGTCAAACAGCAGAATGAGAAGAGAGACAACTTACGCACGCGAGAGTACAATAAGTGAATTGATGTCCTTCACTATCCCGAGCTGGTCAATAGCTTTTCGTGTGAGGTTTTTCTTGGTCTCTAATTGGGTAATGGCGTAGGTTTTTCCATCTGTTCTTAGTAGCACCATATGCGCAACCTCGCTAGCTAGGAATAATACGTACCTTCTGAACCAGTGATACTGTATACGGATAGATTTCCGCTCGCAGTTCCGATGTAAAGGCGGTCTCCTTCACCACAGGTCAGCAGAGTGGGGAAATGACCCAAAGGATGAAGATACCATGGAGAGTAAGTGCTTCGATCCTCTCCTTGAACCCAGTCAACACGACTTCTGGTGGCTCGAACGGCGCCATGGTGATCACTCAGGGAAGCAAGGCGCCATACAGTACAGCGGCCCAGACGATCACCGCAACGTCCCGGTCCGTGTGAGCCGTACGACATCGTTGTGTGAGAGTCACATGATCAGAACTTGTTGCGTTGGCAGGACGCATTCACGAACAACTTTATTATTTCCAAAAAAAAATGCCAATTGAGAATGCCGCAAAAAATAACGAAAGGACCAAAGCAAAAACAATTGACAGCGAATATATGAACGAGATGTCGGCGTGATACCTAAATTATACGCCCCTATTTCGACTTTCCATTTGTTTGATATACAAATTGGTGAGACGGAGGGGGAACCGCTTTGATGGGTGGCGGTGGCGCCGGGTTCGCGCGGGCCTGGCGGTAGTAATTTGTATTTCGTTGTTCTGTCTGCGCTGGAGATGCCCCAGCAATGACAGGAGATGTATTTGCGGCGACAGTCGGCATCGGCCAAGGCATGCTAGGTGCTGGTGCAGCAGTTGTTGGCCGGCTTGAAGCGGGTGTAGGAGTTGATGTCGTGGATTGAGGCTGTTGCGGTGGGGGGGCAGGGTTATGGATCGCCGGTGATGGTTGACCGGACGGTGTAGAGGTAGTAGTGTGGCTTTGTGCTGGAGATGGCACGGCCCCTGCAGTATTTGTGAGCGAGCTCATGGGTGGTGCTATCGGTGGCGGTGCTTCAGAAGTGCTTGGAACATCTCCCTCTCGCCGTCGTTTGACGCCACGGGTCGTGCTTTCTTTGAGGCCCAGCGCTGTCGCTTTGAGGAGAATCTGATGCCTGAAAACGAGATGTCAGTAACGGTCATAATCGATGAGAACTTGTGAACCTTGTGCGTGTGTTGCCCCATTGGCCAACAACCCAGTCCCAATCGGTCTCGTTCGAGGATCCAGAAGTTCGACTCTGTTCGGCTAGGCGCTTTAGACGTTCAACGTCCTCATCGGCCCAGGCTCCCGACGCTCCAGCAGGATTGCTGGCGGCCATGGTTAGAGTGGGGGTAGCCGCTGCAGAAGAGGGGACAAAATGGGTCGCGGGGGGTGCAGACGAGGATGCCGCAGGAGGTGCGGGGACTGACTGACTGGGCATCGCCGGATAATAGCCGGGTGCGGGGGGATATTGATAATACGGTGCGGTCGGGTAGCGTGACGGGGTCGTAGCGTACATTGTGGGATACATGGGCTGCGAAGTACCCGGGATACCGAGAGGCATGACGAACGTAGAAGGGTTCGTGATGACAGCAGATGGCTGTGAATTTGTTGGAGGAGGAGCGGATGTCGATGCTTGCGGCGCCGGCGGATAAGGCACAGAAGGATAGACGGGTGGCGGAGGTTGGCCGACGAGCTGACTGGGATTTTGAAGCTGGGGACATGATGTCCATGAGAGATGGAGAGGTGGTCAAGTCCGAACGCACCAATTGATCACAAATCCGTTTCGCCTCGTTTAGCATAGACAGGGGATCGAGCTTACTTGATGGCCCCATTTGATATGACTGCGCGATAACGAGAGAAGGGGTTGCTTTCTGCGTGATTTGAGACGTCGTCACGTTGATCGATGAGTTAAACGTACAATAAGCTCTTCTGCGGCACCATAGAACTCGGAGCAGAGGTTCAATACGCGCCATTGAAATTCGTAGTACTGTTGATTTTGAGCGGTGACGCCTGGTAATATTGGCGCACCACCTTGCGATATAGGATAGCTAGGGAACTGAGACTTGCCAACAGAACCAGCGCTCTCACGAGGTTTTCTGTTTCGAGAGCCTTTAGGGCGACCTGGACGGCGCTTCTGCTCGGGGGATTCGGGGCCATGAGCAGAAGGCTGGCCAGCTGACGGTATCTGGGGAGTGTGCACTCGTGTGGCAGTTGCGGCCGGGCTTCCCGGAAGAAACAGAAAAAAGTCAAAAAGTGTATTCCGAAATATTCAAGCGTGACAAGAAATACACACCCCACGGCTTGTTTGTTTTGAGGAGACGCTGAGGGACTCAGGTCTCTACGATCGTTGTCATCTAATTCCTCCTCGACAACTTCCTCCTCTTCCTCCTCTTCCTCTTCCTCTTCCCGCTGAGAATCGCCCACGGAATATTGTTGCGTGTTGGAAGCGGGAAACGTGGGATATTGAGAGGGCTGTGAAAGCGGAGGTTGTAGTGCGTGTGAAAGGGGCTGATAGTGCTGGGGGTTATCCATTTTTATCGTGTGATGACAAGATTCAGACTTGACTAGAGCGAGAACGGTTCGAAATAACCCTAGCTAATGGGAGAGACTCGAATATGGAGGTGGCCGATGAGGATAAGCTAGCCGCAATGTAAACGGATAATGTGGGAAAATATCCTGTTTGTTGCAAGGTTTGTTGGTCACGGCTTAACTAACAGTCCCTAACAAACCCACCCCTGACAATGCGTTGACACCCAGCACCATCAAATCCGCTCTCGATCCGACGATAATATTCTCATTGCTTCGTCGTTCAACTAGGTGGGCCCCTTTGTCGAGTGCGGTATCGCCGCCGCAGAACAACGAGGGGTCGCCGTTTGGGGCTTTGCTTAGTCATCGTGGTGACATAATTTTACTGTGACTCGATTGTGACTCCTCGCTTTGTAATGTCCCCCACTGCGAGCCGCAGCCGCAATTATCCCGTCTTGCACCGCCTTCCACTTCCACAACGACCGCCTCTTTCCCTTATATTCGGTCTTGCCACCATTCGGCACCAGACCACTCTACATCCCATGCTTCAAGCTTCCTCACAATCTGGCCCCAGTGCTCTGGTCAACACTGCACTGCGTAATGCCGGTCTCATGGATCGTGACGAACGCATGCGCGACGCCTCAGACAAGCCAGGCGGTCGCAAGGGCTTCCCTAAGCCTCGTTCTCATCGACCACGTCTCATCGACACCATCAAAGGTCAACCAGGACCCAGTCGTAATCCCACGGTAAATATTAGGTTACTTTTACCCCCTCTGCCTCCTATTTGTGCAGTGTCTCTCCCTCCAACTGGTCTTATGCTCGCCTAATTCCGAATGATAACACCAAGCTCACATTGTTCATATTACTCTGTCAATCCGTTCCCTCGTGGTGCTCGATCAGCTTGCCACCCGGATCGCTAGTCCTTCCTCTGGCCCCCTTGCCATTCGTGGTGCCGCGGTTGGGCGTGTGCGTCGGAACGCAATATCGCTGAACGGTGATAAAGTGCTGCCGGGGACGCGAGTGGCTGTAGGGAAACCCCTCGAAGTATGGAGAAGATTCGTACAACAGCGCTGGGACCCCCAATCACGCTTCCTAAACCTAGAAGTAAGTTGGATTCACCCGACATTGCCCGACTTCACTCATTCTTCAAACAGCGAATGTCTGAAGATGGAATGGTTTCGAAGGCTGGCCTCCTCCCTCCTGGCATCCCTGGAAGTACAGGAAAAGAGGCGGCAGTGATTTTCAAACTTGCATCTCAACTCAAGCCACCCGTGCGTTTTTGTCACTATCCTTTCTTGTGTCTTTCTCATCCATCCAGGTTCGTACTATATCTCTCGCCAACAATAACCTTCAAACCACACATGTCATCTCAACAATCGCACATTACCTCCCAAATCTTGCCAATCTCTCTCTTGAGAACAATAATTTGCGTGTGTGGAAGGACATCGATTCGATATCTCAACTTTCGGACAAGAAGGATAAATTGTTGAAATTGCGGGAGCTGATTCTTATCGGAAACCCTATACGAGAGTTGGAGTACCAGAACAATCGCGTGGACACCTACAGGAAGTAAGTCTTCTCACACACCGTTAATGAGATGATACTTAAGTGGTTCAGCAATATCATGCGACGGTTTCCGACGCTCGAAATTCTAGACAAAGAGCCCGTTGCAAAAATATCCTTCGATGCTCCGCAGATATCGCATTCCGCTGGACCCACGGACTCTCTTAAAGTAGCCAAGGAGTTCCCGGCACTAATGCGGCCCCCTCTCATCGCCGGGGTGGATGGCGGTATTATCACATCATTTTTCGCTCGGTATGTATCCACTCTACCTACTCGGGTCTCTTCTCATCGCTATCCTAGCTTCTTCCCACTGTTTGATACACAAAGAGCCACCCTGTCAAATGTGTATAACGAGTTCGCTACGTTCTCATTTCAAGCAAATACATCCATCCCTGTCCGCGCCAAAATTCAAGGTTTCCAGTACTCAAAAGAGATGCCGAATCAGCGCAATCTGGACTGGTCGCCGTGGCTTGGAGCAGGATCCAGAAATCTTAGTAGGGTGGGGGGTGCAATGGACAAAATGCTGAAGAGCATTCACGTGGGGCGAGAGAAGGTTCTAAACGCCTTGATAACTCTCCCCAAGACAAAACATGACATCGCTGGTGCCGCCGAAAAGTTCTGTATCGACGCATGGCCAGTGACACAAGAAGATCGGACGACTTTGTTCCTGTCTATCCATGGACAGTTTGTAGAAGGTCAGTCTTATCGACTGTAGAAATTCGTCCAATATCTTGAATACTGATCGTATCCCCCCACTCGCGACAGAATCAGTCGGAGGAGTTCGTTCGTTCGACCGGTCGTTCGTATTGGTTCCTGCGCCAGAGGGGTCGAGGTACTTTCGAATACTTGGACATCATTGACTAGCTAATCACTTTAAATCGTCATGTAGGGCGAAGGCGAGCGGGTGGGATGTTGAAGTACTCTCGGATCAGCTTGTGATCCGTGCCTATTCTAGCCACGAAGCGTGGACAACTGGACCACTCCTCGTGCAGGCGACCTCGTCTGGCAACCAGACATCGTCAGTGTCATCGGCAGCATCTATCCACCAAGAATTGGGAGCAATCGTGCGTTATCATTTATCATTTCTTTTTTACTACTTCCAAAGACTGATCAACGAAACACCTCAGCCGGAGCCGCAAAGATCGCTCGTCACACAAGTCTGCAAGCTTACGCGTCTCAACGTTCGGTTCGCTGTGGATTGTCTCCAGAATAATGGATGGGACGTTGATCGAGCTGTCGCAAATTTTGAGCAGGTCAAAGTATGCCTCGGGTTATTACTTCTTTGTCGATGTCACTGACATCAAGAACGCTCTTGCAGGGGACGCTTGGACAAGATGCTTTCCTCTGACGTGTGGAATCTTTCCGGTGCCATGATTATTCTGTCCCACAGACTGTTGGACTCTATCAAACTACTTTCATCTTGTCTCTATCCCATGTCGTGATTGATAATGTCACCTCGAACTTGCCTTCGCATACATACTCGCATGTTCTGCCTATCCACTCAAATTGTAGCCTTTATCATAATAGACGCCGACTCGGTGTGGTCACGGTGGTAGTGAGACCACAGCGTGGCTCGTGCTCATAAGAACGGGAGACACGGAACATTACAGTAATTTGTTTTGAGCAGCATAACGCTGGAGCGAGGCTTGCTGAGATTGATCCTGTCAGTCAACGCGCTTAAGAGATACGTAAAATCGCTTACACCAGTGAAATACGACTTTACGGGGACAAGCAAACCACGTGTCGGACGTATTCCCTAAAACGACATGGGCGCAACGGAACGCGTAACATGGGCGGTCACTCGACTCGACAGGGGCCGGTCAAACGATGGATATTGCACCCTGGTTCTGGTAGTACAGACCATTCCATTATTCGCTACCAGTGACAAGTTGTCCAGCGGTGTTATTTCAAGTGCCGCGATGAGTCCTGGGCTCGCCTCGCGCTGCAGCTATGTGGACGATTCTTTCCAAGTGAATAAAGAGACGCCTGCATTTTTTGTCTTGGGCCAGAAATTCCATTCGTTCTCGCTTACATTTCACGCCCATCATCATTTTAACCCGTGCCGTCTTTTTATCCGCCCTGCACACGCATTTGTCCACACGTTCAACCCCCTCTCCAGTGCATGCCATTCACAACTCCGTCCACACCAGTTGCCTCCACCTCACTCGACGCACAATTTTTAGACGCTGTAATCCGCGGAGACGAACATGGCGTTCGCTCTTTACTCGCGCGTGGCGCAGATGTGAACGCAAGAGATGCAAAAGGGAGGTCTGCTGTCGCGTGCGCGGTTGCGGGTGAAAGGTATGCGCATCATGGACGCCTCGAACCGTCTCAAGTGCTGAATACAGTCCGTTCTTCAGCTGGCAGACAGCTGACCCTTCAATAATGACGGCGAGCCGCTTGGACATCCTCCGGTTACTCGTTGAGGTTCGACATGTGTCATTATACACGTTGAACGCGCCGCAAGAGGCAATGAACGGAGTGACGCCACTCGGCTTTGCTGCTTGGATGAACTCTCCAAAAGCAGTTAAGACCCTGCTTGAGGCCGGTGGGGGCACGGTATCCGTCGATGGTGAAGATGCTTACGGTGTTACGCCTCTGATGTGTAAGTGGGGTTCTCCCTCAACTGAGGCAACTCGGCTCAGATCTGGCGATTCCCTGTAGATGCAGCACGCGACGGCAACTTGGAGGTCGCCAAATGTCTGGTGAGCGTGATGTTCTCAGCTTGCTGGCCCACAGTCCGATTCTAGTATTCAAAACCACAAAAATAGCTTTTGCATGGCGCATGCCCTGACCACCGGGATAGAAACCGTCGAACTTCCATCCAGTATGCTTTAGACCATCCTCAGATACTCTGGGCATGTGAGAAAGCACTCCGGCATTGTCGTTCCCGTGATATTCGGGCATGTCCTTTTGCTTATCTACGTTTCTCTCCTTGACTGAAAACCGCTAGTCCGAAAATGGTGGCATTAAACCCGACACACCTGAGGCAGCTCCACAACCTCCTGCGGGGCCTTCTTCTGAATCGGTCTTTTCATCCACCATGGCTGAAGTTCTCGAGCGCACGGATGCCTTGGTCTCAGCCATTGTCTCATCGGATATGACTCAACTGTACAGCCGCCTCTCTCATCTTTCGATTGGTTCTTCTTCAGGTGTTCTTTCACTTGTGAATGCGCCAGATGCCGAGGCTTGGTCTCCGATCCATTATTGTGCTTCTCTTAAACAACCTTCTATCGAAGTGCTGGACATCCTCTACTGCGCCGGCGCTGATGTCAGTCTTTTTTCTAAAACTGGCAATTACACTCCTCTACACTGTCTGGCACGTAGAAAACGCGGGCCTGACGCGCTTCGGGATCAAGCTTCTAATGATTCCTTGTACCGATTTGTCCTCCATCTTGTCCGCAACCTCCGCGCTCCGCTGCAGGCTCTGGATGACAACAATGAGACATGCGTGCATATTGCTGCTGAGCATGGTGACAGCGCCGAGATTCTGCGCGCGATGCTCGACTCGGACCTCGAGCACATAGTCTCCGAGATGCGGAATTCACGGGGGTAGGCGATTATTCCGTGATTGACACAACCACCTGCTTATCGTCCTTCGGCTTAGTCTGACGCCGTTTGAGGTTGCCCAACCAGAATTCCGTAGCTTGTTCAGTCGTTTCCAGGAGGAACGGCGTCCGGCATCATCCGCTTCTCATGACACTGTCCGGCCCCGTCATAGCTCCGGCTCAGATCCGAGCTTATCATTGGCAGAGGGTGCGCTGACGCCCCAGGCACGTCCTGCCGCTCTCTCCCCACTACCAGACGACGACGGAAGGCCGCTATCGTTTGAGCTAGTGGTTGACAGGCTCAATGCAATCACTATGGGTCTCTCACTTTCTGCAGGCTTAACCCCATCAGAAGCTACGCTGGACCGCTTTGACGCTCTTCTCTGTGAGACATCCACTCTGAGCCAAAATTCCATATCGAAGCTTTACGCCCGGGTCGATGACGCTCGTGAAGAGATTTCACGCGTGCGAGTGTTATGGACAGATGCAGACGCGCGCTTGGATACCATATCTCAAGCCTTCGAGGAAAAGCTAAAATCGGGTCGGGTAATGTCTCAGGAAACCAGAGCCGAGGACTCTTCTTGCGAATCGGTGGTTACGCGACGAAGCAGCGCGGAAGCCGAGACGCCCATTTCACCTGGATTCGCGACGGGGTTGTTGATGTTCGACTCGTCTGAGAACGGCGATGGCTTTCTCAAGCCGTGGCCGCGTACCCGTGATTCTGCGGACACGGCAAACTTGCCACTAGTACAAGGAAGGAATTCCGCGGGTTCTATCGCGCACCTACGTTCACACAAAAGCATGAGTGACCTGCGCCGATTGACACCACTTATTACTCAGGACGGCTTCGGCGCCATTCCAAAACCAAGGAAGCGGGCACGAGCAGATACGCTAACAGACGTTGGCACAAAAGGCGGGCAGTCCCGCCAACCTCCTGGGATGAGGGCAGATGGGGACAGTAAAGGTGCACGGTTAAAAGCGTGGCTACGGCGCACGTTCCTACAGGAACGAATGCCGAGGGCTTCTACGCAGAAGCTCGAGGAGCCACCGTCGTCACTGACGACGCTGGTGGAGAAAGACGAGAGCGCTGCAGTCCCGAATGCCTCCCCACATCCTAGCTATCGAGTGCTCGCGACGGTCGGTAAAGACCTAGCACGAATCGACGAGTGCATATCGAATGTACGTGTTCCATATTTATTTTTGCGATGGTCAGCCGCTGACCTGCCGCTGATTGTACGAGCAGGCAGAAAAGCTAATTACGTCGGCGCAACGCGCCATCGGACGAGCCGAACGCAAAACGAGGCGTGCATCGCTAGTCCGTTCTGTCTTTCGAATTCTGATCGCTTTAGAATTAAATAATTTTGGCATTTCACAGGTGGGAAAAAAACTTATATACGATCACCGGCGAGCACGAACGTGCGTTCCGAACAATGAGGAAGTTACGACGGGGCAAAAGAGGGGACAACCGCCTCCCACCCTGCGTGTGATTATACCTCGGACCGAGTCGCCGGTATCTATCAGTCCAGCCCAGTCACCTACGACGACGAGATCGTCTATATCATCGGTGGGGTCTGTCGGGAAAGACATGGAGATAGAGGAGGGGAGAATCGATGTAGGGAAGATGGAGAGGAGATTTGAGGAGGGATATAAAGAGATGGACAAAGCGAAGAACTGGCTGGGGATAGTTAAACGGGTACTAGAGGATGTAGAGAGGCTCGGATTGGACAAGAAGAAGTTGTGACAAGGAGTGTGACATTGAAAGACGAATTGGGAGAAACGGACCAGACCGAGCAGGTCCAGGGCGACTGAAACCGTTAAGCAAGCGCAAGCAAATCAAGTCAACTCGCGGCGTGGTTCAATCAATTGCTCGAGCTCCTCGCCACGGGAATGGCTGCCCAAGTGCAAAGGCAAGATCTTCCCGATCTCCCATCGCCTATATCCTCTTTTTCTCACCTTTATCTCCCTCTAGTCATTCAGCTATCCCAGACAACACCGTCGACCATGGTCACGTAGATCCTAATGGCCAGGTGAGCGATCCCCCGCTATCACCGAAGCCGTTTATATTCGAGCCCAGCAGTCTTTGGACCAAGCGCTGGATCCTCACCTCTCCCAGGTCGGCCTCGATTCGCGTTCTCATTACCACAGTCACTACCCGGGCCCCCACATTATCACCCCCGACCATGCGGGGGCAGCTCATCATACAGACCACATGTCGTTTTATACTGCGCCCCACGAGATGCCTGTGCAACCCGTCGATCGTCAGCCGGCGCCGTCGTCATCCAAGCGCAAACAACTCGAGTCGCCCTATACCCAAAGTGCTGGCAAGAAACGAAGGGCCGATGGCTACGATGACGACGCCGACGACCCCGAAGTGGGTGAGGATGGTGGCGCCGGTGGCGCCAGGCACTGGACAGACGAGGAAAAGACAAAGCTGTTCAACTGGCTCATGGGCCCCAACGAAGACGAACATTTCGACGCTTTACGAACCAAGAAGAATACGTGTTTCAGAGACGTGGGTCTTTTTTTTTTTTGTGAACATTCCCCTCCTGATGTTATCACAGTGTGCATTGGATGCCTTTGGTGGTCGCAAGACCTTCCTAGCCGTCAAGGGCTGCTACGAGCGCAATTTTGTGGTTTTCAAGCAGATATACGCATTCGAAACTTTTACTGCGGGCATGCAACAAGCCGACGTGGACTCCGACAGCGAGGTGGATCGCCTGCGCGAGTACGAACGCCGAATCTACGCCGCTCGCAAGGCGGGCTTTCATGTGGGCAATTTGTCTTCACGGATACTGGACCACTGGCACCGAATGGGTTGGTATGCGACGTTCCATTCCAGGTAAGATTATTCAAAAAACGACATTTGCCATATCAACTAATGCGTCTCTAGGTGGCACGGTGATCCTAACGTCCGTCGCCCTCCGGCCCGTCCGCGGCCAATGGGCCCCCCGACACTCCCTCTGCAGCACCCTCAAGCGAGTGCGGAACCGCAGCAAGAACCAGCGCTCCGAGGAGAAGAGTCTCCTGTGCTCGAGCGTACCACGGCGGACCCACCTCCTGTTCCTCACTTTGAACGGACATACGACCTCCCTTACTCGACTGCACCCGATCCCGGCGAAGCCATTCCATCGCCACCGCAAACACCGAGCACAGCGCCTGTAGGCCAACATCATCTCGCACCTTACGGAACACCTACGACGCCCGTAGCCGGCACTAGTGACCAAATACCTCCGAATGCGACTGCCATGGCTCAGACATTGGTATCTGCGTGCATGCGACTGTTGCAAGCACAGGCAGACGATAGCAAGATGCGCCTCGAGTACCTGCGACGGCGTGAGGAAAGGGAGGAGGTGGACTCCCGTATGCGAATTGACATGGAGAAGAAGCGCCAGGAACGCGAGGCGGCAGACTCGGAGCGGATGCAGCAGAACGCGAAGATGAAGCAAAAGTCGGAACTCGCAACGGAGATCCTGTCGAATCCCAATGTCGACCCATCGGTCAAGGCAGCCGCGGGGGACTACCTGAAGAAGCTTTTCGCAAATGACTGAGGGGCTGTTCGGGTGCAATTCATCCGAGGCACACCTTGTATAGTGTTTAATAATCATACTGACGGAATCACTGTGGAAATTGCATGGAGCACAGTACTTACCCCGTGTTGTTGTATATACGTCACAGTTCTATGCACCGACTCAATAAACGCGATGCTATAAACTCGTCCTTATTGGGCGAAAGCTTACGTACTCACGGGGACCTTTGGGTGCCTGAACGCGGTTTTCGCTTTGAGACGAATTGTGGTTCAACCGTCCGAATTGAACCTGTCTCAGGTCTGACCGCGACCGGCGGCAAAGGACTGGCTTATGCCACCGACACAAATAGCCGTGGTCAAAGTGAGTCGTGTCTAACTAAATCTATGTGCGTGCATGATAGTTATTGCTCCGCCGGAGTAGCAAAAAACGAAGGCAAAGAAAAGATATCTGAAGGCGAAAAAAGAGAGAAAAAAGCGCAAAGCTGCTGCTGGGAGGCCCACAGCAAGTGGCAATGTAGGTGTGCCTGATGGCGTGCAGCAAGATGGACATGGCGACGATGACAGTGCCGACTTCAACTCGGATGACTCGGAGGAACGCGAAACTGGTGTGCGAACGGACAAGAGGAGAACTGAGCACCAGCGTCAGAGGAACGTAGGGCTTCCTCC
>WNGR01004322.1_pt1 | contig 15363 bp, 15 predicted proteins | sample 5407581 | NCBI WGS metagenome assembly WNGR01 (sample SAMN13153383, study PRJNA577476) | soil metagenome | isolation source: 80 cm soil or saprolite under Garry oak tree replicate 2 | place: USA:California | collected 2016-06-15
CTTCGCCGCAGATCCGGCTAAGATTCAACAATGGAATTCATTTGCGGCAGACGTGTCGTTTCAGCCAGGCTCGATCGCCGATGTTGTTCGAGATTTGGCAGCGTTCCTCATGCCGCACGCAGTGGCAGCACGCTTACTAGCTGAGGCGTAGGGCGCTTCAAACGGTAAGCAGACGGGATAAGGGCGCCTTTGGAAAGGGACCATAATCATCATGGTGTCGATGGTGACGATCATGATGGTGCCCGCGTAACTGCCCTTACCTGCCGAGCGACTGTGCGAGCACTCGGCTTCAAAGGACTTGGCCACAGGAACTCGTACGGCGACGTTAGCGTTTTGTTGATTTTCTTTGACCTCTCGGTGCACACATCGTGCACACGCCGCCTTCTATCTGATTGAAAAGATTGAATTCTCGTTCCAATCCATCATTGGACTATTCGCGGCCGATCCACGCCATGGAGTCGCCACACCGAGCGTGACTCTGCCGAATTTACGCTGCGACTTTCCTCTTGGCGCTTCCACCAACGACATTGCTGGCCAAATTCTCGGCAGCAAAAAGCCCTCGAAAACAAAATGTTTTCAAGGGCTTTGTCTGGTTGCGGGGACGTGCAAGCGCGTTTGTTACAACTTCTGGCCTCGGCGACCTCCGACGGCCGGCTGCAAGGTCGAGAATCGCCATCAGCTCGCCGCGTAGGGTCGCATGGTTCTCGCCACGCTTATCGCCGGGGGTTATCACCACCTCGCCAACGAGCGAGCGGATGTCCTCGCGGGCTTCTCCGTTGGACTCCGGTTCGGCCAGCGTTTCCGCGAGCCGGATCACCTTGGCGCGGTAGTGCTCAGCGATATTCGGGTGCACGTCCGGCAGGTCGGCCGGCGCCTTGGCGAGACGCACCTCGATCTCGGCCTTCTGCTGCGCCAGCTCCTCCATCCTCGCTTTCATAGCCGGCTGGTAATACCATCCTCGATAGCATCCATGATCCCTTTGACGCTCCTCTCAATCTTCTCAAGGGCGCGGCGATCAGTTTCTGCCTGCGCCCGCCGTTCATGGTTCTGGCGATTGGTCTCCTGGGCGTAGGCGCGCACCGCAACTGCCACAGCCTCGGGAGATACCAGCTTGTCGGTAAGGCCCGCCAGCACGCGCCGCTCGATATCGCCACGACGAATGGTACGGCCGTTGTCGCATATCCCCTTGCGGAAATGACCAAGACAGCCGTAGCGGTCATTGACGACAATGCCGTATTTGCCGCCGCAACACCCGCAGGTGAGCAGGCCCGACAAAAGGAAGGCGGGACGGCGCAGGCGGTTCAGTCGTTCCGCGCGAGCGGCGCGGACGCCGTTGGTCGTCGCCTCGAACTGCTTCGCAAGCTCGGCCTGGCGCAGCTTTACCCGCCGCCACAACTCGTCATCGACAACGCGTAATTCCGGCACCTCGGCCCTGATCCATTTGGCCTCGGGGTTCGGACGCGACACGCGCTTTCCCGTGTTCGGGTCCTTGAGGAAGCGCTGCCGGTTCCAGACCAGCACACCGGCATATAGCTCATTGTTGACGACGCCATTGCCCCGGCAGGCGTGGCCCCGGATCGTCGTATCGCCCCAAGTGTGGCCGAACGGGCCGGGAATACCATCCCGGTTCAGATCGGTCGCGATGGCGCGCGGCGATTTTCCCACCACGAATTCCTGGAAGATGCGGCGGACAACCACGGCCTCGGCCTCATTGATCTTGCGTTCGCCTCGAACCGGCTCGCCCTCGCTATCGGTGCGCTTCACCACGTCGTAGCCGTAGCAGAGACCGCCGCCCGCCTTGCCCTTCTCCACCCGTCCGCGCAAACCACGATGGGTCTTGGCGGCGAGGTCTTTCAGGAACAGGGCATTCATCGTGTCCTTGAGACCGACATGCAGTTCTGAGATTTCGCCTTCGGCTAGAGTGACGATCTGCACGCCAGCAAAACGCAGATGCTTGAACAGTGTCGCCACGTCGGCCTGATCGCGTGACACACGGTCCAGCGCTTCGGCGAGTACAATGTCGAACTTGCCACGCTGAGCGTCCTGCAACAGCGATCGGACCCCCGGTCGGAGAATGACGCTGGTGCCGGAGATGGCGGCGTCATGATAAGTATTGACGACCTGCCAACCCTCCCTGCCCGCATGCTCACGACAGATGCGGAACTGATCCTCGATCGACGCCACGCTCTGATTGTCGGTCGAATAGCGGGCGTAAAGCGCAACCTTGGGCATGACGACTTCTCCGGATCGGGCCTTCACATCGATTCGACAATTTCCACCGCCGTCAAGATGCAGCGGCGTCCGTGGACACTCCGTCCCTGCCCGTTTTGCTTCGGAAGTCTGACCGTCACCTGCGCAAGCGAGCCAAGCAGATGAAACTGTAGCTGAAGAACCTGGCCCTATCGTGGCCAAGGTTCGTTGTCATTGGCGGCGGCCGGAGGCTTGGCTTGCTCGCGAGCAAGCTGTCGGCCGATAGCTTCCGCAATCCGCAAAATTCGCGGGTCAAGCGACTGACCGGAGCGCGATCCGTTGTCATTGGCCGAACGAGGCCCGTTGCTTTCCTCTTCCGTCGCCATTCCGACGCTCCCTCGTCAGGTCCATCGAACGAAAAACAACGAGGAAGCGCAGAATGAAAGTCAGAGAGTCGGGCCATCGTAGCGGAGCGCAAAGATGCTTGCTGCCGGCGATTTCTGATCGATGCAAATATCCCAAGACGACGTTTCGAGCGGATCGGTGTTCGCAAGAAAGGCGGTGGCCCTTCCCCCGGATCGGAACCGTTTCCCACTAAGCCTTACCTGCTTGGCAAGCCCCTGCCGGGCCGGCGACAGCCGGTCAAGGCCGCAAGCCGCGAAGCGGTGGCGCGGAACGCGCCAGCCTTGACGGGATGGCGCCGGTCCGGCCTGCTTGGCTCCAAGCAGGCAGGGCTTGCTCTTGCTCTCACAGCCCCAGCCCGCGCTTTCTGCCCAAGCTCCATTCGATGCCGCCGTCATTGCGCATCAGGCCGGAGATGTGCTGCCCGATCCGCTTGTCGAGCACGGGCTGCCACGGAACGAGGCTGAAGCCGAGGCCACCATCGCCGCTTAGGGTTTCGATGATGGCGAACCGGCCGCTGGATAGCTGAGTTGAGCCGACAAGCTGGCCGGTGACGGTGTTGCCGAGAACAGTGGGCCGCCATTGCAATCCGCGTTCAACGGCGAGCGCCCGACCGGCTCGCTCGATGTCGGCCGCCTCAAGCCTCTGGATCAGATCCCTGGGCGCACGGACGCGGCCGCCGCCGAGATCGGTGACGTGACCCATATTGACGAGCGCCTGTTTGCGCTTCTCCAGGGCCGCCATCACCTCCTGCCCGAACCCCTCACCAGCAAGCGCGCTGCGCTGACGTGCGACCAGTTCGCGATCGAGCCAGGTTGCGCCGTCATGGCCAATCTGCTGGTCAAGGCCGGTTGGAGACAGCACGCTTATTCGGATGTTGGCGCGGTCCCGCGCCAGATCGTAGGCTTGGCCGCGCTCGGGGAGATCGGCAGGGACGCGCCAGTGATCCGCATCGATCCGCTCCGCGTGGCCGGCCCGGCGCAGCACCTCCAGCCGGCGGACATGGGAGCGGACGAAGGCCTCGGGATCGCCGCCCAAGCGGTCGATGGCGGCGCGCGCCCTCTCCAGATGCAGGGATGGACGATAGATGCCTTCTTGACCCGCGACATCCCCGATGTTGCGGTCTGCGGCGCGCGGTCCGGGAGGGGCGGAACCAGCCGCTACGATCATGCCTCGGCCGACTTCCTCTGCGCGAGCGGCATCCATCTCGATGTGATGCACGCGGCCGTCCACGCCGTCGATCAGCAGCCGGACCCGCTCGCCCATCTCGTCACCGCCAAGCCCCTTGTCGAGCACGCGGCCGACGATGCGCTCGGTCGCGTCTTCGCGGTGCAGGACGTAGCGTGCCGGATGCCGGTCCTCCGCCAGCCCTTCGCGCTCCAGTGCCCTGTGCATGGTCTTGATGATGTCGCCGCGCTCGCCAAGCTCGCGCAGCGCTGGTTCGGCCTTTGACGACACGATCCATTGCCCGGTCTCGACCTCGGTTGCCAGCCCCATGCGCTCCAGCTTGCGAGCCCGCTCGATCAGCAGCGCGCGGTTGTGGCGAAACGTGTCGCGCATGTCCCGGTCGGGGCGCAGGTCGGAAAACTCCTTCCCTTGCTGCTCGGCGATCAGCATCCGATCGAGCCGGGTGAAGCTGTCGGCGTCCACTTCCCGCTCAAGCTGCTTCGCCACCTCAAGCTCGGTCTGCCGGCCCAGTTCCCGGGTAACGATCTCGCTGGCGCGCGCGCGAATACCGTAGGCGATATAGTCGCCAGCGACGTTGAGGGTCTTGCCGTCATCGGTGATACCCCGAATGATGATGTGGGTGTGAGGATGGCCAGTGTTGTGGTGATCGACCGCGATCCAGTCGAGCTTGGTCCCGAGGTCGGCTTCCATCTGCTGCATCAGATCGCGGGTGCTCTGGCGCGGGTCGGCCAGCTCCGCGCCATCCTCGGCCGAGACGATGAAGCGGAACTGATGGCGGTCAGCACGGCCCCGGTTGAGGAAAGCACGGCCATCCTCCGCGTCGTGCTCAGCCGAATAGACTTGGCCCTTCTCGCCATCCTTGGTCACGCCGTCCCGTTCGAGGTAGCGCAGATGCGCGTCCATTGCCTTGGCACTGACGAATTTCCGGCCCCGCGTCGCTCCGCGCTGCGGGTTGAGCTTCACCACGCGAGCCTTCACCGCCACCCGCCGCGACCGCGTGCGCACCCCGCTTCCGTCCCGGCTCCACGCACTCCGATCCTTGAGGGTCAGCGCCGTTGCAGCGCCCCGACCGCGCGCATTGAACCGGCCGCTTCCCTTCCCGGTCCGACCCAGCCGATCGGGATTGCCGCCTGCCCGACGTATGGCCTGATGGACCTCGCCGAGAAAGCTGGCGGGGCGTCGGCGTATGCCGCCGATCTGGCGATCACGTGTCCTTGCACCGCCACGATCGCGGGCCTTGCCGGGACGGATGCGGAAGTCGTCTTCGTCGCGTGCCATGAGACGACGTTTGGAGGTTGAAATGCATTCCGCAAGAACTCAAACACACTTATCGTAGAGGCGCGTGGAAATGCATGCTTCAGCGCAAGCGGTGCGACCTCTCATTCGCAACATATCGCAGGTGACGCCGCTTGGACTGTTGAAAACAAAGAAGAAAGTGTCAGCAGCGCCCCCGCCGTATAGAGAGCGAGCCGCGCAAAAACAATGTGCAGACAAAAACTTAGGAACGAAGTTCCGGCAGCGAGGCAACTCGCTTTATCTTGCCTTCCTAATCGGGCGTGCAAAGTCAACCCACTCCTACGCTTTTTTTCGATTTCTCCGAACAAGCAGCGCTCCTTTCTCGCTGCTTCGATTGCGAGCAGCGTTCGCCATCAGCGCGGAAACGATTTGCATTCTCCAGGCGGGGTCCATGCGTTCCCTTGCGTTCAGCACCAGGGCTGTCGCATGCTCTTCATCAGGTTCGTAAACAGGGCTGTCCAAGCAGTCCGGCGCTCTCATCCCCGAAGGGCGGTAGCAGGCAAGATATAGCGGACATTCCCCGTTTCGCGGCCCCGCCAGGGGACGCTCACCGCGCGCGGATCTCTTAATCTTTGCTCCTCCTCAACATGCTGGGTGCAACACCAGCGCTAATCCTTCATGATCCTGCAGCAGTTACTGCACAGGTTTCAATCGCAGTCGTTGCGTGACCTTGGCACCGAAGCCGACGTGGAAGTCGGTTTCACTGACCCACATCCTGTGCAGGATGCCGGCAAGCTTGCGCGCCACCGCGACGATCGCGAACAACATGCTTGATCGCTTGGCGATGCGCAGGCCCCACGCACGCAAGGCCGACTATTTCCTGACCCGCAGCAGGAGGCTTGCGGCCGCCTCGCATAACGCCTCCCGAACCGCGATGTCGCCTTGCTTACTGATGCGACCTTCATAGTCGATGGACGTTCCGGACTGATGTCGCCTCGGCGTCAGGCCAAAATGCGCTCCAACCGTTCGAGATCGCGCAAAGCGTCGCGGATCATCTACCCCTACTTTGAACGAAAGGGCCGCAACGGGACCGACACCAGGCACCGTCATCAAACGGCGGCAGACTGCATCATGCAGAACCACTTGAAGAAGCGCTCGATGCAATCTTTCGTAGCCTTCGAAGATCGCCCGCTTCCACGACCAACGGCTCCAATCAGCAAGCCATACGCTCGCAGCGTGCCGCGAATGTGATTCTCGATGTCGATCAGTTTGCGCTTGGGGAGCTTCCTGTTGGACAGAAGTGAGCGCATCTTCTGCATGTCGATGTTCTTGACATGAACCGCGCGGTACCAGCCCAGCCGCATCATCTGCGCGATGCCACGTGCATCGTTGCGGTCGGTTTTGTTGCGCATGGTGGAAAGCGAATCACGCATATGGCGAGCTTCGACAACAATGATCGGGACCCCGGCCGGCTGTAGTTCGCGGTACAACCAACTGCCCAGCGAGGACGCTTCGACGCCCACGCGATCGAGGCGATCCGCGGAGCCCTCGAGAGCGCAGCGGATCGCCTCCGGCTCCGTGCTCACCTTGACCTCGCGAACCGTCACACCCTCGCTGTCGACGATGCAAAGACTGGTTTCCTCAAGACCGACGTCCAATCCAACGTAAAGTTTCATCGGAGCTCTCCTCTGTGCCAACGACCGCCTAAGTCGTTGCACCAGGCTCCGGATTCGGCCACGGCCGTGTTATCCCCGTGCACCGGTTTCTCGAAGCCCGATTTGAAGAGCCGTCTTCATCGGAGCCATCTCTGTCGCTCTCTCACACGCTTTCTCACCCGTTGTCGGCTTCTCCTTCGCTTCGACAAGATGCGCTGATCCACGCAATGACACGATACACTGCGATGGTGGCGAGTGCTGATGCGCCGTGCAGTCTTCCGCGCTCATCGACGGCATAACATCGCTGCAGCAAGGCAGCGGGGAAGCCGTCGTTGCGCTGGGCGCTCATCGCCGAGCGCACATGCTGGGTTTCCAGGCAGATCGCCGGCAAGCTGAGCTTCAACAGCTCCGGGTGCAGCCAGGGCGACAGCGCCCCGGCCTCGTGGCCGACCCGCCTGAGCCGGGCAAGATACGGCTTCAGCACCGCCTTGTTCAGTTGCGGATCAGTCACCACCGTCACCTCCAGCATCACCTTGCCCTTGTCGTCCACCACGCACTCCGCCGTCTCGTCCATGCCGACGTCCAAGCCAGAGAAGAATTCCATGCGCCACCTCCCGCGTTGCTGAAGGCGGCAATTCTGCGCGTCGTCCACCTTGCCGGTCACCTGGCCAGCCGCCGCCATCCCCAGCGGGGACCGATTACGGGCGGCAATCTGTGGTTCGGATCACGCCGCTCCCACTGCATCACATGCTTCCCGACAGACTGCGATGAAGTGCGGTCCGGATTATTGCGATCGAAACTCGCTGGCACGGTGCACGAACACGTCGCCCGACTGCGGCACGAGAGCCAAGAGATCGACAACGGCACGAACGTTTAATGGACGACCTGGATGCACGTAATGCGACGACCGATCGTCGGATGGGCTGCTCGCGGCGCGCACAGGGAATAACAGTGAGCGGACCCAGGCGAACGACCTCGCGACGGGAACAATCTGGCCGTCGGTCTGTTTGCTCTCAATCATCGGCGCGAGAGGCGCTGCATTCGCTTGCGTTTCGTCCGGCAGCGGCCTGCCCGTCGCCAAATACTTCTCGTGGCGTGAAGGTCCGGCCTTGTACGCGGCGAGGAAACCCGGCGTGCCGTAACGGTCATGAAGTTCCCGAATGCACGCAACGCGCGCAACGATGTTGTCGTGCGGACCGAAGGGGTCGGCGAGATCGCAACGGGTGCGTAATTCTGCCCATGTCTTTGGCATAGTGTGCATCAGCCCGATGGCGCCCTTCTGTGATCGGACTTAAAATTGGCCGCCGCTTTCCACCTGCATCACCGCGCGCATCCAATGTTCCGGCACGGCAAAACGCCTGGCCGCCTCGGTGATAAAAGCCACGAAGGGATCGATGGATAAACCGCTCGCTCGCGCTGCATCGCTCAACAGCATGATGATCCGAAGATAGCCACGATGCACACCGTCGCCCCGAGAGATCGCGAGGCGCTGACGCGCCGGCCTGACAGCCGCCCAGGACTGAGCGCAAATAGCCTTTTCAATCCGCTATGAGCAGCCGCAAGATTGATTTGATTCGAGTGCTTCGTGAGCTAACGAGCGCTGCGGCGTCGAGTTCGGCACCGTCATTGGTATACGTGCCGGTAAATCCGATGCTGACCACCTTTCCTGCCCACGTCCGTGCAGCGAAAGTCGGCGTATGCTCCTGAGTAGTCGCTTCCCCTTTCCACTTGCCGCCGGAACAGGTGTAACTTCCAAAGGTATAAAAGAACGCGCCACCACCGCGCATCGTACCGTCCCGGAGCACCATGACGTGATTGTTGACGACATCCGCGCCGTCCAGCATCTTTGTTGTAATTAAATAGAGCCCGTTCTTAATCATGATTGTTGCCGCGCTTTTTCCACCAACTTTACTAGACCTGTCGTTCGGCGGCATGAGTTCGCGCTTTCCTGCTGGCGAGTTCTGCAGGACAACGAGCACGATTGATGCTCCCCACGGGCCTGCTGTCAGGTGTGGAGTTACCCGTGACGTCGAAATATGTCGCTTCGCTTGCCTCCATCGCCAGCTGCGAGTTCCTTAGAAGAGCAAGTCTCGCAACTTTGTGGAAAGGTGCTTCCGCTTCGCTCCACTCGACGCTCGCGTTTTCGATCCAGAAATTGGCGTCGCGAGTCTTGCCCCAGTATGTCATTTTTCCGGTGTCGAGAAACTGAACGGAAAAATCGAACCAGCTCATCTGGCTATCTTCTTTGATGTGCCGCATGAGTTCGTCCTGCAGTCCCTTCGGATTACTTTTTTGTAGAGGACGCGCCGAATTGTCCGGAGAAGGTATGGCAGAGAACTTGACAACATCGGCCGGCCCGTGACGAAACGGAACGGTGCTCCAGTAGCGAAGCTGCTGATAGGGCCTAATTCTTTGCCGGGCCTGCAATTCCGCCAACGCGAGTGTTCGCACCACTTTCAACATATCTTTGAACGACAGTGACCACAGGCCGACAATCGGGTTCGATGCCGTCAGCAGCTTCATGGTCGCTAGAAAAGCGGGAGAGTCGTTGATGGGCAAGGTCGTGGCATTCTGCATCGAGAAATCTTGTCGAGAGGCATTTTCGTCGGCCATGCTGTCTTGAGTTAGGTCCACAGAGAACGACAACGATCGCACGTCAGGTTTAAAATCGGAATTAATGTTTGGATCCGCATTCGCGAACCGCACGACAGCGGGATATACGCCGGGCCTCGCGAAAATCCCTTTCGCGAGCCGCGCTGCCAGCTCAGGGGAGCGCTCGACGGTAACGTCAAATATTTCGAATTGAGCTCGGACGCAGACACCGCTTGCATGGGTTCCGCGACAGAGCGATCGGTGTTGTTTAGTCGCAGCATTTGCTTGCATCAAGAGGGATTTCTTGGCGATCTCTTCGATGTCTGATTTTTCGGTAGCCACGCTCCTGTCGGCGTCGCTCTCGGTCACTCCGAGCCATCTGGTCAAGAACACCATGGAAAGTTTCCTGCAACGGTCCGCCTCATAAGCTTCATCTTAGGTTGGCGATAAACTTGATCGCTGCAATGCTCGGCAAAAAGCAGTACGCCGCGGCCCGCGTAGTAACGAAGCTTGAGAACCCTGTGATTTTGATCGGGGGTGCGGCATCGGCCTGCGGAACTACGAAAATGCTTTCCGTTGGATCCTGCGTGCCAATCATCGGATCCTTCGACTTCGGGGGTAACCTGACCTTCCCGGCAAACTCGCTGTCATTGACCCAATGTCCGAGCACGAACTCGTACTGGTTCTCAATGCTTGAATTGATGAAATAACCGAGCAACCCGCGTTCGATTCCATCATACGGTTGAGTGGAATCATAGACTGGTCCGTATGGCAGGCCGCGACGGATCAGCCGATGCGTATTATTGCTGCCACCGGGTTGACCCTGCCCCGTAACTGGCTGGCCACGTGGATTGATGCGGCGCATGTGCGCGCCGACGGGGCAACGCAACCCCCTGGGATCGCCCGAGCCATCGGCATTCACGTATTCGAAGTTGTTGAGTTGCTCGGGAGGAAAGCCGCCCTCATGCCTATCGCTTTCCGGAGACAAGGCAAGCGGAACGCCATTGCGCCACCGTCCACACATCTTGGCGGCAAGCAATTCGGGATCGATTTTGTTCTTGTTCGACTGAAGAAAATTCTCGAACCCAACAACATCCGTCTTGATCATCTTGAAAACAGCGAAGCTGCCGTTCAAACCGACTTCTCGAGGCTCCGGCATCAAATAATTCTCGGCGTCGTCCCGCAACACAAAAAGCCAGGGTTCGCAAGGCTGCTGATGATCTAGCGGATACCGCTCAGGGCCACCACGAACCGTGGTCATGCTGATGCCGTCGGTGTAGCCAAAGTGAACCTTGAAGGTTGGGACCGGCTCGCCGTTCTTCATCTCCATCAACGCCATACCGTCAGCGCGCCAAATCTCTCGAAAGGCGTCGGCTTCCGAAAAAAGCGCGCCAAGCCGCTCGCTATAGGACGTCATCGCCTCGGGGCTCAAGGCATGCAGCGTGATTAAGACGTGGTCGCTTCCGGCTCCGAAACCGCCGATCCAGTGCTGCGGGTCGCTTTCGCCGGTATCCCCCACCAGTCTCGCTCGTTCAGCGGCGCCGTCGACGAACGCGCCGAACGACTTGAACGCAAGCGTCGGGACGCGATCTTTGATCTCCAAAGCCATCAACCCGGGCCAGGTGATGCCAACGTTAAGGCAATAGTCCGGCTTGCGGCGTGGGACGGCGGCGGGATTATCTCCGGGTCCTGGCTCAAAGCCGACCTGCCAGTCTTCCGCGGTCGTGATCTGCGGCGCGTCGGACTCATTGCCGCTAACCAGCCGTCCGAGCAATTTGCGCGCTTCAGCGGGGACACCCACTGTCAGCAAGAAATGCCGTACCATTGGCATTCTGTAACCGCGCAGGATGAATCCCTGAATATCGGCGAGATCAAGCAGAGTCTTCGCATCCGCGCTGGAATGCGCTTTCAACGCAGAAACTCCTTGCGCGCTGCGGCCGAATAGGCGGCTGAGCACACCACCGCCCTCATTTCCCTCCGGCGCTCGACCTTGATTCACGACACAACTCCTAACTCACGTTCATTCACACCTCTATCCGGTGCTCAGGTCCATGATCGCGCTATCCGACTGCCGCAGATGGTGACTTGCTGTCAGCGATCAGGGCGTGGATGTCCTGAACAGATAATCCTGGATAGGCTTGGTAGAACCCGATCGGGGCGCGGTTTGCGCCAGCTGCGAAGTCAACGAATTCCTGCAGATATTTTCTACATGGCGAGGGCGGCGGATTCTTGGTGAACTTAAATATCAGGTCGAAGACAGGCCCTATATTCTTAGTGAAGTCGGCAATGTACTTGTCGAATGAGCCGTCATAGACGGTAAAGAAGCCAATTTGATTGTCCTCGAGAGGGACGAATTGCGCGAAGTGAGGGGTGCCGACTTTGTCCAGATCTTTCGTCGTGCCGTGCCCGCGAATGCGTAGGATCAGTTTGACCTCGATGAAGGCGAGCTTCGATTTGATCGGCAAGATCACCAGGAAAGGATTTAGCTCGCCTCCTGCGCTGACATCTGCGGCAGACGCCAGCGCCTTGATTTCCTTGGCGGTGACGTCGGGGTAAGCGGTGTATAGATTCACCGCGTCGACAAGCTGCGAGGCTGTCCATTCGACGAAAGCCCCCGCGTTATCGGCGACCGGAGAAGGCGGTGGATTTTCGACGTGTCTGAAAATCGCGTCGAATACCGGCCCTGCAAGCTTAGCGAGATCGGCCATGAGTTGAGCGAACTCTCCGTCGAAATCGCCGAGAAACAGCAGGGTCTTCTCGCTCAGCACCGTGAAGCGCGAGTAATGAACAGTGCCGATCGTATCGTTAGCCCGGAACAACTCCGGCATCAGCGGCGGAAGCTGCTCAGCTATTAAATTTGCGTCTGCGGGTGATTTCAGGGGAAAGCTGACGGTAAAGTGATTCTGGCTCATCGTATCGCCTTTCGCCCTTACGGGATCATGCCGCAGTCGAACATCTTGTTCAGAACGGACGCGGCGATCTTGTTGATGAAGAATATTCGCGCCTGCGAGTCGTTGCGGAGGAACTCGATGGCCTCCTTCTCCTTGTCCGTCGGCGGGTCCTTCTTTTGCGTCTTCAACTCGTCGCAGGTTGCCGTCTGGTATTTCTTGATCACCTTGTCAGCGGCAAAGTCTAGCAGCATACCCTGGGCAGACACAGCGCCCGCGACCACCAAGGCTGAAATTCCCACTGCTACGCCAATCAATTTGTTCACGTTGCGCCTCCTGTCACGCTCGGTCGTGGATGGACCCGCTTACGGAATCATGCTGCATTCGAACATCTTGTTCAGCACCGGTGCTGCGATCTTGTCGACGAAGGCCACTCGCGCTTTCGGATCGTCCCGCAGTAGATCCAGGGCGATCTTCTCTTTCTCGGATGGCGGCTCGGCCTTCTGCGCCTTCAACTGATCGCATGTGGCCGCCTGGTACTTCTTGATCACTTTGTCGGCCGCGGCGTCTACAAGCACGCCCTGGGCGGCCACGACGCCCGCGACGATCACGGCTGCAACCAACACCACAGCACCGATTGATCTACTCATGTCGCGCTCCTCATCCGGCTGAATGTTTCAGGCGTCTTTAGGGAGTCGCCGGTCCCGGGTGGCGCCGACCTTATGGCGCCAACCGTTCGACTGACTTCGGCCTGCCGTCCTAATCTCCGGCTCGGGCCTTTGCCTCTCGCACCTTCATCTCTTCCACAGCGGTAAGCTGTGTCGGTCCGAGGTTGAAGGTCACGCTGTCGATCTTGCCATTGAAGCGAAATGGTATCTGGTAGTCCTGATCGTTCACTCCGGTGCGGGTGTCGATCCCGACATCGAAGGTCTCGTCCGCCGGCAGCAAGAACGGGACCGTTTTAGGGACTTGCAGCGTGCGGACCTCGTTCCCGTCGACCTTCAGCGCTCCGGTGCCGCCCTTTGCGATGCCAGGGCCGTCATACTTGAAGTCAAACACGATCGTGTGTTTGCCTGCGGCGAGTGGCTGATCGCCCGCCCATCGGGCCTGCAACAGTGCGAGCATGTTGTAGTCGAACACCGGTACTCCCTTGAGCATGTACAGCCCATACCCGCCCCAGCGTCCGCCTTCGGTGACGATCATGCCGTCGCCGTTTTCCGGAACCTCGACATCTGCCGTGATCTTGAACGACCTGTTCAGGATGCTCGGCGTATTTCCAGTTGGGATGCCGGCCATCTCGCCCGAATAGGTAAAGACGGTCTGTCCTGCGGTAGCACTCGGCCGCGGCGCGATCGCCCGCGCGAACGACGAGTTGTCCATTGGAAGCACGTTGTATTTAGCCGCCTCCTGCACGAACAGAGCCTGCATTTGCTTGAGCTTGTCGGGCATTTTTGCCGCAAGATCATTGGCCTGGGAGTAGTCCGTACTTAGATTGTACAGCTCCCACTTGTAGGCATCGACGTCCGGCATCGGTGCGTTCAGCACCCACGGCGCCACCGGCGGCGTTGTGTTGGCGTACCAGCCCTCGTTGTAAATTCCACGGTTGCTCATCAGTTCGAAGTACTGGGTCTTGCGCGCTGACGCGGTGTTGGCGTTCGCCTTGTCGAAGGTATACGCCATGCTTACGCCTTCGATCGGGCTTTGCTTGATCCCGTTGACCGTATCCGGCGCCTTGATACCCGTGGCTTCGAGGATCGTCGGCACAACGTCGATGATGTGGTGGAACTGGGTACGGATGCCACCGACGTCCTTGATGCGAGCGGGCCACGAGATAGCCAGGCCCTGCCGCGTGCCGCCAAAGTGCGACGCCACCTGCTTCGTATACTTGAACGGCGTGTCGAATGCCCATGACCACGCGACCGCCATGTGCGGGTAGGTCGCAGCCGAGCCCCAGGTGTCGTAAAACTGCAGTTGCTCTTCGACCGGAATCTTCAGAATGCCGTTGTACGCAGTGTACTGGTTGGGCGTGCCGAGCAGCGTTCCTTCGGGACTGGTACCGTTGTCACCGTCGATGTAAATGATCAGCGTGTTGTCGAGCTTGCCCATGTCCTCGACCTGCTGAATGACGCGTCCGATCTCATGGTCAGTATAGGCGGTGTAGCCCGCGTAGACCTCCGCCTGCCGCGCGAACAGCTTCTTTTCATCCGCCGACAGCGTTTCCCATTTCGGCAGGTCGTCCGGCCAGGCGGTCAGTTCGGCATTCGCGGGCACAACGCCCAGCCGTTTCTGGTTGGCGAAAATCTGATCGCGCATGGCATTCCAGCCCATGTCGAACTTGCCCTTGAACTTGTCGATCCACTCCTTGGTCGGCTGGTGCGGCGAGTGACTTCCGCCGGGAACGTAATAGACGAAGAACGGCGTGTCCGGCGCTGCCGCGTCGAGCTGCTTCATATGCGTGATCGCTTCGTCGGCCATGTCGGTAGTCAGGTTGTAATCGGGCTTGCCGATCCACGGAAAAATCTGGGTGTGATCCCGGAAAAGATACGGCGTCCACTGGTCGGTCTCGCCGCCCATGAAGCCGTAGAAGTAATCAAAACCCATCCCCGACGGCCATTGGTCGAAGGGGCCCGCCACGCTGTACTGGAAGCCCGGCGTGTTGTGGTTCTTGCCGAACCACGATGTGGCGTAGCCATTCCCCCTGAGGATCGTGCCGATCGTTGCCTTGTCAGGAGGGATAATCGAGTCGTAGCCCGGATAACCCGTCGACAGCTCCGAGATCACGCCGAAGCCCGCAGAGTGGTGGTTGCGGCCGGTGATTAGCGCCGCTCGGGTCGGCGAGCACAGCGCGGTCGAGTGGAACTGGGTGTAACGCAGTCCCGCGTTCGCGATCCGATCCAGTGCCGGTGTCGGAATAACACCCCCGAACGTACCACTCACACCATAACCTTGGTCGTCGGTCATGATGAGCAGCACATTGGGCGCGCCTTTGGGCGGCACCACCCGCGGCGGCCACCATGGCTTCGAATCCCTGGCGCTTTGCTCGATCACTCCGCCGAATTTCGGGGGCGGTGGCGGGAGTTGTTTGCCGTCGATTGTAATCGTCGCGCTCGGCGAACCCGGAGTGCCGTTGATCTGCTGGGCCGTCGCTCCGGGTGAAAGGGCTGCACCAATAACAACACTCAATGACAGCAGCGTCGAAGTTCTAATCATAT
>WNGR01004323.1_pt1 | contig 15361 bp, 10 predicted proteins | sample 5407581 | NCBI WGS metagenome assembly WNGR01 (sample SAMN13153383, study PRJNA577476) | soil metagenome | isolation source: 80 cm soil or saprolite under Garry oak tree replicate 2 | place: USA:California | collected 2016-06-15
TTTCCACTCGTTCCATGCGGCGAAGGTATCGTCTGGCTCGCTAAAAGCAACTTTCCGCCCGCTCTTTTCGGAACTGCGCGCCTTGGCGCCGGGAACGCTCACGCCGGCGAAGCCCGCCGCTTGAAAACTTGATCGCTGACGTTCCGGCTGTTAGCGTGCGCGCTCCTTGAGAACTTAGCATGGATTACAAGACGACGCTGAATCTGCCGCGGACCGATTTTCCCATGAAAGCGGACCTGGTCACCCGCGAACCGGAACGGCTGGAAAAATGGGCGGCCATGCGGCTGTACGAGAAAATCCAGGCCGCGCGCGCGCAGGGCGAAAAGTTTGTGCTGCACGACGGCCCGCCGTTCGCCAATGGCGAAGTCCACATCGGCAACGCGCTGAACAAGATTCTCAAGGACATCATCGTCAAATATCACACCCTGCGCGGCCGCAGCGCGCCGTACGTGCCGGGCTGGGATTGCCACGGCCTGCCGATCGAATTCAAAGTCACCCAGGAGATGCGCCAGGCCGGCGACACGGCCACCTCGCCCGCGACGATCCGCAAAGCCTGCGACGCGTACGCGCGCCAGTTCATCGACATCCAGCGCGCGCAATTCAAGCGCCTCGGCGTGCTCGGCGATTGGGACCATCCTTACCTCACGCTCGACAAGGAATACGAAGCGGACGAACTGCGCCTTTTCGCGGACGTCGTCGAGCGGGGATTTGTTTATCGCGGCAAGAAGCCCGTCTATTGGTGCATCCCGTGCCGCACGGCGCTGGCCGAGGCGGAAGTGGAGTACCGGGACCACGTCAGCCAAAGCGTCTATGTGCGGTTCCCAGTCATCGGCCATCCGGGCACCTCGATCCTGATCTGGACGACAACCCCTTGGACACTGCCCGCAAATTTGGCCGTGGCCTACAATTCCACCTTCAGTTACTCGCAAGTTCGAGTGGGCGGCGAGACGTTCATTCTCTCCACGATGCTCTTGTCCGCCGTCGCCGCTAAATGCGGTTGGGAAGGCTACGAAATCGTCCGCAGTCTGGACGGCGATCATCTCCGCCAAATCGAATACCAGCATCCGTTTTGCGAGCGGACCGGCAAGTTCTTCGCCGGCGACACGTTCGTCGATAACGCCACCGGGACCGGCTTCGTGCATATCGCGCCCGGGCACGGACTGGACGACTATCTCCTGGGGACGCAAAATCAGTTGCCGATCTACTCGCCGGTGGATGACGACGGCCGTTTCGCCTACACGGATGATCTGCCGAAGGAGCGGCAAATGCCCGCCGCGATGATTGGCAAATCGATCCTCGAAAAGCACGGCCAGAGCGAGGCAAATGCCGCGGTCCTGCACGAACTGCGGGCCCGCAACGCGCTGGTGCACCAGGAGAATTACCACCACAGCTACCCGCATTGCTGGCGGAGCAAAACGCCGATTATCTTCCGCGCGATGGACCAGTGGTTCATCCAGATCGGTCACGATAATCTCCGCGAGCAGGCCATCGCGGCGATCGACAAAATCACCTGGATTCCTGACTGGGCCAGGCAGCGCATCGAAGCCCTGGTAAAATCGCGGCCGGATTGGTGCATCTCGCGCCAGCGCGCCTGGGGCGTGCCGCTGCCAGCTTTCTATGACGCGCAAGGCAACGCCATGCTCGACGCGCGGATCGTGCGCGCCGCCGCGGACCTGATTGAGAAGCACGGCTCGAATATTTGGTTTGAGAAAACCGCCGCGGAACTCTGGTCGCTCTTAAAACCCAGCGACTGGCGAGGCGCGGAAGCCGCCGCCAAATCCAACGATACCCTGGACGTGTGGATCGACTCCGGCTCGTCGTCGCGCGCCGTTCTCGCGCGGCGGCCGGAACTGCTGGGAACGGCCAAGGGCCGGACGGCGGCGGGACGCGCCCCCGGCGGACGGGAATGGCAAGCCGATCTGTACCTCGAAGGGAGCGACCAGCACCGCGGCTGGTTCCAATCCTCGCTGCTGCTCTCGCTGGCGGGCAACGGCGCCGCGCCGTTCCGGAGCGTGGTCACGCACGGCTTCATGGTCGATGCGGACCGCGAGAAGATTTCCAAGAGCAAACAAGGCCAGGCCGCCTACGAGAAACCGCAGACCGCGGAAAGCTACATCAAAAAATACGGCGCGGACGTCGTGCGCCTGTGGGCCGCGTCGCAGGATTTTCGCAACGACATCATCGTGAGCGAAGAGCGGATCAACAAGGTCGGCGAAACGTATCGCGTCATCCGCAATGCGCTGCGCTACCAGCTTTCGAACCTGTACGATTTCGATCCCGCCGGACACTGCGTCGCCGAGGCCGAGCTGACCGGACTCGACCGCTGGATTCTAAGCGAGTTCGCCAAACTCGAAGCCGACGTCATGGCGGCTTACGATGCCTGCGAGTTCCACGTCGTTTATCAGAAGATCAGCCAGTTCGCCGCCGTCGAATTGTCCTCCATTTACCACGACGTGGTGAAGGATCGCTTGTACACGGACGCCGCCAATTCGCCGCGCCGCCGCTCGACGCAAACCGCGATCTACCGATTGGTGACCGGCCTGTGCAAACTGCTGGCCCCGATTCTCTCCTTCACGGCGGACGAGGCGTGGGAGTTCATCCCCGGCGCTGCCGGCTCAGTGCACGAGGCGGCCTGGGAGGCGGTCGGATTGAAACTCGGCGAGGCGGAAATGGCGGACTGGCAGGAGTGGGTTGCTTTGCGGGAGTTTCTCCTGCCCTACTTGGAAAAGGCGCGCCAGGAGAAGCTCATTGGCAAGGCGCTCGAAGCCAAGCTTCACATCCAGGGGCCGACGAGGCATGCGGAACGCTGGAAGTCGGCGGAGGCCCTGTTGTGCGAGCTGCTGAACATTTCCCAGCTAAAACTCGATGTTGAACCCCTGCGTGTCGATGACCCCTTCCATGCGAGTCCCGGTTTCATGGGATTATTCGTAAATGTGACCAAAGCCGATGGCACGAAATGCGAACGCTGCTGGCATCGGGAAACCGATGTCGGGTCGAGTCCGGAACATCCGACGATCTGCAGGCGGTGCGTCGCGGCGGTAAAGGCGAATCTGGCCTCCCGCTGAGGCCCGCCGCGCTGGGCCCGGATGTCAGAACCGGTGGTTTAACGGCGATTCTGGATCGTTTCCCAGTCGGGTTCGGCGGCAAGGTCCAATGGGCTCCTCGCCGCCAGGTCAAACGGTAACTGCTCCGCTCGGCGTCATTGACACATGGCCGTCCCGTCGTATTGTGTTGTTGCGCATGAAAACTTATACTGCGGTAGTTGAGCGGTGTCCGGAAACCAACCTTTTCGTCGGCTACATTCCCGGTTTCCCTGGGGCGCATTCGCAGGCGGCGACGCTCGACGAGCTAAATCAAAACTTGAAGGAGGTAGTCGAGATGCTTTTGGAGGATGGCGAGCCGCGGTTGGAGGCTGAGTTTATCGGCACACAAACCGTCAGTGTGCCGTAGGCATGGGCAACATTCCGGTGCTCAAGCCGCGGGAGGTCGGTCGGATTCTGGAAAAACTCGGTTTCAGTGAGGTCAGGCAACGTGGGTCCCACAAGCAGTATCGACATTCAGACGGCAGGGGTACCACGGTGCCGTTTCATTCGGGTAGAGACATATCGCCTTTTCTGCTGCGCCAGATTGCCAAAGATATTGGAATTACAGTCCAGGACCTTGTCAGTCACAGATGACCTCCACAGGGCGGTCGTTCAGCGGAAAGCGGTGGTGAGCATCCAGACGCCCCAGGCGGCCAGGAGAGCGCCGGCAATTTTCCCGATCCATAAACCTTTCGGCGCGGCCTTCTCCACCAGGACGAAGATGGCGAGGATCGCCACCCACCAGATGTTCATCACGCCGGCGACGAAGAGCAGCGCCATCAGGACCCAGCAGCAGCCGGTGCAGTAGGCGCCGTGTTTGAGTCCCATCAGGAAGGCGCCAGCCTTGCCCTCGCGCCAGTCGGTCAGGAGAAAGCCCAGGGGCGATCGGCAGTGGCTCAGACAGGCGTGCTTGAAGCGGGTCCACTGAAAAACTCCCGCCGCCAACAGCAGCGCGCCGCCGAACGCGGGACTGCGGCTCACCATCATCGGCGAGAGAAGCGCGGTGGCGTGGAGCGCCCATTGCGCGAGGGCCGCCAGTGCGCTGAAGGCCATCCAGATCGCGAGGTAGCCGCCGAGGAAAATTCCAGCCGGCACGTACGGCCGTGCTTGTTCCCGGCGTTTGCGGTTCACGGCGGCGAAGGTCAGGACCATCGGCGCGGCCGAAGGGACCATCATCGCCACCATCATCTCGGCCCACATGAGGAAAAGCGGGACGAGTTGTGCGGCCGACCAGGCTTGCAGGTCCGGCCCGGACATCTTCATGCCCGCGCAGGCGCAGACGCCGGTGTCGATCATCGCGCGCGCTTCGCCAATCATGTAAGCCCAAGCCAGGCCGCACAGGGCGGCGAGCGCGGCCAGCACCACCACGCGATCGCGTTTGAGGAGCGATTCGATTGACAGGGAGTCGTTCATGAACTGAGCGCGCTGGTTTCCAAAAGTAATCTCCGGAGGCGCCTTCGATCATCCACACATCCAAAAGCGAGACGCGCGGAAGCGGCAGAGTCGGCCCTGTTTGTCCGTGTGCAAGCGTTTGTTCCGCCCCTGGACGGGGCGGGGACGCCTCGGCGAGGCGTCCCCACCAGACACGCTGTTCCGGTCATCAGTGCAATCAGTTGCCGTAGGTGACCTGCGTTACAAAGGCCGCCTTCTTGGGCCAGGAGAACTTCAACTCACCGGCCGCGACCCGCATTTCTTCGGCCGAAACGCATTCGGCGGTCTTGAACACGAAGCCCGTGCCGTGGTCCAGGCGGACCGATTCCGGTTTGCCGGTGACGGGGTTCTTGATCGGGGCGACCGTGGCGGCCAGTTCCTTGCCGACCTTCACGCTGCTGTCGCGACCGTTGAAATTGAATTGGAACCGAACGTAACGCGGTTCGAGCACTTTGGAAAAAGTGGTGGCGAGGATCTCGAACGGCAGTCCGCCCGCTTTGCCGCTGGCGATTTGCAGCAACGCGTCGCGCTGCTCCGCCGTCGCTTTTTCATCGAAAAAAAGACAGACGGTGCCGTTGCCCTCGTGCAGCGCCTTGGGCCAGCGAGCCGCGAAACCCAGGCCCAGGCCGTCCAGCCGGACCTCGCCGTATTTGCCGCGGTTGATCCGCCACGCGCCCAGTCCCTCGCAATAACCCATCGTGGGCGGAGCGGAGAATTCACACGGACATCCATAATCGCAATTGCAGGCCTGGAGGTAATCGGCTTCGATGACCCAATTGACTTTCGCGTCGGTCGGCATACTTAGTTCCTTTCAAAACGCAAGCGGCCCCCGCGCGGGCGGCCGCCGATTCGGGGCGAGCATTAGCTCAAACCCGGGCGCTGACAACAGAAATGTCGGTAGTTCGGACGCGGCGCAAGTCGGTTTTGCGAGGCATCAAAGCTCCCTGGTCGATGAGCCCCTGATAGTCAGGGACTCGCGAGGACGCTCGCCCTCCCGGATCGCGCCCTCCCGGATCGCGGGCTAGTTAAATCCGGTGAATCAATCCTGGACGCCGACGCGGTAGAACACCGGCGCGATGCCCGCCGCGTTCGTGTCAAGAAGCGTCGTTGTCCCGACCTGCCCCACGATGTTGCTGCTGAACGGCAAGAAAGCAGGCGCCACAATCAGGTTCGTGCTCCGCTCAAGAAAATAGGTCCGAGTGTCCACGCTTTGCCAGCTCACCGTGAGACCGGATGGGCCGGGGACAGGCGTCATGAGGCGCAGCACGGACAGGGGATCTGTCGGGTCGGTGCCGGCGCGCCACTCCTGCCAGTTGTTCAAACCGTCGCCGTCCGGATCGGCGTAATCGGCCGAGCCGTCGGTTGGCAGGTTGTGTCCCTGCAGCCAGGCGTAGGAAATGATCGAAGTTGGTGATTGAAATTCATACGCGCCAATGTCCACGGTGCCACCCACGATGCGCGAGTGGCCGTCCAGGTCGAGGCCGGCGGGGGCGTGGGCGTTGAGGCCGGCGTTGATGCAGGGGGAATTGGATTGCAGCCGCAAGTTGCCGCTGACTGGGTCCACAAAAAGCGGCGGTTTGTCGAAGTTGGCCAGGCCGCCGGGGAGTGGGGTCGTGCAAGAGTAATTGAAGGTTCCCGCCCAATAGTTGGCTCCGCCTCCGCTCTGCACAGCGACATTGTAATACACAATGCAGTTGTTCAGCGTGCTGAAATACGCCCCGCCGCCGGCGGAGCCAGCCGAGTTGCCGCTTAGCGTGCAGTTGTTCAGCGCGCTCATATACGCCCCGCCGCCGTCCACGTCAGCCGAGTTGCCGGTGAGCGTGCAGTTGTTCAGCGTGTTCAGCGCCGCCCCGCCGCCGGTGCCGTCGCTGCCGGTAGCCAGGTTGCCGGTGACCCTGCAGTTGTTCAGCGTGCCTCCAGCGGCCCCGCCGCCGCCGCCGTCAGCCCAGTTGCCGATGAGGGTGCAGTTGTTCAGCGTGCACAACGATGCCCCGCCGCCGTCTTCAGCCGAGTTGCCGGTGAGCGTGCAGTTGTTCAGTGTGCCCCCAGACGCCCCGCCACCGCAGCCAGCCGAGTTGCCGCTAAGCACACAGTTGGACACCACAGCGCCAGCCGAAGGACACCACACCCCACCCCCATTGTTGGCGGTCCCGTTGGTCAGCGTGAAACCCACCAGCGCCGCCCCATCGCCAAGATAAGCACAGCGCACCGCGCGGCCGCCATCAATCACCGTCACCTCCGCCCCATTCACGCTTCGCATCGTGAGCAGCTTCGTCACCGCTACCCGGTTCGTCGTCGCCCCATCCACCACTCGCCCGCCGGTCTGGTAAACCCCGTTGCTCACCAGCACCAGCGCTCCCACCATCGTGGCCGCATCCACCGCATCCTGGATACTTGTCGCGGCCGTGGCCCAGGAAGTGTAAGGGGCCAACGGATTGCCGCTCTCGAGAGCTACATAATGCACCGGCTGTTCCACCACGTGCACCGTCACAGTCGCGCTCACGCCCCCCGGATAACTCTCGTTATACGCCCGCAACACCACTGTGTAATCTCCGACCGCCGTCCAACTGTGCGAGGAGTATGGCCGATTGCTCAGCACCGTCCCATCGCCAAACTCCCACAGGCTTGCACTGGCGTGGCCGCCGATTTGCGCCCGGAAATCCACCGCAAAGCCCGTCGCCACGTTGGTGTAGCTGGCTTCGATCGCCGCGCTCAATGGGCCGGTGATGGCTCCAGCATGATATTCATCGCAGCCGATGGAGGGCGGGTTGAGCCACAGCTCCCCATCAATGTCCAGCCCGCTGGAGTATGCGGCGCTGCCGGCCGCGCGGCAGGGAGAGCCGGCGCTCAGGTGCGACGCACTGGCTAATTGCGGCTCGGCGGTCAGGTTGCCAACGCCGCCTGGGGGCAGAGGTGTGGTGCACGAGTAATTGAGGGTTGAAAATGAATCATAGTTGGCTCCGCTCTGACGAGCGACATTGTAATAGACAATGCAGTTGTTCAACATGGCCCCGTACGCCCCGCCGCCCGAATCGGAGGCCGAATTGCCACTGAGCGTGCAGTTGTTCAGCGTGCCGGGACACGTCCCGCCGCCCGAATCGGAGGCCGAATTGCCCGCCAGCGTACAGTTGGTTGGCGAAATGAAATAGCCGCCGCCGTTTTGCGCGGAATTTCCTGTCAGCGCGCAGTTGTTCATCGTGCCTCCGAACGCCCCGCCGCCGCCAAGTGCCGAATTTCCCGTCAGCGTGCAGTTATTCAGCGAGCACTCGCTCGCCCCGCCGCCGGCCTCAGCCGAGTTACCGGTGAGCGCGCAGTTATTCAGCGTGCTCTCATAAGCCCCGCCGCCGTTGGCAGCCGAATTGCCCGCCAGCGTACAGTTAGTCAGCGTACCGAAATAGGTCCCACCGCCCTGTGTCGCGTAATTTCCCGTCAGCGTGCAGTTATTCAGCGTGCCCCAGTACACGCCGCCGCCGCCGTCGCCCGCGGTAGCTGAGTTGCCGGTGAGGGTGCAGTGATTCAGCGTGCCCCCATAGGCTCCGCCGCCGGCAGGAGCCGAGTTACCGGTGAGCGTGCAGTTGTTCAGCGTGCAATCGAGCGCCCCACCGCCTACCGGGCAGGACTCGATCCCGCCGTGAACCGTATTACTGCTGAGAGTGCAGTAGTTCAGCGTGCAAACCGATGCTCCTCCACCAGCGCCTTCGTCACCGCCAGCCGAGTTGCCGGTGAGGGTGCAGTAGTTCAGCGTGCCTCCAGACGCCCCGCCGCCGGAGCTGAAAGCCCAGTTGCCGCTGAGCACACAGTTGGACACCACCGCGGTAGCCGAGGCGCACCACACGCCACCGCCGCTCTGCTCGCGTTCGTAATCGCCTGAACTTCGCGTGGCCCCGTTCGTCAGCGTGAAACCCGCCAGTGTTGACCCGTCGCCCAAATAAACACAGCGCACCGCGCTGTCGGCAGGCCTAGTGCCAGCAATCACCGTCACCCCGGGGCCGTTCACGCTCCGCACGGTGAGCGCGTTCGTCATCGCCACTCGGTTCGTCATCGCCCCATCCACCGCGCGTCCGCCCGTCTGGTAAACCCCGTTGGTCACCACGATTTCATCCCCGGCCAGAGCCACGTCAACCGCGTCCTGAATGGTCGTGGCCGCGCTGGCCCAGGTGGAGTAAGGCGGGGCGGGAGCGGCACTGTTCACATCCACGTAGCGCACCGTCGCCAGTGCGCTGGTTCCCATCAGCGCAAGCCAGACGGCGGTGCCTTGCTTAATGCTCCCGCGCATGAGTTCCTTGTTGGAGCCGTTGATGAACTGTCGCTTTATATCAGCAGAAACTGACCGGAATTACAAGGAAAATGATTTGAAGAGATTAAATGATTAAAAAGGATTAACAATCCTAACACCAGCGAGTCGCGGTAGGTGGCGCCAAACCGTGAACAATGTAGCGCCTCGGTTCCGTCGGCGAGACGCCGACGGGTGCGACCGAGACGGTCGCGTTCCCCTTTTCGTTCTCTAAGGATTCCGATACGCGCAACGCGAAGTCGTGAACGGAATGCGCTGGCCGCCGCTTACTTCTTCACGAACAAGGCGAGGGAAGCGGTGTAGCCGTGCAGGAAATTCCGCTCGCCAACCGGTCCAATCTCCCCGTTGCAAAAGAAGCCGGCGAGGCCGAGCGGGCCTAACTGCGCCTGGACGTGGCGGGCGTCATGGCTCGGCTCGCCGAACAAGCGGTGGCCGCGGCCGTTGCAACTGCACAGGCACGCGCCGTAGAGCGCTTTGCCGGCGAGTTGCTGGCGCGCGCGCCCCAGCAGGGCGGTGATGTCTTCGGTGCCGGTGGCGGCGTCGCGGCGCTGGAACTGGATGGTCTGGCCCGGCCGCGGGAAGGCGCCGACGGCGATGACGCCGGACTTGGGGTCCGCGCCGATGAGATTGCGGATGAGAAAATCGCCGCGGTGAAATTCCTCGAGGTACTCGTTGATGACCAGTCCGACGAACAGGTTGCCGCGCGATTTGCGTTGCTCTTTTTCGGGGAGCTGGTTGACCGTCTCCGCCAGGACTTCGTAAGCGGAGCGGTTGCCGATCTGGTGGATCAGATTGCGTTCCGCCTTGGTGATGGTCCAAGTGTCGCCAATGGGCGTGCAACCCTGCGAAATGACGCTGGCGAGGGCGACCTCACCGCCGATCGCAATCCCCACGCCGCCCTCCTCCCACACCTGGCCATTGAGATAAACCTGGGTCCGTTGCTCCGCGGCATCGCCGGTAGCCAGGCCGCCCGCAATCGGCAGCGGCGCGTAAGCTTCGTTCCAACCTCGCAGCCAGGCTTCGCCATCGAGATGAAACGGATCGGCGAACGTGAGCCAGCCGTTGATCTGCTCGGGACCGATGCCCGTCTCCATGTGCCAATAGCCCGGACCGGTGGCCTCCTCGACCTGCTCCTGGGTGAAGTGAACCGCTTCCAGCGTGGCGCCCGGCAAGGAGTAAAGTCCCAACACCAGGCCCGCTTCCCCCTCCACTTCCTGGTCGCCGACGATCAGGCTCGGACTCGAACAGCCCGCCAACAGCGGAACCTGGGCGTGCACGCGCAGCAGCTCCAGCACCTGCGCGGCCTGCCCAAAGAATCGCGGGCTCATAAAGACCAGCCCCAGCGAGACCCGTCCCGCGTCAAGGCGTCCCCGCAATTGTTCGGCCCAGGCTTGCAGTCCGGCCTCGTCGAAGCCGCCCGGCCAATGGTCCGCCACCGAATGCTCATTCTGCACGGAGCGAAATTAACCAGAATGAAGGGAATGGCAATAGCCACTGCTGCGGCGTCTCTCATTCACCATTCCTTCACTTCCGCTTTGACAGGGGCCGGACGGGTTGCCACTGTGCGGCCTCAATTTCTGGGAACTCTATGGCAGAATTACGCGGGAATCTCTTAGTCGCCCAATCCGGCGGGCCGACGGCCGTTATCAATGCCAGCGTCGCCGGCGTCATTCAGGAGGCTGGCCGGCACGAAGTCATCGAAGAAATTTACGCCGGCCTCAACGGCATCCTCGGCATTCTCAACGAAGACCTGATCGACCTCAACGAGGAGAAGGCCAAGTCGATCGAGGGGTTGAAATACACTCCGGCCGCCGCACTGGGCACCTGCCGCTACAAGCTGGACTTCAAAAAGAAAGCCGATCGCGCCGCCCGGGACATGGAGCGGTTGTTCGAGGTTTTTCAGGCGCACCAAATTCGCTATTTCTTCTACGCGGGGGGCAATGATTCGCAGGACACGGCCAACAAAATCCACGAACAGGCCATCGCCCGCGGTTACGAAATGCGCGTGATCGGCGTGCCCAAGACCATCGACAACGATCTGCCGCACACCGACCACAGCCCCGGCTACGGCTCGGTGATCAAGTACAACGCGACGACCGTCATGGAGATCGCCGCCGACGTCGGCAGCATGGCGACCGAGGAAGGGTCCTGCGTGGTGATCGAAGTCATGGGCCGCGGCGCCGGCTGGATCGCCGCCGGCACGGTGCTCGCCAAGCGCGCGCCCGCCGAGGCGCCGCACATCATTTTGCTGCCGGAAATCCCGTTCGACGAACCCGCCTTCCTCCGGCGAGTGAAGGAAACCGTCGATGCCTATCGCTGCTGCGTGGTCGTCGTCGGCGAAGGGTTGAAAAACCAGCAGGGCGAAGAACTGGCCGCCGACAAGTCGCGGCTCGATGCCTTCGGCCATCCGGTCCTTTCCGGCGCCGCCGAGCACCTCGAAAACTTTGTCCAGCAGAAACTCAACGTCAAAAGCCGCAGCGTCAAACTCGGCTACGCCCAGCGCGCCGCCGCGCACATGGCCAGCGCCACCGACGCCGCCGAGGCCGCCGCCTGCGGCGAGGCCGCCGTGCGCGCCGCCATCGAAGGCAAGAGCGGTTTCATGGTGAAGCTGGTCCGGCTCCAGCACCATCCTTACAAATGGACGACCGATTTGCAGCCGCTGGCCGACATCGTCGATGTCGAGAAACTGGTCCCGCGCGACTGGATCAGCGCGGACGGGTTCCTGCCGAACGAGAAGCTCATCGAGTACGCGCGCCCGCTCATCGAAGGCGAAGTCAAAGTTCCGCTCGAAGGCGGGTTGCCCAAATACGTGCAGTTGGAGCGAATCCGGGTGGACAAGAAGCTGCCGCCCCGCCGCTAAGACCGTGGCGCCGCACCCGTTTAGCGTGTCCCTCGGAAGCAGCGCAGGTTTTAGAGGTGGAGGGTTCGTGGTGGTTTCGAGCCGCGGGTCCAACCTCGAACTGGGGACTGGGAAGTCCCCGGAACCGGCAGACAAGGATGTCTGCCCTACGGCGCTAAGCGCGTGTTTTGAAAATCGCCCGGTCAGGGGACCGGGCCTACAAGGTTGCCGAAATCGCTGCGTTGCCTGTAGGCCGCGTGCCCTCACGCGGCGCTCCGGTGGATTTTTAAAACACGCGTTAAATTGGCGCGTAGCGCCGCGCGAGCCACAAACGTGAACCCGGAACTCCTGGCCAAAGCCAAATCGCTCGGTTTCTCCGACCGCCAGATCGCGCACCTGACCGGCCAGACCGAAGTGGCCGTGCGCGCGCAACGCCGGCGCCTCGGCCTGCTTCCCAGCTACCGCCTGGTCGATACCTGCGCCGCCGAGTTCGAGGCCTACACGCCCTATTACTATTCCACCTATGATCGCGGCGATGACGAAATCCGCGCCTCCGACAAACAGAAGGTAATGATCCTGGGCGGCGGGCCAAATCGGATCGGGCAGGGGATCGAATTCGACTACTGCTGCGTCCACGCCGCTTTCGCGCTTCGCGAAGACGGGTTCGAAACGTTGATGGTCAATTCCAACCCCGAAACCGTCTCCACCGACTACGACACGAGCGACAAACTGTTCTTCGAGCCGCTTACCCTCGAAGACGTCCTCCACATTTACGAGCGCGAACGCTGCTGGGGCGCCATCGCTCAATTCGGCGGCCAGACCCCGCTTAATCTGGCGCTGGGTTTGCAGCAGAACGGCGTCAACATCATCGGCACCTCGCCGCAAAGCATCGAAATGGCCGAAGACCGCAAACTCTTCGCCGCGCTCCTGCGCCAGCTCGACATCCCGCAGCCGCCCAACGGCCTCGCCGTCAACGAGGCCGAGGCGCACGCCGCCGCGCGCCAGCTCGGCTACCCGGTTCTGGTCCGACCGTCCTTCGTGCTCGGCGGCCGGGCGATGCAGATTGTTTATTCGGACAGCGAACTGGCTCATTACATGCGCTTCGCCGTCGAGGCTTCGCCGGAGCGGCCCGTGCTGGTGGATAAATTTTTGGAAGACGCGACCGAGGTCGATGTCGATTGCATCGCCGACGTCGGCCAATTCGAGAATCCGAGCGAAGGCACGATTGTCATCGGCGCGCTGCTCGAACATATCGAGTTCGCCGGCGTCCACTCCGGCGACGCCGCGATGGTCCTGCCCCCGCACGCCCTTTCCAAGCGCGTCATCCAGACCATTCGCGAGTACACTCACGCGCTGGCGCGCGCGCTCAAAGTCATCGGCCTCATGAACGTGCAATACGCGGTGAAGGGCGAATCGGTTTATGTGCTGGAGGTCAACCCGCGCGCGTCGCGCACCATCCCGTTCGTGAGCAAGGCCATCGGCGCGCCGCTGGCCAAACTCGCCGCCCGGGTCATGGCCGGCAAAAGTCTGGCTCAACTGGGCTTCACCCAGGAGCTTTGGCCGCGCTATTGGGCGGTCAAGGAATCGGTCTTTCCCTTCAACCGTTTCCATGGCCAGGACATCCTGCTCTCGCCCGAGATGCGCTCGACCGGCGAAGTCATGGGACTCGATGCCGATTTGGGCATCGCCTACGCCAAATCGCAGATCGCGGCCAGTTCGCCGCTGCCGATGGGTGGCCGGGTGTTCATCAGCGTCAGCGACGCCCATAAGAAGGAAGTGGCCGGCGTGGCGAGCCAATTTGTCGCGCTCGGTTTTGAGATTGTGGCCACCGGCGGCACGGCGGCGGTGCTGGAAAGCGCCGGCTTGAAGGTGCGGAAAATTTTCAAACTCGCCGAGGGCCGGCCTAACGCGCTCGACCTGCTCAAGAACCGCGAACTCCAGCTCGTCATCAACACCCCGGCCGGCCAGGCCCCGCGCGCCGACGAAGTGCGAATCCGCACCATGGCCGTCTATACCGGCACGCCGATCATGACCACCCTTAGCGGCGCCAAGGCCGCCGCGCTGGGCATCGCGGCGTTGAAAAAGAGCGGCTACGGCGTCAAGACCTTGCAGGAATATCATCCGCCATCCGCCTGATCCAATCCGGTTCATCCTGTTACCTTGTCAGCTTGATTCTTGATTGGCTCGGCTGACGGTCCTTCCGCATCGGCTTCGCCTTTTCATCATCTCGTGCATTTCGCAATCCCCAGTAGTGGCCGTGCGCAGCACCCGCGCGCTGGCTCTACATTTTTTCTCCAATTAAGCGAACATAAGCGAACATAGGCGAACATAAGCGAAGATTTGCCTCTAATCCGGGTCCGCGTTCATCAGTGTCATAAATGAAAAAAGTGTTACGATCGTTCAAATCTTTGGCTTGCCCTTGCAATGTAGGCCGGGTCCCCTGACCCGGCGTAGTTTTACGATCACTCAAATCTTTGGCTTGCCCATTCATCCGTTTGGCATTTCCCCGCAGCCAACGCCCTCGACCCAAATCGAGTTCCGTCCGCGCCAATCTTGATCCAACGGCTTGCCCGCAGGCCGGTGCATCGGCGGAGCAGCCGGCTGCGGCCAAGCCGGCCCTAGCGCCTGCCTCCCGTGCGCGGACAGCCAGGCAGGGCGCGGTATCCTCACGCGATCCGGGAACGCCGCCTTCAGGCGGCAGCCTCCGCAGACAACCCATGCAAGGCGCGGTCTCCTCACCGCGCCGATGCACGAACCAACCGCTGCTCGGTTCGACGTGGCACAAGTGGCTAAAAGCGGCTGCGTGGACGCTTGCCTTCCTGCAACCGCCGGGGGACATCAAACTTCTCACAGTGAGAAATTTGATAACCCCCTCTCGCTCGACGAGGTTGCCGAGCCATCCCCCATAAACCGTCTGGCGGGGACGCCGAAACTCAAACCCGGCACGGCGAGGCTCCCGCCGAACCGTGACTGCGCTTTCGACTATTTGGCGTCTTTCGCGGTGCCGCCACAATTGCCGCAAGCCTCTGCACCCAAGCGGCTGAGCGCGGATTCCAGACCCCAGCTTCTCCCCACTTCTGCATTCTTCATTCTGCCTTCTGCCTTCGCCTTTTGCCTTCATTCGCCCGCCATCCTATCATAGGCGGCGCGCAGTTCCTAACCCACGGTAGGCAATTTGGCGAAAAAAATGAAGAAAAGTGGCGATGACGGCACGATTCCCCAATTCGCAATCCGCAATCCGGATTCCGCAATTGAAGATCCTCACCATCAGGCTCTTGCAACCAAAATCTCGATTCCGATCGATGCGTTTCTATAACTGCCTCCAATGCAAGTACTTATCAAATTTCTCACAGTGAGAAATTTGATAACTCCCACGCCCAGAAGGAGTTAGCGCCATGTCTCAGTTAACTCTTTACAATGCGCCCAGCCGTGCGCAGCTCCGGCGGGGCGAAATCTTTCTAGGCTTGCGAATTGGCGGCAGCGGTGTAGGCCCGGTGCCCTGACCGGACGGCGGGCCGGGGAACTGCGGCGACATGTAAGTGAATACTTACTTACATCCGACCTTCAACCCGACTCCCGCCACCCGGAACTGCGGCGACCGCGGCTTATTCCTTCCTTCTGCCTTCTTCCTTTTCTTCACGCCCCCAGTGACCGCGCGCAGACCCCCTCTCCTGGGGGAGAGGGCAGGGGTGAGGGCGGAATAAGCTCCCCAAT
>WNGR01009980.1_pt1 | contig 15358 bp, 16 predicted proteins | sample 5407581 | NCBI WGS metagenome assembly WNGR01 (sample SAMN13153383, study PRJNA577476) | soil metagenome | isolation source: 80 cm soil or saprolite under Garry oak tree replicate 2 | place: USA:California | collected 2016-06-15
CTTTGTACTAAGGTGACCCCCGTGACATGTAAATCTCTTGTCCCATCTCCAAAGGCATATGTGTGTTTTTGAACCATGACGGGGCCCGCCGTTTCAGGCAGGCCATATTTGGCAAGCGGTGAACGCGTAAGTGGTTGTTCATGGCGTCAGACGCCGTAAGTTTGCTTCCTAAGTGGGCCTTGCTGGGGCCTTCGGGTTATACTCCTCAGTCGGGTTCGGGTGGCACGGAAGTCACGGGGCCGGTTTCGGGCTTGGACAGGGCGCCACTAATCCACTTGGGGTATTGGTGATGGCCTATTGATCCAATCAGCGCGAGGGTTATATCCCATGAGTAGTTCGAAGGGTGACTTCCTTGTTATCTTGTGGGGCCATGAGTTGTGCGCGAATTCCGCCATTGGGAGATAAGTGCACCAGTTATCTTGCCGCTTGTTGACGTAAAATCGAAGATACTGTTCAACCCACTGATTAGAACGTTCAGATTGTCTGTCCGTTCTTGGGTGATAAGTGGTTGATATGTTTTGTTTTACTCCTACAATGTCGCATATCTCCCGCATGAGTTTAGATGCAAATCTGGTGTCCCTATCACTTATCATCTTTGTGGGTAGTCCGAACTGGACAAAAAGGTACTTAATTAGAAGTCCAGCCACTCCTTCGGCCGTTATCTCTTCATGACAGGGTATGAGGATGACTGCTTTTGAGCAGTTGTGATCCGTTATCATGAGGATGGAATCATACCCCTGAGACATGGGTAGTTTAGTGATGAAGTCAAGGGCGATGGTAGCGAAGGGCATTGCCTCAGGCGTGGGGAATATAGGTTGTAGGGGTGCTCTCGTTGGCTGGGTGTTGACTTTATGTCTCTGGCATTCGGTGCATCCTTTGACATAGTCCATGACATCTCTTATGAGTTGCGGCCACCAGTATTGTCGGGCAACAAGTTGTGCAGTTCTTTTGATCCTGGGGTGTCCATATACTGGCAACTTGTGGTGAGCTTCGATGATGGTGCGCTTGTCATGCAGTCCTCCAGTGACCACTCACTTTCCTTCCTTATACCACGTTCCTTCTATCCGTTTGAGCCTATGGGCGTCCACCCATGGTTTGAGAACGTCTTCATTCTGTTGGTATATGGGATCTTTGGGATGAGTGTCTTCCTCAGTCAGTATTTGTATTAACTGAGGGGCTGGTTCTACCATGTTGGCTCTAACGAACAGCTTGTCAGGTAGTACCACTACATCGCGGTTGTCATCTTCTCCTTGGTCGTAGTCCAGCCTTCTAGAGAGTGCATCTGCTCTTCCATTCATTTTTCCTGCAATGTGACATATTTCGAAGTTGTATTCGGATAATTCAAGTACTTCCCTAGCAACCCTTTGGGATATCTTTTGGGGGGACCTCCAGTACTGTAGGTTGAGGTGATCAGAGTATACGACTACTTTGTGCGGAGACCCCGCAAGTAGGGGGTGCCAATTCCTGAAGGCTAGTACTATTGCTAGCAGCTCGAGGTCATATATATTGTAGTTTCTTTGTGCTTCGTTGAGGGTGGCCAAGAAGTATCCAATGGGGTGCTTCTTTCCATCTTCTTTTCGTTGTACTAGGGTAGCTCCTACTGCGTATCCTGAGGCATCGACTTCAACTTCAAATTGTTGAGTGAGGTCTGGGTGTGCAAGGATGGGTTCCTCTGTGACTAGCTTCTTAAGTTTGTCAAAGGCTTGTTGTTCGTCGTGTCCCCACTGCCATTCTTGGTCTTTGCGTGTTAGTCAATGTAGTGGTCGTGCGATGTGGGCGAAGCCTTTAATGAAAGGGCAGTAAAAATTGAAAAAGCCTACTGCCCTTCGTACGTCTGTGACATTCTTGGGCATTGGCCATGTGTTTATGCCTGCAATTTTTACTGGGTCCATGCGTGTCACCCCCTTTTCAAGGATTACCCCCAGGTAATCCATGGAAGGCGCATGGAACGTGCATTTCTCGGGTTTGAAGTATAGGTCATGATCGAGTGCTACTTGGAGAACGTCTCGAACTGCAGCCGTATGTCCTTTCATATCGGTTCGTGTTGCAATGCCAATATCGTCCATGTATACTCGTATAGTGGTTCCTAGGAGTTTGTGTTTGAGAATGGTGTCTTGGAAGATGTAGTTCATCATGGTTTGAAATGTTGCCAGGGAATTGGTGAGTCCGAAATACATGACTGTTGGTTCGAAGAGTCCGTACCATGTTTTAAATGCTGCTTTGCCTTCGTCCCCTTCTCTAATGCGTATGTTATTGTACCCCCACCTGATATCCAGTTTTGTATATATATGGGTGTTACTGAGATCTCTTATAAGGTCCGAGATGAGGGGTAGCGGGTACTGATTGCGTATGGTGACTGCGTTGATTTTTCAGTAATCTTGTACTGGTCGTAGCTTCCTGTCCTTCTTTTTGATGTAGAAGAAGGGGGATGCGTAAGGTGATTTAGATGGTCGTACATATCCCTTCTCGACTTCCTCGGCGAGGAACTTTTGTAGTGCCTTGTCTTCTTCCTGTGTTTGCGGGTATACCTTGCAATCAATCGCATCCGGTGCGTCCTTTTTGAATTCGATTGCGTGATCCCATGCTCTTTTGGGAGGGTATCTTTTTGATTCTTCTTCGCTGAATACCTTGGTGAAGTCTCCATACTCTTTTGGTACGTCCTTTTTTGTCATGTACTGCTGTGCTTGTATAGCAAGTTCCGTGGCTGTTGTTTTTATCGAACATTGCAACTCCAGTACTGCTACTATTTCTCCCTTTTCACTGTTGGTTTGCGCTATGATTGATTTTGGAGTTGTTTGGGGGTTTATGGATCTTAACACCACGGGTAGCATTGTTTCGTCGATGGTTGCATATTTCCAGCTGAACTTTGGTTCATATGTGGCTAACCAGGGATACCCCAGCACCATGTCTTTGTGTCCAATGTTGGTTATGAGGAATCTCATGTCTCTGTGGACTCCACGTGTTTGTACTTTTAGATTGACGTAATGAGTGATTAACCCATCTTTGTTTTCGGTGTTATCAATATTCCATATTCTTTGTGGTTTGTCTAGGGGTCGTCTCCCTAGCCCCATTCTTCTGACTATTGTAGGACTCATGAAGCAGTCGGTGGCTCCTGAGTCCACTAGTCCTTTGATGTCGGCCATTGTTGAGCTAGTTCTGATAGAAATAGGGATTCGCATAGATCGAAATCGCATAGTTACTATTACAGAGTTTCACTGATGAATTGCCCTTACCCAGGCTGCTGGGTTTAGGCACTTTGAAAATCCTCCCATCCTAGTAAGTCTCGTAGTACTAGGTCTTTCACATCGTCTCCTTCTTTGGCTACACTTTGCAACCAATGTTGGGCGCGAGTTTGTGGGTTCTCTCAAGGAGGCAGGCTCTTGTCTGCTTCACTTCTGTCATTGACGATAGCCTCTCGTCCTTGACTCTTGGGCAGGTTCCAGGTGTGCTGAGAACAATTGCAACTGAAATGTCCCTTTTTGTGACAGGTGTAACATTCCACTTCCCTTATATCTCAATGCGGACGTCCCCCCCCTCTTCCTCGTTGCATAAATCCTCCTTGGGGCGTATATGGGGGTGTGTGGTAATTAATGTCTTCTGACCCCGCAAGTCTCCCTCGGGTTCTTCCGGCGGATGTATCTATGGCATCTGGGTGAGATAGTTGTCCCCTTGGGGCCCATCCCCCGATTTGTGGTTTTGGGTTGCTATTTTTGTGGGCATCCATTCGGGCTCGTGCGTGGATGTACTGCTGTTGCCTCTTTACTACTGCTTCTCTCCATTGTTGGTAGGTCCTTGGTTGATTGAGTTCGAAGGTTTTCAAATATAGGTTGAGGGGCAACCCAGCCGTGAAAGTGTTGATGGTTTGTGGTTCGTCTAGGTGATAGCCAGCCATCCGCGCTAACTCTTCAAATTGAGCTACGTACGCGTCAATGTCTCCTTCTTTCATCTTTATGCCCTATCTCAGCTGGGCTTGTGTGTCTTCCTTTTCCATGTTGTTGGCGAATCTTTGAGTGAATGAGCGGGCTACTTCTCCCCATAGTCTTTCATCCATAGTGGGGATTCCTCCTTGTATCTGGCAATTGAGTCATCTGCTGACAGTTACGACCCATTCATTGACAAGTGATCCTTTGATATAAGTGAGAAAGAACATAGCTCTTCGATAGGGATTTGCCAGTAGGGGGTTATCGTTATTAACTCCCCAGTACAGGTCCCACTGATTGGTGAACATTTGGGTGTTCTTTCTGGTTCCGTCAAATACTATTGGCAGATCTCCTACAAATTTGCCTGAGGGTTGTGGTGCTTGTGCTCCCAGAGGTGGTCCCCCTCCTGGGTGTCCTCCTCCAGGGGGTCCTCCTCCTCCTGGGAATCCTCCTCCTCCAGGGAATCCTCCTCCGCCAGGGAATCCTCCTCCGCCAGGGAATCCTCCTCCTCCAGGGAATTCCCCTCCTGCTGGAGGTCCCCTTCCTGGGCTTTGTGGATGGAGGTCATGGTGCAAGTATCCTTCTGCCCCACTTGGTGGGTCTGGTCGATCTGGTCCTATCGCTCTTCGTAGGGCCGCTTCGTCTTCAGTGCTGACTTGCTCTATTCCTCATACATGCCTGGTGCATGGGTTTATGATGGGGTTCTCTATTCGTGCGATGCGTTTGCAAGCAGTTTCTGTGATTGTGGTCATTTCCGCTGGGGGATTGATATGAATAGACTCAGCTAATGCTGCCAGTTGGCTTTCCTCTGTTGTATTCCTGGGTTCTCCCGTAGTTGCTGACTCCTGCTCTGAGTCGTCCCCTTCACTACCTTCGGTTGTTGACGGTGCTGGGGTTCTTGGGTTGTGAAGGATACTATTGTTTTCTTCATCTTCTTGTCCATCAATAGGTCCTTGATCTCCTTCGTGGATCACTTTGTCTTCAAATATATCACACCAATATTCGTCTCCTGCAGGCCTTATGATGTTCCAACATTGGTGGAGCACACTCCAAGTAACTTCACACCAACAGAAGTGAGGGAAGTTGAACTCAACAGGGTAATGTCTGGAGGGTCTCGTGGGGATGTCTATGTAGTAGCCCGTGCTTCCTCCGATGGTCCTCCACCTTGCTTCTTTAAGATATCTTGTGGGGACGTTGCGATGTCCTTGGCTTTCAATAGAGTAGGGTTGGAACACCCAATGATCTTTGGTAGTGAGACGCGCCACGATGGGGAGCTTGGTCTTAATGTTACGTAGCCACTGTACATCTACCTGACTTAGGTAAATGATACGGCCGTCTCACTAGGGGTACTCAGCGATATGGCAATCACTCCTGGGTGATATGCAGATGCTAGGCAGCGTTCCTTGATACATGTGATGGTTCCCCCTCCTAGTTCCCGTGGGTTTAGCTAACCAGGGACGCGGGATACTTGTTATAGAGTCTTCTCCTTCAAGGTACATTCTATCTGACAGACAGTGCTTTGGATGAGGTAGAGAGAGAGAGAGAGAGAGAGAGAGAGAGAGAGAGAGTTCTGAGGATGAGAGTGACGATTCAGAAAGACCAAGCTGGAGAGCCTTGGTCTACTACTAGCGGTTTATATACAAATGAGGAGGGCTTTGAAGCGCCTCCTAGATCTCTTATTGTACAAGTATCACATGTGCTACTCACATTCCACGACCTTCGATGATCTTCTACTGCTGACTGATGTAAGTGTCCGTGACTAAGTACCTCTTACGCCATAGTCACAACTGGTGAGTAAGAGTCTCGGTTCAATCCGTAACACATGCATGCCCCTGAAGCGATAAGGGAGTTTAAAAGTTCAAAAGCTGCCACAGGGATGCATATAAGGACGGGAGTGAACGGCAAGTACCCTATCACTTCCTACCCATCTACCACTACAACCAATTCACAATCCTCTATGTCTGATGCCGTCAACTCCTACTATCTCGGATCTCCGGAACGCATTTTCGGAGCCAAGCTTGACACCCAACTCATCACCTGCGACGAGGCACGAGAACTCTGTGCTAAGAAATATATCCAACCCCATGTCAAAGACGAGAACGAACTCGCTGCTCCCCTCACCAAGGAAGAGCTGGCTCGAGTACAAGAGGTCTTCCCAGACCTCACGACGACTCCAGTGTCCCCGCATCCATTATCACCCATATTGTGATGCATGTCAGACCCTGATGGGATCGGAGCCAAACCAGACCACCAGACCGAAGTCCAAATGATCGACGATCAGCTTTGGGAAGCTGAAGGAGTACTGCGAATCCCTCCCCACATGGAGGGAGTCTGGATTGCAAACGACAAAGAAGATCAGCCTGCAATGGAGAGAGGAGCAATTCACACGAGCCGTGTACAAGAGAAACGTCACGAAGGCAGCGTGGGAAGCACTGCGCTGGCAAGCACACCAGCGACGCAAGGACCATGGAGTCGCAGCACCAGTCTCAGGGACTGGTACCCAGATGAGCATCCTTTCATAAAGAACACGTGCGACTCTGACAACCCCAATGAGACCCCATACATGCTCACCACCGACGGCTTCCCCCTATACAAGAGGTCCTACATGCCGGCTGCTCTAACATGCCAAACCCCCATTGGATTCAAACCCAACAGAGGGGTTCACTACATCGACTACCCCATCCGTGGACCATACGACACAACCACGCAGCAGGCTCACTACACACAGGCCATTATGGCCCCCAACCCGCTTGTGGTTGCACTGAGGAAGGACTCCGATAAGGTGTACAGCAAACCGCTGTATGCTTCGCCGGTTTACCTATACGATGGTAAACCTATGTACAAGATGGAGGAGTTGGACTACCTCAAGGTTAACGCAGAAGGACATGAGATGACCGATCGAATGATCGCCTGCGTCGGTGACTTGTCACTGACGGTGGAGGTCCACCGTTTCCGCGTGGTAACGGTGGAGCTAGAAAGGATGGAGCAAGTCTTGATAGAGAATGAGGAGGCATGGGGGCAACTTGCTGCAGCTAAGTTGGGAGCCATTCGATGTTTGGAAATGGCTGACGCTATCGAGCGGATTAATAGCAGAATGAGGGATTTGTGGACGACACTCTCCACATTAATGAGGAGATCCTGCGTGGGCGCAGAAGCTGAAAAGGGGGTGATGTTACGTATTGACCTGAAGACACTTACTCTTAGGTTATGACTACAGGAGTAAGCGGTAATTAGTCATGGACTCACACATCAGTCAGTGCATCAGTAATCCTAGTATCACATGTACGATATGATGACTCGATACTAGGATCCGTGTAGTAGGTTTCAGGTTCAAGAGGCGCTTCAAAGCCCTCTCATTGTAGTACTTAAAGTGTAGTCGATGAAGACCTAGCTCTCCAGCTTGGTCTTCTTGAATCACCACTTGCATTCCTCCTCTACACTATGAGATCTAAGGGCTCTCTCCCTTTCTCTACTTGTACTTGAAGCGACCATTGTCTCGTGTCCAAGTGTCTCTAGGACCTTGTGACCTTGTATACCACGTGACCAGGATCTGTGTGTATTTACTATCCGCCAAGTCGTATCACACCCCACACTCAAGCCTAAGTCAAGGCTAACGTTCAGTGGTAACGTAACAACCTTGTCCCCCGCTGAGTACAGCAAGTTCCAGAGTAACCTCCCAAGAATAGCAAGTGCCGCCCAGGAGCAACTGTTGTATTGGCATCTTTCCCAGTCCACAGCACCCAATAACCACCTGTTCAAAACCTTACTCTTGTGGAACAACGATGACTACCTGTGGTTTTACGAAATACCCCTCCGAGAACAAAACCTTGTCGACCAGCTCCAGGACAGAGTTCGTATCAGGTACTTAGAAAAGTTCCGGCTATCTCACAGTCAGATTGAGATAGACATCCAAGACCTTTGCCTTGTCACCGCGCCCCATGGATATCAACTAGTAACTGTGGAAGGGAAGGAGTTGACTTATAAGTGGAATGACTCCACTTGGAATACCACGTGGGAGAACCCGGACCAGAGACTAGACTAGTAGACCCGACCGTCTACTACTTACCCCCCAGTGAGCCTACTGACGTAGAGATCCTCAAGTTTGCCAAAGACAGGAGGCAAACAGTGACATCAGAAGAAGCGCTACCGCTGAGCAGTCCACCAAGTCCATCACCAACTAATCCAGCTGATGGGTGGGGAGACGATACCTCTCCACAGTGGGGCAGCAGGACAGTTTGTTGGTGTAGTAAAGAAGTTTGTGACTGCAGGTACCGACCCAACACACCACCCACTCCACCTAGTATAGTGTTGTGGGCTCCAGGCCAGATGTACCTACCCTCTTGTTGAATAAAGAGGGTTCCCCATTGTTGTAACAAACTGGAAAGCGCCACAGAGTGGGCTATTAACCTGGCAACACAGAATAATCACCAGTACATCCAGCCAAGAAGAAACTGTCAGCATAGACTGACCCCATGAGACTCCCCTGCAATCCCGGTAGTTCCAAATCCAGACATTCAGCAGATTAATCAGGAAGACCAAGAAACACCATCTGGAAGATTGGTGCCATCGCCACAAGTACTGTTGGCAAGACAAACCACTACGAGTAGTGAAGAAGAACAACTCCTGAGGACCCCAGGAAACCCATTGTATTGCCATTACCCAGAGTCAATCTACATTGCAGATCACATCCCTACGAGAAAGCCAAGGGAACTTGAAAGTTTCAAGAACCATTGTCGCCTGCAGTATGACATGTACAGGCTCCCCTTGGAGATAAATCACCCCATAGAGAATATACAACAGATCATGAACACTCTGTTGGAGTTTCAAAACCTTTTGTGGCACAGCAAAGTCCTTGTAACCCACTTTGGTATTTACAAAGAATACCAGGGGATCCACCAGCAGTTTAGGCCAAACTATCCAGAGCGCGCCATCTTGCAGCCAGCATATAAAGTATTTTATAGCTGGACATCGAGTGGTTGGTCAGTGTCAAGACTTCCAAGAAACTAGTGGATGCTAGGGGACGACCGAAGTGCCCTCACAGAAGAAGAGGACAACCAAATCCCCATCTACTTTTATGACAGCTACATATCCCTTGACAACCACACCTTTTTTGCTACCTGGAACGGTAGAAAAGTAATGTCCACAAACGGACAATTTCCCTGGGTGTTTGAAGACACAGGGCTCCAAGTAACCAACGAAGACTACAAGTTAGTCTACCTGAATTTCAAGAAGCTTGAAAGTATCAATTATCACTACCTCCACGGAAGATATCACAACAAGGTAGTAAGCTGGTCTTTTAGCAGAGAGACCTGGTTATACAAGAACAACCGAAGAGTTGTTTTCGACTTCAAAGAATCGGAAGAAGGTAGTACACCTCCAAGTTCAAGTCCAGATTTGGACAAGGAGACACAAGAAGTCTCTCAACTCCTAGAAAGTGCCACCCAGTCCCTTACCACAGTCCTTGCCCACATATCACAGCCATTGACACCAACCACAGTTACCGGCGCACTTCCAAGTACCCCTTGTCCATCAACGCAGCCACAGTTACCTACTCCAAGAAGAACGCAAGTAGCATTTAGGACACCAGTCTTGTTGACAAGGTCACCAAGTCCAAGCCAAGTTAGGATAAGACAACCGTCACCAGTTGCACCCAGTCAAGGCCAAGTAAACCCAAGGGCAGTACCGCCTCTAGCAGCAATGGCCAACCCACCACCAGCGAAGATGTTGGGTTCCCCCCCAGAGCCTTTCGAAGGCAAATCAGAGAAAGCGGAAGCTTTCTGGAACACCTTGGAGAATTATTACTATCTCAATGGTGCAAACTATGTGGACGAACAGAAGAAGATATCCTCCGCACTTACATATTTCAAGATCGGCACGACAGCTGGAGAATGGGCCCAAGATAGGCAGAAAGCAGCCTTAGCAGCCACACCAATAGATTTTGGAAACTGGGCAGATTTCAAGGCCACTTTTAAGAAGCATGTTATCCCAGAATACACCAAGTTGGAGGCCACTAATGCCAAACAAAGATATTTGCCTTTAGGAAGGCACTACCCCAAGCATTACACCAGAAAATTATAGGTGTATCCCCGCAGCCCACGACACTGGATGGTCTTGCAGAAAAAGCAAGAGAGTTTGATCGCATATGGTGACTCTACAGTAATCCCAGTTTTACGAATCCACGTCCACGAGGCCCAATGAATAGGGCTCTAATGGCTGAAGAAGAAGAGGCCACTCAGGTTAATGCCACGACCACACATCCTCAGATAGGAGGGACACTTTCAAAGGAAGAAAAGGAATGACGCTTCAAGGAGAAGCTGTGTTTTTTCTGCAGCAAACCAAACCATAGAGCAAACAAGTGCTGAGCCAAGCAAGCCGCCCTAGGAACTGGGTGAAGAGAACAATGTCCAAGGAAGGACTTCCAAGCATGTGCAGCAGTCGCACAAGATGCGTACAAGGGGGAACCAAGTGAAGAACACCCAGCTCAAGTAGGAGCACTGTATTACGCCCCACGAACCCTATCCATGATTCCCCACCTGCCTTTCGATCAAGAAGATCAAGAGGGGAAGGATTTTTGAAGCGTCCCACTACAGCACTGTTAGTTGGGACTTTACAAGTAGCCAAGACAAGCCCAGACCATAGAGATTATTTACTAGAGACGTTAGACTCCGAGCCTGTGCCAGGTGATACTATACGAAATAGAAGATCACCTTCTGTCACACTCCAAGTAGCTCTAGTGGGCAAGGCATCTGGTAAACAAATCAGCACAAGGGCTCTGCTGGATAGCAGAGCAGAAGGAATAATCATTGACCATGGCTTTGCAAGAAAGCACCAGTTGACACTATGCACCTTGGTTAACCCACTTCCAGTCAAGAATGTGGATGGAACACTGAACAAGCAAGGTTCAGTCCAATATACGACGATCCAGAAGATTCATGTAATGACCCTAGAAGGGCACTTCCATGAAGAACTCTCCGAACTCTATGTAACCACGCTAGGAGATCAAGACATTATATTCGGAACAGATTGGCTCCGAATGCACAACCCAGAAGTAGACTGGGCAAGACCACAGATCGCATTTATGCAATGCCCACTGATGTGTACCCTGTCAGAGGTACCCCTTGTTATATGATCAGATAAGCCGCAGATATGCACTATGACTATCAATGCCATGTTATCCGGTGAGGATGCCCCGGACCAAGTAGTGAATGAATTCGCCCAAGATGCCATGGAGGCATTCCTGTATAACCACAGTTGGCACAAGTACGATGACCTTGCCATACGAGCCAAGACGACCACAAGCACGGAGATTGCAGCACGAAATGCCCCACAGCTGTCAGCATCACATATTTCAGCACAGTACCAGAAGTACTCCCAAGTATTTAGTGAGAAAGCCTCACATTGCCTGCCAAAGCACCAAGCATGGGACCACGTAATAGAGTTAAAACCAGGAATGAGCATGAAGAACTGCTCCATTTATTGACTCACACCCAAGGAGTCAAGCGCTTTAAGTGAGTATATCACAGAACACCTGCATAAAGGGTACATTAGACCCTCCAAGTCCCCCATGGCAAGTCCCTTCTTTTTTGTGGACAAGAAGGATGGAAAACTGTGGCCTGTACAAGACTACAGGGCCCTCAATGAAATTACAATCAAGAACACTGCCCCCTTGCCACTGATACCAGAGTTGATTGACAAACTTCATGGTGCCAGGTATTTTACCAAGTTGGATATTCGTTGGGGATACAACAATATCCATATCAAAGAAGGGGATGAGTACAAAGCAGCTTTCAAAACCCCCCTTGGACTGTTCGAACCCACAGTCATGACCTTTGGCCTCTGTAATGCACCTGCCACCTTCCAGATGTTTATGAACAACATATTTGAAGACATGGTGGCGGGAGGACACGTAGTGGTCTACCTGGATGACATCCTCATCTTCGCCAAAGGCACCCAGTTATTGGAAGAACTCACGCACGAAGTTCTTTCGCGACTAGAGAAACATGATCTCTACCTCAAGCCAGAGAAGTGCTCCTTTATGCAAACCTCCATCGAGTATTTGGGAGTCATCTTGTTGGAAGGACGGGTCCGGATGGACCCAGCCAAGATAGCTGGCATTGTCAATTGGCCAGTACCGCAAACCATCAAACAGGTTCAAGCCTTCCTTGGGTTCTGTAACTTTTACAGATGCTTCATAAAGGACTTCTCTCACATTGCACAACCCCTGTTTAACCTTACAAAGAAAGGTGTCCCATTTGTTTGGGGATCCGACCAAGAATGTGCATTCCAGTCATTAATCACGATATTCACAACAGCTCCAGTTCTTGCCTTGCCAGACCATGACAAACCATTTCGACTTATCACTGACACTAGTGACTTTGCCACCAGAGCCATTTTGGAACAGCCAGATGCCTTGAATCATTGGCATCCCATTGCATATCATTCCAAGTCCTTGTTGCCAGTGGAATGCAACTATGAAATTCACGATAAAGAACTCCTTGCAATTATCTGCACCCTCGACATCTTTCGACACTACCTGGAGGGGCGCGATGACAACACAGAAATCTGGTCGGACCATGGAAATTTGGTCTATTTTTCCACGAAGCAGAAGCTTACAAGGAGACAAGCCCGATGGGCGTTGTTCCTCTCCCGGTTCAAGTTTACCATTGTTCACAAACTGTTACGATTTCGGACACGGTCTCTTTCTTATTTCCCTATCTCTGACATCATCATCTCCTATCCGTGCTGCCTTATCCTCACTTTACTATGATATCATTTCTACGTCATTATGACGTCGTTTCGTTCTCGTCTCATTCTCGACTCATAGTAGCTGTACTAGGATGACATCATCCTATGTCATGCGACGCCAACCTGCATCATAGGTTTGTCCCTGACAAACCTCCTTGTAGTACTATATAAGTCGTCTCTACCTAGCTTGTATCGGTAGACTTGACTTCCTGTGTAATACCAACACAACTGTCCTCTAAATCTTCACCTTGACGATCCGTTGACCTCCGAGTCTAACAAACCGCTTTAGGACCTCCGTGTCTCTAAACTATCTCTGAACCCCCTTCCGCTTACATTGACTTTGAGCACTGCTCAAGTCAATACTTGTGAACCCCCGAACTAAAGTCCTGATACGACTTTACACCCAGAACGCGCACATCGCACGATACGCCCCATTGGTGCGTAACACAAACCCGGAACTCAGAACAAATCCGATGCGCTGTCCCAGCATTCAGACCATAAAGAGGGGATAGCAATTGAAGAAAATGAACGTGTGCTCCTGGATACAAAATTTTTTACTGTTTGCGCAGTTCAACCCACGTCAATCACTGTACTAGGGGACACCACCCTACGCCAAAGAATCAAGGCCACCCAGGAATACGACAAAGACGTCAGCATGGCTCTAGAATCCATCTTGAAGAATGGACCAAGATCCCTTACGAAGGGCCTAGAAGATTGGAATTTAGAGGATGGGATCATCCTATATTGAGGACAGGTTTACGTCCCCAAGAATGAGTCTCTACAAAGAGACATTGTCAAGAAATATCACGATCATGTTGCCGTAGGACACCCTGGAAGATGGAAGACCTATGAAGTAATTTCAAGAGAGTTTTGGTGGCCAGGAATGTCCACCTTTGTCAAGGATTATGTGGACGGATGTGCCACATGTCAGGCCATGAAGATTAGGCCAAGAAATCAAGTACCCCTGCAACCCAACCAAGTTCCCTCGGACGTCTGGGAAATCATCACCATGGATTTTATCACGGATCTCCCCACATCCCTTGGATACAACTCACTGTTCGTAGTCGTAGATCGATTCAGCAAGGCCACAATTATAAGCCCTTGCAACAAGACCATCACAGCCAAAGAAACCTCCAAGTTGTACTTAGAAAATGTTTGGAGAAGAACGGGTCTACCACGACAAGTAATATTGGACCAAGGACCACAGTTTGCGTCAAAGGTCATGCAAGAAATATGGACAAAATTAGGAGTCAAGTTGACTATGTCTACCACTCATCATCTGCAGACAGACGGCGAGACGGAGCACGTTAATCAAGAATTGGAACAGTATTTCCATGTCTTTTGCAACTTCAAGCAAAACAATTGGGCAGAACTAGTACCCTTCATGGAATTTGCCCACAATGTGAGGCAACACAGCGCCACAGGAAAGTCACCATTCGCAGTATGGTATGGCTTTCAACCCAAGTTCATTCCCCCAGTCAATTTTGCTACCAAAATCCCCACAGTGGAAGAACGTCTCCACACCCTTGATCAGATTAGGTCTGAAGTCACAGCAGCACTGAAAGTGGCTGCCAAAGTCATGAAGCGCCCCCATGTTTCCAAGTCCACATATGAATTTAAACCCAGTGACCTAGTTTGGCTAGAAGGAATGAATGTTCATATGACCCACCCAAAAGCCAAACTAGCCCCTCGATGACATGGCCCCTTCAAAGTATTATCAACTTGGGGAATTAACTGCAAGCTGCAGTTACCAAAGAATTGGTGCATACACCCTGTATTCCACAACTCCCTGGTTTCTCCGTACAAAGAAACCACTGCCCATGGACCGAACTTCACCAGACCCCCACCGGACATCATCGAAGGGGAGGAGGATCACTACGAAGTAGAAGATGTTCTACAGTCCAGACCAAGTCCTAACAAGAAGGGAATCCAGTATCTAATCAAGTGGAAGGGTTATCCAAGTTCTGAAAATTCATGGCTCCCTGCATCGCAGATGCACCATGCAAAGGCCGTTGTCCAGCAGTTTCACTCACGAAACCCACGCGCACCGAAACCCAGTAACTTAAGGTTGCTGATGGCACAGCAACCCCTTAAAGAGGGGATACTATCACAAAGTGACAACTCGAACAAGTCCAAGAGCTCAAGGAATGAGCAAGTTACCTGATTAGGCAAATACCCAGACTGGTATGGTCCGATGGAAACGATGCATCAACAGGCAGGAAGACCTTCCCCCTATGGATCCCGGTCTAGGCATTGGCCGAAGAACATGTGACATCATGTGATCTTGTGTATCGATCAACGAAAGGTATTGTTGATCGATCAATGAAGAGTCTGTTGATCAATCAACAGAGTTTCCGCAGTAAACACCTGACCGAGAGGTGTCAATGCTATTGGATGATGATTATAGACCTTCTAGTAGATTCCATTCTGCAGCAGCAGTGGCTGGCTAATGACCTACCCTAAAGTATGCACAGACCATGTAGCTATGTATATAAGCTAGTGCAATACAACAGACTGTCCCTCAGACGGTCCACTTGTGAATTCCCCTCCTTGAGCCCCTCCTTGGGTTGTTCCTCCTTAGCGTTGAGGTGCTTCCACTACCATTGCTCTTGGTGGTTCAGTTCTTATTGCTGTACATGCTACAGCTAGTCCACGCCACCCTCTTCCCTTGTGTTCGTTGCCTAGATCGGATA
>WNGR01004327.1_pt1 | contig 15355 bp, 15 predicted proteins | sample 5407581 | NCBI WGS metagenome assembly WNGR01 (sample SAMN13153383, study PRJNA577476) | soil metagenome | isolation source: 80 cm soil or saprolite under Garry oak tree replicate 2 | place: USA:California | collected 2016-06-15
TTAAAGCGGTACGCGAGCTGGGTTCAAAACGTCGTGAGACAGTTTGGTCCCTATCTGCCGTGGGCGTAGGAGAAGTGAGAGGATCTGTCCTTAGTACGAGAGGACCGGGATGGACGCACCGCTGGTGTACCAGTTGTCTCGCCAGAGGCATCGCTGGGTAGCTATGTGCGGAACGGATAACCGCTGAAAGCATCTAAGCGGGAAGCCAACCTCAAGACGACTTCTCCCGGGGCGCAAGCCCCCTGAAGCCCCCTCGAAGACGACGAGGTTGATAGGCCGGAGGTGTACGCGCTGTGAGGCGCTGAGCTGACCGGTACTAATCGGGCGTGAGGCTTGGTCTCTCTTTTCTCAGGCCGACAAGGCCTTCTGTCGAGGTCAAGGTCGAGGTCCCATTCGTGGACCCGCGATCGCCGCGCTGGTCGCTTCTTACCCTTCGTATTCGATGTTCAGGCAGCTCGTGCTGCCCGTTCTTTTTAAACTTTGCGGTGGCTATTTCGGTGGGGTCACACCCGTTCCCATCCCGAACACGGAAGTTAAGCCCACCAGAGCCGATGGTACTGCACGGGAAGCCGTGTGGGAGAGTAGGTCGCCGCCGCATTTTTTTCGAAAAGCCCGCCCCAACCGGCGGGCTTTTCCTTTTTCAGGGCAGCGCGCTCAGCGAAAGGCCCCGTCGCGCGGCCTTCGCGCTAGACTTCGCCCCTCTGGCCGCTGCAACGGGAGTCCGCATGTCGAGCGTGATGGTCGGTGTGATCGGGGGTACGGGCCTGGGCGAGGCGCTCGGCGGCCTGGGGCAGGGCGACCTGCGCGAGATCGAGACCCCGTTCGGGCGTCCCTCCGGCCCCATCACGCTGACCGAGATCGGCGGGGTCCCGGCGGCCCTCCTCTCCCGACATGGCGAGGGACACCTCCTCAATCCCTCGCAGGTCCCTTACCGCGCCAACATCTTCGCGCTGAAGGCGCTCGGCGTGACGCACATCCTCGCCAGCGGCGCGGTCGGCAGCCTGCGCGAGGAGCTCGCCCCGAAGACGCTCGTCATCCCGGATCAGGTGATCGACAAGACCTTCCGGAGGGCGGGCACCTTCTATGACGAGCTGGCTGTGCACGTGGAGCTCGCATCGCCCTTTTGCACGAACCTGCGCAACCTGCTCGTGAAGGGCGGAACGGGCCTCTCCACCCGCGTCCACCAGGGCGGAACCTACGTTTGCATGGAGGGGCCGCAGTTCAGCTCGCGAGCGGAGAGCGAGCTGCATCGGGCCTGGGGCGCTGCGCTCATCGGCATGACCGTCATGCCCGAGGCGAAGCTCGCCCGCGAGGCGGAGATCTGCTACGCGATGGTCGCCCTCCCGACCGACTACGACTGCTGGCGCCCACACCCTGCGCACGTCGAGCACACGAAGGTCATCGAGGAGATCCTGGCCAACGTGAAGACCGCCACCCAGAACGCGCTCGAGCTCATCCGCCGCACGATCCCGGCCCTCCCCACCCTGGCGGACAAGGCCTGCCCCTGTCAGTCGGCCCTGGCGCTCGCGATCTGGTCGGACACGACGCGCCTGCCGGCCCCGGTGCGCGAGAAGCTTCGCCCGCTCCTCGGAAAGTATCTCGCCAGCTAGGGCTGGTCGAAGGCCGAGCCTGGCGCCTGCTTGGCCGCGGCGAGGGCGCGCCCGAGCACGGTGAGGTCTTCCACGAAGTGCGCGAGCTCGCGCCGCCGGGCGTCCTCGTCCGGCGCGCGCAGGATGGACGATGGGTGCACCGTCCCCATCACGAGCGGCGCGAGGGGGGAGGGCACGAGCCGGCCGCGGTGCTGCGTCACCTTGAACTGGCGGCCGAGCAGCGCCTGCGCCGCGGTGGCGCCCAGGCACACCACCGCCGCGGGCCGCAGGACCGCGAGCTCGGCGTCGAGCCAGGGGCGACAGGCGCCGATCTCGGCGGCGTCCGGCTTCTGGTGAATGCGGCGTTTCCCGCGGGGCTCCCACTTGAAGTGCTTCACGACATTCGTGAGGTAGATGCGGGTACGGTCGAGCCCGGCCGCCGCGATCGCGCCTTCCAGCAGGCGTCCGGCAGGACCGACGAAGGGGTGCCCCTCGAGGTCCTCGCGGTCCCCGGGCTGCTCGCCGACGAGGACGACGTCGGCGCGGCGCGCGCCTTCGCCGAACACCGTCTGTGTCGCGCGCTCCCACAGGTGGCACGCCCGGCAACCGGCCGCGGCCTCGCGCAACAGCGGGAGGGTGGGCCTCGCGGGGAGGTAACGATCGGCGGACCCTGCGGCAAGGCGTCGGGGCATGGCGGAAAGATGGGCATCCGCGAACGCCAGCGCCGACGACCCCGACCCGACCCGACCTCGCCCCCGACCTCGACTGCGACCCCGACCGCGATCCGCTATCCCGCCGGCGTGGCCAGAGCGATCGCGACCAGCTGGCGGACGTTCTCGGGGCAGTCGAGGCCGTCCGACGAGGTGACCCAGCGGGCCTCCGTCCATTCGTCGCACGTGGCCAGCTGGCGCGCGCCGACGTCGGCCACGAAGGCGAAGTTGAGGTGGAGGCCCTTCGAGCCGGCCGGGTGCTCCTCGTAGCCGATCAGGCCAGGCGGCGTGCCGTCCACGCCCAGCCCCGCCGGGAACCGTCCCTCGAGCCCGGTCTCTTCGCGCAGCTCGCGGCGCGCCGCCTCGAGGGGCGTCTCGCCGGGCTCGATCTCCCCGCCGACCGGGAGCCAGCTGCCGAGGCGGCGGTGCTTCACGAGCAGCACCGCCCCCGCGTGACGGCAGAACACCGAGATGGAGAAGGCGCGGCGGTCGGACACGGGACTCCCGTCAGGTGGCGAGGTCGCGCACGCCGATGGCGACGAGGTAGAGCGTGAGCGCGATCATGACGACGGTGGTGACCCAGGCGATGGCGTTCGCCCAGCGGCCGTTGCGGTACGCCCCCATGAGCTTCTCCTGGTTGATGAGGAGCAGCATGAAGATGAGCACGAAGGGCAGGAGGACGCCATTCACGACTTGTGAGACGAGCATGATGCGGACGAGCGGCAGGCGCGGGATGAGCACCACCAGCGCGCCGATGGCCAGGATGGAGGTGTAGAGCCAGTAGAACTGGCGCGCCTCGCCGTATTTCTTGTCGACGCCGGACTCCCAGCCGAAGGCCTCGCACACGTAGTACGCGGTCGACAGCGGCAGGATGGCGGCGGCGAAGAAGGAGGCGTTGAAGAGGCCGAAGGCGAAGAGCAACGAGGCGTTCTTGCCCGCCAGCGGCGCCAGGGCCTGGGCCGCCTGACCGGCCGTCTCCACCTTCACGCCGGCCCGGAAGAGCGTCGCGGCACAGGCGACCACGATGGCGAAGGCGACCAGGTCGGTGACGATGCAGCCCGCGATGACGTCCAGGCGCGAGTAGCGGTAGTGCTCGAGCTTGACGCCCTTCTCCACCACCGCGGACTGCAAATAGAACTGCATCCAGGGGGCGATCGTGGTGCCGACCATCCCGATCAGCATCCCCACGTAGCCGGCTTCGCTCGAGAAGTGCGGGATGACGAGCGCCCGCCCCACCTCGCCCCAGGGCGGGTGGGCGAACGCGAGGCTGACGGGGTACGCGATGTAGAAGAGGCTCGCCACCAGGAAGAACTTCTCGACGCCGTGGTAGGTCCCCTTCAGCACGAGGAGCCACACCGCCAGCGCGGTGATGGGCACCGAGACGATGATGGGGATCCGGAAGATCTGCAGGCTCGCCGCGACCCCGGCGAACTCGGAGATCACGTTCCCGAGGTTCGCCACGATGAGCGCGATGGAGGTCCAGAACGTGACCTTCACCCCGAAGTTCTCGCGGATGAGGTCCGACAGGCCCTTGCCGGTGACGACGCCCATCCGCGCGCACATCTCCTGCACGACGATGAGCGCCACGGTGATGGGGAGGAGCGTCCAGAGCAGCGTGTAGCCGTAGTTCGAGCCCGCCACCGAGTACGTGGTGATGCCGCCCGCGTCGTTGTCGACGCTGGCGGTGATGAGCCCCGGCCCGAACACCGCGAGGAACGTGAGGAAGCTGCGCCAGCGGGCCCGACGCGGCGGCGCAGCGCGCTCGACGGCGTGCAGCTCAGGCATCGAGCACTCGGGCCAGGATGTCGTCCACCGTCACCATCCCCTGCAGCACGCCCCGCGCGTCCACCACCGGGACCGAGACGAGGTTGTACTTCGAGGCCGCCTGCGCCACCTCGCGCAGCGAGGCACCTGGCTGGACGGTCGCGGGGGGCTCGCGGCCGATGCTGGCGAGCGGGGTCCGGCTCTCGGCCAGCAAGAGGTCACGCAGCGTGCATACTCCCACCAGGAGCCCCGAGCGCTCGGTGAGGAAGACCTCGTAGACGAGCGGAAGGTCGTCGGCGTGCCGGCGCAGCTGCGTCAGGGCATCGGCCACCGTCTCCTGCGGCCGCAGCTCGACCCGGTCCGGCGTCATCAGGCCGCCGGCCGAGTCGGGCGGGAAATCGAGGAGCCGCTCGACCTCGCGGGCCTCCGGCCGCTCCATGGCGCCGAGCAGCTCCGCGCGCGTTGCGTGCGGCAGCTCGCCGAGGACGTCGGCCGCCTCGTCGGGCGCCATCTCCTCGAGGATGTCGGCCGCCTTCTCCGGCGTGACCTCCTCCAGGAGCTGGGCCGTCATCTCGGGAGGCGCCTCCTCGAGCGCTTCGGCAGCGGTCTCCACGTCGAGCCGCTGCAGGAGGCGCGTCCGCTGGTCGCGGTCGAGCTCCTCCAGGATCTCGGCCAGATCGGCGGGGTGCAGCTGCGCCAGCGCCTGCTGCGCCACCTCGAGCCGGACCCGGCCCGGCGCGCTGTCGAGCGGCTGCACCAGCTTCCAGGAGAGGAGGTGATCCGAGGCGAGGTACTGCGCCCGCGGCCGCAGCGCTCCCACCGTCCGGTCGACCAGCCACTCCCAGCCCATGCGACGCACCAGGCCCCGGAAGCCGACGTCGACATGAGCGATGCGGAGCTGGCCCCTCGTCTCGAGGAAGTGGAGGTCGTTCACCCGCACCAGCTTCGCGCCCTCGACGTCGACGATCTGGCGATCGAGCAGATCTTCGCGCAGCGAGAGCCGGTCCGGCCCGAGCTGGGCCGAGGCGGGGGCGGCGACGGCGCCCTCCCGCAGCACGAGCCCACCGGGCCCCACCTCGGCCACCGCGCTCCACGGCACGTGGCGTCGCTCCCGTCCCTCGGCGACGACGGCAGCATCGACGGGCGGGTACGGCTCTCCTGTCTGGACCACCAGATCGACGAGCTTGCCGGTCCGGCGTCCGTCGCTGGCGCGCACGGGGCAGCCGAGCAGCGCCGAGAAGTACAGGAAGCGGGGATCGCCGGGGCTCTGGACGGTGGGCGTGCCGGGCATGCGAGCCTCTTCCCCTGGGCGCTGCGCGGGCAGCCGTGGCCGCCAAGCTCGCGCCTACTTACGCTGCGGCATGGAGGCTGTCAACGCGTACGCTCGAGGCCGGACGAGGGTGCGCCGGCGCCTGCACCGCAGGAGGCGAAGCGGCCCCCCGCCGCTTACGAGAGGCGCATGATCGACCGCGCCCTTCGCGCCGGAACGGCCCCAGCGCGACTCGCGATCCGCGCAGCCCTCGCCCTGCGGCGCAGGCTCCTCGCGCTGGCCGACGCAGCGGTCCCGCCGCAGCTCGTGCTGTTCGAGCAGGGCATGGGCCTCGCCCGCACCCAGCTCCTCCACGTCGCGGCGCGCCTGGGCATCGCCGACCGCCTGGAGGCCGGTCCGCTGACGGCGGACGCGCTGGCTCGCGAGACTGGCGCGGATGCCGACGCGCTCTTCCGCGCCCTTCGCGCGCTCGCGGCCGGAGGCGTCTTCACCTTGCTCCGGGGAGGCCGGTTCGCGAACAACCGCGCCTCGCGCGCGCTGCGCGCGGACGGGCCGGGGTCGATGCGCTCCCTCCTCCAGTACCTTGGGTCGGGGCCGAACGTGGCCGCCTGGGCGGATGCCGGCCGCACGGTCCAGAGCGGCAAGAACGCCTTCGAGCGCGTACACGGGATGAGCGTCTGGGATTGGTTCACGCGCCACCCCGACGAGGAGCGCACGTTCGCGGACGCCATGGGGAGCCTGGCCGAGCTGGACGCGCCTGCCATCGCCACCGGCTATCCCTTCGGCGCCCTGGATTGCATCTGCGACGTCGCCGGCGGGCGGGGAGCCGTCCTGGCAGAGATCCTCCGGCGGCATCCGCAGGCGCGCGGTGTCCTGTTCGACGCGCCGCAGGTGGTGGCGGACGCCCCGCACCTGCTCGCCCGCCGCGGAGTGGCGGAGCGCGTCACCTGCATCGGGGGAAGCTTCTTCGAGTCGGTCCCGGCGGGCTGCGACGCCTACCTGCTGCGCGACGTCCTGCACGACTGGGACGACGCCGCCTGCCTGCGCATCCTGGCCGCTTGCCGCCGTGCCGCTCCTCCCGGAGCGCGGGTGTTGGTGGCCGAGGTCCTGGCCGAGCGGGAGTGCGCCGAGCTGCCTGCGGCGCTCGCCGACGTCCAGATGATGGTGGTCTGTCAGGAAGGCCGGCAGCGCAGCGCGGCCGAGCACCAGGCGCTCCTCGCGCGGGCGGGCTTTCGCCCGGGGCGCACGTTGCAGCTCGCCGGCACCGCCAGCCTGATGGAGGGGATCGCCAGCTAGGAGCAGGGCGACGGGGGTGGCGGCGAACGGACCGGTGGCCACGCCGCCCACAGGCGCCTAGGATTCCCCTCGCCGCGAGGGAGGCGGCGCGCCACCATGTCCGACACCGTCCGCCGCGACTTCGAGGCCGCCTACCAGGGCGAGCCGCCGCCGTGGGACATCGGAGCGCCGCAGCCGGAGGTGGTCCGCCTGGCCGAGGAGGGCGCGTTCCGGGGGAGCGTGCTCGACGTCGGCTGCGGCACGGGCGAGAACGCGCTCTTCCTGGCCGGGCGCGGGATACGCGTCACGGGCGTCGACAGCGCGCCGACCGCCCTGGCAAGCGCCCGGGAGAAGGCCACCGCGCGCGGCCTGGAGGTGCCATTCCTCGGCTGTGATGCGCTCGACCTGGGCTCGCTGCGCGAGCGGTTCGACACGGTCCTCGACTGCGGCCTCTTCCACGTCTTCGCCGATCCCGAGCGCCGGAGCTACGCCGAGTCGGTCGGGGCTGCGGTCGGCTCGGGCGGACAGCTCCAGCTCCTCTGCTTCAGCGACGAGGAGCCGCCCGGCCCCGGCCCACGCCGGGTTTCGGAGTGGGACATCAAGTCGGCCTTCCGCGGGCTGTTCGTGCTGACGCGAATTCGCCCGGGTGTCTTCCAGAGCCGCATCCATCCCGGCGGCGCGAAGGCCTGGATCGCCACGCTGACCAGGCTCTGAGCGCATCGCGAAGGCGACGCGCCTGTAGCCTCTCAGGGACCGCCGGTGAATTCCCACACCGTGTCGAGGAGCTCGTCGAGATCGCACGGCTTCGAGAAGTGACGCTCGGCCGAGACCTTCTCGTCGCTCACCGCCGAGAGGACCACCACCGGGATGTCCGAGATCTCAGGATCCTGAAGCTGCGCCTCTCGGAACTGCCACCCGTCCATCACGGGCATCATGAGGTCGAGCAGGACGAGCGAGGTGCGTCCCTGGTGAAGCTTGTCGAGCGCCTCCCGTCCGTTGGCCGCCTCCACGACCACGAAACCTTCCTGGTCGAGGGCCTCGGCGATGGCTTCCCTGATGAGGTGGTCGTCCTCGACGACCAGTACCTTGCGATGAGCCATGGCCGACAACATGCTGTCCCTGCGCTCGTCCGCACGAGCCAGAGGGGGGCGGGTCGCTCGCGACCGCCATGGGCGGGCTCGCTCGCCTGGTCGCTGACGGTCGGTAAAAAAAAGCTGACGCGGTCCCAAAAAAAAGAGGAGGCCCGCGTTGCGGACCTCCTCGAAGACTGGCTCCCCAGGCATGACTCGAACATGCGACCCGATGATTAACAGTCATCTGCTCTGCCAACTGAGCTACTGGGGAATGACCGGGCCGCGAATCCTACGGACGGGCCCCCGCGGTGTCAACCGTTTGCCGGGCCCCGACCACGTGTCGTCCATGAACGGAAGCAGGGGGAGAGCCCAGCGGCCGAGGCGGCTATACTCGGGGTCGTGAGCCCCCCTCTCGGCGAGAGCCCAGCGCGCCGGCGCTTCGCCGCGCTCATCGCACGTCCGTCGGTGCCGCTGGCCGAGGCCGCGCTCGCCATCGCCGAGGAGGAGTACCCCGGACTCGACACCGGCCACTACCTGGCGCAGCTCGACGGGCTCGGGCGCGAGGTCGAGGGGCGCCTCGGCGCGCGGCGCGACGCTGCCGCCACGCTGCGCCTCCTCAAGGAGGTCCTCTTCGACGAGGACAAGTTCCGCGGCAACGTCGACGCGTACTACGATCCGCGCAACTCCTTCCTGAACGAGGTGATGGAGCGCGGGCTGGGCGTTCCCATCACGCTCAGCATCGTCTTCATCGAGGTCGCGTCCCGCGTCGGGCTGCCGGTGCAGGGGGTGGGGTTTCCTGGCCATTTCCTGGTGAAGTACGTGGCGGGCGCGCGCGAGGTGTTCGTCGATCCCTACCACGGCGGCGAGATCCTCTCGTCGGACGAGTGCGCCGCCCGCTTCCAGGCCCGGATGCAGGGCCGCGCGCTCGACCCGCGCCACCTGGAGGCCGTCTCGGTGCGGCACATCCTGGGGCGGATGCTCCATAACCTCAAAAAGATCTATGTCGAGGCGGGCGACGACGTGCGCGCGCTGTGGGTGACCGACCGACTCGTGCTGCTCGCGCCGGAGGACCCGGCGGAGCGGCGCGACCGCGGCCTCATCGAGGCGCGGCTGGGTGGGACGACGGCAGCGCTGGCGGATCTGGGGGCCTACATCACCGCGGCGCCCTCGGCCGAGGACGTCGAGGAAGTGAGCGAGCTGTGCAGGCAGCTGCGCGGCCGCGCCAGCTTCCTCAACTGAGGCGGTCTGGCTTCCCGTTGAGCTCGGGCACGAGGAGCCGCTCCACCGGCTCGCCGCCGATCAGGTGGCGCTCCACGATCTCCGGCACGTCCTCCACCCGGACGTGACCGTACCAGACGCCCTCCGGGTAGACGACCACCGACGGACCGTACGCACAGGCGTCGAGGCATCCTGCGGCATTGGCGCGCACGCTGCCCTTGAGGCCGCGCCGCTTCAGCTCGGCCTTGAGCGCTGCCCGGATCGCCTCGCTCCCCTTGCAGCCACAGCTCCCGCGCGGATCGTCGGGTGGCCGGCGGTTCTCGCAGACGAAGACGTGCCGACGGAAGCGGGCCATTCGCACATTGTAAGGGCCGGTCCGGGTGCTCGCTTCGCCCACTCCCCGAGGGCCTGGCCGGACGGCTGCACGAGAGGAGCCCCGCGTCGCGCGAGCGCCCGGCCGCCGCCATGCCCATGTTGCTCGACGCGCTCCTCGGGAGGCGACCGTGACTTATCGCTTCGACCATTTCCGGCGGCAGCAGCTCACCGATGACCTGCAGCTCGGCGCGCGGAGGGAGGCCGGATGGCAGGTGCCCGAGTTCGACCTTCCGACCACCAGCGGCGGCCGGGTCAAGAAGTCTGATTTCCAGGGCCGGCGTCCGGTGCTCCTCATGTTCGGGTCCCTGACCGACCCCATGACGGCCAGCGCCAACGCAGTGCTGAAGCCGCTCCACCAGGAGTTCGGGGATCGCGCGGCCTTCGTGACGGTCTATGTCCGGGAGGCCCATCCGGGCGAGAAGATCCCGCAGCCAGCCAGCTTCGAAGAGAAGTTGCAGAACGCGCGCCTGCTGCGCGCCCGCGATGGCATCCCCTGGATGGTGGCGGTGGACGACCTCGACGGCAGCTTCCACCGCGCGTTCGGGGCGAGCTCGAACGCCGCCCACCTCATGGACCCGGACGGCAACGTGGCGTTCCGCACGCTCTGGTCGAACGACGAGCGCGTGCTCCGGCCAGCGCTCCACGCGATCGTGCACGGCAATCCCGGCCCTCCCTCCGGGCGGGAGCGGCGGGTGGTGCCGCTCGCGCGGGGCCTGGCGCGCGTCGAGGACGTCGTGCGCGCGGCCGGGCCGGGCGCGATGGACGACCTCCGGCGCGAGACGCCGCTCGTCTACGCCGCGGCCGAGGTGGCCTGGGTATGGCGGACGCTCACGCCTCTCGGACGTGTGGCGGTGGCCACCGCCGGTGCGCTGGTGGTCGCCGCTGTCTACGGCGGCGTTCGCCTCGCCGTGCGCCGGCGACGCTAGCCCTCAGTCGTCCTTCTCCAGGAACTGAGCGCCCAGCTCCTTCGACCTGCGCGTCGCCGCCTCGACGGCGTTCATGAGCGTCGTGCGCAGCCCTCCGGCCTCGAGCGTGTGCAGCCCGGCGATGGCGGTGCCGCCGGGGCTCGTCACCTGGTCCTTCAGGCGCCCCGGGTGCTCGCCGGTCTCGATGAGGAGCTTCGCGGACCCGAGCACCGTCTGCGCCGCCAGCTCCTGGGCGGTGGCGCGCGGGAGGCCCACCTTCACGCCGGCGTCGCTGAGCGCCTCGATGACGAGGAAGATGTAAGCCGGGCCGCTGCCGGAGAGGCCGGTGACGGCGTCGAGGAGCGGCTCGTCCACGACGACCGTCTTGCCGATGGCGTCGAAGAGCGCGCGCGCCTGGCGCAGGTCGTCGTCGGTGGCGTGCTCGCCCGCTGCGAGCGCGGTTGCGCCCGCGCCGACCAGCGCCGGGGTATTGGGCATCGTCCTGATGATGCGCACCCCTCGTCCGAGCTTGCGCTCGATGGCCGCGATGGGGACGCCGGCAGCGATGGAGACGACGAGCTTCTGGTCGTTCAGGGCAGGGGCGATCTCGGCGAGGAGCTTGTTCATCACCTGCGGCTTCACCGACAGCACCACCACCTCGCACTGCTCGACCGCCTCGCGGTTCGAACGGGTGAAGCGCACGCCGTAGCGCTGGATCAGCTCCGGTCCGCGCGCCTCGTTGCGGTCGCTGCAGACGATCTCGCGCGGTTCGGCCACGCCGGCGCGCAGGAGCCCCTTCACGAGCGCCTCGGCCATGTTGCCCGCGCCGAGGAACGCGATGTTCTTTCCGAGTGCCATGCCCGGGAACTTACCGCATTCGACCGGGGTGGGGGCGCGTCACCGTCTGGTGCCGGCGGCGGGGGACAAGCCCCCGCCCTACACACCGGCGTAGGGCGGGGGTTCATCCCCCGCCGCTAACCAATGATGAAGTCCTCCTTCTCCACCCCGCCCCGCCCGAACCGGTCGACCGTGAAGCGGGTGAAGATCTCGTCGGGGGGGCCGCCCGCCATCCAGGCGGCCATGAGCTCCCCGACCGCCGGCGCCATCATGAAGCCGTGGCCGACGAAGCCGGAGAGCTGGAGAAAGTTTTCGAAGCCGGCCGCGCCGAGGATCGGGTTGTTGTCCGGGGTGACGTCGTAGCACCCGGCCCACTGCCGCACCACGCGCAGGTGGCCGGTGGCCGGAGCACAGTAGGTGATGGCGCGCGCGAAGCGGGCCAGGAAGCGCAACGTGGAGCTCTGATCGAGGCCCTCTGGCTCCTCGGGATCACCCATCCCGCCCACCAGCTCGCCGCGCTGCGACTGCGAGAAATAAAGGCCATTGCCCACGACGGAGACGAGCGGGTCGATCCACGGCTTGAGCGACTCGGTGACCAGGATCTCATGGCGCGTGGGGCGGTTCGGGAGCGCGACGCCGCACAGCGCGGCCACCTCCTTTGACCAGGCGCCGGTGGCGTTCACGACCGTGTCGCAGGCGATGCGGCCGCGGTCGGTCACGACGGCGCCCAGTCGCGCGCCGGCGCGCTCGAAGCCGAGGACGCGCGTGAAGGTGAGGACCTTTACCCCGCGCGCCTCCGCCTGGTGGGCGTAACCCCACAGGAAGGGCCAGGGGAAGACGACGCCGTCATCGGGGTTCCAGGCGGCGGCGACGAAGCGCGACCCGTCGAGCTGCGGCACGAGCTCGCAGGCCTCGCCGGGACCGATGAGGCGCGTGCGGAGGCCGTTCTCCTCGTGGACGCGCAGGTTCTGCTCCAGCCGGGCGGCCTGGGCCGGGCCAGGGGCGAGGAAGAGATAGCCGCCCTGCCGCATCCAGACGTTGATCCCGAGCTCGACGGCGAGGTGGCGGCACAGCTCGATGGAGCGGCGCGCGAGCCTGATCATGGTAGGCGTCGTCCACTGCGCGCGGACGCCGCCGCCGTTGCGGCCCGAGGCGCCGGCGTTCAGGTAGCCGCTCTCGAGCACCACCACGTCGGTGATGCCCCGCCGCGCGAGCTGGTAGGCGAGCGAGAGGCCCATGATCCCGCCCCCGACGATGACGACGTCGGCACGGGAGGGGAGCTCGGCGGAGGGCCGCGGGGAGAGAGAAAGATCCCCTTCTCCCTGGGAGGGAGAGGGCGTGGGAGAGGGCCGCGACTCGAGCGGCAGCCCCGCCGGATCGAGCCCTGCCAGCGCCGCCAGCGTGACCGGATCGGCTGGCGGACGGATGGTGAAGGGCGCCACCTCCGCCGGCGTGGCGCCGAGCCGGAGGAGCTCGCGCGTGACGAGCGCGAGGCAGCTCTTGCCCTGGCAGGGCCCGGTTCCGAAGCCGGTGTAGCGCTTGACCGACTCCACGTCCCGGTAGCCGGCTGCGAAGGCGCGTCGCACCTCGGAGAGCGTCACGTCCTCGCACGTGCAGAGGAGCGTCTTACCGGTCGGCATGGGCCGCCGCTCCCGTCCGCTGCCCCATGGTGGCAGCCTCGGCCGCGCTCATGCCGCCCGTCACCTCTCCGGCGGCGAGGAGCCCGAGCACGCTCGTCCGTCCGTCGCGGTCCACGCGGACGCGCCACCCACCGCTCGCCGCATCGAGCTCGACGGCCGCGCCGGCCTGGCGCGCCAGCTCCGAGGCCGGGACCCGCCCCCCGGCGAAGACGATCGTGTCGCACTCGAGGCGCCTGCCGCCGGCGAGCGAAGCCGCGCCCACCCGCTGCCCACCGTGCGCGGCCGTCACCTCGTCCGCGCGGTGCACCTCCACGCCGGCCGCCGCCAGCCGCGCGGCAGCCGCCTCCGCCTCGCCCCCGGGGCCGGCGACGAGCGCGCGCCCACCCGGCACGAGCCCGTCCTCGGCTAGGGCGCGGAGGAGGCCGCGCGCAGCGAGGATGCCCGGCAGATCGTTGCGCTCGAAGCAGGGGGGCGAGGCCGAGGTCCCGCTCGCGATGACGAGGCGGAGGGCGCGGACGAGCCGCAGGCGCGCCGGCTCGCCGTCCACGCGCAGCGCGACGAGCGGGCTCCCGCCGTCCCGCCACACACCGAGCGCGGTGAGCCCGCAGGCGAGCTCACCCCCCTCCGCCGCGACGGCGCGCGCGACCTCGGCAGTCCAGGACAGCGGCGGATCGCCGGGCAGGCCGAGGGCGCAGCGCAGCCGCCCGCCGGGGAAGGCATCGCTCTCCGCGAGGAGGACCCGTTCACCCGCCGCGGCGAGCGCCTCGGCCGCGCCCAGCCCGGCTGGGCCGGCCCCGACCACGAGCGCGTCGAACCGCTCCGCCGGCGCCGGCGCAGGAGGCGGGGGTGGGCCGTCGGCGGGCGTACCGGAACCTGCCAGCCGGCGCGAGAAGGCGACCGTGGCGCGGTTGGCGAGGTCGCTCCAGGTCATCAGGTGATGGTGGTCCAGGCCAGCCGCATAGACGAGGTCGAGCCCCGCGAGCAGGTCGCGGCGCGCGGTGGGATAGGCGTTCTGGCTCTCCACCGAGAGGCCAGGCCGGCAGGGGACGCGGCAGGTGCGCTGGTTGGGCAGGCCGTCCACGCGCGCCAGGCAGGTGTGACACGAGCCGGCGAGGCAGAAGGCGCCGCGCGGGCGGTGGTACTTGCCGCTCCGGCCCACCAGCGCGACACCAGCCGCGAGGAGCGCCACCGCCACGCACTCGCCGGCGCGGGCGGGGATGGGCCGGCCATCGAGGTCGATGGCGCAGTCGGGCGCGAAGCGGGGGTCGGCGAGGCGGGGCATCGGGGTGTAGGCGCGCGAAGGATAGTGTCGCGCTCGTCGCGGCGCGAGACAGCGCCATCTGGGGCCCCCGCCGGTGCGCCCCGGTGGACCCGAGGTCGACCCGCACCCGTGGCGAAACTGGTCAATGCCGGCCCATCTCGCGCTGCGACTCGCGGCACGCAGGGTGCAAATCTCATTCGATCGGAGGGCTCGCCGCGCTGCGCTCGATGCGCCGCCGGCTGCCCGGATGGTAGCCCGGGCCCTCACACCCTCGCGCAGAGCGGGGCTGGAAGTGTGGTCCAGTCGTCTGTGCGCGCACCGCGCCGCCGATCTCCCCCCGGCGGCGCGGTGCTCTCTTTCGTGCCCGCGCCACCGGGCGCGGTAGTCTCGAAGCCTGGAGGATTCCCCATGCGCCGCGCTGCCCTGCTCACCGCCCTCGCCCTGCTCGCTGGTTGCGACCTCGCCCAGCAGCTGCAGAACCGGAAGGTCCTCGTCGCGGCGGTGCTGTCGTCGCCTGCTGTCAGCACGCAGCAAGCCCTCGTCACGGCCCAGCTCTTCTTCGGCGAGCGGCAGGCCGACCTGTCGCAGCCGCCGACCGGTCTCACGGGCGCCACCGTGACGCTCACCGCGACCAACGGGAGTGCCGTGAGCACGTACACGCTCGCCGCGGTCTCCGCCAAGGGTGCCGGCTGGTACCAGGCCACCGACTCCATCCAGTTCAATCCCGGCGCGACGACGTTCCAGTTCAAGGCCATCTACCAGGGGGAAGAGTTCTCGGGCAGTGTCCAGGCACCGACCGCGGCCGCCATCCAGGGCCTCTCGAACCACTTGTTCCCGCCGCGCAGCTCGTCGTCGACGGATCCGCTCACCCTCACCCGCGCCGGGACCGACCCGGCCTTCTACGCGGTGGTCAAGGCGAGCGCGAGCGCCGACGTGGCCAACGCCACCTGCACCAACGCCCCCGTGACGGATGCCGGGAAGCTGGTGCAGTTCGTCCTCGACGACAGCGCGTGGACGGTGCCGTCTTTCGAGCTGCCGGCGACTCCGTGCTTCCCCGGCGCCGGCGGCTATGTGGTGAGCCTCACCACGTTGGCGAAGAGCACGAACGTGTCCTCGAATCTGTTCCTCGGCTCGGCGGTCATCGCCGGCGCGGCGGACGCGGGCGCGCTGATCTTCAACTAATGACCTTGGCGGCGGGGGATGAACCCCCGCCCTACGCCATGGGCGGCCGCGCCCCGGCCGCCCATACGCCGAGCGCCGCCAGGACGAACCCCGCCCCGGCGGCGCACACGCCTGCCCATCCATGGCCGGTCCAGGCCCAGGTGCCCACGGCCGTGCACAGCGACCCGCCGACAAAGTACGTCACCATGTAGACGGTGTTCATCCGGCTGCGCGCCTCGGGGCGGCGGGCGTGGACGCGCGCCAGGTTCGAGACGTG
>WNGR01022077.1_pt1 | contig 15354 bp, 17 predicted proteins | sample 5407581 | NCBI WGS metagenome assembly WNGR01 (sample SAMN13153383, study PRJNA577476) | soil metagenome | isolation source: 80 cm soil or saprolite under Garry oak tree replicate 2 | place: USA:California | collected 2016-06-15
CAACTACGCGCCCTACAAGGGCGACATCCAGGGCCGCCGCAACGGCGTCCTGATCTCCAACGATCAGGGCGAGGCCGTGGCCTATGCGATGTTCAAGCTGGAAGATCGCGGCCCGATGATGATCACGCCCGGAGCGAAGGTCTACAAGGGCATGATCGTCGGCGAGCACACCCGCGACAACGACCTCGAGATCAACATCCTCAAGGGCAAGCAGCTCACCAACATCCGCACCACCTCGAAGGACGAGGCGGTGCGCCTGACCCCGCCGATCCAGATGACGCTGGAAAAGGCGCTGGCCTATATCGAGGACGACGAACTGGTCGAGGTGACCCCGAAGTCGATCCGGCTGCGCAAGAAATTCCTCGACGCCAACGATCGCAAGCGCGCGGAAAAGGCCAAGGAAGCCGTGGCGTAACAAGGAAGCCGTGGCGTAAGCGGTGGCTTGAGTTAAGTGGCGAATAGGGAGTGGCGAATAGCGAGTAGGCAAGCCATATAACCGAGGCTCTATTCGCTATTCGCCACTCACCATTCGCCGATCCACATGTCCCTCCCCTCCGAAGTCGATATCGCCATCATCGGTGCGGGCGCCGCCGGCCTCGGCGCCGCGCGGGCGCTGGAAAATTCCGGCCTCTCGGCAATCGTGCTGGAAGCGCGCGACCGCGTCGGCGGACGCGCCCACACCATCATGGCCGCGCCCGATATCACCTTCGACCTCGGCTGCGGCTGGCTGCATTCGGCGGACAGGAATTCCTTCGTCAAGATCGCCGAACGGCTGAATTTCGAAATCGACAAGACCCGCCCGCCGTGGCGCGAGCAGAGTTTGGACGCCGGATTTCCTTTGAAAGAGCGCGCCGACTTCATCGAAGCGCTGGACGCGTTCTATGACCGCGCCGAGGAGGCCGCGAAAAGCGGCCGCGATAGCGCCGCGAGCAGCTATCTCGAGCCGGGCAATCGCTGGAACCCGATGATCGATGCGATCTCGACTTACGTCAACGGTTGCGAACTCGACCGGGTCTCGATCCTCGACATGGACGCTTACGAAGACACCGAGATCAACTGGCGGGTGCGGCGCGGCTACGGCGCGCTGATGACGGCCTATGCCGCGCCGATCCCGCTCGCGCTCAATTGCAACGTGACGCTGGTCGATCATTCCGGCAAGCGCGTGCGACTGGAGACGTCACAGGGCACGCTGACGGCCGGCAAGGTGATCGTCACCGCGCCGACCAATCTGATCGCCGACGAATCGATTCGTTTTCATCCCGCGCTGCCTGGCAAGGTAGCCGCCGCGCGCGGCCTGCCGCTCGGCCTCGCCGACAAGGTGATGCTGGCGCTGGATCAGCCCGACGCGCTGCCGAAGGACGGCAATCTGCGCGGCGCCACCATGCGCACGGCGATGGGCGGCTTTCATCTGCGCCCCTTCGGCCAGCCCTGCATCGAAGGCTTTTTCGGCGGACGCTTTGCGCAGGAACTGGAAGACGCCGGCGACGGCGCGCTGGCGGCGCAAGGCATCGACGAGATCGTGGCCCTGCTCGGCAATGATTTCCGCCGCAAACTAAAACCGCTGTCGGAATCGCGCTGGGCCCACGACCCGTTCGCCCGCGGCTCCTATTCGCACGCGCTGCCCGGCCACGCCGGCGATCGCGCGGTGCTCGCAGCGCCCGTCGATAACAGATTGTTCTTTGCCGGAGAGGCCACCTCGTCCAACTTTTTCTCCACCGCGCACGGGGCGCGGGACAGCGGGGAAAGGGCGGCGGGGGAAGTGTTGGCTTCGCTCACGACTAAATAAGCGTTCCTTTTCGCTCTTTCGTCATTGCCGACTTTGACCCGGCAATCTAATCTTCAAATTAGACTCGCGGAGTCCTTTCGATGAACGACGATAAGTCATATCGCGATTGGCGCAAAGCGGTTGATCGGCGCCTGAATCAAATTTATTGCATAACGATAGTAGATGCGGGCTTCGACGAAGAGTATTTGACCAATCACTGGCGGTCGAACGAAACGCCATTCGAATTCGTCCAATGGTTTGGAAACAAGTACGACCTTGATCCAATACCCGTGACCGTTGGAGCGCAAGACGGGTAACGCTCATTGCCATGTCAGAGGGACCAAGCGAACGACGCAATTGGACCAACGAGGAACTTGACCTCATAATCTCGGACTATTTTTTGATGCTCAACGACGAGGTCGCTGGCATTCCCTTTAACAAAGCCCAGCACAATCGGCTTCTTAGAGGCAAGATCGACCGAAGCGAGTCGTCCATCGAATTCAAGCACCGTAACATCTCGGCAGTTCTCGAAAGACTTGGGCTTCAGAAAATCAAGGGATATTTTCCTGCCCAAAACTTCCAATCGGCAATCATCGAAGCGATCGAGCGCTACCTTGTTTCGAATCCGGCAGCACAGCATCCGGAAGTCCTCTTGAAAGGGTTTTCGGAGCAACCGCAGCTCTTTGTTGGATCGCCTCCAACGCTCTTGCCCATCGCCCCGATGAGGAAAGACATGGAGCGACTAATTCGCAAGTTTAATCCGGTAGAGCGAGATTTCAGAAATCGAAAATTGGGTCGAGAAGGTGAAGAATTGGTACTTCACTTTGAACGTCAACGACTCCAATTGCAGGATCGAGTTGATCTGGCCAAGAAGGTCAAATGGATTTCGCAAGAAGAAGGTGATGGAGCAGGATACGATATCCTGTCGTTCGATCATCAAGGTAATGAACGGCTGCTGGAGGTGAAGACAACGGTAGGCGTTGATACCACACCGTTTTATATCACGAGGAATGAGCTCTCACTTTCTTCCGAGCGACCCGAGGCGTTTCGTCTGTGTCGCGTTTTTGATTTCTCAACGCACCCACGGATGTTTGAGTTGGCTCCGCCGCTCGAGAGCCTCGTCCATCTTTCCCCTCTTAGCTATGAGGCGTCGTTCTCGTGACGGCTAATACCTACTATTCTATCACTCTCGCCTTCAGCTCCGCATCTGGCACAAAACACTCCTCATACTTGCCGAAAATCCGGTAGCGGTTGCGGGCGACGAGATTGTAGACGGCGTCGCGAAGCGGCTTCGGCACGAAGCGCAAGGCGCGCACCCAGCCCCAGCCCGGCAAATTCGACAACACCGTCAGCGCGCCGTCGGATTTGAAATACGCGACGCCGCCATGGATCACGGCATTGGTGTCGGGATCGTCAGGGTTAATGCCAAACGCCTGCGCCAGCCGCGTGCCGTAGCCGGACTGGATCGCGGTGAAGCGAAACCGCCGCGCCACGTCGTGCGCTGCGACGAAGCGGATCCAGCGTGAGCAGAACACGCAGACGCCGTCATAGAGGATCACGTCGTCGTCCGGCCAAGGGTTGGTCGCTGAGGAATCCATTGATTTCCTTTGACGGGTTTTCTTAACGCAAACCGGCACCCACTTTGCTTGAAAACGCTACCTGTTATCCAGCGTCAACAACGCCACCAGCATCAGGACGATCGCCGGCCCGGTCTTGACCAGCGCGCCGAGCGGCTCGATCCACAGATCCGGCGTCAGCATCGCCGCTCCCACCATGTAGCCCAGCGAAGCCACGATGCCGGCGATCAATCCGGCGGCGCAGGTGCGGCGGAATGCGATCAGCACGCCAATGCTCATATCCATCAGGCTGGTCAGAATCGTGACCGGCGCGACCACAGCCTGCGGAAACGCGTGCGCGGTCAGGATATCAGCGCGCCCAGCACATGCAGATATTTGACGATCAAATAAAGCGTCATCGCTTTTTCGCCGCGGTCGGCGCGAGCGCCTTCAGCGCGCGATCCAGTTCCGGCCCGGCCGTTTTTACGACGGCCTCCGTCTCAGCCAGCCAGTGGCCTTCGCTGCCGGATGCCGGCAGCACGCGAAAGTCCACTTTGCCGCCGCCGCCACCGAATGCCTCGGCCATCTGCCGCGACAGATCGGGCGAGAAATAGCTGTCATTCGCCGCCACCAGCCATGTCACCGGCACGTGCGTATCCTCGCCGAATTCAGCCGCGGACTGAATCAGCGTGTGCGGCGCGCAGACCTGGTTGGGAAGGTCGTTGGCGTGGCCGCCGCGCCCCGGCGCGAAAGCTATGATCGCCGCCACGCCTTGCGGGTTCTCGCCGGCCAGCGCCAGCGCGCCCCAGGCCCCGGCCGAGTGCCCCATGATGACCGTACCGTCCTGCCGGATGAAAGGTTGTTCGCGAAGATAGCCGAGCGCGGCTTTGATCGAATCCGCCGTCGCATATCCGGAGCGCGAATAGTTGGCTTCGTCGCAGCCGCCCTGGTCCTCGAGATATTTTCCGCCGGTCGCGCCATGGCCCGGGCGCTCCGGCACCAGCACCGCAAAACCGCGCGCGACCAGCCAAGCCGCCAGCGCGCGGTATTCGGGCTGCGGCATTTGCGCGCGACGCAGCACGTTTTGAGTCGAGGCGTGGGCAATCAGCGCCAGCCGAAACGGCCCATCGCCGGGCGGGCGGAACAGCAGTGCATGCGCTGTGGTGTCACGATCAGGCGACGGCACCAGCCATTGCTGCATGCGACCCGGCTCGGCTTCAGCGCCTTGCGCGCCGAACCGCGGTTGCGCCGTCGCGCTCTGCGCACAGATGGTTCCGAGCACAACCAGAACGGAAAACGTTTTGCGTAATGGCATGAATTTCCCCTGGCACCGACCGGAGAGACGGACTCGGATTCGCTGGCGCAGAATACCCACGGCGAATCAAATCCAGTGCATTTTTCCGTGAACGCGGCCGGCCCAAAAAACGTTGGCCCGCATCGTCCCGCATCGTTTTGCACAGCCGGCGTTCATGTAAATGTCGCTTAAAGCACATCTCTGTCCTCTTTCGGCACAACCAGGCCGTAAAACTGATGCTCAAAATCCACAGGTTAACCGATAATTAACGATGGACCTTGATGCGGACGCGCTGACTTGCTTTGATTAGAACCATGAGCACAACCCTGATCGAGGTTCGGCCGGCCAGAGCTGCGGACGCAGCCGCGGTGGCGTCCACCCATGACGAAGCCTGGCGCTCGGCCTATCAGGGTATCATTCCCGGTGCCGAGCTTGAGAAGCTGATCAACCGTCGCGGCCCGCAATGGTGGGACAGCGCGATCCGCAAGGGCAGCCGCGTCAGCGTGCTGGTGTTCGGCGACAAGGTCGCGGGTTATGCCAATTACGGCCGCAACCGCGCGCGCAGCCTGCACTTCGAAGGCGAGATCTACGAGCTTTATCTGCGGCCGGAATTTCAGGGTCTCGGCTTCGGCCGCCGGCTGTTCACTTCCGCACGGCGCGACCTGCTGCAGAGCGGCCTGAAGAGCATGGTGATCTGGGCGCTCTCCGACAACGATATCGCGACGGAGTTTTACCGCGCCCTCGGTGGCCGCATGGTCGCGCGCTCGTCGGAGAAATTCGGGCCCAAGTCGCTCGACAAGGTCGCCTTCGCCTGGACCAATTGAGTTCGCCGACCTTCAGGGCGCGCGCTACTCCGTCCTGGACCGAGCTGCCGCCGGCCGATCTAACGCCTGATCTCAAAGCTACGCGGAGCATCCATGCGCATTGAGGCCATCTCGATCGGACTAGATCCGCCGCGTGAGGTCAACGTCATCATCGAAGTGCCTGTTGGCGGCGAGCCGATCAAATATGAGATGGACAAGGACGCCGGCACGCTGGTGGTCGACCGGTTTCTTTATACCGCCATGCGCTATCCGGGAAATTACGGATTCATTCCGCATACGCTGTCGGGTGACGGCGACCCTTGCGACGTGCTGGTCGCAAACACCCGCGCGATCGTCCCGGGCGCTGTGATGAGCGTGCGGCCGGTCGGCGTGCTGCTGATGGAGGACGAAGCCGGCGGCGACGAAAAAATCATCGCCGTGCCGTCGTCGAAGCTGACCCAGCGCTATGACAAGGTGAAAACCTACAGCGATCTGCCCGAGATCACGCTGCAGCAGATCCAGCACTTCTTCGAGCACTACAAGGATCTTGAACCCGGCAAATGGGTGAAAGTGCTGCGATGGGGCGGCGCCGAGGATGCGCACCAATTGATCCTGGAAGGCATTGCACGCGCCAAGTCGAAGTAGCGATTGAGGCGAGGGCGCGCGAACTCGGAAGATCTGCAACAGTTTCTATCGCCGTCCGATGGACGGCCTGCGGGATAAAGGTGCGCTCTTCTTCCCCCTCTCCCGCTTGCGGGGGAGGGCAGGGGTGGGGGCTCTTGAGCCGTAATGATTTGCGATGTTGAAGGCGGCCCCCACCCGCCCTCGCTGCGCTCGGGCACCCTCCCCCGCAAGCGGGAGAGGGAAGGGGCTACACCCCCGGCTTGGGCAATCCGTGAATGGCGCAGGCGGCGCGTAATGTATTGACCAGCAGGCACGCCACCGTCATTTGACCGACGCCGCCCGGCACCGGCGTGATCGCGCCGGATCGGCGCGGGCGCATAACTGCGCCAGCTCGCGCGAGCGCGAATGCGCGATCGTCACCGTGGCGTTCTCGTTGAGCAGCAATTGCAGCAGCGGACGGCCGACCAGATTGGAGCGGCCGATCACGATGGCGTTCATGCCTTGCAGCGACGCATGCACGCTCTTGGTGAGGATGATGCACCCGAGCGGCGTGCACGGCGACAGCGCGGCGAATCCACCGGCAAGGCGTCCGGCGTTGTTGGGATGCAGCCCGTCGACGTCCTTGGCGGGATCGACGGCGTTGACGATGGTTTCGGTATCAAGCGATTTGGGCAGCGGCAGCTGCACCAGAATGCCGTGCACGGCGGGATCGCGATTGAGCCTGGCGATCAGCGCCAGCAGGTCGTTCTGCGCGACGTCGGCCGGCAGCACATGCTCGAACGACGCCATGCCGGCGGCTTGCGTCTGCTTGTGCTTGCTGCGGACATAGACCTCGCTGGCGGGGTCGCTGCCCACCAGCACCACCGCAAGGCCGGGCGTGATCCCGTGCTCGCGCACCACCCGCGCAACCTCGCCGGCAACGCGGGCACGAAGTTCAGCGGCAATGATTTTTCCATCGATGATGCGGGCCGTCATCTCATTCCTCTGGCTGTCAATCCGACTTGGCCGCGGTCAGCTTTCGCAACGCTTCGCCAAGCTTGGCGGGATCGCCGTCGACGGCAATTTGCTTGAGGCGCGATGTGGTGCCGGAGAGAATCCGCACTTTGGCCTTGGGTACGCCGAGCGCTTTCGCAAGCAATTCCGTGACCGCGCGGTTGGCCTCGCCGCCATCGGCGATGGCTCGGACGCGCACTTTCACCACGGTGCGGCCATTGGCGAGCGTCTCCAGTCCGTCGATGTCGTCGCGACCGCCGCGCGGCGTGACCCGCAACGCGACACTGATGCCCTGGGTGGAGTAGCGCCAAGGATCCATCGAGCATCCATCCCGCATCCCTGCAGGCGATCAGAATACGCTGGGATAGATGTAATAGGTGATCACCCGCTGGATGAACATGATGATCAGGATCAGAATGATCGGCGAGATATCGAGCCCGCCGAGATTCGGCATGAACGAGCGGATCGGCGCCAGCACCGGTTCGGTGATCCGGTACAGGAACTCCGCCACCGCCGCCACGAACTGGTTGCGCGTGTTCACGACATTGAAGGCGATCAGCCAGGACAGGATGGCTGAAGCGATCAGCAGCCAGACATAAAGATCGAGTACAATGAGAATGATGTCGAGAACGGCACGCATGCTGGCTTACTCGGGGGTTCGGGTCGCGGAAGGGGCTTCCTGCTAAATATCGGTTCCCTCCCTCCTAAACAAGGGAAGTTCCCGGCAAATGCCGCGGAAAACAGCGATTTCGCCGTTCTTGACTTGGCCTGGGCACGGATTGTAAATGGCGCCGATTGTCCGCCGTCGTTAGCGTCAAGGCGGTCGCGATGGGGCCATAGCTCAGCTGGGAGAGCGCGTCGTTCGCAATGACGAGGTCGGCGGTTCGATCCCGCCTGGCTCCACCAGCCTTCGCTTGCTTCGCAAGCTACGGCTCGGCAAGCCACGCCGAGGCCTATCGTAGCGAAGCAAGCGAAGGCTGCCGCGTCGTAGCCCGAAGGGCGAAGACGGGCCGTCCGCAAATCGGAAGTTTACCCTTCGCAAGCTACGGCTCGGCAAGCCACGCCGAGGCCTATCGTAGCGAAGCAAGCGAAGGCTGCCGCGTCGTAGCCCGCAAGGGCGAAGACGGGCCGTCCGCAAATCGGAAGTTTACCCTTCGCAAGCTACGGCTTGGCAAACCACACGCCAGCCTATCCTAGCGAAGCAAGCGAAGGCTGCCGCGTCGTAGCCCGAAGGGCGAAGACGGGCCTCGGCAAGCGAAAGCCCTCCGTGCCGTAACTCAGCTATTTCCCCGTAAACCGCGGCGGCCGCTTTTCCATGAAGCTGGCGACGCCTTCGCGGAAATCGCTGCCGTGCAGCGCGACCGCCATCTCCCGGTTGGCGTCGATGGTGGCTTCGGCCAGGGTCTGGAACGGCACATCGTAAAGCTGCCGCTTGATCACGGCGATCGCGCTCGGCGACACGAAGTCGGCAAGATCGCGCGCGTAAGCATAAGTCTGCTCGCGCAGTTGGTCGGGCGGATACAGCCGGTTGACGAGACCGATGCGCAGCGCTTCGTCGCTCGAGACCCGCCGCGCGGACATCAGGAGATCGAGCGCGTTGGCATGACCGACAATGCGCGGCAGCATCCAGCTGATGCCATGCTCGGCAATCAGCCCGCGGCGAGAAAACGCCGTCGTAAAGACCGTGTTGTCGGCGGCAAAACGCAAATCGCAATACAGCGCGTGCACCAGCCCAATGCCGGCGGCGGCACCGTTCAGCATGCCGATAACCGGTTTGGGAATCGACGGATAATACGCGTAGCGCGTCTGCCAGTCGGCCCTGCGGTTCATATCGAACGGCGGCACGCTCTCGCCGCGCCTGATGTCGCTGGGATCGAGCCCCTTCAGCCCCTCCATATCGGCGCCGGCGCAGAACGCGCGTCCCGAACCGGTGAGCACGATGACCCGCACATTGTCATCCGCTGCCGCGGCTTCCATGGCGTGGCGCACATCGCGCTCCATGATCGGCGTCCACGCGTTCATGCGCTCCGGCCGGTGCAGCGTGATGGTCGCGATCTTCTCGCTCACGTCGTAGAGAATATGCTGATAGGTCACCCGCGATCTCCCTGTGCTCGCCATCGTCGTTGCGACAGCGCGTTATTGTTGATTTCTGCCTTCAGACAATCGGCCCGGCCGCTATGTGCGCCATAGATGTAGTCGTAGTAAATCGCGTCCTCGGTGAAATGGCTGGCGAAGCGCGCGCCATCGCCTGACTCAGCCGACAGAGTGAATTCGTTCAGCAGGCCCGCGAATTCATCGCCGTGGACCGCGCGATCGGCGAAGTGGTGATGGCGCTCCCGCGCGCCCGGCAATTCGAACCGCGCATGGCCCCGCGTGGTCCAGCGATGCATCATCGCGTAGGTCACGTCGGGATGAAACTGGAAGCCAAAGCAATGCTCTGTCCGGAACGCCTCTACCGGGAAGTCGCTGCCCTCGGCCAGCAGCTCGGCGCCGACGGGAAGTTCAAATCCCTCGCGGTGCCAGTGATAGACATGATCCGGCCAGCCCGGGCAGATCGCCAGCCCCGCCGCGGTCGGGCGGATCGGGTAATAGCCGATCTGCGCGCGGCCTTCCGGATGAGGAGCAACCTTGGCGCCGAGCTGCATGGCGAGCATTTGCGCGCCCAGGCAAATTCCCAGGAACGGCCGCTGCTCCCGCAGCGGCACGGCGATCCAGTCGATCTCCTGGCGAACGAAATCATCGGGGTCGTTTGCGCTCATCGGGCCGCCGAATATGACCGCGCCGGCATGGCCATCCAGCGTTTTGGGAAGCGGGTCGCCAAACCGCGGACGCCTGATATCCAGCCTGTGTCCGAGCGCCCGCAACGCATTGCCGACCCGGCCGGGCGTTGAGGTTTCCTGGTGCAGGACGATCAGCACCGGTAGCAAAGGTTCAGCGGTTGCAGACGCTGCTTGTGAAGACAAGACTTGTTGTGAAGACAAGACTTGTTGCGAAGACAAGACTTCTGAACGCGGGACTTGGGCCGTGGCAACTCCGCCGGGAAAGTGCAGCACGGTTTCGGCGTTGATTTTGCCCGACTGAAACGACATCGATTTCTTCTTGGCGGCTATCGAGCCGGAATCATACCTAAATAGTCGTTAATTTGGTGTGAGTTCGACCCGAACGAGTTCAAAGCAAATCGCGGGCCAAAACAGGCTCCGGAAGCCCGCTTTTCAGCGCTTGCGCAGCTGAAAGAGCCCGACCGCCCCCAGGATGAACCCGCGGGGGAGCAGCCGGAGCAGAAACGGCACGATCTTGATACCGAGGCCGGGCAGCACGGCGCGCTTGTTGGCCATCAAACCGCGATACCCGGCCAGCGCGACATCCGATGCGGACACATTGAGCACTGCCGAATCAAATCCGGGATCAAATCCCGCCCGCGCCTGAAATTCCGACGGCACTGGGCCGGGACAAAGCACGGTTACGCGCACACCGCGAGGCGCTAGTTCCCGGCGCAACGCCTCTGAAAACGACAGCACATAGGCCTTGGAGGCGTAATACACCGCCATTCCCGGCCCGGGCAGAAAGCCGGCAATCGAACCGACATTGAGGATGCCGCCGCGATGACGGATCAATTGATCGGAAAACCGCAGCGACAAATCGGTCACCGCGCGGATGTTGAGCGCGATAATGCCAAGCTGTTCGAGGCGGTCAATTTCAATCGCATTACCGAACAAGCCGAAGCCGGCATTGTTGACGACGAACTCAACCTCGACGCCCTCGGCGGCCAGGACCCCGGCGATCTTGTCGCCGGCGTCCGATTGTTCGAGATCGCAGGAAATCACAATCGGCGCAGCACCGCCAGCGGCGGTGATTTCGCCGGACAGTGTTTTCAGGCGATCCGCGCGTCGCGCCACCAGAGCTACGCGATGGCCGTTCGATGCGAACACGCGCGCCAGTTCGGTGCCTATGCCCGCCGAGGCACCGGTAATCAGCGTCACACGTTCAGTCACGATTCAATGCTCTTAAATCAATTGCACGTTATGCGGCCAACATTGGACGACAGCATACGCCTTAGGCCGGATGCAAGTCACCTGCAAGCATACCGGCGTATTCAAATGCACAGTACCACCGAACTAAATCGTGACATTATGAGGTTTATCGCGCCTCGCGACCGCCTGCTGCCCCGCGCATTAAAATTTCGCCATGTCCGGTACCGCGCAATCGACGGCTCCGGGCGCCCGACCGCAGCGCGTCAGCTTGTCGCGTCCGCGATATCCGGGCCGTCTGAGACGGCGGTGGATAGCCGGCCCGCGATACGACGCTTGAGCTCGATCCGATCGCGCGAAGACACCCCGAGCAGGTCCGCCGCGCGCCAGACGACGTTGTCCTCGAACTCGCTGACTTCGCCGTCGACATAAACCAGCTCCCACATCATTTCGACGATGCGGAGTCTGCCTTCCTCATCGACCGAGCGCATGATGACGCTGGTGAAATGATAGAGATCGACCGCCTCACCCTCGACCAGCGTCGCGGCGGCGATCAATTGATCCGCCGTGCCGGGATCAAGCTCAAAGCGGCTTTCGAGCAGGCTATGAAGCTTGCGTTTCTCAACTTCGGAGGGTTCGCCGTCGAGCGAAATGACGTGGATCAGCAACGCCGTCGCCGCCAGACGATACCCGGTATCGTCGAACGATCGAGTTTCTTGCGCGGTAGGAGAAATAACGTCGGCGATGAAATGGCGCAGTCCGTCCAGCATCAATCTTCAACCAAAATGTTCGAGGGACTTGGCTTCGCGGAGGTACTTGGCTTCGCGATGGCATCCATCGCTCAAATATGGGTCGAGAATCAAGCGCGCGCAATCCATCATGGTTCCGCACGCGCATTACGATTCGGCAATCTGTCGTCGCTGGCGCGAAATTCATCACGGAATTTCATAAACGACGATCTTGTCGGCGATGCCGCGCAGCGCCGCGTGCTTTTGGATGGGCGTAATCGCTTCCTTGTCGAGGATGGCGGCTACCGCAGGCGCGTCGATCACTGGCCCGGTGATGTGGATGGCTTGCGAAGTCGACAGGCCCTGAACCCTTGCTGCTATGTTGACGGTCTGACCGAAATAGTCCTGCCGCTCGTTGAGCATCACCGCGAGGCACGGACCTTCATGGATGCCGATCTTGACCACGAGATCGCCGGTCCCGCGCTCGGCATTGAGCGCGTCCATGGCGGCGCGTATCCGCAAGCCCGCGACAATCGCATGCTCGGGCCTGATGAAGGTCGCCATCACGGCATCGCCGATCGTCTTTACGACCGCGCCTTTCTCCGAGGAGATGATTTCCAGCAAGGCGTGGAAATGCGCACGCACCAGATCGAATGCGGCGAGATCTCCGACCCGCTCGTACAGCGCGGTGGAGCCCTTGAGGTCGGTGAAAAGGAACGTCAGCGACGTGATCTTCAGGCGCTGATCGATATTGAGATTGTCGGCCTTGAAGACGTCGCGGAAGGTCTGGTTGGTCAGCATCCGCTTGGCGGTGAGGAACGGCTTGCGCTTGCCTATCAGATGGTGAAGCGCGTCGGCGGCAATGAAAACCGCCGGCAGCACCCGCACGCCGGCCTGATTGTCGAGCGACAGCCGGAACGGGCCGGGACGCAACGTGACGGTTCCTCCGGTCGGCGACCTCACCTTGCTGTAGATCAGCGATAGCTGCTGACGTTCCTTGGTCGGCTCACCCTGAACGTCGATGAACTGAGCGGTGTGCGTCACCGGCTCGAACACGATGATGAATTCGCTCGGCAACTGCAGCGACAGCACCGCCTTCTCGCCCGCCGGCAGTTCAAGCGTATCCAGCGTCACCTCGTCGGTCAGCGACGCGAAGGATTCCTTGTTGAGATCGACGCCCGAACTCCAGAACACCTGCTTGAAATATTCCCACACCGGTAGTGTGTTCGGGTCATGCGCCGCGATCCGTCTAACCCGGGGACTGACGGTGAAGGCGACCTCAACCTGCTCGTCGACCGAGGCCTCATAGCCGCAGGCGCATAGTCCGCAATGATAGTCGTCATGGCGCAGCGACTTCAGGGTAGAGTGGGCGTCGAGCACGCCGCCACAGCCAGGGCACAGCACGTTCCAGGTGAGATCGAACAGGCCCAGCCGCGATGCATGGAGGAAGCCGGAAATCACCCGCTCTTCGTCGAGCCCGGTCCGCGCCGAAAAGTCCAGCACGTTGATGCGGTTGAGCTCGTGGTCCTCGCCCTTCTCGATCAGTACCCGGATCGCATCGGCCACCGATGGGTCGGCGGTCTGCTTCAGCACGGAAAACTGGGCTTGGGTGTCGCTCATGACGGAACTTTAATGTAGATTGCCCATGCGTCCAAGCAATGCCTTCTCACCGAGGCGTGATGCGGAACATCGGCGAGCGATCGGGCTGTGTCGTCACCACGCCGACGGGAATCACCGGCTCCTGGTCGAGAAGCTCGATCCGGAACGCGCGGATTATCTTGGCGAGCGCCAGTGTGGCTTCCATCAGCGCGAAATGCGCGCCGATGCAGACCCGCGCGCCGACGCCGAACGGCAGATAGGCGAAACGATCGGGCGGCGGCGCGCCCGGCATGAAACGCGACGGGATGAATGCGTTCGGATCGCGCCAGAGTTTCTCATGCCGGTGCAATAGCCACGGCGCGATCAGGATCACGTCCTTGGTCTTGACCGGCCTGCCTGCGACCGTATCCGGGCCCGCGGCGGCACGCGCAATCAGGAACACCGGCGGATAGAGCCGCATCGTCTCATCGACCACCGCGCGGGTAAATTTCAGCCGCTCGAGATCGAGCGCGCCGTTCACGGTTACGCTCTGCACCTCGGCCGCCAATTGGTCCTGGCTCGCCGGATCGAGCGCGAGCAGATAGAGCGACCAGAACAGCGTTGTCGCGGTCGTCTCATGACCGGCGAGAATCATGGTGGCGACCTGATCGCCGAGCTGTTCGTCGGTGAAGGCATTGCCGGTCTCGGGGTCGCGCGCGGCCACCATCAAATCGAACAGATCGCGCGGCGGCGCGCCTTCGTTCTTGCCGGCGGCGCGGCGTTGCGCCATCAGCATGGCCACGAAACTCGTCCAGCGCTTGCGGAAGCGGGCGCGGGAAAAATCCTGCGGGCTCGGCCAGCCCTGCGGCAGCATCAGATCGAGCAGATGCGGCCGCGCCAGCCGCGCGCCATATTCCATCACGAAATCGCGCAACGTCGGACCATGGCGGCTCATCTCGAACGAAAACATGGTGCGGCCGGCGATCTCGAGCGCCATCCGCTGCATCGCTTCGCGGAGATCGACCGGCTGGCCGCAGGTTGCCCGGAGTTTGGCGATCGTCTCGTCGGTCACCACGATCATGTGCGGAACAAGCGGCGTAACGGCGCGCGGCGTAAAGGCCGGCGCCAGCGTCCTTCGCTGGTGCTTCCACGCGCGACCCTCGGCGATCAGCAGGCCTTCGCCGAGCACCGGACGCAACACCCGGAAGCCGGCCGGCGTTCGCGTGTAGTTCTCGTAATTGTCGACCAGCACATGCCGGATCGCGTCCGGCGTGTTGAGAATAAAACTGCTGTGCCCGAAGAAGCGGCCCTGGAGGATATCCTCTTCGTAAGCCCGCTGTCCCCAGGTGCCGATCACGCTCTCGCGCATTGCCTTAAGCCGCCCGAAGAAGGTCATGGTTTCGGGCGCGCGCGGCGCGCTGGGAGGCACCAGCGGCTGACGCGTGACGGGCATGTCCCAGGCTTCGGCTATGCTCACTGACGGCCTTGCTATCTCAGACGTGGAAAACATAGATATGATACGGGCGGCGCTTCGCAATCATATCGGCCCCCGGATCCAGGCACCATGAAGGCGTGGACCTTGAAGATGCCTAATACGTCAGCTCCGCGACCGTAATTCTGTTTTCCGAAGCCGGCCACGCGCGCGCCACGATCCGTTCCTGATTGAACAGCGTCACCACTGCGCGTCCGGTCTCCGCGGCCGAAAGCCGCAAGGTGGTGACCGAGTCGGTCGGCACCCCGGACTTCACATCCGCCGGCTCCTTGCCGTCGAGCAGCACCACATCGCGCGGCAAGCCGAAATATCCCCGCGGCCGCGACATCACGACGATCGCGCCGGCTCCGGCGTCCGCTGCTCCCAGAGGACGCGCGGCGCGAAGATGCACGAGGTCCGACGAGCGCGGAAACGGCGAACGGTAGAAATGCGTGGTGGTCGAACCGGCTGATGTGAGCACGATCTCAAGATACCAGGATGGATCGACCTCGGCCGGACCCCAGCGTCCGTCCTCGGCGGATTGCGAGCCATGGATCGCAGCGCCGATGCGCGC
>WNGR01017185.1_pt1 | contig 15352 bp, 17 predicted proteins | sample 5407581 | NCBI WGS metagenome assembly WNGR01 (sample SAMN13153383, study PRJNA577476) | soil metagenome | isolation source: 80 cm soil or saprolite under Garry oak tree replicate 2 | place: USA:California | collected 2016-06-15
CAGAAAAATGAGGTTGGCAGCGGTCTAAGCTTCGCGTGGGCTTTCGCACCACACTACCACATAGATCGCATGGGAGATTCACTTCCGTGTTCGGAATGGGTACGGGTCCTAGCTCCCACCTATGGCCGCCAACCCCGTGAACAATCCGCCTCGGAATCGGCTAGATAAGCCTTCTCCGAAGTCAGGCTGCGAAGCATACGTCGGCGGGGCTTCAACCGGATGATAATATGGCGAGGAAGGTTCACTCTTTCTCCTTGATACTAGCGCGATCAGAACAACTAGGAATAGAAGAGCTGCCCCGGCGATAAGGAAGATGAAGGGAATCCCGGAGACTTTCAAGTTCGTCAGGTTTGGAATGCCGTTCACCGTAACCGTCACGGTGTCTTGACCCGAAGAGAACCCGGGTTTCGAGGCCTGAATCATGACCGTTGGACTCGAAGCCTGGAGCGGTGTGCTATAGATTGCGGTGTAGTTGCCATTACCTCCATCTGTTGGGCTTGAGAAACTTCCTCCTGCCGCGGAGGAGAGGAAGATCGTGGCCCCCATCACCGGACTAGTTCCATTTGTGACTCTGATCTCCAGTACGATCTCGCCTCCCGGAGTGACCGATGTTGGACTGGCCGCGGTGGCGACCGTCAAAGGTGGGAAAGGATTCACAGTGATCGTGGTCTGAGCGGACCCGCTCAGAAAGCCAGTCTCGCTAGCCAAAACCTGAATTGTCGTACCAGTGGTGGAACTCACTAGAGGCGCTGTGAAATTGGAATAGTACAAGCCCGGACTACCCGGCACGGGTTGAGTAAAACCGCCCCCGGCCGACGATGTTAGAGCAAGCGTGACTCCGGTTTGTGGAGCCGACCCGTTCGTCACGGTGATCGTTAGTGTGGATATTTGCCCCGGCTTGAGGCTCGTCGTACTTGGGAATACTGTCGCCTGCAACTTGGGGGCCACTGCACCCAGCGCGTACACGTTGTAGTCGCTAGAGCCGAAGAATACTCTCCCGTCAGCAACCGCGGGCGATGACCAGATTGGCGCGCTCGTCGGGTATCTCCAAAGTCTAACGCCAGAGGTGGCGTTTAGCGCGTAAAGATAGTGGTCGTTAGATCCAACGAGAACCATGTTGGAACCCAGCGAGAGAGCAGGAGAGGAGGACACCGATGCCCCAGTTGTCGCGACCCACTGCTGCACCCCGGTGGTAGCGTTGACAGCGTAAACGTTGCCCTTCCCTGTTCCGAAGTAGACGACCCCGTTACTGACTGCGGCGGAGGTAGAGTTCGAGTTTCCCGTGTTGAACGACCAGTCAGTCGCGCCGGTCATCTCGTCCAGCGCGAAAAACCGGTTTGCAGTGCCGATGTAAATTCGTCCAGAAGCTATCGCCAGCGCGTTCCTTATGGCTGCGGCTCCGGGTACTACTCTCCATATTGCCTTGCCTGTAGTCTCGTTGAGAGCAGTAACAGAACCATCGTCCAGTCCAAAGAAGACTCGTCCACTATCCACAGCGGGCGACGAGGACACCGACGCTGATGGGAGCGTCGCGTTCGCCCAGACAACAGCACCCGTACTGGCATCTAGAGCAACAAATTGCCCGTTCTGGAAACAACTAGCGACACACCAGCTGCTGTAGAAAACCTTCCCGTCCGCAACGGCAGGAGATGAGGCTATGAAATAATTGAGGTAGCCTCTCCCCCAGACCTCTGAACCTGTTTGCTCGTTGAGCGCATACAAAATGCCCCCGTTTCTGGAGCCGAAATACACCATCCCATTCGCAACCGCAGGCGAAGAGAAGATTACACTTCCAGTATTGAACGACCATTTCTGCTGACCACTGTACTCATCTATTGCATACGCGTTCGTATCGTACGAGGTTACGAACACAAGCCCGTCCGAAACAGCTGGCGAAGAATAGACGAAAGACCCCGTCGCGAACCTCCACATCTGGTTCGCGGTACTGGGTGCAGTGGCCAGAGTCGCTCCTGATCTAAACCGGTCGTAGTGAAACATGGTCCAAGGATAATCCGTTGACCCCAATGGCCCGGCAGAATATGGTTGGGGGTGAACTATTCCTGAGCTAGGGATTCCGATGGCCAGTATGAAAAGGGAAAAGATTGTGAAGACGGCTACCCTTTTCAAGCGAAACCCCTACGACAACGTCTGCTCTAGCACTCTTCTCCATGGAAGAATTCGTGGAGTCCATGACTAAAGAGACATGTAACCCACGCTTCCAAAACCGTAGGTATGCCTCAGATCCTTGGAGCTAAGCCGAAAACTAGATTAATCTAGACCCGGCACAACGCCCCGAGCAAGGTGCACTCTGTCTGATATTCGCCTTCCTAATCTTCTACCGGGTAAGACCCCTATCAGAGGCAGATAAGAAGAAAGCCACGGCCGACTGGGCACGTTTCAAGAAGACACTATCCAAAGACCTCGCCATAGTAGCTGAATACGCCCACATCTGGGGAACAACCTACAACGGCATGATCCTCATCGAATCACGAGACCTATCCACATTCCACGACTTCTGGCACCGTTTCCGCGAAGCAACAAGATGGTACGTGCCCGAGACGAGAACATACATCGCCCAGAAAGAAGAATAGGCCAAGATCCCTCCCCTATCTCTCGACTAAGCTTTATACAAGAATTTCCGACACCCGCCTTTCGGTGGGGCGCTGCATAGAGCCTTCGTTACAGCACGGGGCCGTAGTCTAGCCAGACCCATCGAAGAGCGCTGGGTCCTAGAAAGGAATGACGACGGGCTACGAGAGACTCGGCGGATGTCGTGGGTTCGAATCCCACCGGCCCCACCACAGTGGCGACGAATCCTGCGGACTTGAGAAGTTTGGCTTTCGTCTTAGTTGTTCGATGACGTAGTATTGGTAGGGTACGAGATCATTGGCGACTAGGGGCGATCGGCAAGTTGCTGGAGCTGCCCTGCGACCTCTTTGAGCTTTCCCTTTACGGCCGCCGTGTAGCCGTCCTTCGCGATCTTCATAGCCAGACTATTCAGCTCGGCTCTTAGAACGGTCAGTGGGTCTTTCTTGTCTGCTCGGATCATTCCGCCGAAACAAGTCTGGCACACCCACCCGTGGAAATATGGGTCATATTCATGGTAGGTCGCCTCTTCGCAGTACCGGCAGTAAGGATGGTTCGGGTCGGAGGGTTGCGACAACAGAGGATTGCTCCGTTTGACGGCTTGCTCTCCTGATAATAGCCATGTCAAACCCTACAATGGAAAACATGGTGACAGACCGATTCAGTCAACCTCCGGTACTGAACTGTAACCGGCTAGGATTTCTAGCCCTTCTCAGGATGTTCTTCGCACTTTCTGAGCGTTGAGGTATCTTGAATCGAGTTTCTTGGCGCGCTCGATAAGCTCCGCATCGACCCCAGTCTTTACTGGATCACTAGAAAACCATGCATCCAAGATCTCCTTCGCGACCGCCGGCGAGGTGGCTCTCAAACTCATCGCTAGAACGTTCGCATCGTCCCACATGCGAGCACCCTTGGCGGTTTCTGCGTCCCAGCAAAGAGCGACTCGGACGCCCGGTACCTTGTTAGCGGCGATGGTAACGCCAGTTCCAGTCCAGCAGAAGAGAATACCTTGGTCAGCTTTCCCACTACTCACCTCCACCCCTATTTTTTCGCCGACATCAGGCCAGCCCATGGCCTCTCCCTTAAGCGGACCAGAGAGGGTGACATCATGACCTCGTCGCCTCAACTCCTCGACAACAAAGTCTGTTAGACCGGTCTTCTCGTCGCTTCCAACAGCGAGCTTCAAGTCTGGATTGAGAACGTGAACGCCTCAACATAGGTTTTGTTCTGAGAAAGCTAAAGTCTCTCTAGATTACTTCGTGGGCTGAGCCATATGAGTAGGCCGTCAAAGCCAGTAAGCACATCCAAGACCACCCTCTCCAGCCAGATGATGCCGGTGGATGCGAACCCAATGGGAAACGTCCACGGCGGCACAATACTCAAACTTGTCGATGTTGCAGCCGGAGTGACAGCCCTCCGACACGCGAGATCTGTTGTTGTCACGGCGAGCATCGATCGCATGGACTTCTATCATCCCGTCTATGTCGGAAACCTTCTCAGCCTCAAAGCCTCAGTCAACTACACTGGAACAACCTCCATGGAGGTCGGGGTCCGGATAGAAGCTGAAGATTTGAAGACCGGAAGAATAACGCACACCGGTTCTTCCTACCTCACCTACGTTGCCATAGATGAAAACGGGCAACCCGTCGATGTTCCCGATATCATCCCTGAGACGCCTGAAGAGAAACGACGCTGGAGGGAAGGAAAGCAACGAAGAGCGGAACGCCTGAGGATCCTACAAGACCGAAGAAAGAAAGGCAAGGCCTAGGATCGAACAACAACGAAGGTCGCAATTATCGGGTTCGGCATGATGGGACGGCAGATAGCACAAGTATTCGCCCAACAAGGCCACGACGTAGAGGCCACGGATGAAGATCAACAAGCCCTGAAAACAGGGATCGACGAAATAGCAAACGGACCGTACGGAGTTCACGCCTCCTTCTCAAAGGGAAAACTGACTCCGGAGCAGGCAACCAAGGCTCTAGCCAGTATCAAGATTAGTCCCAAGCTGGACGACGCCTGCAGAAATTCGGATTTAGTGATCGAGGCCGCCTTTGAAGACCTGCAGCTCAAGCAGAACCTGTTTCAGAGAATCGAATCCGCTGCGCCACCAGCGGCGATAATAGCCTCAAACACATCGACATTGAGCGTCGACAAGATCTCCCAAAAAATCTCAAAGAGAGATAGAGCAATCGGTATGCACTTCTTCAACCCAGCCCAAGTTACAAAACTCGTCGAGATCATTCGATCAACATCAACATCACCTGAAACGATCGAGACAGCGTCCCGAATTGTCCACGAGATCGGTAAAACCCCTGTCATAGCCCAAGATGAGCCTGGCTTCATCGCCAATCGCCTCGGACTCACGCTCTACATGGAAGCCTCAAAGATGCTCGAGGACGGCGTTGCCAGCATTCAGGACATCGACACCTGCATGAAACTTGGCTATAACCATCCAATGGGACCCTTCGAACTGGCAGATTTCGTCGGACTTGACACTAGACTCCGGAACATAGAATCACTCTACAAGGCAACGAACGACACTAAATGGATACCACCTAAGCTTCTGAGAGAGATGGTCCAACAAGGATACTTCGGCGATCCTACGAGGAAAAAGACGAGCAAGGGAGGATACTACCAGTACCTCCAGATCAAACGCTGACAAAATCCTAACACTTTATACAGAACACAAACTACGAACCACCGACAACGATTGCCTTACGCTCACATACTAGTCGAGACTGAGCCGCCGATCGGAATCATTCGATTAAACCGTCCAAAGGCCCTCAACGCCCTCAACTTCGAACTCATACGAGAAACAGTGGAAGCGCTCGAGTCTTTCGACAAGGACGACAAGATCAAGGCAACGATCTTGACCGGAGGAGACGACGCCTTCTCCGCAGGAGCCGATATCAAAGAATTAGCCGAAGCGACGCCAGTCACATTGATTGAGGAGAACAAGTTCGCCCTCTGGGATCGGCTGAAGAAGATCGCGAAGCCGATCATAGGAGCGGTCAGCGGCTACATCTATGGAGGCGGCTGCGAACTAGCCATGAATTGCGACATCATCATCGCATCCGAGACCGCCCGGTTCGCCCAACCCGAGATCAACATTGGAATAATGCCCGGGGCAGGCGGGACTCAGCGTCTCACAAGAACCATTGGAAAGTATAGGGCAATGGAAATGGTTCTGACTGGACAATCCGTGACCGCGAGAGAGATGGAGAAACATGGACTCGTCAACAGGATCGTTCCCGTAGAGGCCTACTTCGATGAAGCGCGAAAGCTTGCGATGCAAGTCGCCCAGAAAGCCCCCATAGCCGTTCGTCTAGCCAAGGAAGCAGTTTTGAAAGCCTTCGACACGCCGCTCGAAGAGGGACTGCAGTTTGAGAGGAAGAATTTCTACCTCCTGTTCTCGACCGAGGACATGAAAGAGGGGATGAAAGCTTTCACGGAAAAACGTCCTCCAAGCTTCAAAGGACGATAATGCTTGGCACCTGAGACACTCATCGTCGAAGAACAAGAACATATCGCCAAAATCACCCTGAACAGGCCGAGTGCGCTAAACGCCATAAACGACAAGATGGGAGAAGAACTACTTGCAACTCTTAAAGACACGGAGAAGAGCGAGACAGTCCGATGCCTCGTCATAACAGGTGCAGGCAGAGCCTTCTCAGCCGGCGAAGACGTAGCAGGACTGAAGGACCGCTACGGGGAAGGAACGCATCCCACACTGGGAGATCATCTGCGCAAAAAGTATCATCCAATCATAACCCGCGTTCGAAATATCGAGAAACCAATTATCGCCCGTTTGAACGGTATCGCAGCAGGAAGCGGTGCGAGCCTCGCCCTCGCCTGCGATATCCGAATAGCCTCAGAGGATGCGGGCCTCAAACAAGCTTTCATCGGAATAGGCTTGGTACCAGATTCTGGAAGTAGCTACTTCCTAACGCGAATGATTGGTATTGGAAGAGCCCTCGAACTGATCATGACCGGAAAAACAATACCGGCCAAAGAAGCCGAACAGCTCGGACTCATCACCAAAGTCGTCCCGGCCGCCGAACTTGACAAGCATACGGACGAGCTCGCCCATCGGCTCGCGACCGGCCCAACTAAAGCATTGGGACTATCTAAGCGAATCGTCAACCGAGTCACAAGCCTCGAACTTCCCGAAGCTCTCGAGTACGAAGCGTACAACCAAGACATCGCGGGACGAACCGGCGACCATCTAGAAGCCGTCAAAGCCTTTCTAGAAAAACGCCAACCCAGATTCTCAGGAAAATGAGACACCGAACATTCTCGGAATTGCACGTTTAAGTAACAAGCGCCTCAATCGCGAAGGTTGAACTACGGTGCCGAGCAAGGGCAAGAACAAACGACCAAAGCTGGACCTCAACATCTTCCCGGGAAACTGGACCGTGACTAACCAGCAAATGTTCAAGGCCTTCGATCTGTCCTTCGCCCAAAACTGGAATCCGGCCACCTTTCCCTGGGACGAGCTTGACCAGAAGAACTTCGACTCGAAGGAACGAATAGCCCAAGCCTACTGGATGTCAAAACTCGCGCTCTTCGAGAAATCCGGAATCGGAGCCTTCGGCTTCGGTGCCGTACGAGCCGCAGAGCTGAACATGGATGACCCTACGAAGAAGATGCTTGCCTCCATCACATACGATGAATGCCGGCATGACGAGGTCTGCCGGAGAGCTTGCGACAAGCTCTGCCCCAACTGGCCATATGACTACAAGCCACAATCAGATTTCGAAGCGAGGGCCCTTCGAAACATCCAAGCACTATACGATGACGGTAGACGTTACTGGGAAGGATTCCTGAAGGCATGGGAATACCTGCCCCCTGAGATTCTGTTTGCAGGCTTCTTCTTTGCGGAAATAGGCGCAGAAACGATCTTCAATGCGATGCGCCAGACCAGCAAGCTCGGCATCTACCAACAGACCTTCCGCAACATAACACGAGACGAGACACGTCACCTAGTAGCGACAATGGCTCTGCTCCGAGCGATGGCCGAGAAGTTCACGGAGGAGCAGAAGCTCACCATAACGCGTCAAATGAAACAGGGCTTCATCTTTCTCTCGCCCCTCCTCTACCAGCACAAGCCCGAATTCTGGCACCTCCCCGCAGACTTCGACAAGGTCGATCAAGAGATGGAGGAAGCTGCCAGGGACGCGGGGCTGGGAGTGCTTACTCTCGAGGAGAAAGTGAAGTTCTGGAGAGAAGCGATCGAGAAGAAACGATCCGAGATCGAAGAAATGGGAATCAAAGTACCAGCCATACCCGAGCTGGGAGTTGAGGGCGAAATGGTTCAGGTTAAGAAGAACGAAACCATAGCCACAAGCTTCTAAGAGACTGCGAAAAAATGACAAAGATCATAGTCCTTTTCGGACCGCCGAAGGACCCGAAGCTATTCGATGAGCAATACTGGAAAGACCATGTTCCGATGGCGAAGGCGATGCCAGGTCTGAAGAAATACACGGTTCACAAGATCGTCGGGGCACCGCGAGGAGAACCGGCCTACTACCAAGTCGTCGAGCTCGAATTCGAAAACATGGACAGCCTAAAGAAAGCGTTGGAGAGCCCAGCTGGACGCGAATCAGGCAGGCACGGCATCAAGATTGCCACTGGCGGCATAACGTTCCTCTACGCGGAATCAAAAGAAGCAATCCCCTAGCACGACTCCAACCGTTTCCGCTTCACCTGAAACAACTACAGAAAACGTTCTTCAAGTGAAGACGTAAGAGACTCTGGAATAGGAGCTTAGAATCTATGGGCCGTATCGGAATCATCGGAGTCGGCCACACAAAGTTCGGGAAGAGGAGTGACGCGTCCCTCCGGGAGCTGGCCTTCGAAGCGTACAGTTCCGCTCTTGACGACGCCGACATGGACTCCTCGAAAATAGACGGTTCAGTGGTTTGCTCCGCTACCCACTACGACAAACAACGCTCACCCGCAGGCGTGGTGGCGGAATACCTCGGACTCAACCCACAACCAACGTTCAACGTCGAAGCAGCTTGCGCTTCTAGTGCGGTTGGCCTCCGGACCGGCTGGGCTCTAGTCTCATCAAAACTTCACGACGTTATGGCGGTCGTAGGAGTGCAGAAGATGACCGAACTTTCCTCGGAGGAGATCCAGGAACTCATGGGTAGAGCGGGAGATGTCATGTGGGAATCTCCCTTCGGGACAACCATGCCCGCATACTACGCAATGTACGCGACCGCCCATATGGCAAAGTACGGAACCACAGAGGAACAGATGGCACTCGTAACAGTGAAGAATCGAAAATACGGATCGAAAAATCCGAACGCGATGTTCCAGAAGCCCATAACTGCTGAGGAAGTTCTCAAGTCACGGCCCGTGTCGGCTCCGTTGAAACTCTTCGACTGCTGTGCGAACGCTGACGGTGCAACTTGCCTCATCATTGCAAACGCAGAGAAAGCCAGGAAGCTCACAGACAGACCGGTATGGGTCGCTGGCCTGGGTCTCGCCTCGAGCCCAATGTCCTTGGCGGGACGAAAGGGTCCGTTGACAAGCTTCGATGTCACGAAGAATGCCGCGAAGGCCGCGTACCAGATGGCCGGGGTGGGTCCAAACGATGTCGATGTTGCTGAGGTTCACGACTCGTTCTCGATCACCGAGATTCTGAATTATGAGGATCTCGGGTTTGCGAAACCTGGAAGTGGGACTAGGCTTCTCGAAAAAGGGGAGACTGAACTGGGAGGAAAGATTCCTGTAAACATTGATGGAGGTCTCATCTCGAAGGGTCATCCAGTCGGTGCAACCGGCGCCTCTCAACTGTTCGCATTGACAAAACAGCTCAGAAGCGAAGCGGGCTCCACCCAAGTCGATGGAGCAAGGATAGGGCTGGCTCAGAACATCGGCGGAATAGGCATGTACTCAGCCGTTACGATCTTGAGGGCATAGCCTGGTTGGGTTTCGAAAAGTTTGGTAGATTCGGCTACGTCTCCCAGACCAAGATCAATCCTCTGTTATCCTATCTTGAAAAAGGGCAGATCGCTGCGACAAGGTGCAAGAAGTGCGGAAGAACGTATTTTCCACCTAGAGCTGATTGCCTGGATTGTCGCCATAGTATCATAGAATGGGTCGTGCTGGACGGGAAGAGCAACCTGATCACTTTCACCCAGGTTTTCTTCGCGCCGCCCGTTTTTCAGCCTGAAACCCCTTACCTACTAGGGCTGGCAGAGCTCGCGAGTGGGTCGCGCGTTTTCGCACCCATCAGTCCCACCGTAGACAAGGAGCAACTGAAACCAGGCCTCGAGCTGAACCTGAAGGTTGCAAAGGGGTCGCGTGACAAGGCAGTCAAGGAATCGCCCATTATCAGCCCTGATTTTGAAAATGGGAGGGGTGTCCTAGATTTCCCTCTAATCGTTCGGGATGCACCCGATGAAATCCCATTATCCGCCCTGGCATCCAAGCCCAGTCTAAGCCCTGAATCATGAGACTCGCCCAGAAACCCTGCCAGACAACAAATGACCTCTCCAGACCGGGGGGGTCCTAGCGACACGACCTCGCGACGCAAGAGTGGTCTTTCCGAGCTACTCGAGCCGAGGTAATCGCAGATCATCGCCCGCAGTTCGATACCCCAGCTTCAGGGCCAAAGGAGGACGTCTCTTGTGCTCCGACTTCAACCAACGCTCGCGAACCTTCCTCACCAACGTCAGCTTCAACCCTGTTTCCTTTACAATTTCTTCCGGTAACATCCATCTTTCAAGTCCCCAGAGAATCCTGTCAAGCTTCTCGTAACTCAGCCCCAGCTCTCTCTCCGCGGTCTGCCCCGGCCACAGCTCAGGGCTCGAGGCTTTCACCCGGATCCTCTCCGGAATACCCAAGTGTCTAGCTAGCTTCCGAACTGATGTCTTATAGAGATCCGCCAAAGGCATTAAATCGCAGGCTCCATCTCCGAACTTGGTGAAGTAGCCTAGCATGATCTCGCTCTTGTCACCGGTTCCCACAACGAGACCACGCTCAGTGTTAGCAAAATAGTACAAAACCATAGCTCGGAGCCGCGCTTTGACATTGCCCCACGGAATTCCCTTCGCCATATTAGCGCTGAGGGTAGTCCGAGCAGATTCGACAATCGGCGTAATATCAATTATCTTGAAGGGTATCCGATATTTCGATGCCACCAATCTCGCATCTTCCAGAGCCCTATCATTCCTCGTCTCCTTCTCCGGCAGACTTATCCCCAAAACCCGCCGGCCCCCGAGAGCACGGGCACACAACGCCGCCGCAACACTGGAATCCAGACCGCCAGACATGCCCACGACGAGGCAGCGTGCACCCGCTTCTTCCAGGTGAGTCGTAAGAAATCGTTCAAGTCGGCCTACGGTCTCTTCTCGCTCCCGAATGGCGAAGGGATCGTCGCCGAACCTGGAAGACATCGCGTCCTCGACTTTCAGGTCAGCGTAATAAACCGAGAGGCTTGGTCTAGCTGATGATACGTGAGCCTCGATCTTCTGTGAGGAGGCTCTTGAACAATGGAAGCATTCTGTCCATCGTCACCCAGCGCTCACTCGCAAAAGAAGCCTCGCTCGCCGCTTCCTGAACGATATTCTTCAGATCCCGAGGCGTCACAACATACTGCTCACGAACAGTAACCCCCCGCTCAGGAATCGAAGCCTCATACAACTGCTTTCTAGACCTAATCGTCCGCCAGACATCCCCAAACGCCTCGTCAGTCAATCCGCCCCGATAATTCGAGATAGACGGATCCAGCTCGACCTTGGAGCAGTAAAAGTCCAACAACCTCTTCACTTCCTCCATCGATCTCGGCGGGGGAACATAGATGATCCGCTTGATTCTATCCAGAAGAGCCGTATCTATGACACTCGGATAGTTCGTGGCAAATATCACAGACACGTTTCTGTTGACATGGAATCCCTCTCCAAGCTCGGTAAGAATCTGGTTTAACATTCCCTGAACATCCCTTCCCGCATCCGTCGTGGCCTCCATTCTTGCACGTCCGATAGCATCAGCCTCGTCGATGAAAAGAACTGTTGGAGCTGATTCCCGAGCCAGTTTGAAGACTTCTTTGACGTTCTTCGCTGACTCGCCCAGCCATTTGGATACTATCTCGTAGCTCTCTATCTTGAGAAAGCTAGTCTCTTGGCCTCTCTGGCCGATTGTTCCCGCGACCGCCTTTGCCATGTAGGTCTTTCCCGTACCGGGCGGACCGAACAATAGTATGGACCCGGCTTCCTCCAACATTCTTGGATCGCGGATAATTTGCTCCCTCCGAGTTCGGACCTGAGAGTCAAGTATCCACTCGACCGCCTGTCTCAGACTAAGCAGTTCTTTTTCGAGGCCAACAACATCCTCGTAGAACACCTTGGGCGATTTTTCCACTTGATATTCTAAGAGTGAACGTTCGCGCAACCTGTCAATTACGTCGACAATAACCCCCTTTGTAGGAGAGAGGACCGCATCCACTTCAGTCGACACCTTTTGTCTAATCTCTGGAGGAATGCTAACCTGGAATGCCTGCCCGCCGGATAACCGGACCAACGCCATGTCTCCCTTGACCTCTTCAATTGTCCCTATCGGACGCATACCCTGTTTCAACTCCTCCATCAGGTTGTGATACCTTCGGAGCTCGGTCTGGAGATACTCTATCTGCCTCTCCTTTCTGGTCAGTTCCCTTTCGAGGTCTAGTGCAGGAGGATATTCTGGCGAGTTTTGCTCGGCCATGCAGCTTCTGCTCCAACATAGCCCACCGAGGAATAAATAGATATGGGCTTCACCTCGGCGCCTATTTTGTGGCCTTTCGAATAGAGAGCTGATTGGAGTCTCAACAAAATCGGGTTCAAGGATCTAAGAACAGCGCACTCACGAGATCTATCAGTATCGTCGGGAAACATTCCCCATTTTACCGAGACGATTCATGGAAGCGTCAAGACATGATTTATTCGGAAAAGTGTGCTCAGCCTAGGTCCTTCCGACGGTCGTCCCCAAGCTCGGCCGATTTCTGAGGAATCCGAATCGGGGGAGATGAAGTTGAATACCTATCCCACTGATAATATCGAAGCGTACCAGTCGTGGGATGATCTGGCGACGATCCATTTTCCTGACGAGCAGATATCGACGTAGCACCTGATGCTCTTCCACCATTCGCAATTCGACTACGCCGTCCACAAGACTCTCGACTTTGTGGAAAAGCTCGGGCTGGACACTTCCCGTAGAGAGGGTGGCTATCATTTTTCCACCTGCTTTCTTGACCTTGGCGGCGATACTCTGCAGGAAGCTGACCGCGTGTTTCGGTTCCGTCTCGCTAAAGATGGGCATCAAGGAGTCAACTATAATGGTAACTTGATGGTTCCCCATTTTTTCCATGACTGACGTTAAGTAGATGCTCACATTGGTCAAGTCGAAAGGTTGAGGGACTACTCCTTCAGTTACGCCCGCGGTGGCCGAGTAACAGTCGACGATGCTCAGCTTGTTCAGCAGCTGGTATTTTCTGGGGTCCCATCCAAACTGACCCATCCTCTCAAGGATGTTGGCAGGGAAAGTGTCATACGTGACAATGATACATGGTCTCGATCTCTGGAGCTCCTCGTAGAGAATCTGTTGTGCAAGAGTTGTCTTCCCACTTCCCGGGTCGCCGGTGACCAGCACAGAGGACGAGTCGGGTAGACTTCCTCCTATGAGCTCATAGAATCCTTTGAAGGGCAAGGAACCGTACTCCAGTTCTGAGTTCACCTAGGGAAAGCTAACCGCCGAAAGCTACTATTTCCCGTTAGGACGCTCCGGCATATGAATGGGGATTGTAACCTCTACACGCATCGTTGAGTGACCGAGCTCGTGAAGATGAGTTCAACCAAACCCTAAGTTTTTCCACGCTGCTACAAGTTCATAGCGACAAGCCGGAATTGAGATGCGTATGGGTATCGAACACTTTGACACAGCCTTCAGGTGAAGAGTAAAGGTCGCGATCGAAGGAGTCTGAAAGATCTGACGCTTGATTGTTTACCAAAGAGTCGAGCAAGGCGCTCGTAAGATGGACAGAAGTTCGTCGATGGCCGATATTTTGTCTAAACGGTCCTTGTTTGTTAAATTTGGTGCTGAAGCTGGTGCGAGAAATGTCCGATAACGTTCTAAGGCCGCGTAAGTTCTAGTCGAACTCGTTCTCAAGCCCACTCGACTCGCTTCTGAGGCGCGCATGTAGCTCAAGCAGGTTAATCAGAGTTGCAATGTCGTCGAGATCTTCTGCTGCAGACATCTGCCTGGGCGTTCGTTCTCCCATGCCATCTCGACGCATGTGTTCGCTTATCGGGTATTAGTTTAAGGATTATCATTCTCCGAATATCGAACAAAGTCTGGAAATTTGACAAAAAAGCGAACTTACAGCAAATCAGAGGCGTGACGATGTTATATCGTTGGTGGAGGCGGTGGCTTTCGTACCTTGATAGCCAATAGGATCAGGAAAAGCGCCACTCCGAATATCGTCAGTAGGACGACAGCGGAGACGACGGGAGCAGAGGTTGTGCCGCTTATGTTCAGAGCGATTGTGCTCACACCTCCAGGCGTTGCTGATGCATCTTCAGACCAGTTTACATCCTGTCCTTGGTACGTGACGCGAGCCGTGTAGGGCCCGAGTGGAATGTCTCCAAGGCCGACCGTTCCCTGGCTACCGGTTAGGTGGCTTACACTGGTTGAGTTTGGAGGAGCAAAGGTAACGGTTACATTCGCACCGGACACGGGATTATTGTTTAGATCAACGACCTTTACAGTGGCCGGGTAGACTGCGAGTTGGATCGACTTTGCTACGTAACGCTGGCCGGAGCAGGACTTAATGCGGCTCCGTTATGGTCTGTAAATGTTAGCGTATATTGGAATTGCTTGTCAAACTGGGCCGTGAACTGGTCGTTGGGTAAGGTGTAATTGTATATCATCAGAGGAGTTGTCATGTTCGCATTGGGATACTGCAGCGTGTGCCAGGTCCAGGCGGCTTTGGAATCCCAGAGGTAGCGGGCACCAGATGGCGTGCCGCTGACCGTTAGAGTGAGGACTTCGAGTGAATGGGTCGTTCCATTTGTAAAGGCGAAAAGGTGTGGCAGAGGGTATTCTAGAGCATTGTTTCCGTCTTGTCGAACTATTACCGAGCCCTCTGCACTCGGCACATTGGTCTGAGCGTAGAGATAGCATGTGGGCGGCGTTCCCGGTTTACACCCTTGAATCGCGTGTGCGTTCGTGATGAATAAGGGAGCGAGTATAGCTGCGACGATAAGGGTGAGAACTGTGATAGTTCCTCTTGATCTCATGATAATCCTCGCTTGGAGTCAAGGGAAGTTCGAACTACTGAGTTTAGAACGTCTTGAACCAAGCGGTGGCAAGTGAGGGTACTAGAATCCTTTAGAGTTCATCAACTCCGAGCACCCAGAAAAATCGGAGCTACGTGCAAGCCGGAGAAGTCTGGCCTTTGAAGTGGCTGGGCTTTCTTTGACCTTTCGGACATTTCTTCTCAGCATATCGGGATGGGTCGGGGTCGTTGCTAGGCCTGCTTCGATAGCTCCGACCTGAATAGAAAGTTAGATATTGAGGATCTGCGTTAGAAGTTCTCGTTGGGCCTTGGAACTAGGGGACCTAGAAGCGGCAGTTCTCGGAAGCGTTGTAAGGCTTGGCAGAGCCTCTGCTAGGGAGGTTGCTCAAGACCTTCACTCTAGTCGCGGGCTTGCATACACTACCATCAGCACTACTCTAGATCGGCTGTTCAAGAAGGGTATTCTGACCCGGGACGAGG
>WNGR01004331.1_pt1 | contig 15344 bp, 13 predicted proteins | sample 5407581 | NCBI WGS metagenome assembly WNGR01 (sample SAMN13153383, study PRJNA577476) | soil metagenome | isolation source: 80 cm soil or saprolite under Garry oak tree replicate 2 | place: USA:California | collected 2016-06-15
CCACGGACAAGTGGTCGAGGCGCAGGACATCCGCTAGGACTTCGGCGAGATTGCGCTCCGCGGGCGTACTCGCGTCAGCGCACCGGTCCTGAGTCACCGCACACTCGGCCCCTTCGACCTGAGCCCCTTTGGCAAACGCACCCTTCATGCTTTCTCGCATGCCGTCTCGGCCCAAGCGTCGGGCAAAAACGAACCGATGACTGTCTCCAGTCCTTGCTGGAGCGCCAGGTCTCTGACCAGTTTGCCGACGGCAAGATCAAGTATCCCCAACCCGAAGGGGCTGAACACGGAGACGGTCTCGGAATCTTTCCGGGCCGGGGCCCGGCGGCTGAGAATGTCGGCCAAGGTACACCGGATGAAATCCCTGTGCCCTACGCGTTGTTCGGCCAGATGTACTGAGGTTTGGGCGCGGCAGACGTGATCGACGTCATCCACCACGTTGTCGCAGGAGAGAATGACGTCGGGGGTCAGATCCCGCAGCGAGATATGGAGAATCGCGCTCCCACGAGGGCATTCGGTAAGTTCGCTGAGGTACGGCGCGAGCGCGGTGGTGGCAATCGAGATGAGCGGGGAGTTGCGCAGCACGGCTTTGACATCTGTGGCAGTCTCTACCCCGACCTGCCCGAAAGTCTTCTGACATTTCTCGGCGAACTGCTTTGCGCGAGAGTTGTCTTTGTCAAAGAGGACGAAGGTTTTCGCCTCCGGGAACACGGCCAAAAGGAATCGAGCGATCTCGAAATTGATTAAGCCGCACCCTATCATCCCAACGCGGCCGACTTTGTTCCCCGTGAGCAAGCACTGGGCGGCCAGGGCTGCACTGGCCGCCGTTCGCTTCGCACTGATCACGGATCCCTCAAGCACAGCTTCGGGCCTGCCAGTCTGCGTTGAATTTAAGATCAATACCGCCGACGCGCGGTCAAGACCCAGATTCAGATTCTCTGGAAAAGAGGAGACCCATTTGATTCCAGCAATCCGGCAATCGCCGCCCAGGTAGGCCGGCAGGGCAATGATTCGGTCTTGTGGTTGATCGGGAAACCGTAAGAAAGTGGAGTGAGGCAGCGAGCTGTCGCCGTTGCCGTGAGTCTCGTAAGCTACCCGAACCGCCTGGATCACCTCGAGCTCGTGCCCGGTCAGCACTGCGCGGACTTCCGCCCCCTTCAAAATTGCGATGTTGCCATCACGCATGGCTCAACTCCGCTTGGTCCTGCCAGAGGTGTGCGACGTCCCCAAAGTGTTCCTCAACCCACTCGTCGGAATAGACGGTGTCAAGGTACCGTTCTCCACGGTCGTGAAAAATGAGCGCGCAAGTTGCGCCTCGTGGTATCCGGTCCTTCACTTGTTCTACCGCCATCACCACGGCGCCCGACGACCCGCCAGCGAGAATGGCCTCGCTCCGCACCAGGCGGCGGCAACCCACGACACAGTCCAGGTCCGTCACGTGGACACACTCGTCGGCCAGATCGGCGCGGAAAAGCTCGGGGCGCCTGGCCGCGCCGTGTCCCGGAATGAGCCGCTTGGCCGGATGTCCGCCAAAAATCACGCTCCCATGAGCATCGACCGCGAAAATCCTGGTGAGCAAGTGGTGATCCCGAATGTATTCGGCGCAACCTCTGAGCGTGCCGCACGTGCTGGTGGAAACGAACAGGTAGTCGAGCCTTCCGTTCAGTTCCGTCGCGATCTCGTGCATCGTGGTTCGATAGTGGGCCTGGGCATTCAACGGGTTGGCATACTGGTTGGTCCAGAAGCTGTCCTCGATGGTTTGCAGCAGCGTTTTGACGCGGTTGATCCGCGCTTGTAGGAACTCCCCGGTCGCCGGGTCGGGTTTTGAGACGAGATCGATCTCTGCCCTGTACGCTTTGAGGATGCGGATATTCTGCGCGGTGGTTTTCGGGTCCACCACGCAGATGAATCGCAATCCCAAATAGCGGCAGGCTTGCGCCAAGCCGATCCCCAGGTTCCCGGAACTGGACTCAATCACCACGGTCCCGGCCCTGATGGCGCCGATTCGCATTGCCTCTTGCAGAATATGCAGCGCCGGCCTGTCTTTGGCGCTCCCACCAGGATTGAATCCTTCCAGTTTGGCGAAGAGCCGGAATGGGCAGTCTGGCAGCACGCGCGTTAACCTGACGAGTGGCGTGTGGCCGATCGTGGACAAAATGCTCTCGGTCATATTTGTGCTCGCAATCAGCTGGACAACGGTTTTTTTTCTTGCGGTCTGGTTTTACAAGCCAATCAAGCGGGCCCTGAAACGTGACGGGATTGATTGAGGCAGGACATGGGGAAGGCTAGCGAAAAGAGTCTAAGGTCGCAATCGGGTAAAACACTTAAAAGAGGTTTCGGCATATACCGAATCAGACATATTCGTGGCCAGGCATTACAAGTGGTTGATAGGACTGCTTCTTGGTGGCTAGTCTGTTCTATCAAGCATTAGATTTGGCACCTTCGCCTGTTCAACCTCAGCTGGACTCTTTTAGTGGCGATGCTCTTTGACTTTGTCCCTACCTTTGGTTTCGCCCTTAATGCTTGCTCCTGCTTTACCGTTGTCAGCATGAATCTTAAGGCAGGGGAGATGTGTCGTTGTTTGGCTCGATGCGTTAGCTTCAACTCTTCCTCTGTTGCTTACGCGAATGGAGGAGCGCGTTGCTCAGGTCCCAGTTCCTCTCTTTATCGCCGGGGACCCACTGTTGTTGGATCATTCCCATGCCGCTGAGCACGCCGGTCACGGCCACGCTTCCGAATGGGCCCGCTCCAACCTCGGGAGCTTACGCATACGGCAAGACCGAAACGCGAACGCGGATCGTCGAGGGGCAAGCGTACAAGTCCGAAGGGCATAGCAAGCCGCCCTCCGACTGGACGGCCTTGATTCAGGACCACCATGCTGGATACATTTCCTGGGAGGAATACGAGAGGAACCAGGCGATGATTGCGGCCAACGCCAATATGAAATCGCGCATGGAGCCTAAGACGGGTCGCGGAGGACGAGCTTTGCTCGCTGGACTGCTACGGTGTCGCCGGTGCGGGCGGATGCTGCACGTGGAGTACGCCGGTCGCAATCCGCAACAACCCCGTTATCACTGCCACGGCGCACAGCTGAGTCACGGCGAGGATCGGTGTATTTCCTTCGGCGGTTGGCGAGCGGACCAGGCCGTCGCGCAGGAAGTGCTCGAAGCCATCGGAGGCAACGCGGTGGAAGCTGCGCTGCAAGCGGCTGAGCAGATGAGGCAGCAGCGGGAAGCGCGCCAGCGCACGGCCGAGATGGAACTGGAGCAGGCTCGCTATGAAGCTCGGCTGGCGGAGCGGCGGTACGAAGCGGTCGACCCGGAGCAGCGCTTAGTTGCTGCGGAACTGGAGTCTCGCTGGAATGCAGCTTTGCAGAAGGTGCGAGATTTGGAGAAGAAGCTGCAGACACTGGCGAGCGACCCACAGACCGTTGCGATCCCGTCCAAGGAAGTGCTGTTGAGTTTGGCGCAGGATCTTCCGGCAGTCTGGAATGCTCCCTCCACGGACATGCGCTTGAAGCAGCGGATCGTACACATTCTGATTCGGGAGATCGTGGTGGATATTGACGAGGAAAAGCATGAGGTTGTGATGCTCCTCCATTGGGCAGGAGGTCGCCACTCCGAGCTGCGGAGCAAGAAGAACGCTCCCGGTCATCGCCGCAACTGCACGAACTTGGAGGCGGTCGAAGTGGTACGACGGATGGTCGGCCAGTTCAGCGACGAGCAGATTGCTTCCACGCTGAATCGTTTGGGAATGCGAACCGGCGCGGGCAACACCTGGAATGAAGCACGCGTGTACTCGCTACGGCACCACCACCAGTTGCCTGACTATGACGCGACCCGTTCCCCGGCAGTCACTCTTACGCTCGATCAGGCCGCTGGGCGGCTGGGAATAAGTGTGACTGCGGTACGCCGCTTGATTCACAGTAAGGCGATTCCGGCCACACAAGTGGTTCCAGGGGCACCGTGGCAGATTCCAGCCGCGGCTGTGGAATCTCCCGAGGCCCTGCAAGCTGCAATGAATATCAAGAACCGTCATCGTCCGAGGCCTCAGTCCCACGACGAAGGCACGCTCGAGTTGATAGGATTCGAGCTGCTTGAGGAAGAAGGGGTCCAGAAATTAAGAACTTAGGAAAAATCGCAAGCACTCCGTTCCGGACACACTGCCCGCGAACTGGACTTTATGATTTTGAAGTCCCAATATTCCCAACAAGTTAGCGAGGTGAAGTACAATGTCACAAGATCGTTGGGCACAAACACAACATGATACTTACAGTCCCAACTGGAATGCGCTAACCTTTGATACGTTTCCGACATAACATCCTCCTTTTTCTGGCTCTCACCAAGCCACGGGGGATGTTATGCCCAAACGGAACGGTCAAACCTTTTCTGGTCTCACTGGTCGAACCAGTGGCTTACCTAAAATCTGAGTTACGCGCTATCAATGGGCCTCACGAGTTCGCATCCCACCCGCGCCTCCATCCTTTCCATCAAATATCCTTTTTGTTTTCAGCGCGGGCCCGCGGACGGGCTCCGGATTCTGTGTGTTTTTTGTGTGCTTCGTTTGAATTACAATAAGGCCGGTACTTTCATGAAGCACGGTAAGGGACCTTAGAGAGCCGTGGCACGATGTTGAGGCGCACCGATTTGAGGAATCTCTGCGCGGCGAAAACAGAGTGTTGGTCGCTACCAGGACCGAGAATTATATCAACGAGGGGCAACGGCCTAGCAGCCGAGAAAGGATGGGCAATATACGGAATTAACGACGTGCTTCTAACACGGAACCGGGGAGGATTTGTCATCGGTGTTTTCGAGTCCATCAGCGTCGGGAGCACCAACCTCCATTCGCTCTCTTCCTGAAACGATGAGTGTTTTAGGAGCGCCGCGACCCGCAGGCAATCTATACGCGTCTTTAAGACCGCGGCGTCATGTTCTTCTTTGGGTGCTTTTTGTGTTGGGTTGGCTTCTAAGAACTCCTTCGCTACCTGTCCCTTGTCTTTCGACATGCGCTTCTCCGGATTAAGCTCGCGTGCTGCTTTAAACGCCCTTTCCCAGTAACCTCCGACTTCCTCCTTGAAGTGGTGGAGAGCATGCGATACAAGCTCTTCTTTCACAACATCGTCGTAGACGCATGGCGCGAACGATACAAGGGTTCCGATGTCTGCCGGGGGTCGCAAAGTCTTGAGGTCAAAACCCAAACTCACTCCGCTCGACCCGCGAGAATAGCCCCGCCACTGACCAAGTTGGTCTTCCGCGGCCGAAAAGCAAGCTGACAAACACCTGCGAATACGCCAGAGGCCCGGTATCGAACGCCAGAGTAACTGCCTTCGCTAGGAATTCTCTGTTTGGAAAACCGTTTGCATCCAATTCAGGGGCTGCGGCGACTATTTTATCGGCGACGCTCCGTGAGTGTATAAACTCCTCCCGGTCATTTAGAAAGAGAAGGTCCGGATGTCGCGGTTCCAGCAAGGGAGCTGGAAAGATTAAAGCGATTCGGAGAACGATACGGGCTCAAGGATATAAGGGAGGCGAACATAATGAAATGCGGTCGCACCTTCAAAATCATCGACGCTGAACGCAGATGAAGACGAAAAAAAGGGTCTCCGACAAAAACAGGCTCATAAAGAAATTTTGGGAGAATGCCACAGCGGAAGCGTATGTGGAGGCCCCAGGCAGCAAGCAAAGAGGCAGGGGCATCTATGTTCTCTATTCGAAGGGAAAGATTTATTACATAGGCCTATCAAAGAGAAGCCTGCGCGGAAGGCTGAGAAGGCATGCGCTGAGGGACCGGCACAAAGGCAAATGGGACTCGTTTCTCCTTCTACCGGATTGGCAAGACGAAATACATCAAGGACGTTGAATCACTTTTGCTCAGGATAATCAGACCGCCGGGGAACAAAGTCGTCGGGAAATTCGGAAGAAAATATAACCTTGCGAAAAAGGCTGAGGGCGCTTAGCCACAGAAATGGACTCCTGCGTAAGTAAAATTTATCCAGTATCCCTTGGCCGCTCCCCTGGATTAAATTCATGATTCAAGTCGAAACCATCATCACCGAGCTACAGAAGAAACGGCCTGTTTTCCACTCGGAGGCCGACTTTCAACATGCGCTCGCGTGGGAAATCCAGTGTCATTATCCGACAGCTGCGGTCCGGCTAGAGATTCATCCAGGTCGAATAGGCCCGAGAGAATACATCGATATCTGGGTGAAATACGAGAACACGGTCTACGCAATTGAATTGAAATACAGGACGAGCAAAATCGATCTGGTTTACGGCGACGAGGAGTTTCATCTTCTCAACCAGGCGGCTCAGGATATCGGCAGGTACGACTTCATAAAGGACATCGCAAGGCTCGAACGCTTCGTAGATGGCAACCCAGGGACGATCGGTTACGCGATGATGCTCACGAATGACGACACTTATTGGCGAGCGTCCAAAAACCTCGCCACGGCAGACGCTCATTTCCGTATTCATGAGAGCCGCACACTTAATGGCGAACTGAAGTGGAGCGAGGCGACGGGAAAAGGGACGATGAAGGGGAGAGAAAATCCCCTGGTCCTTAGCAGTTCACACCAAATCCGATGGGTTGATTATTCGGCGTTTGACGAAAAGGGTCCTAATAAGTTCCGCTATGTCCTGCTTAAGATAGAATCCCCCCTTAATACGCGGGGCCTTTCTAAATCGCGAAAATGACATGAGAATTTACCTGCACTTCTCTCGACGTCTTCGCCCGGCTCCCCGCTAGTCTTAAGTAGCCCTTCCAACGTCGTCTCTCTCAAAAGCAAGGATTTGAGAATGTTGACGTTGTTGCACTCGCAGGTTTCGAACACGCTTGCCAGTACGAAGTACTCCTGCGGGCTCCGTTCCGTAAAGCAACCGTCGGCCTGCCTGCGGCACTTAGCGAATCGTTTGAGGGCATGCTCGGCGTTGGTAGGGGTTCATCTCCACGAATGCCGTTGCCGCGCGACAACTGCAAAGCGGGGATTGCTGCGCAGCACGCGCATGCCATAACGGATCTCTTTAGGTTGGCCGGACGAGTCTGCTCTCTCAACCGCCCGTTATTACCGGGGGCATTAAGGGGGCACTAAGAATTCCCTCTCTTTCCTTTCAATACCGTTGAAGGCCAGGCTGCACCGCAAAACTCCTTTGTTTCTTCACTCATGGTGGATTCGAATCCCATCGGCTCCACCAACTTTGGCCTTTCTTTTCAACTGCTTACAACAAATTCTAAGGGGCACTAAAAGGGCCGAGCCGTTGGGACGCAACCCCATGAGCTGTCCCCTTCCCGAATCCCATTGACGAATCGTCGGCGAGGAGTCGAAGTACAATGCAATAGTCTAAGGAACCGTTGCTGACCTGGGAAAAGTAGACGGCTCTCCAGAAACTCTCGGTTGTTAGTTTAAGCCGCGGCCGGTATCGGGTTACCTCGTATCCAAGGCTGGCGGCTTTGCGCTTGAGGTGCTTGATTTGTTGTTGGCGGTGTTCGGCGTGGTAGAAAGCGGCTCCTTTGTCCACATATTTCATCCCGTAGCGCAGCATGCGGTAGACCAAGCGGGCCAGCTTGGCGGCCATGGCCTTGATCGCGCGCGGGGCACCCAGCTTGGTTCTGAGTCGACGAGACTGGGCTCCGAGATAGGTATCGCTTTGCCGCAACGTGCTGGCCGCCATCTTTAAAGCAATGGTCGCTCTGTTGTTAGTTGGCAGCCGACCCTTCCCGGTGATCTTCTCGCCACTGATCCGATTGTCGGGACACAAACGCAGCCAGGAAACACAGTGGTTCTCGGTCTCCCATTTGCTCATATCGGATGTCCCCAAGATCAGGCGCCAAAACCACATATCCTTTTGATCGGAATCAGAGACAAAAAGGTGATTTGGCTGCTGTATGATCCCGTGCGCGGAGCTACCGCAGATCAAGACAAAGAACGTGCATCACACACGGCGGGCAAGAACCCCGATGAGCACCAATGTGACGACGATCTGTACGAAGACGACGGTTACCACGACTAGGGGAAGGCCGGCGAAGTAATACTCGGGGCCAGGGATGGCCGGCGACAAGAACGACAGGTTAGCCAAGTTGCCGATAACGATGAGTGCGAGCAAACCTCGCCCACCGCGATAGACGCGCCAACAGAAGATTCCGTATGCGAACTCAATGATGAAAGCGGCGAAAGGAGCGGCCTCGTATAAGCCCAAGCCTAGCTTCGGCGATGGCAGCCCCGGCCACAGTACGATGTCATGCCCGTGGGTCACAAGATCGAGGATCAGATGGGACATGATTCCAAGCCCAACCGCCCGGCCAAGTACCGCGCGACCAAAACCGTTCTCGATGATCAGCCAGGCGGCAAGGGCAGCGACGAGGGCCGTGCCGACGGAGTGTGAGTAGGGCATGTACGCGAGGTGTATATCAGCGACGATGCGAACTGTGGATTCTGTGGTCGTTCGCTCTATGCCGAGATAGTTGAATGTAACCCAGGCTAGTTCCATGGCGTGAACGGAAACAAGGAGCGGCGCGATTGGGACCGAAGGGAAGCGACGTTTGATTAGCAGTGCTGTGGCTGCGTGGTCGATCGCAAACATAGTTTTTCCATCTGAGTTAGCGATTGCTAACTAGTGCGACAAAAAAATTTCTATACTAAGAACTTTCGAAACAAGCCCACGACGCTGCTCGTCCACCGACCTGCGGGTCCCTTAATTACCCCGACCTGAATCATGCGAGTTAGTTCTGCCAAAGTCCCCTGCAGATTGGCGGCCGCAAGGTCGGGATTGACCGGCGATGGACGATGTGCTTGGGGTGCCTGGGCAACGAGCAACTTGGCTAGCCCGATCATCGTGTGCCGCCGCACCGTTGCGCGTGACTTAGGCCAGAGGACACGGGCACTGTCGGACAGAAAGGCCAGAACGTCCGGGTACTGATCCCACAATGCGAGCCATCGGCCAGCGTACGCGTCCAACTTGCCCTCGAAGTCGTTCCTCGAGGCAAGGGCGGCAGCGCAGCTAGCCCACACTCGTCCGTGACAGGTTTCGAACAAATGCAGCGCCAGCTCTTCTTTACCAACGAAATGCTTATAAAGCGCGGGATTCGTGAAGCCGCTCTCTTGGGCAATGTCACGGATGCTGGTCGCAGCCAAGCCGCGTTCGCTAAAGAGCTTCATTGCCGCCCGGAGGATTTCCCGTTTGGCGGGAGGATCATTCTCGCTAATGTAGAAAGGAAGTGGGGTGGTCATACACAAGTAGGTTAGCAAACGCTAACTTCCTTGTCAAACCCTATGACCTGCCGGCCTCCGGTTCCTCACACCTGGTTCCGTTGATTTGAATCGAATGAATAATGCTATCATGCGGTTCGTTTTCGGAGATTCTCGATGCTTACGGTCCGGCTCGCCCTTCTACTTTTCACGTTAAGTCTGAACCTCGGCGCTCTCCTCGCGCAATCCGCTCCCGATGCCACCGTCCACATCGACACCACTCCCTCCCACCAAATAAATTCCTTCGATCCCGACTACGCCCTTGGCAGCTCCCTCGACGTTCTCTCCCGCCGCGACATCGACCGCGTCCACACGCCACACATCGTTCAGGAGTCCATCTCCGCGGGCTGGGGCCCCATCACCTACCGCAACAACAGTGAACTCCGCATGGCCGCCTGGCACTGGAACCCGAACGGCTCTTGGAGTGACGCCGCGCATCAAAGCGGATACTTCACCGGCAGCACCGAACTCAAAACTCCAATCCGCTACATTCTTTCCTACGCCCTCCCACACCGGGGCTTCGCCACCAGCGGCGACCGTCCCGTCCAAGGCCCCAACCTTCTCTATTGGAAAAGCAATCCCTACCTCACTAGCAAATTCACCGGCGAATCGGATGCGCTCCATCCACAATGGGTCATCGTCGATCTCCAATCCGACAAACAAATCAATGCCGCGCGCATTCAGTGGGCTTCTCCGTTCGCCAAAACCTATCAAGTCGAATACTGGGTCGGCACCAACGCGCTCGATTTCGACGGCGGCCCCAAAGGCGAATGGAAGGTTTTCCATTCCGGCAAGATCGAAAACGCGCAAGGCGGAACGCAAATTCTCAAGCTTGCAGACACGCCGATTTCTTCGCGCTACGTACGCATTATGATGTCGGAATCTTCGAACACTTGTGATGAGCACGATCCAAGGGACATTCGTAACTGTGTCGGCTATGCAGTCCAACAAATCGAACTTGGCAGTAGCGATGCAAGCGGTAAATTCGCATCTGCGCCAAAAGGGTCCGGTGAGCGTGCGACAACCTACAGCGCCTCCTCCATCGATCCCTGGCATTCTGCGGAAGACGTCCGCGATGGCGGCGACTATCAGCACACTGGGTTCGATCTGTTCTTCACCAGCGGCATGACTAACAATTTGCCCGCGATGATTCCCGTCACGATGCTCTACGGCACTCCCGAAGATGCCGCCGGACAAATTGCCTACATCGAGAAACGCGGCTATCCCATCAGCTTTATCGAAATGGGCGAAGAGCCCGACGGCAAACATACGATGCCGGAAGATTACGCCGCGCTCTACATCCAGTGGGCCGACGCAATTCACAAGGTTGATCCAAAACTGAAACTCGGCGGCCCTGTTTTCGAAGGTGTCAACAAGGACATTACCCTCTGGCCCGATTCCAAAGGCCGCATCTCCTGGATGGGCCGGTTTGTCGTCTACTTAAAAGACCACAACCATCTTTCCGATCTCGCGTTCGTTTCCTTCGAGCACTATCCGTTTGAGCCCTGTACCGTCACCTGGAAGGATCTCTATCGCGAACCGCAACTCATGAAAGGCATCCTGCAAATTTGGCGCGATGACGGCGTGCCGCAAGACGTTCCCCTCATGGTCACGGAAAATCATCTGTCCTGGCAACTCACGGGCCCCATGACCACAATTTTCGCGGCGCTTTGGCTCGCCGATAACGTCGGTTCATTTTTCGAAGGTGGCGGCGCCGCGTTTTACCACTCGCCGATTCAGCCACAGCGAATGAACAACACTTGCCTCGGTTGGTCATCCTGGTCGAATTTCGTCTCTGACGAAAATTACGAAATTAGAGGCTATACCTCTCCGTACTATGCGGCCCGCATGATCAATCTCGAATGGGTGCAGCACCGCTCGGGGGTTCATCAAATGTTTCCATCCTCAACCGACATAAAAAACCCTGACGGAAATCTTCTTGTCACCACTTATGCGGTGCATCGTCCCGACGGTAACTGGTCACTCATGCTCGTTAATCGCGACGAAAATAACTCACACACGGTTCGCGTCTCTTTTGAAAATGCAAAGGAAAAACGCCATTCATTTCTTTCCGGAAATATATCCTGGATGAGTTTCGGATCCGATCAATACGTCTGGATCAACGACGGTCCCAACAGCCATCCCGACCCCAACCTTCCTCCCGCCGCCGCAATCATCGCCGCCAACCCGCAAACCATTTTCACGTTGCCCAAAGCCTCCATCACCGTCATCCGCGGACGACTGGCAAACTAGACGGAAGAATTATCGGCCTCCCCACCCTCATCTGAGGCCGCACCTTTGCAATTCTGTCGCCAGCAACGTCGGGCGGTCCTTCGCCAAAATCTCATCCGCAGACAGCGGCCGATGCACATCGTTTCTCAAGCCGGGAATCTTGTCAGCCTTTCACATTTCTCGCGATGATGCCGAACGACCCCGGAGGCCGGCCTTCTTCCGCGATGCTTTCTCCCCTTGGAGATTGACGCCCAATACCGACGGAATCCAGCCCGGTGCCAACGGACCACGGTTTCGGGTTTGACGACAGCCGGACCGGAACCGGCGAACAAGGAGCCAGAAAACCATGTCGAGCGAATCGAGCCTTGCGCGCGATGCCTCCGTGGCTTGCATTACCGATTGCAAAGACTGCATGATCGCCTGTGGACTAAACGTAGCTCAGAGCGCATGTGCGCAGCTTCGTACAGATCGCGGACGCCATCGGTGGCACCTCCAAAAAGCTCGAGAAAGTGCGTTTGATCGGCGAATTTCTTAAATCTCTCAGCGCTACTGACGCCGCGATCGCTGCACGGTTTCTTGCGGGCCGCGTGTTCGCTGGACATGACGAGCGTGCGTTGGGGGTTGGGGCAGCTACCCTTTCCCGGGTGATCGCAGAAACGGCTGGCCAGCCAGGCCACGTCCTCGGGGCTACGTATCGAAAGCACGGAGACCTAGGCGGCATGGCCGAGGAGCTCCTGCGCAGCACGAATCGCGACGGAGACTTATCCCTTGCGGACGTGGCCCGGCTTTTTGACGACTTAGCAGCCGCGCGGGGGCAAACGCATAAGGCGGAACTGCTAGCCAATGCTTTCGAGCGCTCCAGTGCCGCCGACGTGAAATATATCGTGAAAATTACTACTGGCGATCTGCGGATTGGATCGAAAGAAAGCCTCGTCGAAGAAGCCATTGCGAAAGCATTCGAGCGTCCACTCGCGGAAGTTCGCCGCGCAAACATGCTGACTGGCGATATCGGAGAAACATTGACGCTGGCGGCACAAAACCAGTTGGCCTGTGCAGCGGTACGCCTGTTTCATCCAATGGGATTCATGTTGGCGGCGCCCGTTGAGACTCCCGATGAGCTGTTCGACAAAAGAGATGGGCTGGAGCTCCCCCCGCTGCTGGTAGAAGAAAAGTACGATGGAATTCGGGCACAGGTTCACAAGAATAAACGCGGCGAAGTGCGGATTTTTTCGCGGACGCTCGCGGAGGTCACAGAATTTCCCGAGCTCGTCGAGCCCTTAAGCGAATTGCCAGGAGAATTGATCATCGACGGTGAAATCCTGGCCTGGCGCGACACCCGGCCGCTGCCGTTCACGGAATTGCAGAGGCGGCTGGGACGTAAACGCTTGGATCTGTTCGTACAGAACGATATTCCGGTGAAATATGTCGCTTTCGACTTGCTTTTTCAAGATGGCGAATTGTTGCTGAATGAACCTTTGACAAAACGCAAAGCATTTCTGGATGCGGTTTGTGCGAATGCTCGAACGGCGTTGCACGTTGCGGGAGGCAGGGAATGCCGAACCGCAGGCCAAGTGCAGTTGGCATTTCATAACTCGCTGCAAGCCGGGCACGAAGGAATTGTGGCCAAGGCGGCGACTTCTCCGTACGTGCCGGGCCGGCGCGGCGGTTTCTGGTTCAAGTTAAAACAGCCGTTTGCGACATTGGATGTTGTCGTAACCGGCGTGGAATATGGTCACGGAAAGAGGCACAAGGTGCTTTCCGATTACACCTTTGCAGTGCGAGACGGGGAGAGGCTGCTGAACATCGGCAAGGCGTATTCGGGTTTAACTGACGCGGAGATTCGCGAATACACCGATTTTTTCTTGCAACACACGATTGAGGATCATGGGCATCGACGTACCGTCACGCCGGCGATCGTGCTTGAAGTAGCATTCAACAACATCCAAAAATCTGGCCGGCACGAGAGTGGGTATGCGCTGCGCTTTCCCCGGATTGTTCGCGTTCGCAGGGACAAGGCGGCACCGGAGATTGACACGCTGGAGACCGTGGCAAAGTTGTTTGCCCGCCAGACGGTCAGACCGGAAGAGGTTTGACTGCGTCTGGATGTAGGTTCACTCGAAAACCTTCCCTGCGATGGGACTCCCTCCAACAGCCTCGCTCCAGGGCCGCGCATCTAAGCGGACTATGTTCCTCGTCTTGGTCTGCTCCACCAACACTTCCCTGGGTAGTGCCTCTCTGCTTTCGAATGTACTCGGCGATCTCGGCCACGGTACCGAGCCAGATTCCGTGCGCGGGGCCCTGCAAAGATTCACAGAGGGCTTCCAGCGCAGCCGTCACCCAGTAACCTCGTTTCCCGATATCGTGGCCGACGAAAATAATCCAGCGGCCCTCCTTGACGGCTTCGTCAAGAGAGGCGAAACCGTTCCGGGGGTAGGCCCCGGACATCGACTGGTATTTCGAACAGCCCTCCGGCATGATCCTCGCGGTCCCTGGCGTGAAGGGACGCAGTGGTCACAAAAAGCGTATGTAAAGAAGGCCCACCAAAAGTGCAGTTGGTTATATTCGACACCGGCATCTCGACAACCCTATCTAGCTTTCCTGAGGGACTGAAGCGGAGGATGCACCCTCCGAAAAACCGGCAGTTCCAAAGATAGCCATCTTCGTCCATCGCTGAACCGTCGGGAAGCCCCGGGGTGACACCAGCGATAAAGGGGCGACGATTGCTGATCGAGCTATCTGCGGCCCGATAGTCATAGGCGTAAATGACATTACTGGGAGAGCACCCACAATAGAATGTCTTGCGTTCCGGGCTCCACGCCAGAGTGTTGGTGATGCCAAAGCCGGTGTCCCAAACCGACACGCTCCCGTCGGGCGTTACACGATAGAGTGATCCCGAGTTTCCCGAGACCTCGATATCCTGCCCAGTTGGACCAACATTGTTTCGCATGCTGCCTATCCAGAAAACTCCATTGGGGTCAGTTGCGCCGTCATTCAAGCGGTTGTGAGGCCAGTTCGGCTCCGGGGAGGCGAAGTCGGTGCGCTCATCGGTTAACGGGCGCCACAGAAGCAACCGCGATCCCAGAGCCACGAGTATTCGATCAGGGGCGGTGGTCAGTGATAGCGCACAGACGGGCTCAGCGAACGACCAACACTTCTTTTCTCCTGATTTGAGTATGTGACGGTGAATTCTGAAGCCGTTCACATCGGTCCAATAGAGGCTACCTTCCTCGGGGTGCCACAATGGACTCTCCCCAACGATATTCTTGGAATCATCAAGCAAGCGTGGTGTGGGCATGAATCTCAGTTTCCTTGCGGTGTTGGTCATCCAGCCAGAAAAGATCTGTTCGTTTGTCCTGGTTCTGTTCCTCGCTGAATCCTCACTGCTCTGTAACCGCCGTGCGTCTTGTAGTACAAGAACATCAACCCGAAAACAAAAACCAGCACCAGAGGAGCCACGGTAACATAACGGAAGGACTGGGCCGCTCCGTATCTATCATAAATTCTTCCCATCACAGGTAAAGCGCGGTCAACGGCTATATTTCCTATCGCGCCCATCACACTGAGCAACAGCGCTCCGCCCTTCGGGAACCGCTCGCTGGTAATCCCCAACATAGTGGGCCAGAAGTAGCAAACGCCCGCAGCAAAAACCGTCGCTGCAGCGAATGCGGTAAAAGTGTTGTACGCGTAGCTAAGAGCAAACAGGCCTATGCCTGAGAGAGCTGAACAAACAAGCATCAGGCCTATCGGGGAAATCTTTCGGGCAATTGTTCCGGCGAAGTTTCGCATGATGAACATCAGCCCGCTGATATACACCAAAACGAGAATTCCCGGCGTATGGGCAATATTTCTGAGCACCGACTCCATCCATTGG
>WNGR01012746.1_pt1 | contig 15344 bp, 15 predicted proteins | sample 5407581 | NCBI WGS metagenome assembly WNGR01 (sample SAMN13153383, study PRJNA577476) | soil metagenome | isolation source: 80 cm soil or saprolite under Garry oak tree replicate 2 | place: USA:California | collected 2016-06-15
ATGCAATCGGACATTGACGCCCAGCTGACCAACTTCTTCGAAGAGGCCCCGCCGCGCGAGTTCGCGACGGTCATGCGGGGCTACGACCGCCATCAGGTCGATGAGCACATCAGGCAGATCGAAGCCGAAGTGCGCCAGCATCGCGAGCAAACCCAGGCCATGCGGACGCAGCTGTCTGATGCGCACCGCCAGATCCAGGAGCAGGAACGTCCCACCTACTCCGGTCTCGGGGCCCGCATTGAGCAGCTGCTCAGGCTGGCCGAAGAACAGGCCACCGAGCTCGTCCAGGCCGCCAGGTCGGAAGCGAACGAGATCAAGGCGGCGGCCAAGGTCGACGCGGCGGAGTTCCGGGCCGCCGCCGAGAACGAGGCCTCCGAGCTGCGCGCGAACGCCAAGCGGGAGACCGACGACCTGCGCGGGGCGGCCGAGCGGGAGGCCGACTCGATCAGGACCACCGCCCGGCGCGAGGCCGACGAGCTGACCAACACCACCGAGCGCGAGGTGGCCAAGCTCCGGGCCACCGCCGACCACGAGGTCGCCGACAAGCGGGCCGCGGCCGAGCGCGACATCGCCAAGCTGCGCACCAGCACCGAGCGCGAAGTGGCCCAGCTGAAGGCCACCGGCAAGCGCGAGCGGGACGAGATCCTCACCACCTCCAAGCGCCAGGCCGACGAGATGCGCAGCCAGGCGCAGCGCATCCTGGAGGAGAGCGAGGCCCAGCGGACGCAGGCCGAGGCCGAGTTCGAGATCCAGCTCGCGGCGCGCCGGGAAGAAGCCGAGCGCCAGGAAGCCGAGCGGCTCTCCGCCGCCCAGTCCGCCACGCAGAAGCTCGTCTCCGAGGCCGAGCAGCGCGCCTCCACCGCCGAGCAGCGGGCGGCCAAGGCCAGCGCCCAGGCCGACCAGACCCGGCGGGACGCCGACTCGCACGCCCGGCAGCTGGTCGGCAACGCGAAGAAGAACGCCGACCAGATCGTCAGCCAGGCCAAGGCCCAGGCCGATCAGCTGCTCGCCGAGACCAAGGCGGACGCCGAGCGCCGCCGCGCGGCCGCGCAGCGCGAGGTCGACGAGCTGACCAGGCAGAAGGACAGCATCGCCACCCACCTGGCGCAGGTGCGCCAGCTGCTCGGCGGCCAGCTGCCCATGGACGCGGCGATGCAGGCCCCGGCGCCCAAGCCGGCCATCGCCGCGGACCCGGCTCCGTCCGGCGCACCGCGCAACGGCGCCGCCGCGCCGCCCGTCCCCACCACGGTGCAGCCGGCCCAGTCCGCTGCCCATCAGCCCACCCAGGTGTCGCCGCCGCCCCCCCAGGCGCAGCAGCGGCCCGCCAACGGCGGCTCCCCGGCCCCGGCCCCCGCCGCGGCCCAGGCCGGCACCAAGCAGGCCGCCAACGGCAAGGAAGACGACGAGGACTGGTGGACTGAGTAGCTCTGTTCGCAAGGGCGCTTCGCCTCAGGCGATTTGTCTGCAGTTTCGGGGGCTATGACACCCGAAACTGCAGACAAATCCGCGTGGCCCACGTCGCCTGCGCGATGCTTCCGGCTAGCTGACCGGGACGATGCGGGCTTTGGTCAGGTGGCCGGAGTCGATCTCCAGCAGGCCGAGCGTGCCGTGCGGCTGCCGCCGGCGGTCGGTCGGCGAACCCGGGTTGAAGATCCGCAGGGCGCCCGCGGACTGGTCGAGCGGGATGTGGGAGTGCCCGAACACCACGAGGTCCGCCCGGGGGAACCGGCGGCGCAAGCGCGCCACGCGGCCAGCGGCGGCGCCGCTGTCGTGCACCATCGCCACGCTGAGCCCGTCCAGGTCGAGTTCGGCGGTCTCGGCGGCGCCCCACTCGGTCACGTCCGGGCCGTCGTTGTTGCCGGCCACGGCGGTCACCGGGGCATACTCGGCCAGCTCGGCCAGGACCGCGGCCGTGCAGACGTCGCCCGCGTGCAGGATGAGGTCGGCGTGGCGCAGGTGCTCGGCCACCCGGGGCGGGCAGGCCCGCCACCGCCGCGGCGCGTGCGTGTCCGACAGGACCACGACCCGCACGGGCGCTACTCCACGTGGCGGGGATCGACGTCGTGGATGGTCGGCATGACCGAGGTGAGCGCTCCGCTGGCCTGTTCGGCCGCCCTGCGCTGCTTGTCCCGCGCTTCGGCCTGGGCCGTGGCGGCCCCGAGCCGCCGGGCGGCCTCGCGGCGGCGCCGCTCGCGCTTGATCACCTTGCCCGCCTGGTCGACGGCGAACAGCAGGCAGACAAACAGGACAATCAGGACAGCGGCCAGCACAAGCACGGGCATCTTCCAATTCGGCGTTCGGGGCAGGGGGATGGCCCCAGTAAAGCCGGTGCTCACAGGATTTTCCAAACCGGGCGTATCCCCCTAACCGGGGCGGAGCCGGCTTTCTGGCTGCTACGATGCTCGCTCCGGCGACCTAGTTCGCCGGGCTGAGAGGGGAAGTGGGGGCCACCCGGTTGAACGGGCCGGGTGGCCCGAAATCCCGGTGAATCACGCGGCTCAGTCGCGCAGCAGGCCGAGCAGCCAGCCCGGCCCGAGGATTTCCGCGCCCGCCGCCACGCACCGGTCGCGCAGTTCGCGATCGGCGGTCACGACCACGCGCCGCCCGGGCGACTCGCGCACCACGGCCACGATCGCGTCGTCTCCCGAGCCGCGCGCCTGAACGACGCGCACCTCCCCCGGGCGCTCCTCCCCCGGCTCCATCCGGGCGGCGGCAGCCCGGGCCGCGCCCTCGAGCACCAGGACGAAGGCCGCCGGGCCGGGCTCACCGGAGAGGATCGCGCGGCCGCTCGCCGCCAGCCGGGCTATCTCGGCGTGCAGCCGGACCGCGGCGCCGGCCCGGTCGCGCCACCACCCGTCGGGGCGCGAACCCATCACGTTGGCGACGTCTACGACGATTGTCGGCATGTGTCCGCCGATTCCCCTCTCGTCCGCACCGTAAGCTGGCCGCATGGCAGACGCGAACCTTGCCCGGCAACTCACCGAACAGGTCTCCAGGCTACGGCAGCGCCAGACGGCGCCGCTGATCCTCGAACTCGACCTGACCGACGGGATCGCCGAGGGGCCGGTCACGGACCCGGTGTCGGCGTTCATGTCCCGGCGCAAGCTGAGGCTGCCCGACGTCATTGAGGGCCTGCGGCGCGCGCGCCAGGACGACCGGGTCCGCGCGCTCGTGGTCAAGGTGGGCGGCGGCCGGATCGGGCTGGCCCGGATGCAGGAGATCCGCGAGGCGGTCGCCACGTTCCGCGACTCGGGCAAGCTCACCGTGGCCTGGTCCGAGTCCTTCGGCGAGTTCACCGGGGGCAACGCGCCGTACTACCTGGCCACCGCGTTCGACCGGATCTACCTGCAGCCCTCCGGCTCGGTCGGGCTCACCGGGGTGGCCGTCGAGCAGCTGTTCCTGCACGACGCGCTGGCCAAGATCGGCGTCGCCTTCCAGAGCGCGAAACGGCACGAGTACAAGTCGGCCGCCGACAACCTGACCGAACGCGGCTTCACCGGTCCCGTCCGGGAGGCCGCCGAGCGGATGGCCGTCTCGGTGGCCGAGCAGCTCGCCGCCGCGATCGCCGAGCGCCGGGGCAAGACTGGAGAGGAGGCCCGCACGCTGCTGGACCGCGGCCCCTTCCTGGCCGAGGACGCCCTGGCCGAGGGCCTGGTCGACGCGCTCTGCTACCGGGACGAGGTCTACGCGGACGTGCGCAAGGAGGCGGGCGCGGACGCGATCTTGCAGTACGTGGCCCGCTACCAGCGGGCGCACACGCTGGCCCAGCGGGCCAGGAAGCTGCCCAACCCGCGCGAGCGCTTCGTCGCGGTGATCCACGCGTCCGGGCCGATCAGGCAGGGGCGCAGCAGCCGGAGCCCGGTGGGCGGCAGCTCGATGGGCTCGGACACGGTAGCGGCCGCGCTGCGGTCGGCGACCGCGGACGAGCGGGTCCGCGCCGTGCTGCTTCGGGTCAACAGCCCCGGCGGGTCCGCGATCGCGTCCGACACGATCTGGCGCGAGGTGGTCAGGACCCGCGCGGCGGGCAAGCCGGTCGTCGTGTCGATGAGCGACGTGGCCGCCTCGGGCGGGTACTACATCTCGATGGCCGCCGACGTCATCGTGGCGCAGCCGGGCACGCTGACCGGGTCGATCGGCGTGATATTGGGCAAGCCCGTGTTCGAGGAGGCGTTCGGGCGGCTCGGCATCACGACCGACTCGGTGTCGGTGGGCACCGGGGCGAGGATGTTCGCGCCCACGCACCCATTCAGCGAGGACGAGTGGCAGCGGATCAACACCTGGCTCGACGCGATCTACCGCGACTTCACCGAGAAGGCGGCCGCGGGCCGCCGGATGACGGTGGAGCAGGTGCACGAGGTCGCCAGGGGACGGGTCTGGACCGGTGCCGACGCCGCGCGCAACGGCCTGGTCGACGAGCTCGGCGGGATGGCGGCCGCGGCCGGCATCGCCCGCCGCCGGGCCGGGCTGCCGGCCGACGCGCCGCTGCGCGTCTATCCCCGGCTGACCCCGCTCGACCAGCTGCGTCCGCCGGAGTCGAGCGAGTCCCGCCCCGCCGCCGCGGCCCGGCTGGAGCTGGGCCTGGCCGACGCGTGGGGCCCGGCCTGGCGGCTCGCGGCCCAGGCCGGCCTGTCGCCGTACGGGCCGCTGATGCTCCCGGGCCGCTGGATCATCAGTTGACCGAACGACCCGGGTGGCCCGCCCCGGCCGCCCCGGCCGCGGACGTGGCCGGGGCGCGGGACGCCTGGGCGGGTGCGGTCACGCTGGTGACGGTGGCGGACGGGCGGGACGACGTGGGGGTCACGGTCAGCGCGTTCTGCCCGGTCTCGGCGCAGCCGCCGCTGGTGCTGGTGTCGCTGATGTCCGGTTCCTACCTGGAGGAGCTGTTCGGCCGGGCCGAGGATCCGGTCACCCGGTTCGCGGTGACGCTGCTCGGCGCCGGGCAGCGGGTGCTGGCCGGGCGGTTCGCCGCCGCGGGCCGGCCCGGCGCGCGGCTGATGCTGGACGACGTGCCGCACCGGCGCGGCCCGGCCTGCGGGGCGCTGATCCCCGAGGGCGGCCTGGCCGCGCTGGAGTGCGCGGCGGAGCGGCTGGTCACGGCGGGAGACCACGTGCTGGTCATCGCCGGGATCACCGGGGTCCCCTACGTGACCGGCTCGGGTGAGCCGCTCATCCGCTTCCGCCGTCGCTACCTGCCCGCCAGGCTCCCGTTAGGCCCGCGCCCGGTCAGGGCGAGCCTGCGACCAGGCGGCCCGCCTGCCAGACGGCGGCGACCTGCGGGACGCCGGGGCGGTAGGCCAGGTAGGCGTGCGACGGCGCGTCCAGCATGATCAGGTCGGCGCGGGCGCCGACGCCGAGATGGCCGATGTCGGTCCGGCGCAGCGCCCTGGCGCCGCCCGCGGTGGCGGACCAGACCGCCTCCTCCGTGGTCATCCGCATCTCGCGCACGGCGAGCGCGATGCAGAACGGCATGCTGGACGTGAACGAGGAACCCGGGTTGCAGTCGCTGGCCAGGGCCACGGTGGCGCCCGCGTCGAGGAGCCGGCGCGCGTCCGGGAACGGCTGCCTGGTGCCGAACTCCGCGCCGGGCAGCAACGTCGCGACCACCGGCGTCGATACCAGGGCGTCCACGTCGGCATCGGTCAGGAACGTGCAGTGGTCGGCCGACGCGGCGCCCGCCTCGGCCGCCACCCGGACGCCGGGGCCCGGTCCGAGCTGGTTGGCGTGCACCCGGGCGAGCAGCCCCGCGGCCCGGCCCGCCGCGAGCACCGCGGCGGCTTCGTCCGCGCCGAACGCCCCGTCCTCGCAGAACACGTCCACCCAGCGGGCCGACGGCGCGCACGCGTCCAGCATCGGGCCGCACACCAGGTCGACGTAGCCGGCCGGGTCGGCGGCGAACTCGGGCGGCACGACATGCGCGCCGAGGTAGGTGACCTCCGGGGTGATCTCGGCCGCCAGCGCCAGCCCGCGCGCCTCGTCCGGCACGGTGAGCCCGTACCCCGACTTGCACTCGAACGTGGTCGTGCCCTGGCGGAGCATCTCGGCCGCCAGCCGCCGCAGGTTCGCGCGGAGCACGGCGTCGGGAGCCGCGCGGGTCGCCTCGACGGTGACCAGGATGCCGCCGGCCCGGTACGGGCGGCCCGCCATCCGGGCGGCGAACTCGGCGCTGCGCTCCCCGGCGAAGACCAGGTGCGCGTGCGAGTCGGTGAACCCGGGCAGCACGGCCCGCCCGGCCGCGTCCACCACCGCGTCGGCGGCGGGCGCGCGCGCCGCCGGGCCGGTCCACGCCACCGTGCCCTCGGCGATGACCAGCGCCGCGTCGGTCACCGCGGCGAAGGCGCCCGGGGCCGCGTCGTTGGTGACCAGTTCACCGATCCCGGTGATCAGCGTGCTCGACGGCGAGGACATGAGAGCTAGCCGGCGCTGGCCATGAGGATGGCGCGGATATCGTCCGCGCCCGGCGGGCGCGGGGTGCCGGCCAGCACCTCGTCGGCCAGGGCGTCGGCGGCGATCTGGCCGAAGTCCGCCTCGGTGACGCCGAAGTCGCCGGGCCGCCGGTCCAGCCCGACCTCGTCCCGCAGCGCGGTGACCGCGCCGATGGCGGCCTCCGCGTTGCGCGCGGCGCCCGCCCGGGTGTCGCCGGCTCCGAAGGCCAGGGCGACATCGGCCATCCGTTCGGTGCGGACCGGCAGGCTGAACCGGAGTGTCCCGGGCAGCAGCATGGCCAGGGCCACGCCGTGCGCGATGTTCCACCGGGCGCCGAGCGAATGGGCGATGGCGTGGCACAGGCCGAGGCCCGTGCTGGCCATCGCGACACCGGCCATGTGCGCGGCGAGCAGCAGCTGGGACCGGGCCGCCAGGTCGGTGCCGTCCGCGCAGCGCGTCCAGGCCGGTCGCGGCCGGCGGCAGGCCCACGGTCAGGGCCGGGTCGAGGATCACGGCGGCCGGCATCGAGCTGGCGTGGCCGGCGTAGAACGTGCGGTGCGACGCCGGATCGGTGACCGCACCGAGGGCGCTGGCCTCGGCGCCCGGCCCCGCCGTGGTCGGCACCGCCACGATGGGCAGCGCGGGCACCGCGAAGTCGCCGCGGTAGTCCAGGTCCCGGCCGCGCTGCGGGTTGACCGCGGCGATCGCGATCCCCTTGGCCGCGTCGATCGGCGCCCCCCCGCCCACCGCCACCAGCGCGATCCGCGCGGCCAGGGCGGGGCTGACGGGCGCGGAGGAAACCGAGGTGGCGATGGGGAAGCCTGCCCCGGCCTGGGCCGCGAGCGGCGCGGAGGCTCTGAGCATGGCGGTCACGGCGGCGGCGGAGGCAGAGGCGGACGCCGACGCGGCGGCCCTGGCCGCGGATTCCGCGACGGCCCCGGCGCCGGCGGCGATGTCGTCGGTGCTGGGGACGGGGTGCACGCCGGAGAACAGGCGGGCCGGCAGGCAGGCCTCGGCCAGCACGGCCAGGACCGTCGCGATCACCGGCGTCGCGGCGGTCGCGGCGTCGGTCACCACGACCACCTGGTCCGCGCCGGCCGCGCGGACCAGCGCGGGCAGCTGGGCGACGGCACCCATCCCGAAGTGCGCGGCCGGCTTCGCCGCGATCATAAACCCGTCCACGGACATATGCGGCTCCTGCAAAGGGGTGCTCAATCATCGCGGATCGTTACACTTGCTATGGCGGGTATAACGATCCACGATCTTGCGGCGGGGCGCGCACGGGCGCGAGGGCCGGCACCCAGGCCGTTCGGTATATCCGTATTTTCATGACCCGGAAGCCGACCGCTTTTGCCGCCATGCCGGCCTCTGGTCCTGCATGGGGGCATGCTATCCGGGGCGGCGGCGAGTCACGCCGCTGGGGTGAGAGCACCCCTGATGACCAGCTCGACCAGCGGTTCCAGGTCGGTCGGCAGGGTTCCCTCGGCCTGGGTGAACGGCACGAGCTCCCGGACCATCCGGTAGGCGCGGCCGGTACCCAGGCCGAGCCCCAGCGGCTGGCCCGGCGGCTGGCCCGGCGCGCGCAGGTCGATGGCCTGGGCCGCGACCACGAACTCGATCGCCGCCACCCGGGCGCACAGCTGGGTCATGTCGGCCAGCCGACGCGCCGACAGCGGCGCCATCGTGGCCCGGTCCTCGATGCCTTCGCCCTTCGCCGAGCTGGCCAGCTCGTAGGAGACCGGGTGGGCCAGCGTGCGGGCCTCCACGGTGATGGCCTGCCCGGAGGTGGCCAGCTCGGACAGCGCGTCGTCGGACGAGCCCGGCCGGGCCGCCAGCCCGGCGGGGAGCCCGGAGTAAGGAGCCTGCAGCAGCTTGACCGCGCGTTCGTTCGCGCTGGTCACTACCGGGGCGAACGCGATGCGGACAAAGTCGAGGGCGGCGGCGAGCGGGCCGATGTCGAAGTTGCCGACCGAGACGATCCGGCCCGGCTCATTTCCGGCGGGCACCACCACGACCGGGTTGGACTGCGAGGAGTTGAGCTCGAGCTGCAGGACGTTCCTGGCGTAGCCGAGCGCGTCCCGGGCGGCGCCGTGAATGTGCGGGAGGCAGCGGAAGGTCAGCGGGTCCTGCAGGAACCTGGCCGCGCCCGGCCGGTGCAGGTAGCTGCCTTCGAGCAGCCGCCGCAGCCGGCGCAAGGTGGCCGCCAGGCCGGGGAACGGCCTGGTCTGCTCGATGACCGGGTGCAGGCAGGTCAGGTTGGCGCCGAACGCCTCCAGGTCCAGCGCGCCCGCCACGTCGAACACCGACAGCAGGGCGTCCGCGTCGGCGGTGGCGATGCAGGCCCAGGCGGTGGTGAAGGCGTTGCTGCTGACCAGCGCGAGACCTTCGTTCTCGGCCACCTCGAAGCCGCTGCGGGTGATGAGCCCGTGCGCCAGGTCGGCCATCGGGCCCAGGTCCCCCTGGCCGATCGAGCCGAGCCGGCGCACCCGCGGCGCGAACCCCTCGTTCAGCAGCGTGACGATCATCTCGGCCAGTTCGGGGCGGACGCCGGTCACGCCCTTGGCGTAGCTGTTGGCCAGGCACAGCATCGCGCCGCGGACCACGTCCGCCGGGGCGTCCTCGCCCTGGGCGATCCGGTGGTTGAGCACCAGGCGGTGGTTGAACCGCTGCCGTTCGGCCGGGTCGAGCAGGAACGCCTTGCGCTCGCCGACCCCCGTGGTCAGGCCGTATACCGGCTCGTTCGCGCTGAGAACCTCCTCCACCACCGTGCGCGCCCGGTGCATGGCGGCGATGGCCGCGGGGGCCAGGGCGACGGCCTCACCATGCCGGGCAGCCGCGACGACCTGCGTAACAGTCAGGTCACTTCCAGTCAGCATGATCGTCATCAGCATCGCGGCGGCCAGGCCCCGGGCCCGCAGGCCGACCGTGGATCTGCCGCTTCACCTCCTCATCCCCCTGCCGGATCACGTTCGAGCCTCTCACCTGGGCGGTCCTGACCAGGTGCGCGCCCCCCACGGGCAGCTGCGTGCGGTCCGGGAACGTTTCACCCTAGTGGCCGCGGGCAGGATGACCAGACCTGGGCCGCTGTCTTAATGATGAGATACCGTAGCCTGGCCGATACGTTCGCTGCGTACGGTCATTTAATCGAGTTTGTCCTGAGCGCAGGTTGTACGAACTGGAGCGAGATGACCTCTGGCGAGGGTACTCAGGTGGCCGTCGGGCGGCCAGCAACCTCCGCTGCGCCAATCGCCTTCGTGAATGTCTCCAAACGCTATTCCGGCCGCACGCAGGCAGCGGTCGGGGACCTGTCCTTCGAGGTGCCGAGCGGCGAGATCTGCGTGCTGATCGGGCCTTCCGGGTGCGGCAAGACGACGGCGCTGAAGATGGTCAACCGGCTGATCCCCATGACCGACGGCGACATCACGATCGACGGCAGGAGCATCAACGCCCTCGAGGTCTCGCAGCTGCGCCGTGGCATCGGCTACGTGTTCCAGCAGATCGGCCTGTTCCCGCACATGACGGTCGAGGACAACATCGGCACCGTGCCGCGGCTGCTCGGGTGGCCCAAGGCCAGGATCCGCGAGCGCGCGCTCGAGCTGCTCCAGCTGGTCGGGCTCGGCGCGGAAGATAGCCTGCGCCGCTATCCAGGGGAGTTCTCCGGCGGGCAGCAGCAGCGCATCGGAGTCGCGCGGGCCATGGCCGTGGACCCCCCGATCATGCTGATGGACGAGCCGTTCGGCGCGATCGACCCGATCACCCGTGACCGCCTGCAGGACGATTTCCTGCGGCTGCACCGCGAGGTACGCAAGACGATCATCTTCGTCACCCACGACATCGACGAGGCGATCAAGATGGGCGATCGCATCGCGATCATGCGCGACGGGCGCCTGGTCCAGATCGACACGCCCGACAACCTGCTGGCCGCGCCGGCCGATGAATTCGTCGCCGACTTCGTGGGCGCGGACCGTGGCCTCAAGCGGTTGCGCGTGTGGGCGCTGAACGACCTGGAGCAGGATCCGTATTCCGGGGATACGCTGCCGTCGGCCCCGGCGGGCACCTCGCTGCGCGACGCGCTCTCGCTGATGCTCAGCGCGGGGGCCACCCGCGTCGCCGTGCTCGGGCCGGACGGGACGGCCACGGGCAGCGTGAGCCTGGAGGCCATCGCGGCCATGCTCGGCCCGGAGCCACGGACGCCCGCGCCGTGACCGTGCTCGTGCCCTTCGGCGGCACCCCGAGCCCGAGCCCGGGGCCGGTCATCCCCAGCTTCGGGGGCGCCTCGGCATGTGTCGTGCAGAACCGGCAGTTCTGCGGGGCCTGGTTCATCGACAACTTCGGCTCGCGCTTCGTCCCGCGGCTGGTGGAGCACATCGAGCTGACGGCCATCGCCGTCGGCGTCGGGATGGTGATCGCGCTGGCCGCGGCGCTGCTCGCGCACCGCCAGGGCTGGTTCGAGACCCCGTTCTCGCTGTTGGCGGCCTTCCTGTACACCATCCCGAGCCTGGCGTTCTTCGAGCTCATGGTGCAGGTCACCGGCATCAACCGGTTCACCGCCGAGATCGCCCTGGTGTCCTACACGCTGCTCATCCTGTTCCGCAATACCCTGGCCGGGCTGCGCGCCGTGCCTGCCGACGCGCTCGAGGCCGCCCAGGCGATGGGGCTCACCCGTCGCCAGACGCTGATACGGGTCGAGCTTCCGCTGGCCCTGCCCCCGATCATGGCCGGGCTGCGGATCGCCACGGTGACGACGATCAGCCTGGCCACCGTCGCCGCCCTCATCGGCGCGGGCGGCCTGGGCCAGCCCATCTTCGACGGGATCCAGACCGGCTTCAGGACCGAGTTCATCGCCGCCGGCGTGCTCGCCATCGTGCTGGCGCTGGCGGCCGACGGGCTGCTGGTCGTGGCTCAGCGGCTGCTCACCCCGTGGGCACGTCGCAGGAGGGCATGAGCATGCAGACACTCATCCACTCGTTCACGTTCTTCGGTAGCCATCACGGCCTGATGCAGGACAAGACGCTGGCTCACCTGGCCATCTCGTTCGCCTCGATCGGGGTGGCACTGGTGATCGCGGTGCCGCTCGGGGTGTGGCTGGGCCACCTGCACCGCGGCTCCTTCCTGGCCATCAACGTCTCCAACATCTTCCGCGCTCTTCCCAGCCTCGCGATGATCTCCATCGGCATCGGCGTGCTGGGGATCGGGTTCGCCAACGTGCTCGTCGCGCTGGTCGTGCTGGCCGCGCCGGTGATGCTGACCAACGCTTACGTGGCGGTGGAGCATGTGGACCGCAATGCCGTCGAGGCGGCCCGCGCGGCTGGCATGCGCCCCTGGCAGGTGCTCACGCGAGTTGAGCTGCCGCTCGCGGCGCCGCTGATCTTCGCGGGCATCCGCACCGGCACCGTGTACGTGGTGGCGACCGCGACACTCGCCACCTTCGCCGGGGGCGGCGGTCTGGGCGATGTTATCGTCAACGAGCCAACCTACGGAGTACCAGGTGTGATCGCCGGATCACTGGCGATCACGGTACTCGCGTTCGGGATCGACGGACTGCTGGCCCTCGTCCAGCACGCGGCCACGCCTAAGCCAATGCGCCGGCAGAACCGTTTCAGCCGGACAGCCGCCACCGTCACCGAAGCCGCCAGGGACAATCTCGTCATTCAGCAATCCTAAGAAGGCAACTGGAGGAGAATATGTCCATTCAGCACGGGGGCCGTGTGCCCGGCTACCGCAGACTACCGCGCACCGCGGCGCTCGCCGTGATGGCGAGTGGTGCCCTCCTTCTCGCCGCGTGCAGCAGTAGCACCACCACCACCACCACCAGCGGCGGCGGCAGTAGCAGTTCCAGCAGCAGCAGTCCGTCGAGTTCGGCCGCCGTCGGGAGCAGCAAGTCGCTCACGCTCGGCACGAAGGACTTCACCGAGGAATTCATCCTCGGCTCGCTGTACAAGCTGGCCCTGCAGGCCAAGGGATACACCATTACCTACAAGTCCAACATCGGCGCGACCGAGGTCATCGACAAGGCGCTCACGAGCGGGCAGATCGATGCCTACCCCGAATACACCGGCGAGTCGGTGGCCACCGTGGCCGGGATCAACACCGCCCCCACCACGCCGCAGCAGGAGTACGACCTGGCCAAGGCCTTCTATCTCAAGCGCGGGCAGTCGATGAGCGACATGACCCCGTTCTTCGACACCGACGCGATCGCGGTGACCAAGGCATTCGCCCAGAAGTACGGCCTCAAGACCACGGCCGACCTGAAGAAGGTCCCGCACTTCACGCTCGGCGCCCGGCCGGAGTTCCAGGGCCGTCAGGAAGGCGCGGCCGGAATGGAGAAGGTCTACGGCATCCATAACTTCACCTTCAAATCGCTGGCTCTCGGGATCCAGTACCAGGCGCTCGACTCCGGCGCCGTCAACGCAGTCGACGTGTTCACCACCGACCCGCAGTTGGCCACCGGGAAGTACGTGGTGCTGACCGACCCGAAGAACATCTTCGGCTTCCAGAACATTGCCCTGGTCATCAACACCAAGAAGCTCAACGAGCTCGGCGGTCAGGCCTTCATGAGCATCATCAATCAGGTCAATGCGCTGCTCACCACCCCCGCCATCATCGCGATGAACAAGGCGGTCGCCGTCGACAAGCACCAGCCGGACGCCGTAGCCAAGGCATTCCTCCAGGCCAACCACATCATCTAGGGCCAAGCCCCGGGATCGTAGCGGGCACGTGGATCAGCGGCGGCCGCGAACTGGCCGCCGCTGATCGTATCGCCGAGCCTGGCGTCGAGGAGCTGAGCTGAATTCGGCTCCTCGACGTACTCCTACAATTGCCTGACGGCGACGGCGCAGGGAGTGACCGGCGTCTACCCAACCGCGATCGGGCACCCGTTCCCGGACGACGCGGGCCAGGGCGGGCAGATCCGCACTCCGCGCCGCGACCGTTGAGCCGGTCGCGCTGGCGGGGTGTGCGACGGCATGGAGAGGGAAGGCAGTCCCTGATGGCCACCGAGAACCGAACCAGGACCGGCACGCACGGGCCCGACCACGGGCATCACCACCGGGACGTGTCCGGCGGCTGGCTGCGGCCGGCCGTGTTCGGCGCCATGGACGGGCTGGTGACCAACGCGTCGCTGATCGCCGGGGTGGGCGGCGGCGGCTTGAACGCCCACACGATCGTGCTCACCGGCCTGGCCGGGCTGGCCGCCGGCGCCTTCTCGATGGCGACCGGGGAGTACGTGTCGGTCTCCTCGCAGAACGAGCTCATCCACGCCGAGGTCAACAAGGAGCGGATCGAGCTGGAGAACAACGCCGTCGCCGAGCAGGCCGAGCTGGCCACCATGCTCCGGGCCCGCGGCGTCAGCGCCGGCACCGCGCGGCAGGCGGCCGCGGAGATCTCGGCGCACCCGGAGAAGGCGCTGGCCGTGCACGCGCTGGAGGAGCTAGGGGTGGATCCGGGCGACCTGCCCTCGCCGGTGGTGGCGGCGGGCGCCTCGCTGGCCTCGTTCGCGGTCGGCGCGGTCATCCCGCTCCTGCCGTACCTGTTCGGCCTGCATCTGCTGGCCGTCTCGCTCGGGCTCGCCGCCGTCGCCGCGGTCCTCGGCGGGGGCATGGTGGCCCGGCTGACTGACCGGCCGTTCTGGCGGGGCGCGGTGCGGCAGCTGATCCTGGGCGCCTGCGCCACCGCGATCACGTACCTGATCGGGATGGGCGTCCACCACGTGGTCGGCTGATCCCTGGCCTCCGCCTGATCCCTGGCCTCCGCCTGGCTTCCGGCGGCGGGCCAGGATGAGCGTGGTGGCCGCCGCGGCGGTGAGCGCCGCGGTCAGGTGCCCGACCGCGGTGACGTCGAGCTGGCTCAGGCCGCTGAAGATGTGCCCGGGAAACACCAGCAGCAGCAGATCGGCGGCGGCCAGCGTGCGCGCGGGCCAGGTGCCGCACGCCAGCGCGACCACCACGGCCGAGACCACCACGTAGGACGGCCCCACGTCGCTGAGGTACCTGTTCGCGACGGAAAGCTGGCCGGCGTCGATCCGGTAGGCGACGATGCCCTCGCTGACTCCGGATCCGATCACGTGCCCGGCCAGGCAGACCAGCGCCGTCCTGGCGTTGCCGAGCGCCCGGTTCGCGCCGAAGACGGCCAGCGCGATCAGCGCCGGCCAGGCCGCGAAGTACCCGGGGGTGACGAACGCGGACAGCAGCAGCGGGCCGACCGGTTCGTGCTCCAGGTTCGCCACGTTCGTGCTGGCCCAGGCGATCAGCCGGGCCTGCGCGGCCGGGCTCAGCTGAGCGTAGGCGAGCCCGGCGGCGAGGAAGGCGCCCAGGTAGGCCGCGCCGAACGCGTACCTGCGCCGCAGCATGCGCGCTGTTACGTCGATACCGCCCCCATCGTCCTGTGCTGGCGGAGCTGCCGAGACAGTTGTAACGGACACTAGCGGCTCGGCGAGGGCTCGATCCACAGCGGCCCGCCGCCGGTGCTGACCGTGATCGAGCGGCGCGCCGCGGTGTCGGTCGCGATCCGCACGGACGGCGCGGGACCGCCGTCATCGCTGGCGGTCAGCGCGTACGGGCCGCCGGGCACGACCAGCGTCGCGGGGCCGCCGTCGGTGCTCACCACCACCGTGTCCGGTGCCGCGGAAAAGGCCATACGCGCGTCGCCGCCGCCCGTGATGACCGTGGCGGTCGCGGCGGCGACGCCCTGGGAGATCAGGGGCCCGCCGCCGGTGTCCGCGCGCAGCGGGCCGGCCAGGCCGTCCAGCATCAGCAACCCGCCGCCGGTGCTGACGGTGAGCGGTCCGCCGATCGTCGTGGCGCGTACCGGGCCGCCACCGGAGTCCAGGTTGGCCCCGGCGATCCCGGAGACGGTCACCGGACCGCCGTCGGTCACGGCGGTGACGGTGACACCCGGCGGCACGGTCACCGCGAAGCTGACGG
>WNGR01022180.1_pt1 | contig 15341 bp, 6 predicted proteins | sample 5407581 | NCBI WGS metagenome assembly WNGR01 (sample SAMN13153383, study PRJNA577476) | soil metagenome | isolation source: 80 cm soil or saprolite under Garry oak tree replicate 2 | place: USA:California | collected 2016-06-15
CAGCAATATCGGCGAGAATGCTGAGTTCGTTCCAGTATGCTGCTGTGGGACCGAGCACCTCCCGTATTGCCAACGCGCGCTCCGCATAGTCTCGCGCCTCCGACAGGCGGGCCAGGGGGGCGCGCTCAGCTCTCACATCGGCCAGAAGGAGCATTGCCAGGGTATTGAGTTCTCTTGCATGGGACAGTCCACCTGGCTGCACCTGCTCATCCAGCTCGAGTGCGCGTTTGAGCCACCCTTCCGCCTCCTTGGAACGACCCGCTAGCATCGAGACGATGGCGAGCTGGTTGCAGGTCGTCGCGATACCTGCCGCATTGCCCTGCCGCTCCTCGATTTCCAGGCTCTTGCGGTAGCAGCGCTCGGCCTCAGCGAGTTCTCCCTGCTCCTGGGCGATCCTGCCGAGCTGGTGCCAGGCCGCTGACTCTGCCCCCGTCTCGTGAAGACGTTGAGCGAGTTCGAGCGCCTCCGCCGTGCGTGCATGCGCCCCTTCATAGTCTCGTTGGACGAGCGCTAGCTCGCCCCAATGCTCCAGCACAGCGGCCTGTTGTCGCATGTCATCCCCTTGCACTGCCACGTTGAGCGCCTCTCCATAGGCTTCCTCGGCCTCAGCATACTGCCCCTGGTCGAGGAACACATCGCCTAGCTCTGTCAGGAGTGCTCCTCTTTCGTGGATGTACAGGTGAAGAAGGTGATGGATCGGGGGGTGCTCGATCAGTGTAACGATGATCGCAAGCGCCTGTCCGAGCCGCTCCTCCGCGGCGTCTAGCTGTCCGGTCTCGTACAGGCAGTGGGCCAGACGATGGAGCGTCTGGCAGTGTTCAAGAGAACCACGGCCGAGCTGGGCCCCTTCTGGCAGCGTTTCAATGCGCGAGAGGAGGGCCGCGAAGCGGGCAGCGGCAGCCTGGGCGTTGCCTCTGTTGTATTCACCCTCCCCTGAAGCGCTTTCATGTAAGTATTCTACGGGGGACAGCCCTTTCTTGTCTCGCGCGCTCGTCCCGGTTATTGTTCCCCCTATCTGCAGCAACAGCTCGTCACGCTCTCGCTCCCTCCCGAAGATCGTCAGAAAGCGAGCAATGCTTATGGCCATTTCAGTGGCTATCTCCTCCTCGCCCGCGATAAGGAAGAGTTGAAGCGCGCGGCGCATATTCGGGAGCTCGCGCCGCGCCATTGCCCGCGCAGCCTGCGCGTTGCGGTCATCTTCCAGGTAGAGCAGGCTCGCCAGCGCGTAGTAGCGCTGCGTATAGCGTTCATACAAGGCCGCATCATCTGAGCCGGGTAACGTGCGAAGATAGGGGATGAGGACAGGATGCATGCGCACGAATGGAGCGACGACGTCCTCGTGTATCCTTTCTATGGTGAGCAGTCCCGCCTGCCTTAACGCCAGGCGTAGGTCGGCCCACTCGCTTTCAGGAATCGCCGTGACGGTCAGAAGATCATCCTCGTTTGCCCCGCCCTCGAAGATCGCCAGGCGGGGAAGCAACGCCTGCTGCCCTTCGCGCAGGCGCTGTAGCGAGTACTCCAGCGAGGCAAGCAGCGACCGATGGCGCCCCGTTGCTTCGTCGTCGGCGAATCTCGGAAGCAGCGCTCCGAAATCGGCCCTGATCTCGGCAACCGGCACGTCCTGGAGTGCGGGAAGCACTAATTGAATCGCCAGCGGATGGTGATCCAGCTGGGCCAGCAGGTCGCGTAGTCCGGCGTACGGGATGCGCCCGGAGTCTATGTCCAGGCTCCCTAGCAGGCGCGTTGCCAGCAGATAGGCGTCCTCTGGATGCAGCCCTTTCAGCTCTCGGTACTTCACCTTGTCTCCCGGCTTCAAGCGCAGGTCTTCGAACGCGATATTTTGAGTGGTGAGCAGTATCCCCGCGCCCAGTTGAACCAGCTGCAGGAGGACGTTCCAAAGCTCGTCGCGTGCCGCTCCGTCCAGTGGTGCCTCACCTCCTGGCAGAATGCTTTCCAGGTTGTCAGCAATCACCAGCGTTGGCCGCTGCCTCAGGGCCGCCTCCAGCCGCGCTAGCGCTGCCCGGCTCTCGTGTGGCGTGTAGAGGCCGTCGTAGGCGCCCAGGAACTGACCGAGAGAAGCTAGCAGCCAGGCGGCATCGCCACCGTAATCAAAAGAGACGAAACAGGCCCCCGCGTACATCCCCGTTCGGGTGAGCCAGTCCGCTGCTTCACGCGCCAGGGCGGTCTTGCCCACGCCGCCGAAGCCGTACAGCACGACCAGCTTTCCCTGCGCGAGCCAGCGCTCTAGCCGGAGCAGTTCACGGGTGCGGCCGCTGAAGCCATAGCGCGGTTCAGGAGGCATGGACTCGCTGAGGTGGGCGGTAGGATGCTCAGGCTTCCCCGGCGCAATCCGGGTTACTTGCAGGGCGAGAGTACGCCGCTGGTAGTAGTGGGGAACCCACCAGTCGCAGAGCACGACCGGTTTTCCCTCCTCGTCGGCGCGGCGACGGTGTGGGTGCCGCTGGGGGTCAGCGTAGAGTGCGTATCGGGCCCGCTCATGCGCGCTGGACATCGAGGGCGAGGTGGGCAGCGCTCGATAGAAGGCCGCAACATAGCGGGCGGCGCTGTTGACCAGCACCGTTGCGCTCATGGCGACCACGGCATCGATCCTCCCGTCGATGAACTGCGCCGCAGCGCTGCTCAAAGCGTCATCGGCGGCATTCCTGGCGCCCTGGCAGGCGGTGAGGATGACGAGCCTTATTCCACCCTCGCGCAATGCCTGTGCCACCGATACCGCTTTGACCAGATCGAGGTCGCCGTTCTCATCCTCAAAGGCGAGCAGGCCCTGCTTCGCTCTCGCGTCGAACACGCCGTGCCCGTCAAAGTGCAGCACCTGGACAGGTCGCTCTACTCGTCTCATGCGGGCGCGGAGCGCTGAGAGCGTTGGCGGACGGAGGAACTCTACCTCGATAGCGCCGGCTTCGAGTTGTTCTTGCACGGCGTCGAGGAGTTCGCGGGCAATGCTGCGGGGGTCGGTGAAGGGTACGTTCTCCGGCCGCGCCGTGACCAACAACACGCGTAACGGAGGTGCAAACACGAGGTCGCTCGTTACCGCTTCTTGCTGCGGTATACGGCGAATAATCGAGATGGGCCGGGAACGGCTGGGTACTAGGAAGCCGTGTCCGTCGTGCAGCAGCTCCCAGGGGAGGCTGAGTGCCTTTGGAATGTCGCTGAGGATGCTGATCTGGCACTGAGCAGGCGGGGCCGTTTGCTGGCTATATTCCAGCCATCGCAGTGCGAGTTCCTTTGCCTCCGCTCCGCTAAAGATCATGTGATAGAGCCGCTGGCCCACTTCGGCCAGTAACGCCTCGACATCCCTGCCGCGCCTGGCGAATCCCTCGTAGGGCCATTTCCAGTACTCTTCGAGGTACCAGCGCAGGTTCTCGCGCTCCTTTGCTGTCAGGGGATCGGTCAGCAGGCCCCCAACATGCGCCAGGCTCAGCTGATCGCATTGCAGGGTGATGCGGGCAACAGCGTTGGAGGTCGATTCCTGTAGCGGCGGTGTGAGGGTAATGCTCAAATCAAGGGGTTGGTCCATGCGAGGTCTCTCCTTCAGCTTCATTTTTTACATGTCTACCGAGACGAAGCACCCGATGCAACCCCCTTGTGAGGAGCCCGATCAGGGGGGCCAACCTCTCACTCCAACCAGCAGCGGCGTTTTTCGCCTCTACAAGAGAGATAAGGTGATGAGGAGCGTTTCGCTTTTTTGCCTCCATATCGCTCAGGGTATCGATCACGCGCTGGATCAGGAGGGCGCTTTCTCTATCGAGGCCCTCGACAAGAAGAGATGCGTCCCGCTCGCCTTTCCAGATACGGTGGATGGCAGCCGCGGTACGCTGGCCAGGAGCCTCCGCTTCCAGTAGGTACAGGGACGCCTCAACGGCCTTGCGGGTTCGTATATTCCCCAGCGCGGCTGCCACGATGTCTGCGATCAAGGGACCGAACTGGTGATCGATCATCAGGCGGTTACCCTCGAAAGCTGCGAAGGTCTCGCGCTCGCGGAGGTGGTAGGACCTGGCATCCTCTGTCCGGCCTTCCAGCTCGGCAATACTGGCGAGTAACCAGAGCGTTTTCCAGATTTCTTCAGAAGGGTCCAGCGTCTCTCGGATGGCGAGGGCCTGCTCGGCATATCCCTGGGCTTCGGGCAAACGAGCGCGAGTCGCCTGCGCATGATCGCCTTGTGCGGTGTGGACCAGGACGCCGGTCAAGTTGTTGAGCAGCGTGGCATACAAGGACCTATCGACGGTGACGCGCCGGGCAATCTCAAGGGCATGTCTGAGCCATCTCTCTGCCTCTTCGATGCGGCCTGTACACTCTGCGACCAGCGCGAGCTGGTTGCAGGTGTCGGCAGCCTCCGCTGTCTCGCTCAGCCGCTGCTCGCGTATCTGCAAGCTTGCTCGATAGTACCGCTCTGCTTCTTCCCACTGTTCTTGTTCCTCGGCCACTCTACCCGGTTCGTGCAAGAGTGCTGCTTCCATCGCCGGTTCTTTCTGCTCCCGGAAGCGATCGAGGGCCTCAGCGTAATACTCGTGCGCCTCCTGGTAATCTTCTTGCAGCAGCGCTAATGCGCCGAGTCGCCCCAGATCGAGAGCTTGAGAGCGCTGATCTTCTAGCTGCCGGGCGGTATCGAGCGCCTCTTCGTAGGAGGCTTGCGCTTGCGGGTACCGGCCTTGCACCGCGAGGATGTCTCCCAGTTCTGCCTTCAATCTCCCATGCAGGGAGAAGTAATCGCGATCTTCAGGGAACTGCTTGCGAAGCTCTGTGACGACGTCGAGGGCCTGCTGCATACGCTCTTCGGCGTCCACTGCTTGTCCGTCGGTGTTGAGGCAGCGAGCCAGCCAGCGAAGGGTGAGGCCGTGCTCATATGACCCCCGTCCAAGGGGTGCTTCTTCCGGTAGTGTCTCGATGAGTGCCAGGAGGGTGGAAAAGCGCTCAAAGGCGGCTGGAACGTCTCCTCGTTCCAGTTCATCTTCCCCCAGACTCGCCTGTCGCACCCACTGTGTATGCGTGAGTCCTGCGCCTTCTTGAGTATTGCTAGCACGCAAAGCCTGCTCTACCTGGTGTTGTATCGCAGCGTAAGCCCACTCCATGCCGAAGAGGAGTAGGAACTTGGTCAGGCGCTCGGCCATGTCCACCGCCGCGTCCAGGTCCCCCGCTTCCAAGAGCAGCAGCATGACCCGTCGCAGGTTGGGTAGCTCGCGACGTATTGATGCTCGCACCGGCTGCGGATTGACGGTGTCTTCGTCGTAGAGAACACGCGCCAGGAGATGGTAGCACTGGACGTAACGTGTGTGTACAGCCGCGTCATCGCAGGGTAGCTGGCTCCGCAGATATGGCACGAAAACAGGATGGAGATGCAGGTATGGCGTGCCAACCTTCGCGTGGACACGTTCCACGATCAACAGGGCGGCACGCCTGAGCGCCTGGCGCAGGCCGTTCCACTCATCTGCGGGTATCTCCGTGACAGTGAGGAAATTCCCTTCAAGAGCCCCACCCTCAAAGATGGCCAGGCGGGGCAGGTACGCCCGGTGTTCTGCGCTCAGTCGCTGCAGTGAATATGCTAGCGAGGCCGAAAGCGACCGATTGTGCCCTATCAGGGCATCGTCTGCAAATTGAGGCAGGAGTGTCGCAAACTCTTGCTGGATGCTCTCGATTGGAAAGGTGCGCAGTACGGGGAGGACCAGCTGGACCAGCTGGATTGCCAGCGGGTGATGATCCAGCTGGGCGAGGAGATCACGTAGCTGGGCGTAGGGAACATATTGGCGGTCAATGTCCAGAAGGCTCAAGAGATGCACTGCCAATAGATACGCATCTTCGGGGTGGAGACCTTTGAGCAGCAGGCGTTTGGCCGTTTCGTCCTGCGCAAGGCGTGGGTCATCAAAGGCTATATCGCGGCTGGTCAGCACGACGCCCGCGCCCATCTTTGCCAACTCAAGCAGTATGCCCCACAATTGGGAACGCGCCTCCGGCTCTAACGGAGCCTCACCATCGGTGAGGATGCTTTCCAGGTTGTCGGCGATGATCAAGATGCGCCGCCCACCGAGGGCCACCTTCAGCCGATCTAGCGCTCCCGTGATGTCATAGGGGTTATAGTGACCGTCAAAGATAGTCAGGTACGTGCCGAGCATACTTAAGAGCATGCAGGCATCCCCGCCGTGCTCGAATGAGACGAAGCAGGCTCCAGCGTAAAGTGCAGTGCGAGTCAGCCAGTCCGCCGCTTCGCGAGCCAGTGCCGTCTTGCCGATACCGCCGAAGCCGTGAACCACGACCACCCGGCCGCTTAGCAACCAGCGTTCAAGCTGGAGCAATTCGCGCGAGCGCCCGCTGAAACCGTATCGTGGCTCGTCCGGCATGGACTCGCCCAGCCGGAGAACTAGTGTATCAGTGCTTGTCTGCCTGCTCTTCTCTCTATGATGTAGCACCGCAGGGAGAAAGGCCAGAGGGCGTTGCTGATAGAGTTGGGGCACCCACCAGTCATGCAGTACCACAGGCTGGCCTTCCTCATCGGCGTGATGGACATTGAGATGGCGATGGGGGTCGGCAGCTAAGGCGCACTGCGCTTGTTCGTGTGCAGCTGACACGTGATAACCGGCAGCAAGAGCCCGGTAAAAGGCTTCGACGTAGCGCGTGATGCTCGTGATGAGTACAGTGGAACTCATGGCGACGACACCATCGATACCCCCCTCGATCAAGCGTACTGCTACACTGCTGAAGGTGCTTTTCGATGTTCCCTTCGCGCTCTCGCACGCTGTGAGCACGACGAGGCTCACGCCTCTGTTTCGCAACGCCCGGGCTATTTCCCCAGCCCCCACGAGGTGGAGGTTGCCCTCTGCATCCTCAAGCGCCAGTTCTCCTTCCCCCCGCTCTTCGTCGAAGACACCATGCCCATCAAAGTGCAAAACATGGATGGGCCGATCAACGTCCTGCAGGCGGGCGTACAATGCCTCCCATGTAGGGGGACGAAGGAATTCTAACTCGATGGTACCTGCGTCGACCTGATCCTGTACCTCGTCCAACAGCTCGCGGGCAATACCACGCGGGTCAACGAATGGGACATTCTCTGGCCGCGCCGTTACTAGCAGTACCCTGAGTGGGAGTGAAGAAGGAGGTTCAGTGCGGCTTTTCTCCTGCACCCAGGGGAGCTGTAATACGTCAGGAAGGCTGCAGACCACGCTGATCTGGCGCTGAACGTCTCCTTGCCGCTGCCACGCCTGCAGGATTGCATGTGCTCCCTGACTACCAAACATCGCCCAATACAGTCGCTGACCGATATCGCACAGCAGCCCCTCGACCGCTCTTTCCCGCATTGCGAATCCTTCGTAAGGCCATTTCCAGTACATCTCGAGATACCAGCGCAGATCCTCGCGCTCCTCATCCGTAAGAGGGTTAGCGAACAAGTTACCTGTGTGAGCCAACTCTAGAGCATCACAGCGCACCCGAACAGATGCAAGTGCCTTAGTGGAGGCATCATCCGATGAGGTGAAGATGATACTAAGATCGAGGATCTCTTCCACATATACTCCTTGCTTCGCGACATACCCTCAAAGCGAATGGGTTACATCATTTTTGACAGGAGAGACTCATTATGGACTATACTACACTGGCCCCAGAGGTCAGGGAAGTCAAAGAGGGCATTGATTTCTCAGCACCCTCGCTGTACGGCATGTGCCAGCAGATGGTGGATGGACGAGCGGCACGAGGGAAACAGTATGAATTGGCTGCTCTGCTGGTGTTGCTGGTGCTGGCGAAACTGGCAGGCATGAAGAGCCTGTTGGGAGCAAGTGACTGGATTCAGGATCAGGCAGAGTGGTTGCGCGAGCACCTGCAACTATCCTGGAAACGCGTGCCGTGTGCCAATACCTATAAATATGCGCTCGCGCGTTTAGACAGCCAGCAGGTCAATACGGTTGTGGCGGCGTGGTTGGTGCGTCGTGAAGCGCAAAGCCGATGTGGGCAGGACCGGCATTGTCTTGCAGCAGTGCCCGATTGCTTTAGAGCACAATGAAGTGAGTACGCTCAAGCCCTTGTTGACAGAGGTGCTGTGCAAAGGGCGCATTCTCACTACCGACGCGGCTCAGAGTTATCACGAGTCTGGGCGCCTGGTGCAATGGGCGGGAGGGGACGTGATCGTCTTCGTGAAAGGCAATACTCCGGCCACACAAGCAGACCTGGAACTTTTTTTTGAAGATGACCAGGCCGATCGACACACCTGGCAATCTTTCGAGCAGATCGAGAAAGGACATGGCCGCCTGGAACGACGTCACATCCTCACCAGTCCTGATCTCAATGACTATCTGCGCCACGACTGGGGTGAGGTGGGACAGGTCTTTCGCTTGCAACGGGAACGCAAAACCAAGGACAAAAGCAGTGTTGAGGTGGTCTATGGCTGGACGAGTCTTTCGCCAAAGCAGTGTTCCCCAAAGCGGCTTTTGCAGCTCATTCGGGCGCATTGGGCCGTGGAAAATCGACTCCACTGGCGCCGCGACGTGACGCTGGGGGAGGATGATTGCGGCGTTCGCTTGCCGCCGGTGGCCCAGATGCTGGCGGTGCTCAACTCGCTGGTGCTCTCGCTGATGGATGGGCATCGGGTCTCTAACGTCGCTCGCCAAATCCGGGACTTTTGCGAAGCCCTGTGATAGCATCATTTCTACCACTTCCGTGAAGCTATATCTTAAGTCTGCCGATGGTTTATTCTCAGTGTCATGTTAGGCTCAAGCTGAAAAAGTATCAAAAAAGCCTTCCGACTTTATAATGAACTGTACTTAAGGATTGCTCCGCTATCGCTATAGGCTACCTACTCCTTTCATCGTAGAAGGCTACTGCGATGATTCTGATGCTCCCACAAGCCCATATTTTCGATTGGCCTCTTTTTTTATTCTGTTTCCCCCTTCGTCTTAATTTCCTTGAAAAATATATCAATCTATCTTCACTTTATTGTGTTATAATTTTGTCAACTGTTAATAAATCATTCTCAGCAGTGGACACTTCGGCCAGTACCTGCATAGCTATTGTCGATGCTTGCAAGAAGTGAGGTTACATCGCTGCAGTGATAGAAGGATGCTGGGATATGGCAACCTTACGCATCTACGAAGTCCCTGGAAGTCCAGGGGACCCAAATGCGGTAGTCAGCTTCGATGATTGGGTGGAATACCCTATCACCATCATGGATCCTTTCCCTCCCTCTCATGAAGAGCGACCCGTGTGGTTCTTTGAAGAGCACCTGAAGTTTCCATTCACTCAACAAGTGAGGGCCGGTGAGGCAGCAGCCAGCATTACCATCTATGGCGATGAGCTTTTCAAGCAGGTATTTGCCGCCTCTGAGGCATATCATCACATCGAGGCCATCGTTGACAACCCCGCTCTGCGTAATGCTCGTATAAAGATCAGCCTCAATCGGCTCCGCGTTGCCGGCTCTCCCGCTAGCGGCATGCATCATATCCTATTGCACTTTTTTGCCCAGAACCAGGGGAGAATCGAACCCGTGCATTTCAACGCTACCTATCGTGTGCATGAGGGGGAGTCTGCCGGTATTCAGGGCTATCCCATTTTCGTGGAACTCGGCGTTGGGCAAGAAGGACTCAATGTGAAATGTCGTATGATCAACGTCGGCAACGACCAGGACGAAGCCTTTCTCCACTTCCTGGAATCCAACACGTTTAAAGCTAGATTGCAACTCATCTCCACGGCACAGCACGTGATTACTCCCTTTTCCGAAATGGCCCTTGGCCCAGCGAAAACGATAGCCGCTTGCCATCGCAACGTCTTGGTGGAGGATTTTGAGCTGGGTCTGGATTTTAGCCTTATTCCGCCGAGAGGTAGGCTAGCGGATGGATCTTATCTCGCCGTACGAATTCCTGAGAGCTTCCGCGGCGTGTGGGACTGGAACGAATGGGTGTATTTGTCAGCCAGGGGCCAGGTCGTCAAAAGTGATGATCTTCAGGTGTTGATCCCCTACAACTCTCTCGTCTTTGGCATCAGACGTTACGAAAAGCAGAGATATGCATAAGGAGTATGAACATGGACCAGCCATTGGATCTGAGCATTACCCTTGTGGCCCCTCCTGCTGACTCGTCGCCTGAGACCATTGCAAGCATCGAATTACGCTGTGATCAACTCGGTCTCCAATATCGAGGGGACCTGCTCACTGATCCGCTCACGGCACGGGAGCGAGAGAATCTGCGCTGGTATCTGGAAGAGTATGCCGAATGGCCTTATGAGCAATTTCTCGAACGAGGGAAGAAAATCGAGGGGTTTCTGGCCGAACTCGGAAAGCGTCTGTATCAGGGAATCTTTGGAAGCGTTGGAGCGATGGGCATCGTTCAGCCGTGGCGATTGCAGCCCCTTCAACCAGATACTCAGCGTCAAATCAGCATTATCAGCGAGTTGTCCAAGGCGTTAAGTTTACCATGGGAATTGCTTCATGATGCACAAGGCTTTCTGGTCTTGCGATCACGCCATCCCGTCTCGCTTATCCGTCGCTTGCCGCAAGGGGAATTACCTGCGTTATCGATGCCGTTTGAGCCTCCGCTGCATATCCTGCTGATTACTGCCCGACCAGACAATACTGGCTTCACCGATCCACGTAGCATCGCTCACGAACTGCTTGACGAGGTGCAACCACAGATCGATGCAGGCAGCATTGCCCTTGAGTTCCTGCGCCCCCCAACGCTCTCTGCGCTCCGCACTCGCCTGAGTGATCCAGCCAAACCGCCGATTCACGTCTTGCACTTTGACGGGCATGGTATCTTTGGTGAAGAACACAATGGACAGAGGCAACAACACCTCAGCATCAGAAAGCAAGGAATGCTTGCCTTTGAAGACGATGAGGGGAAGCTCGATCTGGTCGAGGCAGAACGGCTTGCGCAAGTGATGCAGGATAGTGGCGTGAAACTCGCGGTGTTGGCCGCTTGCCAGAGTGCGGTCAGTGGATCTGATGACGCTTTCAGCAGCGTGGCAGCCCAATTGATCCGCAGTGGTCTCGATGCCGTCTCAGCTATGAGCGCCTCTGTACTTACGATCAGCGCCACTCGCTATGCTGAAGCTTTTTATCGCTCGCTCGTGAGCAGCCGCTCTGTGTCGCTCGCCCAAGAACGCGCTCGGCAAGCCCTCCACGATGATCCACGTCGAGACATCCATCGCCGTCGGAAGGACGATGAGGGCACGACGGTGACGTTGCGCGATTGGTGGCTGCCTCATTATTATCAACAGCGTCCAGTTCTGTTACAGCAACAATCCACACGAAAGCGTAAAAAAATATCGATGCCCCCGCCTTTGCAACGACTCAGCGAAGGGATGCCTCCTCAACCCCGTTATGGCTTTAGTGGACGAGCACACGAGTTGCTTCAGATCGAGCGGTATCTCCTGCAAGGAAAAGTGGTGGTGCTTCATGGCTTTGGTGGTATCGGAAAAACGGCCCTGGCCTGTGAGGCTGCAGACTGGCTGACTCGTACACAGATGTATGAGAGAGCCTGCTTCGTCTCCTTTGAGCACGGCGGAGATGCCCCTATGCTTTTGAGCGCTCTTAGCAACTCCTTGGATATGTTCGATGAAGGCCATCACCCCAACAATGTGCAGGTGGCTATGGCGCAGTTAATTCCTGCGCTTAAAAACAAACGCATACTCTTGATCGCCGACAACTTGGAGAGTATCCTCTCTAACGGCGAGACTCCTTTAGATAGAGTAGCACTCGGCCAATTGTGGGATGTCTTCCTAGCACTCGCGAGCAGTGGTGCTGGGGTCCTATTGACCAGTCGCGATACTGCCTTCGGTGATGGACACCTAACCCCTGGAGACAAGGTCATGCATCTCCCATTGAATGGGTTACATCCCGACGACGCCTATGCCCTCGCCAGTCGTCTTCTCGCTAATCTGGGAATTGACCGCGCTCACCTCCCCTATGCAGGACTGCGTGATTTGTTAGGTCAGTTGGACTATCATCCGTTGGCGATTCAGCTCGTCCTCCCTATGTTACGCGAACGATCCTTGGCAACAATCCGGGCCGAGTTTTCGGAGCTGCTGCCTCATTTTGTGGATGATACGGAAACCGGTCGCAACCACTCGCTCTTAGCTTCACTGGGCTACTCTCTGCGGCGCTTGAGTGAGGAGCAGCAGGCGCTATTGTCCAGGCTCGCACCCTTTGAGGGAGGTGCATGCGAAGACAATCTGCTAGTAATCACTGAGATTTCCGAACAGGCATGGGCTACACTACGTCCTATCCTAGAGCAAACAGCTCTTGTGACATTAGAGCCGGTACTTGATGCTGCTCACATTCTATTTCTACACTTCCACCCAGTGCTCGTGCCTTATTTGCGCAGTCAGCCAGGTGCTGACAATGCGGCACTCTATAAGCTTTATACCTTGCGGTATTATGCATTGTCAGCTAATTTATACGATGAGGATAGGCAGTATCCTCTAAAAAGTCGGGCAATTGCAAGGTGTGAACTTCCCAACCTACGCCGAGCCGTGAACCTGCTCATGCAAGAAGGCCAGATAGATGCGGCATTGGACATGGCTCATAGCATCGCCCACTTTCTGTCCGTCTTTGGGCTAACGTGGGAATACGAGACGCTTCTCGGACAGGTATCCGAAGCTGCAACTGCGCGGGGATCAGCAAACGGCCTGCTGACGAACGCGGAGTGGATACGTGAGACCAGTATCGGAGAGAGAGAGCTGAGAAAAGGCAATTTGTCTACAGCTTCTACCTATTTCACGTCGTTGCTGGCTCGCATCGAGGCACAGCCCGAGGGAACCCAATTGGGACGTGGATCATTCGAACATTGCAGCGTGTTCCAGAGCCTAGCCCGCTGCCTGGAAAATAGTGGGCAGCTTGCAGCAGCCGAGGAAAAGTACCGCGAGGCACTGGCGATTATCGAGAAGCTTCTCAAGCTGCAGCCTGATAGTCACAACTACATTGGTCAGCGTGCAAGTTTGCTTAAAGACATGGGGAGAGTGTTACTTGCTCAGGGTCAATACGCTCGGGCACAGAGCTACTACAAAGAGGCAGTCAAGGCCTACACTCAGATCAAGGATGTGGCTGCTCAAGCTATGATGCTGGGAGAACTTGGTACATTAGCACTGTTACAACGGAACTATGTAGAGGCACGACTACGCTACACAGATGCTCTGAATCGCTACCATATACTGAGTGATCTGCCGTCGGAAGGCATCCTCTGGTATCAATTGGGTAGAATCGCGCAGGAGCAAAATGAATGGACTGAGGCCGTACGGTGCTATCGCAAGAGTTTGAGGATTGACGAGCAATTAGGCAACACAGTGGACGCAGCTACAACCTGTCACCAACTCGGTATGGTCGCACGACAAGCTGGTCATCTCAGTGAATCCGAGGGCTGGTACAGGGGAGCCTTGGAACGTGTTGAACGAGTGGATACTGGAAACTCTTTATATGCGACATGTTTGAGTAACCTTGCTGATGTGCTTGTAGATGAAGTACAAGCAGGCATTATTTCTAGGGAGCGTTTGAGGGAGGCACTATGTTATGCAGAGCAAGCCCTTACAATTAAGGAGGGAATGGATGCGTCAAAGAACAACTGGAGTACATTGAGTGTCCTTGCCAAAATTGCCGATTTAGAAGGACAGGCTGAGGCTGCGCGAATCTATCGTCATCGAGCGAGAGAGAACTTTGCTGCTTTCGCAGGCAACCGCGACTATATTGATCGAAATTTAGGAAAACTCATCGTTGACTTCGCTGCTGGAGCAAGAGGTAATCTCCAAGCTCAAGTGGAAGCCGAACCGTATTTATCGTGGCTGGAGGAACAGGGCTGGCACGTTACTAGCGCCGTACGACACATCTGGACAGGTGAGCGGGAGTGGCATTCATTGGTCGAGGATCTGAGGAATGCGGAGGCATTGTTGATACTACGCATATTGGAAACGCTACAAACTCAACAAGAGCAGGAGACTATATGAGCCAGCTACTCGATCTATCTATTATGCTTACTCCACCATCAGAAGGCTCGCTACCTGATACCATCGCCAGCATCACCTTACGTTGTGATGCACTCGGACTGAGCCACTTTGGCGATCTCTTACTTGATCCACTGACACCACAAGAGCACGAGGATCTACGCTGGTATCTTGAAGAGTACTGGAAGTGGCCCTTCGAAGGGTTTGCTACACGAGGTAAACAGGTTGAGTTGCTACTCGCCGAGATCGGCAAGCGACTCTATACAGCCGTCTTTGGAAACCCGATGGCTACCAGTATTGTGCAGGCGTGGCGACTCCAGCCAGGAGGAGCCCAGAGGCAAATCAGTATTCTCAGTGATATCCCTCATGCATTGAGTTTACCTTGGGAACTGCTGCATAATGAGCAAGGTTTCCTGGTTCTGCGAACGCAGAAGCCCGTCTCTATTCTACGTCGTTTACCACAAAGCGAACTCCCAGCATTCTCTCTGCCATTTGAGCCTCCCCTGCGAGTCTTACTCGTCACGGCCCGCCCAGAAGGGACAGGATTTGTAGACCCACGCAGCATTGCGCGTGAACTTCTCGACGAGGTAGAAGAGCAGGTCGAAAAGGGTACCATTGCCGTTGAATTCCTCCGTCCCCCAACGCTCCCTGCACTCCGCGCCCGCTTAAGCAACTCTGAGCTTCCACAAGTCCATATCTTACACTTCGATGGACATGGAACATTCAACGAACAGATCAATGAGGAAAATGGACACCATTTTAGTGATGGCAAACAGGGCATGCTCGCTTTTGAAAATGATGAAGGCATACTTGATCTTGTCAAAGCAGATGATGTTGCCCAGGTGTTACAACAGAGTGGCATGCGACTGGCAGTGCTCACCGCATGCCAGAGCGCAATGAGTTCAGCTGATGATGCTTTTAACAGCGTGGCAGCACGACTCATTCAGGGGGGAGTAAATGCAGTGATTGCGATGAGCGCAAGTGTCTTGGTCGCCAGTGCCACTTCCTATGTTGAAGCATTTTACCGAGAGTTTGAGGAGGGGATTCCCATAGAGCTACGCGATTGGTGGCTGCCTCACTTCTATCAGCAGCGTCCTCTCATACTACAACCAACAAAACCCATGCACAAGCACAAGAAGCAACAGGAAAGTATCTCGACTCCTCGACTGAACCAGGAGATGCCGTCTAGACCACGCTACGGTTTTTATGGACGTGCTCGCGAACTACTACAACTTGAGCGCTGGCTACTACAGGGGAAGCTTGTGGTGATTCACGGCTTTGGCGGTATAGGCAAGACAGCCCTCGTCCGCGAAGCAGCTAATTGGTTGACTCGCACGAAGTTGTATGATGGTGCATGTTTCGTTTCCTTCGAGCATGGCGGAGATGCAACGACACTGTTAAACGTATTGGGAAGTTAT
>WNGR01012348.1_pt1 | contig 15340 bp, 18 predicted proteins | sample 5407581 | NCBI WGS metagenome assembly WNGR01 (sample SAMN13153383, study PRJNA577476) | soil metagenome | isolation source: 80 cm soil or saprolite under Garry oak tree replicate 2 | place: USA:California | collected 2016-06-15
CGGCCGAGCCGCCGCCCGATCCGTGCTGCCGCGGCCCGGGCCAGCTCCGCGATCTCGGGCAGCTTGGGCTCGGGCAGCCGGTACTCGGGCCCGGAGACGCTCAGTGCCGCGAGACATCGATCCTCGCCATCCCAGACTGGTACGGCTATGCCGTTCAGTCCCAATTCAAGCTCGCCGCGGGCCGCTCCCCAGCCGCGCTCGCGGGTCCGCTGGATCTCGGCACGCAAATCGGCGAGCCGCGTGATGGTCTGCGGCGTGAGCGCGGGCCGTGGCAGCTTGTGAAGGTCAATTCCCGCGAAGGCCAGGAATACCTTGCCGTTGGAGGAGGCGTGGAGCGGCGACCGCTGCCCGCTCCAGTTACGCGTACCGATCCGGTGCGAGCTGTCCTCCTGGATGACATCCACCGCCTCCATGTGATCGAGCACCGAGAGCACCACGGTCTCACCGGTCTGTTCCGCGAGTTCCGACATGGCCTCCCTAGCGTCGCGCACCAGATCCCGGGATGCGACAGCCAGCATGCCCAGCCGGGCGATTTCCGGTCCCAGCCGGAGGGCCTCGCTGCCGGGCACGCGTTCTAGGAAGCCGCGGTCGACCATGGTGCCCGCCAGCCGGGAAATGCTGGTGTGGTGCACACCCAGCTGAGCCGCCAGCGCACCGACCGTCAGTTCCTGCTCATGGCCCACGAACAGTTGCAGCAGCCGCAGGGCCCTGTCCACGGTCTCGACCTTGCGCATTGCCTCAGTATGATCGTCGCGAGCCGGATGAAGCTCCTGCGGGCCAGCGGCATCGTGCTGCGTGCCGCAGCCCAGACCATCGGCGCACGGGCTGCCACGCAGGCGGAAGCACGCATGCTCGAAGAAACCAAAAGCGCGCCGCTGCTCACCATGGAGCGAATTACCTACGACGACGCCGGCCAGGCCATCGAGTACGGGACCCACATCTACCGGGCTTCCCGGTACTCCTTCGAGCTCAGTCTCGTCGCCCGCTGAAACTGCCTGTCACGACGTGGAAGCGCCACACTGGACCGACGGCGAGATTGCTACGGTTGTTGGGGCGTAATGGCGCGCTGCTCGGTGATGGAGTTGCCGCCGTCCACGACCAGGCATTGCCCGGTGACATAGGACGCGCCCGGGCTGGCCAGCCAGGTCACGGCGGCAGCCACTTCATCCGGGCTGGCGCTGCGGCCGATGGGGGTGGCTCGGCCTTCCTCATGCTCTTGTGCGGTCTGGGACCCGGTCGCGATCCAGCCGGGGGCGACAGCGTTGACCGTGATCCCATGCCCCGCCACATCGACGGCGGTCGCGCGGGTGAGACCCACCATGCCCGCCTTGGCAGTGGCGTAGCCGACGTCCGCCCGGATCGCCATCACCGGGCCGGTCAGGCTGGCGACCATCACGATCCGCCCCCAGCCACGGCTGATCATGGACGGCAGGGCCGCCTTGGTGACCAGGAACGCTGTGGTCAGGTTGCGTGACAGGGATGCCTGCCAGGTGGGCAGGCTCATGGCGTCCGCCGTGCCGGATTCGAAAACGGGATCGGCGGTGGAGATCATGCCAGCGTTGTTGACCACGATGTCCAGCCGCCCCCATTGCCCGAGCGCCGCTGACACGAGGTTCTGCGCGGCGCCGGGATCGGTGAGGTCTCCCGTCACCCCCGCCACATCGAATCCAGCCCGGCGCAGTTCGCTCACCCTGTCCTGGACCCGGGCCGTGGTGGCGCCGATCATCACGGCGGCACCCAGTTCCGCCAGCAGCCGGGCGGTGGCGAAGCCAATACCGTCCGGACTGCCGGCGCCGGTGACCACGGCGACACGGCCAGCCAGATCAAACGCAGCGGGGATGGGCATTCCCCGATCTTAGAATCACGGGATGGCCTTCGGCTGCGGCGCCGGCGCTATGCGGCCGTCAGCCACTGCGGTCTCTACAGCGGCGACTACCTGCGCGACTGGCTCGGCGGCAAGCTCACCGAATGTGGCGTGAAGACGTGGGCCGACCTGGCCATCAGCCTGGCTGACGACCCGGGCATGAACCTGCCAGCGGAGCGGCAGTACCGTGCGGTCACGCACGTGTCCGACATCAGCCGTGGCCTGCTGGCCCGGCTGCCGTGGGATTACGAGAACTACTACGGGATGAAGGGAAGCGACCAGGACGTCGTTTCGGCGGTGCGGGCGTCGATGTCGATCCCGTTCTTCTTCGTGCCGGTGCGCACTGTCACCAACCCGGCCGACACCAAGCTGCCGGATGGCAAGGTGATCAAGTGGGGCGGCGGGACCGTCACCTGGGTGGACGGCGGCTTGCTGATGAACTTCCCCATCGCTGCTTTTGACCGCACCGACGGCGCGCCGCCGCGTTGGCCCACGATTGGCATCAAGCTGTCGGCTGAGCCGGCCACCGAGGTGACCGATGTGGCGGTGGACACCGCGGTGGAGGAGGGCTACCGCTGCCTGAAGACGATGATGGGCGAGTGGGATCGCTACCACGTGGCACAGGAATCCGCCGAGCGGATGATCTTCGTCCGCAACGGCGGCATCACCGCCACCCAGTTCGATCTGACGCCAGAACAGCAGGCAACCCTGTTCCACAACGGCGCAGCAGCCGCGACCGACTTCCTGATCAGCCACGCCGCGAAAGGTCACCTGCCGCGGAGCGCGTGACGCCCGCCGGGGAGCCGCAACAGGGTGGCGGCCGCGGTGTGTGCGCACTGATGTGATAACGCCCGGGCACGGTGCGTTTGCTCACCGTGCCAGGGCTTTCGCGGCGTTTGCACCGCGCCCGGGCGTTCGCGGCGTCACGTGCTTTGATGGGGAAACACCAGTTAGCCCCCGCTCGCCTCGATCGGGCACGATGACGGAAGTCTGAGGTCAATGGAGAGAATCGAAGCTGGCCTTCTCATCCCGGGCAGCGGCGAGCCGGTGCACAACGGAGTCGTGGTTCTTGACGGCCCTGCCATCAGTTACGCCGGGCCCGCGGCTGGGGCTCCGCCGACTCCCGGTGTGACCCCGCTGGAGGTCACCACGGTCATGCCGGGGATGTGGGACTGTCACGGCCACTTCACCGGCTCACGGACCTTCGACCTCGGCAAGCTGCCGCTGGAGCCCGTTGCCCTGCGGGCGGCGCGGGCCAGCATCGATCTGCGGAACGCTCTCGACGCTGGCATTACCTCCGTCCGTGAGGTGGGCGGGATCGGTGTCTACCTGGCGCGGGCTGTCGATGAGGGGGTTCTCGACGGCCCATCCATCTATGCGGCCGGGGCGATCCTCAGCACCACCGGCGGCCACGCCGACCTGCACGCCTACCCGCTGCACTGGATGGAGCAGTTCGCCCGCATGGACGGGATGATGCGGCTCGCTGACGGGGAACCGGAGTGCATGCGCGCGGTGCGGGAGCAGTTGCGGCGCAACGCGAGGGTGATCAAGGTATGTGCGTCCGGGGGTGTGCTCTCCGAGGTGGATCACCCGGTCCACCAGCAGTTCACTCACGGTGAGCTTCGGGTGATCGTGGAAGTCGCGGCTCTTGCCGATCGCGTGGTCGCTGCGCACTGCCACGGCAAGCCCGGCATCATGGCCGCGCTGGAGGCCGGGGCGCGCACCATCGAACACGGCACCTACCTCGACGAGGAATGCTGTGACGCGATGAAAGAGACCGGTGCGATCCTCGTTCCGACCAGAACCATCATCGAGGACATGCTCGCCGACCTGAGCGCCGTGCCGTCCTACGCGGCCGCGAAAATCGTTGTGCTGGCGGACGTGCATGCTCATGCGACGGCGCTGGCCGCGGAGCGGGGGGTCACCATCGCGATGGGCACCGACATCGCTCTGACCGGCCTCGATGTGCCGAACTCGTGGGGGAAGAACGGTTCTGAGCTCACGCACCTGGTATCGCTGGGCCTCAAGCCGCTGGCAGCGGTCGAGGCGGCCACCGCCGCCGGGCCGCTGACGCTCGGCCCGCAGGCTCCGCGGAGCGGGCGGCTCGAAGCCGGTTACGACGCTGATGTGCTCACGCTAGACACCGACCCCCTGGCAGATATCAGCGTGCTGGCCAGTCCGGAACACATCACGGGCGTCTGGGTCGCGGGACGCCCGGTCAAGGGCGGGGCACGCGACGGTCAGCGGGGAGGGTACTGATCCTCGTACCGGCGTTCGGTGTAGCGGTATCCGTCTGCGCCTTCGTCATCCAGGGTCGTGCGCTGATAACCGGTACGGCGCCGCTGTGCCCAGGGGGCCCAGACAATCGCCCATATCACCAGGCCGAGCACCCCAACGAACATGAGGATGTCGCCGATCATGTGCACATTGAAGCCGTGCGTCGACACGGTCGTCACGGCGAACCTGAGGATGGCCCCGACCGCGAGCAGGACAAGGGCTGCTCCGATCGTCATGTCACGCCTCCCATCGGTGAGTACTGGGTAAGGTTCAGCACTTCCCCCCGGCGGGGAGGGCAAACGCCTGGCTGAGGGCAGACGGCCTGATATAACGCTGTTGTGCGGTATGGCGTGCGCTCGATGACGGCACCGCTGCTTCGCGTCCTCGTGCGCAAGCCAGCCATGACAGGTGATTTTGCCGGGGCGGACTGGCGCACCCCCGACCCAGGCCTGCTCGCCAGCCAGCACGAGCGGTTCTGCGCGCTGCTCGCCAGCCTCGGTTGCGACGTTCAGGTCGCCGAGGCGGTAGACGGGCTGGTCGATGCCACCTATGTCCGGGACCCAGGGATCGTGACAGGCACCGGCGCGGTGCTGTTCCAGATGGCCAAACCCGTTCGCAAACCTGAGCCTGAACAGCTCGCGGCGGCCTTCGCGGCGGCGGGTGTGCCAGTGGTGGCCCAGCTCAGCGGCAACGCTTACGCCGACGGCGGCGACTTCATCTGGCTCGATGAGCACACCCTCCTCGCCGGCCGCAGCTACCGCACCAACAAGGAGGCGCTGCGCCAGCTCGCGGAGATCCTGGCGGGACAGGGCGTCGGCCTGGAGTCGGTCGACATGCCCCACGACCGGGGACCTGCTCACGTGCTCCACCTGATGTCGGTCATCTCACCACTTGCCAGTGACCTGGCAGTGGTCTACCCCCCGCTCGCCCCGGTCGCGCTGATGGAAACCCTCGCCGACCGCGGGGTGACCGCCGTGGCCGTGCCCGCCGTGGAGTACGGCACCATGGGTTGCAACGTGCTGGCCATCCGGCCCCGGGTGGCGGTCATGCTGGAAGGCAATCCGCTGACCCGCGCCGCACTGGAGTCGGCTGGGTGCGAGGTACACACCTACGAGGGCTCAGAGATCTCGCTCAAAGGCGACGGCGGCCCAACCTGCCTGACCGCCCCCCTGCTGCGGGACGCCGGCTAACCGCGGCGCATCCGAACGGCGAGATGGCGCAGATCCTTCACGATCGCCTTCGATGCGTTCAGGCCCGCGATGCCCATCACGCCACCGCCTGGGTGAGCGCCCGCCCCGCACAGATACAGGCCGGCCACGGGCGTGCGGTACGCCCCGGCCTGTGCGGCGGGCCGGAACGAGAACAGCTGGTCCGCCGACATCTCGCCCTGGAAGATGTTGCCGCCCAGCAGGCCGAAACGCTCTTCGAGGTCGCAGGGCGTCAGCACCTGGCGGTGGGTCACCACGTCCCTGACGTTGGGCGCGAACGCGGAGATCGTGCCGATGACCGAGTTCGCCAGCGCGTCGCGTTTCGCGTCGTCCCACGGACCGTCGGCGTGGGCGTAAGGGACGTACTGGACGAAGCAGCTCATGATGTGCGCGCCCGCTGGCGCAAGCGTCGAATCCTTCGTGGTCGGGATCACGCAGTCGATCATGGGCCGCGCGGACGGGTGGCCGTACTTGGTGTCATCCCACGCCCGCTCCAGGTAAGCAAGCGAAGGGCTGATCATGAACTCCGGGTGCTGCGGGCCAAGCTCTGTGCCGGGCCGGGCGGTGAAGCCCGGCAGTTCCGAGAGCGCGAGATTGACCTTGGCTGCCGGGCTGCGGGTACGGAAGTTGCGCATGTCCTCGGCCAGCTCGCCCGGCAGATGCTGGTCTCCCACCAGCGACAGGAACGTCGTCGTGGGGTGGATGCCCGAGGCGACCACCCGGGCACGGAGCTGCCTGCCGTCGGCCAGGGTCACCCCGCTGGCACGCCCTGCGGCAACATCGATCGAGGCCACTTCGACATTGGTCTCGATCTCCACACCGGCGGCGCGGGCTGCCCCGGCGATCGCATCGGACACCGCGCCCATGCCGCCGCGGGACAGGCCCCAGCAGCCGGTGACGCCGTCCACCTCACCCATCCGGTGGTGCAGGAGCACGTAGGCGGAACCCGGGCTCATCGGCCCGCCCCAGATTCCGATGACACCACCCGGAGCGAGGGCGCCCTTGATGCGCTCGTCGGTGAAGTAGCGGTCGAGGAAGTCCGCGCACGACAGGGTCATGATGTCGACAAGCTTGGCGAGCGAGCGCCGCCGCTTGAGGAAGTAGCCCGCGGTCCCGGCTGCCTTCACCAGGTCCCGGGCCGACCGGAGCGCTGGGTCCGGCGGGGTCATGAACAGCAGCGGGCGGATGTCCGCGGCCAGTTCCGCCAGCGCCTGGCTGTAGCGCAGGTACCCCTCGCCGTCTTTCTTGCTGATGCGGCCGATCTCCTCGGCTGCCTTGCGCGGGTCCTCCCACACGCAGATCCCGCTGCCGTCCTCGAACGGCGCGAAGTAGGCCGGGTCGAGCGGGTAGACATGGTACCCGAACCGTGGCAGGTCGAGCCCGCGCACTATCCGGTCCGGCAGCAGGCTCACCACATACGAGGCCGTGGACACCCGGTAGCCTGGCCAGGGCTCCTCGGTGACCGCTGCGCCCCCGAGGAGGTTCCTTCGCTCCAGGACGGCGGTGCGCAGGCCGGCCCGGGCGAGGTAAGCGGCGCACACCAGGCCGTTGTGGCCTCCGCCGGCGACCACCACGTCGTAGGACTCGCTGGTGAGCATCCGTTCACCTCCTTGTGAGGGAAAAATAAAACCGTATTATGGTGAACGTTACGGTGTACAGCGGGAGTGCAGGCATATGACCTCATCTGGACACGCTCCCATCGATCCCGCGGCGCTGGCGGTGGTCACCGCACCGTTTGGTGAAAGCAAAACCTTGCCACCGAAGGCGTACACCGATGACGCGGTCCTCAACTGGGAACTCACGCACTTCTTCGATGCCTCCTGGGTCGCGCTTGCCCGCTCCGAGGACGTCGCGTCGCCCGGCGACCAGCGCGCCGTGCGGCTCGGCGCCGAAAGCGTGATCCTCACCCGGGACCGGGGCGGCACGCTCCACGCGTTCTTCAACGTATGCCGCCACCGGGGCCACGAACTCATGGAGTCCGGTGCGTCGCGCAACCAGCGCGTCATCCGCTGCCCGTACCACGCGTGGGTCTATGACCTTGATGGCGCGCTGAAGGGCGCGCCGCACTTCTCCCGCTCGCCCGGCTTCGACCGCGGCGGCTACCCGCTGCGCCCGGTCCGGGTGCACGAGTGGCAGGGCTGGATCTTCGCCGACGCGTCGGGGGAAGCGCTGCCGTTCGGGGACTACGTGGGCGACCTTGACGCGCTGGTGCGCGAACACCGGATGGGGACGCTGGTCACGGCTGCCCGGCACGACTACGAGGTGGCCGCGAACTGGAAGCTGATCGTGGAGAACTACCACGAGTGCTACCACTGCCCATCAATCCACCCGGAACTGTGCCGGGTGAGCCCGCCTGACAGCGGCGAAAACATGCAGCCACAGGGCGCCTGGGTGGGCGGGTCGATGGAACTGCGGCCCGGCGCGGAGACGATGTCGCTGACCGGCGAGCGGGGCGCCCCCTACCTGCCGGGCCTGAGCGCGCGGCAGCGCCGGGAGGTCTACTACTTCGGGCTGTTCCCCAACATGCTGATCAGCCTGCATCCCGATTACGTGCTGACACACCGCATCGACCCGCTGGGGCCCGCGCACTCGCGGATCGAATGCCGGTGGCTGTTTCCCGGCGAGGTGGCGGGGCGGGATGGTTTCGATCCGGCATACGCGACCGACTTCTGGGACATCACCAACCGCGAGGACTGGCACGCGTGCGAGGCCGTCCAGCGGGGGGTCTCCTCGCGCGGGTACGTCCAGGGGCCGCTGTCCCCGCGTGAGGATGCCGTGTACCAGTTCGAGGTGATGGTCGCGCGGGCATACCTATCCGGCCGGGCCGGTCCGCCGCCGGTACTTGGAACGGCGGAACAGGCGCTCGGGCGCACGGCACGCGGCTGAGCGCTGGCCTGATAGGGCATGGCTGTTACATTCGTACCGCAAGAATGGGATGAATGTGATAGCCATACCCTTATGTCCGCGATTGGGCCGACTTCTCGGCGTTGCGAAACACCAGTCGCGGATGATCGGTTAGCCAACCTCAGGCACGCTGCTGGTCGTGAACCACGAAGGCTGCTCGACACGGGCCGCGGGTCCCCCGCGAGTGGACCGCCTGCTTCTCAGGCAGCCCCGCTCTATGCTGATCCGCAAGAATCGACTCAGGTAATTCGGTGAGGTAGATGCCGATCACGCACAGTCAAGTCAGCCAAGCTTTGTCTGGTCTGCGGGCAAGCGGCCTTCTCAGCCGAGTGCGTCAGCTGGCGTGGGCATCGGTGCCTGTGTGGTCGCTCGGGTGGCTCGCCTTCGTGCCGTTCCTGCGGCTGGCAATCGCCCGGCGCCAGGCGAGAGACTGGGCCGTGTTTGGCAGCTATCTCGTGGCTTCCATCGTCGAGGCAGTGACTTTTGGGGCCAGCCCGCCCGACAGCGCTGCAGCCAACTTCGCCGGCGCGGTGATGATTGCCTTAATGTGCGTCGGTGCGGTGCACACGCTGGTCTCTTACCGTCTTAGTTCCACCCTGCCCGCTGACAACCGCGCGCAGCCGGATTTCCCGCAGGCGCGAGGCACGTGAGCTTGCCAGAAAAGACCCGGTGCTTGCGCGAGAGTTGCGGATCGGCAGGCCGGACCTGCCGCGCGAGTACGACGACGGGGGCCTCGTCGACCTGAATAATGTGTCTCCCGAGGTGCTTGCCTCATCCCTCGCCCTGACAGCGCCGGAAGTGACGGCGGTTATGGCAGCCCGACAGCAGCTCGGAGGATTCAGTAGCGCTGAAGAGCTTTCGGCATACGCGGAGCTGTCTCCAGACAGGGTGGACGATATCAGGGACATGATTTGGTTCGGCTGAGGTTCGAGGCGCGCCGTCTGCGCCAGGTGCGCCTGCGGGGCTGCCATGGTTGGAAGGAAACGGACAATAGATTATGCGGATCGCGCCAATCATGGGCGCAGACCTCCGGTAATCGTTGATTGGGTCCTGGGCCTGACCTGCTGGGTTGCCGCCCGGAAGTCGATGTCGAGATCTCCGCAATCCAGCACCCGCGCAATCGGGGTCCGCCCGATCCTCGCCGGCCCCGCCAGACCGGGCCGCAGGCGGCCGGTGCGGCCCTTGCAGGAACGCCCTGTGAGCTGGGGAAACTGTCACTCTCCTGATGTCGAAAAGTAAGGTGGTTGTGATCTTAAAAGGATAAGCTGGCCTCCATGAGCGCCCAGCAGCTCCCCGGCATGCCATTCCCCTGGCGGCTGACCGTCACCCGCACCGGCGACGGCCGCGCGGTCGCCGTGCACGCCGGCCCGGTCCTGCTATCGGCCTTCGGTGCCAGCGACCCGGAGATGCGGGACCTGACAATCTGCGCGCTCACCGAGAGCAGCCGCTTCCAGGGCAAGACCGTCGCCGCCGCGTTCGGCATCCAGCCCTCCCAGGTGTCGCGGATCCGCTCCCGCTACCGCGAGCACGGCGCCAGGGGCCTGGTTCACCAGATGGGCCGCCCGCCGCTGCTCAGCTCCGCCCGGCTGCGGCAGGCCCGCCTGTGGGCCGGGCAGGGCCTTACCCACGCCGAGATCGGCCTCAGGCTGGGCGTGTCCCGGTCCCGGATCACCGAGCTGATCAAGCAGCACGGCACGCTGCTCGCCCCAGAGCCCCTGTTCGACGACACCGAGGACACCGGCACAGGCCTGGCCGGCCGCGACGGCGAAGGCACCGCACCCGGGCAGCGCGCCGGCACCACCGGCGGCGGCGGCGAGCAGGACACCGGCAACGCCGATCGCGCCGGAACCGGCGGGGACGCCGGCACCGGCCGGAAACCCGCGGAACCGCCGGCGGGGACGGAGAGGGCGCGGGCACGGGCTGGCAGGTGGCCAGGAGAATCGAGTCCGGGACTGTTGCCTGCCGGTATGCCGGGGCGATGCTGGTGCACGCCTTCACCAGCCGGATCGATGCCCAGGGCCTGCTGAGGTCCGGGACCGGCGCCGCCAAGGCGGGGGCCGGCGCCTTCGGGGCCGGGGCGGGGGCGGGCGACCTGGGCATCCTGGTATGCACCCAGTTGTCGTTCACCCTCGGCGCGCTGACGATGGAGCAGACCAAGCACCTTATCGCTGCCGACGCCGGAGCGCTGGCCGGACTGACGTCCCTGCCATCGCTGCGGACCTGGCGGCAGCGGCTGGGCGACCTGGCCGGCGGGTGTGACCCGCTGGCGCTGCAGCGCCGGCTGGCCAGCCAGATGCTCGCCATCGAGCCCGCCGAATCGCAGGTGTACCTGGCCGATGACCACATCGCCGAGTACACCGGCCACCAGGCCGTCGCCCTGGGCCGCAACCCGCGCCGCGGCAAGCCCACCAAAGGCCACGACGACACCTACATCTGCGACCTGGCCGGCCGGGCAATCGCGTTCACCACCGGGGAACCCTCCGCCCTGTGCACCACGCTGCCGCCCGCGCTGGCGGCGCTCACCGGCGCCCTCCCGGCCGGCCACAAGCCCGGCCAGGGCACCACACCGCTGATCGTGTTCGACCGGGGTGCCGCGTTCCCGTCCACCTTCACCGAGGTGGACGCCGCCGGGTATGACTGGCTGACCTGGCGGCGCGCCCCCTGCAGCCCACCGCCCACCTGCCGATCCTGCAGACCATCACCCTGCGCGGCGGCCGCCAGCGGGAAGTCGCCTTCACCGGCGAGCCGGCCACCTTGAAGGACTACGGCAAGCCGGTCCGCCAGCTGACCCTGTTCGAGCACGGCGAGATGGCCGCCCAGGCCATCACCGCCCGGCTGCACGCCTGCCCGGCGGAACTGCTCGGCTGGCTGCGCGGCCGGTGGGCCGAGGAGAACATGTTCAAGTACGACATGGTCAACTACCGCCCCGGCGTGCTCGCCGACTACGCCGCCGACGATGTGGTCAACACCAAGCTGAAGGCTAACCCAGGCTAACCCCAATGCCGGGGAGTTAAGGGCTGGGCGCGGCTGTCAAGCACCGTCGGCGGCGTGTCTGCTTTTCCTGCTGGTGATCTCGGTTGATGGCGGTGGTGATCTTGGTTACCCGCAGGTTCTTGCGGGGCTTGCCGGGCGGGTCCGGAAGCGGTCCCATGTCCTGAAATCCTCGGGCGATCTACATTTCCGCCTGCGCCCAGACCACTTTCCCGCCCACGCCCTGATGGCTGACGTACCAGTCCCACCGGCTGCTGATTGTTTCCACCAGCAGCAGGCCCCGGCCGCTCTCGTCCTCTACGCCTGCAACGGTGCGGACGGGCGGCTGCGGATTGGCGTCCCATACCAGGATCAGGACCCGAGCCCTGCCCGACAGCAGCCACAGCCGCACCGGGAAGATCCGCTCCAGGGACTGCGAGGCAGCGACGGAATTGGTCACCAGCTCAGAAACCAGCAGCTCCACGCACTCGCTGAGCCCGGTCAGTACTCCCATAGCACCTGCCGGACGTGCAGCCGCGCGCAGGGCACCGCGCCGGGCAGCGCGCCCAGCTCGATGAAGTCCTGCAGCAGCCATTCGCCGGCCATGCTCTCTCCCTGAAGCCAGGAAGGCGGAACCGGCGCCGGAGCGTCGCCCTGCCCGGGACCGCAGGCGGCGCCGGTTCCGCCGCCAGCAGCACGAGCAACGCCCGCAGGGGCTCGTAGCGTATATGCGATCGCGCTGCCGCTCATGGGAAACTCCTTCACAACCCCGGCCGCGAATGGCCGTCAGATGCCAGTAACCGCCACATTGGCAAACCCGCAGCTTGGTCAGCCGAGCGCACAAGCCCAGCGCGTCGTTGTCCGATGCGGGGGCAGCTTCATGTCGAGCAGCACGATTGTCGGGCGGGTCCGCTCGACGACGGCCACTGCCTCGCCGGGCGAGCTGGCCTCGCCCGCAACCTGCAGGTCGTGCTCGCGTTCCAGCAGCAAACACAGGCCCTGCCGCAAAATCGCGTGATCGTCGACGAGCACGATCCTGACCGGGGGATCGCCAGCCCGCTGTACCTGCCCCGGCCACGCCTCACGCACGGCCATCGCATCCCTCCGACGTCGTCAGGAGGCTGCGCTCGCCCAGACCGGGCTCGCCCCGCACGACCAGGGGCAGGGGGATGTCCAGCCGGATGAAGACGCCGCCCGACCGAGAGCGGCGGATGGACAGCGTGCCGCCCAGCTCCTGCGCCATGGCTACCATGTTCGCCAGCCCTCGGTGCCATCCGGACAGGTCCGCCGTGCACGACAGCCGCATGGCGCGGCGCAGCTGTGCCGGGTCGCCTGTCCCGTTGTCGGACACGCTGAGGGCCACCGCATCGGCCAGGTAACGCAGCCGGACCACCGCACGCGTGGCCTTGCCGTGCGCGGCGGCGTTGAACAACGCTTCCCCGGTCCACCGCAGCAGCGACTGCTCGACCGCAGGCGGCAGCGGGACCGGGTGTCCTTCCAGCATCACCTCCACGTGCAGGTCGGTGGGGCGGTGCACGCTGGACAGCCGCTGCAGCATGGCGGGCAGCGGGCAGGCCGGCTCGCCGACGGTGTGGAGCGCGTAGATCGCGGCGCGCAACTGCCCGACCGCGTGCCTGGTGAGGTCCCTGGCAGGCACCAGGTGCTCGGCGATCTCCTTGGCCTGGCCGCCCATGGTCTCCAGCTCCGCACGACACACCTCGATGGTCATGCCGGCGGACAGCACGGACTGGGTCACGCTGTCGTGCAGCTCGCGCGCGATGCGGTGCCGCTCCTCGTCGAGTGCCTGCCGCTGCATCGCCGCGACGAGCTGGCGCTGCTTCTCGGCCAGCTCGTCGCTGCGCGCGGTCAGGTCCCTGGCATGCCGCGTGGTCGCGGCCTGGAGCTGCTCGCTGCGGCCTCGCAACTGGGCAGTCGCATAAGACAGAGATGAGCTGTGCAGCGTCACGGCGGCCTGGTTGGCCAGCACCAGCAAGACGGCTCGATCAGCGGCCGCCACCTCCGGCCCGGCGCTCGGCCGCGCTGAGACCCCGCCGACCGCCTTGTCATCCAAGATCATGGCCAGATGCTGCCCGCTGCACCTGGGTGTGCGTAGGTCATTGTGGTGCTCCCTGCCTGAACAAGCCGACCGGGTAGCCGACCGTCGGGGACGGCCGACACACACTCCAGCCGATGTGATGTACACCAACAATGCCGCGCTCAGGTTGGTGGAAGGTTGGTGAGCGGCCAGCAGCTCAGTCACGCAGCGCGGTGTGCAGCCGGGCTGCCGGGAGGGCGCGGCGCGCGTCGTCCGCGGGCAGCAGGCGCATCGCGTGTTCGTGCACCGCGGCGTCGTAGGGACTGTGCTCGCCGAACCGCAGGGCGTGCTCGGGGTACGGGCTGGCGAGCACGGCCTCGCGCAGGGCGACCTCAAGGCGGTCACGCCACGCCACGATCCCCGGCGCCGCCGACTCGGGCAGCAGCGGCCCGCGGTAGCGCCGCACGGCGGACGTCGTGTCGCCCCGCTCCAGAGCTTGCCACACCTCGGCGGCGTCACATCTGACCGGAACGGTCAGCGCGTACCGCCGCTCGGCCACGATGCCGCCGATCGCCCGCCGCAGGTGTGACACTTCGGCCTTGAGCGTGGTAGCCGAGACAAGGCGGTCACCGTAAAGCTCCAAGCTGAGCCTGCCGGGCGAGAAGCCATGTGGCTCAAGCGCGAGCAGGGCGAGGATCTCCACCTGGCGCGGCGTCAGCAGCAGCGTAGCGCCGTTATGCCGGACCTCAGGGATCCCCAGGCAGATCAGCACGACGCCACTTTCGGCGGTGCCCGCCGGACCGGCCAGCAGGTCCCGCAGGCGGGACTCAACGGTGGACGCGAGCGCGCGCACGGTCGGCAGGCCGAGTGGCTCTGAGCGGTCCCAGGTGGTCGACAGGTCAAGCACGCCGAGAATCCGGCCGTCCGGGTCCCTGACCGGCGCGCTGTAACAGACCCAGCCGTGCAGGGCCTCGACCAGATGCTCGGCGGAGAACACGACGCTCGGCCGACCTGTGCGCAGGGCCAGCGCCAGGGCGTTGGTGCCAATGGCCGACTCGTCCCAGCGGCCGCCGGGCGCGAAGTTCACCCGTTCGGCACGTCGCTGCATCACCCGCCCGGCGCAGGTCCACAAGATGGTGCCCGATTCCTCGGTGACCGCTGTTATGTACCCGGCGTCGGCAATACTCTCCAGCTCATCGGCCAGTTCCGTGACGGGCTGGCGCATCGGAGAGTCCGACCACCGGGCCGCGACCATCCCGTCCCCGGCCGTCGGCGCGCTGTCGGCGCCCGGGTCAACCCACCGCAGGGAGCGGCCCCACGATTCAGCTACCTCCGATCGCACGCCAGCCTGGTGCTGATCGGCGCGTGGCCGACCGGTTACCTGAAGTTGCGGTATACTCCGCGCCCACTCACGCTCCAGCACCTCTCGCTGCCGGCGGGCGGATGCGGATACCGTCAGCGCCACACTTGTCACCCGACCTCATCGTCGTCGGAGTGCTCTCGCACGCTACAGCGACTGGTACCCATTATCCATTATCCAGCAAGTGACGCGCGGCGGCAGCTACCCGAACGACAGCTATCCAACCGGACAAACCAGTTTCGTCACCAGAGAATGACGCCGCCGCAATGCTAGGGCACCTTTGGTGCCACGTCTTTGACGTTAGTCCTGAGTGTGACAGCAGGTGATGATGCGGGGTGCCTGGCGGGCAGGCCGGAGTGCCGGCCTGGCGGTGGTTACGGGCCGTGATGGTATGTGAGGCTGCGGTGGGGACGCGAGCCCTGGTGATGTGGTCGGCGGCGAGCTGGTCGAGGGTGTCCAGGGCAGCGGCGAGTTCCGGCGGCGCGTTGGGCCGGCCCGGTGCCATGAGGGGGCGCAGGACGTGGTCGTAGACCTTGGTGTAGATGTGGGCGAACAGCAGGCCGTCGCGGGTGAGGGTGTAGCGGTTGCGCCCGGGGACGCGTTCGATCAGGCCGTTGCGGGCCAGCCGGGACAGGTCGTAGCTGGCCTGGTTCATGCTGTAGGGGCGGTGCAGCAGGCCGGTCATCAGGGCGCGCAGGCTCCTGTTGGTGATGCCGGTGACC
>WNGR01005082.1_pt1 | contig 15339 bp, 13 predicted proteins | sample 5407581 | NCBI WGS metagenome assembly WNGR01 (sample SAMN13153383, study PRJNA577476) | soil metagenome | isolation source: 80 cm soil or saprolite under Garry oak tree replicate 2 | place: USA:California | collected 2016-06-15
GGCTGACCGTGAACGCGGTGACACCGGGATACATCGCCACCGAGATGCTGGCCAGCATCCCCGACAAGGTGCTGGACCGGCTCCACGGCCAGATTCCCGTGGGCAGGCTCGGCAGGCCGGAGGAGATCGCCCGGGTGGTCTGTTTCCTGGCGGCGGACGAGTCCGCGTACATCACCGGGCAGATCTGGGCCGTCAACGGCGGCCTGGACATGTGAGCTTCGAGCGGAGGAGTTATGGATAACAGCGGGAATGTCCTGATCCTGTCCGGCACACGGACCGCGATCGGCAAGTTCGGCGGCGGTCTGGCGGCCGTCCCGCCATGTGATCTCGCCGCGGCCGTGGTACGTGAGGCAGTCAGCCGGGCGGGCGTGGACCCGTCCGGGGTGGGGCACGTGATATTCGGCAACGTGATCCACACCGAGGTCAGGGACATGTACCTGAGCCGGGTCGCCGCGGTCAACGGCGGGCTGCCGGTGCAGACGCCGGCGTTCACGCTGAACCGGCTGTGCGGCAGCGGGCTGCAGGCGATCGTGTCCGCGGCGCAGGCGATCCGGCTGGGTGACTGTGACGTCGCTGTGGCCGGCGGGGCGGAGTCGATGAGCCGGGGCCAGTACTGGCTGCCCGGGCAGCGGTGGGGGCAGCGGATGCAGGACGGCACGGTCGTCGACGCGATGGTCGGCGCGCTCACCGACCCGTTCGACGGCTGCCACATGGCGATCACGGCCGAGAACGTCGCCGAGGAGTACGGCGTGTCCCGCGCCGACCAGGATGCGCTGGCCGCGGAGAGCCACCGCCGCGCCGCGGCTGCTGCGGACGCTGGCTATTTCACCGAGCAGATCACCCCGATCCAGGTGCCGGGCAGGAAAGGCACCGTGACCGTTGACACCGACGAGCACATCCGGCCCGGCGTGACAGCCGACGACCTGGCGCGGCTGCGGCCGGCGTTCACCGAGGGCGGCACGGTCACCGCGGGCAACGCGTCAGGGGTCAACGACGCGGCGGCCGCTGTCGTGCTGGCGGACCGGGAATTCGCCGACCGCCACGGCCACCGCCCGCTCGGGCGCCTCGTCGCCTACAGCCATGCCGGTGTCGAGCCGCGGATCATGGGCATGGGACCGGTGCCCGCGGTGCGGAAGGTACTCGACCGGGCCGGAATGAAGATCGATGACATCGACGTGTTCGAGGTCAACGAGGCTTTCGCCGCCCAGTCGCCGTCGTGCGGGAGCTTGGCCTGCCGCCGGAGCGCACCAACCCGAATGGCAGCGGCATCTCACTCGGGCACCCGATCGGTGCCACCGGCGCGATCCTCGCCGTCAAGGCGCTGTATGAGCTGCACCGGAGCGGGGGCCGGTGTGCGCTGGTCACGATGTGCATCGGCGGCGGCCAGGGCATCGCCGCCATCTTCGAAAAGCTATGACAGAGGGAGCCGGCTAGAGCCGCGGCCGGGCAGGGCCGGGCGGTCTTGACAACCTCCGCCAAAGCGGCAAGACTAACGGTCGATTGTCGACAAGTGGCGCGGGAGAGTCGTTCACGGCTGAGGGCCGCGCGCCCCGGGAGTCGTTCGCGCGGCCGAGGGCCGCACTGGAGGGTCTGGCCTCGATGATCGGAGATCAATATTGACCGCACTACCCGACATCGCCGACGTGCTCGTCGTCGGATCTGGCCCCTCGGGCGCGGTCGTATCCCACACGCTGGCTGAGCGCGGGTTCGGCGTGGTCTGCCTGGAGCAGGGCGACTGGGTGAACCCCTCCGACTTCCCGGCCAACCATCCCGAGTGGGAGCTGCTGATCCAGCAGCAATGGCACCACGACCCGAACATCCGCGCGCTGCCCTCCGACTACCCGCTGGACGTCGCCGATTCCGACATGTCCCCGGTCATGTTCAACGCCGTCGGCGGCTCGAGCATCTTCTACGGGGCCGAGTGGCCGCGGCTGCTGCCGTCCGACTTCCGGGTCAGGACGCTGGACGGCGTGGCCGACGACTGGCCGATCAGCTACGCCGACCTCGCGCCCTATTACAACGAGGTCGACGCGTTCATCGGGGTATCCGGGGTCAGCGGCGACACCGCGTACCCGCCGGGCCTGGACTACCCGCTGCCGCCGAACCCGATCGGCGCGGCGGGCAGGCGCGCCGCGCAGGGCGCGAACAACCTGGGCTGGCACTGGTGGCCAGGCACGAACGCGATTCCCAGCCATAAGCACAAGAACCTCGAACAGTGCGCCCGGTGGGGCACCTGTGAGTTTGGCTGCCCGGAAGGCGCGAAGAGTTCCTTCGACCTTGCGTACTGGCCGCATGCGCAGCGCGCTGGAGCGCAGATCGTCACCGGCGCCCGGGTCTGCCGCCTCGAGACGGGCCGCCGCGGGCTGGTCGAGGCCGCGATCTGGATCGACCGGGACGGCACCGAGCACCGGCAGCGCGCCCAGGTCGTCGTGGTGTGCGCCAACGGCATCGGCACGCCACGGCTGCTGCTGCTCTCCGCGTCCCCCTCCCACCCTGACGGGCTGGCCAACTCCTCCGGTCTCGTCGGCCGCAATCTCATGCTGCACCCCAACTGCAGCGTCACCGGCTTCTACGCCGAGGACCTGCAAAGCCACCGTGGCCCGGCCGGCCAGCTCATTCACTGCCTGCAGTTCTACGAGACCGATCTCAGCCGCGGATTCGTCCGGGGCTGCAAGATGCACGCCCTGCCGACCCCCGGGCCGGTGAACGCGATCGAAGCGCACCGGCCCGCGGGCTACGACGCCGTGTGGGGGCCGAAGTTCCACGACGTCGCCCGCACGGCCGAGCGCGGCATCCTGTGGGCCGCGAACACCGAGGACCTGCCCGATGAGCAGAACCGGGTCACCCTCGCTGACGGCCTGGCGGACAGCAGCGGCATCCCGGCGCCCAAGGTTGAGTACCGGATCAGCGAGAACACGCGCAGGAACCTCAAGTTCACGGTGGCCAGGATGGAGGATCTGCACCAGGCGTCCGGCGCGCTGCGGACCTTCGCCACCGAGCTCTGGACCGACCAGCCGGGGCACCTGATGGGCACGGCCCGGATGGGCGCCGACCCGGCGCGCTCGGTGGTGGATTCGTTCGGCCGGGCGCATGATGTGCCGAATCTCTTCATCGCCGACGGCAGCATCTTCGTCACCAGCGGCTCAGCGAACCCCACCTGCACGATCTCCGCGCTGGCCCTGCGGGTCGGCCGGGGCATCGCCGACAACGCACGCCATCAGGAGGTGCCCGCGTGAGTAGCCCCCCTCAGCGCCTGTCCGTGCCGCGCCGGGTGACCACGCCGCCGAAGGACCTGAGCCCGGCGCAGCGCGCCACCCTGCACCGGGTCGCCGACCAGCTCGTGCCCGCCGCCGGCGACAACCCGCCGGCCACCCGCGCCCCGGGCTTTGACCAGTGGCTGGACCGGTGCATCGCCGCCCGCCGTGATGCCGTCGACCTGCTGCTGACCACCCTGGACCAGCTCGGCGGCGCCGAAGGCGCCGACCTGGACCTGGCGCTGCGGCGGCTGCACGCCGACGATGCCGACGGGCGCTTCCACCTGATCTCCTCGATCGTCGCGGGCGCCTACCTCGCGGGCGATCACATCCGCCGCCTGGTCGGCTATCCCGGCCAGCTCCGGCAGCCCGCCAGCTTCGACGACGCGGCGAACGATCTCGCCGACGGCATCCTCGATCCGGTGCTCGAGCGGGGTCACATCTACATCTCCGCGGCCGGCGAGTAACCCCGCCCGTCCCGGCCCGGTCCGAAGGGGGACCTGGAATGCGTTTCGGCAAGGTGTTCAACGTGGTCGGCTGTCACGCCGAGGGCGAGGTCGGCAACGTCATCGTCGGCGGCATCGGCGACGTGCCGGGCCTGACGATGTTCGACAAGATGCGGTTCCTGGCCGAGGAGCGCGACGACATCCGCAAGCTGCTGCTGCGGGAACCGCGCGGCGCCGTGACCCGCAGCACCAACATCGTGCTGCCGACCAGCCATCCCGAAGCCCAGATGGGCTACGTGGTCATGGAGTCCACCGAGTACCCGGTGATGTCGGGCAGCAACACGATCTGCGTCGCCACTGTCCTGCTCGAAACCGGCATGATCCCGATGCAGGAGCCCGCCACCGACCTGGTCCTCGAGTCACCGGCCGGCCTGATCAGGCTGCACTGCGCATGCCAGGACGGCAAGGTCACCAGCGTCCGGTTCGTCAACCAGCCGGCGCTCGCCTACCACCTCGGCGCCAAGATCGAGGTCCCCGGCCTCGGGACGCTCCAGGTCGACGTGGCGTGGGGCGGCATGGCCTACGTCCTCGTCGACGCGGCCAGCGCCGGGTTCCGCCTCACCCCGGACGAGGCCAGGGACCTGTGCGTAGCCGGGCAGCGGATCAAGCACGCGGCGGCCGCGCAGCTGCCTGCCGTCCACCCGGAGAACCCGGACTTCGCGGGCATCACCCAGACCGAGTTCACCCTCCCGGCGTCCCGGCAGGACGGCGTGCTCACCGCCCGCAACGCCGTGATCGTCTCCCCGGGCCGGATCGACCGGTCCCCGTGCGGCACCGGCACGTCGGCCCGCCTGGCGGTCATGCACGCCAGGGGCGAGATCGGCGCGGGGGAGCGTTTCGTGCACGAGTCGATCATCGGCAGCACCTTCGACAGCAGGATCGACGCGCTGACCCAGGTCGGCGGCATCCCGGCCGTCGTGCCGAGCATTGCCGGCCAGGGCTACATCACCGACATGTCCCAGGTCGGCCTCGATCCTGCTGACCCGTTCCCCGAGGGCTACACGCTGTCGGACACCTGGATGAATCCGGACATGTAGACGGACCAGGCGCGGCTCAGAGCACCCGGGCCAGGGAGTCGAGGGCCGGCAGGAGATCCGGGTCCGCGGGGATCAGCACGGCACGGCCGGCGCCGCTGCGGTGCAGGGCCTGCAGCTGCTCCCGCGCCGTGTCCGCGGTCCCGACAATGGCGAGCCGGTCCACCCAGCTATCGGGCATGGCCGCCGCGAAGGCACCGGCTGATCCGGCGCTGTTACGCAACTTCGCCAGGTCGGTCGCGAAGTCCAGCACCGCGACGTGCGGGGCCCAGTCGGGTTCCCCGACCACGGCCAGCGGCCCGCGCACCCGGCTTCGCGCCACGCCCGGGTCGTCATCGACCGATGCCAGGTTGTAGGCGACGATCTCATGACCCGCGGAACCTGTCTGCGCCCGGGCGAAGGCCAGGTACTCGGGGGTGACCGGCTCGGCGAGGATGGTGCCCTGGGCGACCTCACCGGACCGCCGCAGCGACCTGGGGCCGCGCGCGCCGGCGAAGACCGGCGGCACCACGGCCGGCGGATGCGCGAGCTGCACATCCCGCAGCCGGACGCAGCGGCCGTCGAAGTCCACCCTGTCCCCGGCGAGCAGCCGCCGCAGCACGCTGATGTACTCGTCGAGCAGCGTCAGCGGGCTGGACGGCCACGCCCCGATCTGGGCCATCCAGGCGGGCATCCCGTGCCCGACCCCGACGGTCAGCCGGCCCGGATGCAGCCCGGCCAGGGTCGCGATCTCCATGGCGGCAAAGGCCACGTTGCGCGCCCCGGCCGGGAGTATCCCGAGCCCCACGCGCAGGGTGCTGGTGGCCGCCAGGGCCGTGGCCGCCTGGGCGAAGGCACCGTGGGCGAAGCAGTCTTCGACCAGCCATACCTCGTGGAAGCCGAGCTGCTCGGCCCGGCGCACGTAGCCGACGAAATCGCCCGCCGGGATGTGCGCGGGCACGGTGACGCCGATGGCCGGCCCGCCCCGGGCCGATCCGGTTGCCTGCATAACCTCGCCCTCGCGACGCTCATCCGCCTGGCGGCGCTCACTCGCCGCCGGACAGAGCGAACCAGATCGTCTTCTGCTCGGTGTACTGATCGAAGGCCTCGAGGCCCTTGTCCCGCCCGCCGAACCCGGAAGCCCGGTAGCCGCCGAACGGCGTGGTGATGTCCCCCTCGCCGTAGCAGTTGACCGTGACGGTGCCGGCCCGGACGGCGCGGGCGAGACGATGCGCGGCGTTGATGTCCCGGGTGAACACCGACGCGGCCAGGCCGTACGTGGTGTCGTTGGCGATCGCTACCGCCTCCTGCTCGTCAGCGAACGGTATCACCGCGACGACCGGCCCGAAGATCTCGTCACGCGCCATGGGCATGTCGGGGCGGACATGATCCACGACCGTGGGCTCGACGAACCAGCCGCCGGTGTCCGCGAGCACCCGGCGCCCGCCGTGCGCGATGCTGGCGCCGTCGCCCGTCGCCTGGTCGATGTAGCCGAGCACCCGCTGCATTGCGTCCGGCTCGATGAGCGGGCCGATCTTGGTGGTGCGCTCCAGCGGGTCGCCCACCGTCCACGCCGCAGCCTCCTGCGACATCGCGTCCACGAGATCGCCGTGCAGGCTGGAGTGCACGAGAATGCGGGAGCCTGCGGTGCAGTTCTGGCCCATGTTCCAGAACGCGGCATTGGACAGCTCCGCCGCCACGCCCGGCAGGTCGCCGGCCGCGTCGGCCATGACGATCTGCGGGCTCTTGCCGCCCATCTCCAGCGTGATCCGCTTGAGGTTGCTGTCCGCCGAGTACCTCAGGAAGTGCCGTCCGACCTCGGTGGAACCGGTGAAGGAGACCGCATCGACGTCCGGGTGCAGGCCGAGCGCCCGGCCTGCGGTCTCCCCGTAACCAGGCACGACGTTCAGCACGCCGTCGGGGATCCCGGCCTCGGCGGCCAGCTCGGCCACCCGGAGCGCGCTCAGCGGCGACAGCTCGGCGGGCTTGACGATCACGGAGTTGCCCGCGGCGAGGGCGGGCCCGAGCTTCCAGCCGAGCATGGCGGCCGGGAAGTTCCACGGCAGCACGGCGCCGACGACGCCGACCGGCTCACGGACGATGAGCCCGAGGCTGTCGTCGCCGGTGGGGGAGATCTTGCCGAACAGCTTGTCCAGGCTCTCCGCGTACCAGCGCAGCGTGTTCACCACGTCCGGCAGGTCCAGGTCCTCGCAGTCGGCGATCGGCTTGCCCGCGTCGAGCGCGTCGAGCCGCGCGATCTCGGCGGCGTTGGCCTCCACCAGGTCCGCGAAGCGCAGCAGCACGCGCTTGCGGGCGGCCGGGGCTAGCCTGCTCCACCGCCCGCCGTCAAAGGCCGCGCGGGCCGCGACGACGGCCCGGTCGATGTCGTCGGCGCCGCAATCGGCGACCGCGGCCAGGGACTGGCCAGTGGCGGGATTCAGCGTGTCAAAGGTCTGCCCGCTGACCGAGTCGGTGAATGAGCCGTCGATGAAGGCCCGTGTCGGCGTGCTGCCCACCATGCCTGCTCCTGCCGTTAAGTTTTAGTAGATTGTCGACAAGGTACCAGTGTGGTAAAGGGCCGGCAAGGGGTTCACGCCTGAAGACAGGCCGCTACGCACGCTGGCTGAGCGCGGTGCGCACGGCGAGCACGACGAGCGAAAGGGGCACGAAGACCCCAGAACTGGAGGACGCTGTAGCGGCGAAAAAGCTACCTAGCTGAGTGCAGCGGGCATCCGGCGTTGTAGTGCTTGAGCGTCAGCTTCCCCTGGGAGTACGCCCACGAGCAGGTGCAGGAGTTGGGCACGCGGTCGGCGGTGATGATCTCGGTGGGCACGCCGCTGCGCCGCTCAGCCCGCCCCGGCTGGTAGGGCAAGGGTTCTCCGAAGAGAACCAGGTCTGACCCTTCGGTCTTGGCCTCCTGCACCGCCCCGTCGGTCCGGGCCAGCCACTCCCGTGGCCTTCCTCCTGGGGATGCGGCGGCGGGTCGCCTCTTAGCCTGGACCCTGGCTCCGGGGATCTTGTCGCTGGCCCGGATCTCGCCCATACATTCAGGGTATCCGCGTGATCGGCACCACCCAGCCAACCCGTCGTCGGCCCCACGACCGCAGTGGCGTCTCGGGCGCAGCGGGCTGACCCTTGCGCGTACCGTCCCAATCAGGTACATTGTCGACAATCTACTGAAGGAGTATTCATGGCCGGGATCTCCGGGCTGCTGTCCGCCCTCATCACGCCGTTCGAAGCCGGCTCGGAGGCGGTTGACGAGGCCGGGCTGCGCGGCCTGGTGGACCGGCACATCTCCGAGGGAATCCACGGCCTGGTGCCCTGCGGATCCACGGGCGAGTTCGCCGCCATGACCGCCGACGAGCGGCGCCGCGTAACCGAGATCGTGATCGATCAGGCCAGCGGGCGGGTGCCCGTCGTCGCCCACGTGGGAGCCATGACCACGGCCGAGGCGGTGGCCCACGCCCGGCACGCGGAAAGGTCAGGCGCAGCCGGCCTGATGGCGGTGGCGCCTTACTACGAGCCGCTTTCTGTGCCGGAAACCAAGGCGTATTTCCGCTCGATCGCGGACGCGGTGCAGATCCCTATCGTGATCTACAACCTCCCCGTGGCCACCGGCGTCGACCTCCCCGTCGAGGACCTCCTGGACCTGGCCCGGCGGGCCCAGAACATCACCCATGTGAAGGACACCACCGGAGACTTCAGCCGCGCCGCCCGGCTCATTCACGATCACAGCGACGAGATCACGACGTTCGTCGGCTGGGACACCTTGTACTTTGCCTCGCTGGTGGAGGGCGCCCCCGGGTCAATTCTCGGCGCCACCAACATCCTCACGCCGCAGCTGGTCGCGATCTATGACGCCGTCCGCGACGGCCGCGTGCCCGACGCCCGGGTGATCTGGGACGACATCTTCCCGGTCATGCAGTTCCTGATCGGCTCCGGAGGCTACGTCCAGGCCGTGCGCGGCGGGCTCGACATCGCGGGCCACCCGGCGGGCCCACCGCGCGCCCCGATGCAGGCGCTCTCCGGCGAGCGAAGGTCCGAACTCGAGCAGCTGATGAGCAAGCTGGCCCGCTGAGCGCGGCGAGAGCCGCGTCCCCGGGCTGGCGGCCTCCGCGCCCGGCGCCGGTTCGGCGGCCTCCGCGCACCGGGGCCATTCCCGCAACCCGGCACGCGCTCGGGCCAGCCCCGGCAGCGGTATGGCCACCGGGCGCACGGCGGCTGTCCGCCTGAGTCCGCCGAGTCGGCGGCACGGGTAGCACGATCCTCGAACTGGGCAGCAACGCCGGGCCGCTGCCCGAACGGCAGTGCCGGGATGATCGAAAAGCGAGAGGGTATCGGTATGCCCTCGGACGTGCTCGTGGTGGGTGCCGGCATCGTCGGCGCGGCCTGCGCGTACTCCCTGGCCGCCGCGGGCCTGTCCGTGGTGGTCGTCGACCGCGCCGCGGTGGCGGCCGGCACCACGGGCTCGGGGGAGGGGAACGTCCTGGTGTCCGACAAGGCGCCCGGGCCCGAGCTCGACCTGCAGCTCCGCTCGACCGAGCTGTGGCGCCGGTACGCCCACGAGCTGGCCCGCGGCTCCTTCGAGCTGGAGGCCAAGGGGGGCCTCACCGTCTCCAGCACCCCGGAGCAGCAGGAAGCCTTGTCCGAGCTCAGCCGCGGCCAGGCCGGCGCGGGCGTGGATGTCCGCCCGGTGTCACCGGGGGACCTGGCCGAACTGGAGCCGCACCTGGTTCCTGACCTGTCGGGCGGCGCGTTCTACCCGCAAGACCTGCAGGTCCAGCCGATGCGCGCCGCGGCGCAGCTGCTGGCCGCCGCCCGGCAGCGCGGCGCCACCCTGCAGCTGGCCACCGAGGTGCTGGGCGCGACCAGGGCCGGCTCGCGGCTGACCGGCGTGGTCACCACGCAGGGCCGCATGTCGGCGGGCTGGGTCGTCAACGCGGCGGGAACGTGGGCGCAGGGGCTGTCGGAAAGCCTGGGCGCGCCGGTGCCCGTGCTGCCGCGCCGGGGCCTCATCCTGGTGACCGAGCCGCTGCCGCCGATCATCCGGCATAAGGTCTACTCGGCCGACTACGTGGCCAACGTCGCGTCCAGCTCGGCGTCGCTGCAGACGTCAACCGTGATCGAGGGAACCCTCAGCGGGCCGGTCCTGATCGGCTCCAGCCGGGAGCGGGTCGGCTATGACCGGTCCCTCTCGGTGCCGGTGCTGCGGCAGATGGCGCGCGAGGCGACCCGGCTGTTTCCCGTGCTGGCCCGGGTGCACGCGATCCGGGCGTACGCGGGCTTCCGGCCGTACTCTCCCGACCATCTGCCGGTCATCGGCCTCGACCCCCGCGTCGAAGGGCTGGTGCACGCCTGCGGGCACGAGGGGGCCGGCATCGGGCTGGCCCCGGCCACCGGCGAGATGGTCTGCGAGCTCATGACCGGGAAGCGGACGCACGTCGCCGCCGAACCGTTCTCGCCCACGCGATTCGCGGCAGGTGGATGATGCCGGCGTTCAGCTTTGACGGCGATCCGGTCCCGTTCGAGGACGGGCAGAGCGTCGCGGCCGCGCTGACCGCATCCGGGGTGAGCAGCCTGCGCCGGACCAGGCGCCGGAACCGGCCCCGCGGGCTGTTCTGCGGGATCGGCATCTGCTTTGACTGCCTGGTCCGCATCGACGGCGAGGCCAGCCAGCGCGCGTGCCTGGTGGCCGCGGGCCAGGGAATGGTGGTGCAGACCCAGGACGGGACGGGCCTCGATGACCTTGGAGGCTGACGTCTGCGTGGTCGGCGCCGGCCCGGCCGGCCTGGCCGCCGCGGTGCACGCGGGGGAGGGCGGCGCGAGCGTCGCGCTCGTTGACTCCGCCGCCACCATGGGCGGGCAGTACTGGCGCCATCCGCGCTCCCCGGGCCGGGATCCGGTCCTCGACCGGGACCTGCACCACGACGTGGCCGTCTTCACCCGGCTCTCCGGGCGGGCCGCCGCGCTCGGGCAGCGGGGCGCGCTGACCTACCTGCCCGGCCGGCACGTGTGGTCGTTCTCCGCGGCCGGGGACGGGTGCCTGGTCCGGGCGATCGGCGACGGGCCGCCCGGCCAGGCGGCGGAGACGGTCGTGCGCGCGAGGCTCGCCATCCTGGCCACCGGCGCGATGGACCGGCCGCTGCCGTTTCCCGGATGGGACCTGCCCGGCGTGCTGACCGTCGGCGGCCTGCAGGCGCTGCTCAAGGGGCACGGGGTCCTCGCCGGGCAGCGCATCCTCCTGTCCGGCACCGGGCCGCTGCTGCTCTCCGCCGCCGCGGGAGTCCTGGCCCGGGGCGGCACCGTGGCCGGGGTGCTCGAGTCCGCCCGCCAGCGGCGCTGGCTGCGGCACCTCCCGGCGCTCGCGCGGGTGCCGGAGAAGGTGGCCGAGGGGGCCGGCTACGCGGCCGTGCTCGCCCGGCACGGGGTGACCGTCCGGACCGGCGCCATGGTGACCGCCGCTCACGGCGAGGACCGGGTGCGCGGCGTCACCTCGGCCCTGATCACCCGGGACGGGCGCATCGAAGCAGGCAGCCAGCGCCGCCACGAGGCCGACGTGCTGGCCGTGGGCTGGGGGTTCACCCCCCGGCTGGAGCTGCACGAGGCCGCAGGCTGCGCGCTCGCGGCCGACGCGCACGGCAACGTCAGCGTCACGGTCGATGACGACCAGTTCACCAGCTGCCCGGCGGTGCTGTCGGCGGGCGAGCCGACCGGGATCGGCGGCGCCTCGCTGGCCGTGGTCGAGGGGCAGATCGCCGGGATAGCCGCGGCCCGGAGGCTCGGCCGCGGCGGCGGGCCCGAGCCGCGGGAACTGGCCGCGCTCAAGCGGCGCCGCCGCAGGCTGCAAGCCTTCGCCGCCGCCCTGGCCAGCGTCTACACCGATCCCGGCGTGTGGCCTGAGCTGCTCACCGACGACACGGTCATCTGCCGGTGCGAAGAGGTCACCTACGCCGAGGTCAAGCAGGCCCTGGAGCTGGGCGCGGGCGACGTGCGCACGGTCAAGCTGCTGTCCCGGGCCGGGATGGGCTGGTGCCAGGGCCGGGTCTGCGGGTACGCCGTGGGCTGCCTGGCGTCCCGGCGGCGCGGCGGAACCACCGACCTGGCCGCGGCGCTGCGGATGCCGATCGCCGCGCCGGTACCGCTCGGCCTGCTCGCGGACGCCGAACTGCCCGCGGGCGCAGAACCGCCTGCCGGGCCCGGCGAGGCCCCGCCCGGCCCCGGCCGTCACGAGGCGGCCGGCCCTGGCGGCCCGCACGCTGACCGTCTATGACGCCGCGGGACGCTGCTCCATCAGGTCGATAATCGCGTCAGTCGCTTCCACGCCCGGGGCGACATGGACGTGATGCCGCACCGCCTCGAGAATCGCGGCATGATCACCGGCGCGGATCAGCTCGGCCAGGTCCTCGTGCACGCGCGGCAGGTCATCCGGGTCGCTGAACACCTGATGATCGGCGATCAGGAACAGCCGGAGCTTGGACTCCAAGCCGTTCCACAGCTCGAGCAGGAGCTCGTTGCCGGACAGCGCGTAGAAGAGCCGGTGGAAGCCCAGGTGCGCTTCGATGATCTCCGCGGGAACCTTGGACCGCGCGGCGGCCTGCAGCGCGGCCAGGGCCTGGTCGAGTTGTGAGCCGCTGTCGGCCTGCAGGCGCGGGGCCGCCAGCTGGATCGTGTACGGCTCGACGAGCAGGCGCAGGGTAGCGATCTCCTTGACGGTCTCCGGCCGCACCTGCGCCACGAAGGCACCGCGAAACGGGACCTTCTCGACCAGCCCCTCCTCTTCGAGCCGGCCCAGCGCTTCACGCAACGGCGACCTGCTGATGCCCATATCACGGGCGATGTGCGCCTCCCGCAGCTGGCTGCCCGCTGTTAGCTGCCCGTCCAGAATCGCCCGCCGGATCTCTTCGTAGACAGCGGACGGGGTCGTCCGCTGATCCAGAGGTTGGAACGTATTCACGCTGGCGCGCTCCTGTCGACAATCCACCAGCCTTCAATTGTGCAGGACGGGTCCTAGCCGGGCAAGCTGGCCACAGCCTGGGTCAGCCCGACTGGGCGCAGAGGACGGGCTCGCCCAGCCGGCCGACGGGGTCGCCGCCAGCTTCAGCTGCCAGGACCTGTTTCCATGCCCGGCCAGTTGGCCCGGGCCTGTCGCCTGACGTGACGGCGCTGACTATGCCATCACCGGTCACGCTTGGTAGCCATGCCTGGCCACCGGGACCGCGATCGTGACCCCAGGATCGCGCCGCCGACCACTTGTACCGGCACTGTTGCGACGACCCCTTGAACCCGCGAGGTCATATCGGGCGCAATACTGGTCACAACCCGGTATAAGTCGCACTCGCGGAGATCCGGGCCGTCCGCGATCGTCACCGGCAGTGATGCCGCCGGGGGACCCGGGCCGTCCGCGGTCGGCCCCCGCCGAGCCGCTCAGAGCGTCGCCTCGATCTCGCTCAGTGTTGCGTCGAGAACGTCGGCGACCAGGTCAATCTCGGCCCGCGTGATGATGTAGGGCGGGCTGAGCTGAATATGATCGCCGCCCCGGCCGTGATTCGCGCCCGGCACCCCGGGCAGTACCAGGACGCCCCGCTGCCGCGCCCCGCGGGTGACCCGCTGGGTGATACCGGCCGTCTCCGGGAACGGCTGCCGCGTCGCCCGGTCGGCGACGAACTCGAGTCCCGCGTACAGGCCCAGCCCGCGCACGTCGCCCACGATCTCGTGACGCTGCGCGAGCTGGCGCAGGGCCGCGTGCAGGTGCTCTCCCTTCGCGCCCACCCCGTCGAAGATCTGATGCTCCTGGGCGTACCTGAGCACCTGCAGGCCCACGAACGTGCAGAGGGGATTGCCGCTGTAGGTGAACCCGTGACTGAATTTTCCCGAGCCTGCCTCGAAGGCGTCCACCACGCGCGGGGCGGCCAGGACGGCCGCGAGCGGGACGTACCCGCTGCTGATCCCCTTGCCCATCACCACGATGTCCGGCCGGACGCCCCAGTGCTCGATGGCGAGCCAGCGGCCGGTCCGGCCGTACCCGGTCAGCACCTCGTCGGCGATGAACAGCACGTCGTAGGCGTCGCAGATGTCCCGGATGCGGCGGTAGTACTCGGGCACGGGCACCACGGCGGTGGCGGTTGTGCCGATCACCGGCTCGGCGATGAAGGCGGCGATGCTGTCCGGCCCTTCCATGACGATCGTCCGCTCCAGGTCGTCCGCGCAGGCCACGGCGCATCCCGGGTAGGCGTGGCCCAGCGGGCAGCGATAGCAGTACGGCGCCGCGATGTGCGGCACGGCGGTCAGTTGCGGCAGGAACGGCTCGCGCCAGGCGGGACGGCCGGACAGGGACAGCGTCGTGAGCGTGCTGCCGTGGAAGCTCTGCCAGCGGGCGATGACCTTGTGCTTGCCGGGACGGCCGCGCTGCAGGTGGTACTGGCGGGCCATCTTGACCGCGGTCTCGTTGCCCTCCGAGCCGCCGGAGGCGAAGTACACCCGGGCGGCGACCTCCGGGTTCATCGCGACCAGGGCCTCGGCGAGCTGCTCCTGCCAGGGGTTGGTGAACATGGCGCCGTAGACGAAGCTGAGCTCGCCGCCGTGACGCGCGACGGCGTCGGTAATCTCCCGGACGCCGTGCCCGAGCACGACCGTCCCTGCGCCGCCCACCGCGTCCAGGATGCGCTGGCCGGCCTCGGTCCGCAGGTACATCCCGTCCGCGCTGACGACCGATTCATAGGCCGCGTGCAGATCACGGTGGAAAACTGCGGAGCGAGCAGGCGCGTCACCTGTACTCACGGGTGAATCACCTCGTCCCGCGCCAGCCGGCTCGCCTCACCCGGGCGCAGGCAGACCTCGGCGAGGTGCAGGCCGTCGCCGAACTGGCGGGAGGGGTGCCGGTCCCACAGCAGCTTCTCGTGGCCGGGCAGGATGCGGCTGGTCTCACCGCCGGTCACCTGCATGAGCTGGTCCAGCGCGAGCATGCAGTTCAGCTGGCTGCCCATGGCCAGGCCGATGGGGACGTACCGGCCGTCGCCGCCGATGCCCTCGATGTTCGCGTACAGGTACATGACGTCGCCGGGAACCACCCACACGCCGGAGGACTCGTTGCGGATCACCACGTGCTGGTGCCCGTAGGTGTGCGTGTCGAAGTCAGGCACCAGGCTGATGCCAGGGAACTCGTCCTCGCGCGGCCCGTCGACCAGCCGGAGCCGGCCCTCCCCGGCCAGGTGCAGCAGCCCGGCCAGGTCCTCGATGCTCACGCCCTGCTTGAGCCAGTCCATGGCCGGCGGCAGGCTGACCGCCCAGGCCCACTGCTCCACCTCGCGCTGCTGGATGTGGACGGTGGCGTTGGGGAAGGCGGCGACGTTGCCGAGATGATCGAAGTGAGCGTGGGTGACCAGGATCGCGTCGACATCCTCCGGCCGGGCCCCGGCGCGGGCGATGAGCTCGGCCGGGTCGCGCCAGAGCGTGATGCCGTCCAGGTCGGCCAGCTCGCGCCCGCGCCCGGCGTGCCGGTACCCGGCGTCGACCAGGATCGTGTGCTCCTCGCTGCGCAGCACGGTGAAGCAGTACGGGATCTCACGA
>WNGR01004334.1_pt1 | contig 15333 bp, 11 predicted proteins | sample 5407581 | NCBI WGS metagenome assembly WNGR01 (sample SAMN13153383, study PRJNA577476) | soil metagenome | isolation source: 80 cm soil or saprolite under Garry oak tree replicate 2 | place: USA:California | collected 2016-06-15
TGGGTCGGCTACCAGACGACGACCGCCGAGACTGATGTCCTCAAGTTCCGCCAGCACGACGATCGCGTCGAGGTGGTGCTCGAGGAGAACCCGTTCTATGTCGAATCGGGCGGGCAGGTGAGCGACACCGGCGTGCTCAAGGGGACCGGGTGGGAGTTCGAGGTGGCGGACGTCGAGAAGGTCGATGGCGCGAGCGCAGTGGTGGGCCGGTTCGAGCGGGAGTTCGAGCCGACGCCCGTGCTCGCGGAAGTGGATGCCGTGCGGCGGCGCAACATCGAGCGCAACCACACCGCGACCCACCTCGTCCACGCGGCCCTGCGCAAGATCCTCGGCCCCCACGTGCGGCAGCAGGGCTCGGTCGTGGCCCCGGAGCGGCTGCGCTTCGACTTCGCGCACCACGGACCGGTGGACGAGGCCACGCTGGCGCGCATCGAGGAAGAGGTCAACGCCCACATCTGGGAGAACCTCCCCGTCGAGACGCGTGAGATGAAGTACCAGGACGCGATCGCGACCGGCGCGACGGCGTTCTTCACGGAGAAGTACGGCGACATCGTGCGCGTGGTCGACGTTCCCGGGGTGTCCGTCGAGCTGTGCGGCGGCACGCACGTGCCGGCGACGGGAGGGATCGCGCTGTTCCGCTTCACGCATGAGACCGGGGCGGCCGCGGGCGTCCGCCGCATCGAGGCGGTGACGGGGCCGGTCGCCTACGAGCTGGTCCGCAAGCTCCGAGAGCAGCTCGACGCGGCGGCGGCGACGTTGAAGACGCAGCCTGAGCACCTGGCGCGGCGCATCGAGCAGCTGCTGGACGACAACCGCAAGCTCGAGAAGCGGGTGGAGGAGCTGCTGAGAGCGGGAAGCGGGAAGCGGGATGCGGGAAGCGTGGAGAAAATTGGCGATGTCGAGCTGCAATTCACATTGAGCCCAATCGAGGACCCTCGTCAGATCGCCATTCTCAACGACCAATTTCGAACAAGTCACTCGAACGCTATATCGCTGATCGTTTCAGGTACCGCGACCAGCAAACCCGCGGTCAGCATCGGGCTCACCGATGATCTGATTCGACGTGGGTTAAAGGCTCCAGAGATCGTGCGGCTCATAACGGGTGGTAAGGGGGGTGGGCGCGACTATTTCGCGTCTGGCAGCGTCGCTGACCAGCCTCTCGTCGAGTCGACCTTCAATAAGTGGAAGCAGCTGTTGGGGGAGTACATCAAGGCCAAATGACTCGCCCAGAGATCCTGGCCTGGCTCGACGCCCGCCGCCCGGCGCCGCCCCCGGCGCTGCGGGCGCACCTCGACGCCGCCGTGAGGGACGCGCCGGAGCCCCTCGCGGAGCACCTCGCGCGGCACGGCGACGAGCTCCTCGCCCGCGTGGCGCGCCGGCCGGCTGGGGGGCGGGAGCTGGCGCTCGACCTGCTGGCGGCGGACGCGTTCGTCACCTACGCGTTCGAGGCGCAGGCGGAGACGGCTGTCGCAGGCCTGGCGGGCCTGGCGGCACGGGTGGCGGCGCGAGCCGCGGCGTCCCCGTGACGGCAGCGGAGCGGGCCCGAGAAGGGCTGGGCCGGCTGGCGGCGCTGGTCCAGCAGGTGGCGGCGGAGCAGGGCGACGCGATCGCCCGGCTCGCGGAGCGGTACACGCGCACGCTGGCGGGAGGTGGCACGCTGTTCTTCGCCGGCAACGGCGGCAGCGCGGCCGACGCGCAGCACCTCGCGGCGGAGTACGTGGTGCGCTACGCCCGCAGCCGCAAAGCCCTCCCCGCCATCGCTCTCACGACCGACACCTCGCTCCTGACCGCCTGCGGCAACGACCTCGGCTTCGACGAGGTGTTCGCGCGGCAGGTGGAGGCCCTGGTGGGCCCGGACGACCTCCTGGTGCTGCACTCGACGAGCGGCGAGAGCCCCAACGTCGTCCGGGCGGCGCAGGCGGCGAAGGCACGGGGCGCCGCGGTGGTGGCGTTGCTGGGGAAGGGCGGCGGCCCGGTGCGTGCCCTCGTGGACGACGCGCTTGTGGTCCCATCGGATGAGACGGCCCACATTCAAGAGGTTCATCTCGCCGTCGAACATCTGATCTGCGAGCTGGTGGAGCGGGGACTCGAACTCTGAACGCGGAACTCGGAACGCGGAACTGCAATGAAGGGTCCGCGTTGGGCGAACAGTGATCGATCTGTCCGGGAAGCGCGCGTTCGTGACCGGCGGGGGGCGGGGCATCGGTCGGGCGACGGCGGTGCTGCTCGCCCAGGCGGGCGCGAGCGTCGCGGTGGGGTATCGCAGCCGGGGAGAGGACGCGGACGAGACGACGGCGGCGGTCAGGCGGTCAGGCGGTCAGGCGGTCAGCGTACAGGGCGATCTCGCAGACGCCGAGGTCGCTCGGCGGGTTGTCGAGGACGCCGTCCGCGCGCTCGGCGGCCTCGATATCCTCATCGTCAATCACGGCGTCTGGTCGGCGGACGACGCGGCGCTCGCCCAGATGGCGCTCGAGCAGTGGGCCGCCACGCGCAGCGCCAACCTCGACGCGGTGTTCTACGTGTGCCGGGCGGCGATCCCGCGCCTGTCGGCGGGCGGCCGCATGGTGCTGGTCTCGTCCACCGCGGGCCAGCGGGGTGAGGCGCTCCACGCCGACTATGCGGCGACGAAAGGCGCGATCCAGTCGCTGACCAAGTCGCTCGCGGTGGAGCTGGCGCCGCGGATCACGGTGAACTGCGTCGCGCCCGGGTGGGTCGACACCGAGATGTGTGAGAAACCGTTCCAACGGGAAGGGGGAAAGGGGAAAGGGGACATCGAGGCTTCGATCCCCCTTGGCCGTGTAGCGAGTCCCGAGGATATCGCGGGGCCCATTGTGTTTCTGTGCTCCGACCTGGCGCGCCACATCACCGGCGAGATCCTCAATGTCAACGGGGGGTCGGTGCTGTGTGGATGAGCCCAATGCGGAATGCGGAATGTGGAGTGCAGAATTTCAGGGCAAGGTCCTTCGCACCACGACGCCTACCTCTACATTCCGCATTCCGCATTCCACATTCCGCACTCTGCCCCGAATGACGTTCCCGGATCGCCTGCCCATCCCGCCCGAGGTGTTCAAGATCGCGCAGCAGCTCGAGCAAGCCGGCTTTGAGACCTGGTGCGTGGGCGGGGCGATTCGGGACAACCTGCTGGGCCTCGCGAACCACGACTTCGATCTCACGACCGCGGCGCCGCCGGACGAGGTCCGCCGGCTGTTCGCGCACACCATTCCGGTGGGCATCGAGCACGGGACCGTGGCGGTGTTGGACCGGCACCGCCGGCCCCACGAGGTCACCACCTTCCGGCGCGACATCCGCACCGACGGGCGGCACGCGGTGGTGGAGTTCGGCGTCTCGCTGATGGACGACCTGGCGCGGCGCGACTTCACGATCAATGCGATGGCGTATCATCCCCTCAAGCACGAGTGGCGCGATCCGTTCAAAGGCGCCGACGATCTGGCGAAGAAGCTGATCCGCTCGGTGGGGGACCCGAACTGGCGGTTCCAGGAGGACTACCTGCGCATCCTGCGCGCCTTGCGCTTCAGCGCGCGCTTCGAGTTCCGGATCCACGGCCGCACGCTGGAGGCGGCGAAGGCCAACGTCGCCGGGCTGGCGCAGCTGTCCGCCGAGCGGGTCCGGGACGAATGGTTCAAGGGGATCGCGACGGCGGTGCGCGTCTCGAAACTGCTGGCGCTCTGGAGGGACGTCGGGGCGGCGAGGATTTGGCTTCCCGAGATCGGGAACGGGGAAAGGGGAAAGGGGAAAGGGACGGACAAGTTGCCCCGGGATCCCGTGCTCGTGACGGCGTTCCTCGCCGGGGACGCGGCGTCGCTCCTCACACGACTCAAGGCCTCGAATCGAGACATCGAGCGGGGCCGCGCGATCGCGCAGTGGCGGGACACGTATCCAGACCCCCGGCACTTCCCGGCAGTACGGCGTTGGTTGTCCCAGGTCGGCGAGTCCGCTGACGATCTGCTCGTTTTGCTGCCGGCGCTCGACCATTCCCCTTTCCCCTTTCCCCTTTCCCGGCTTCCCGCGGTCGTGAAAGCGATCCGAGCCGCTCACGACCCCCTCACGGTGCGCGATCTCGCCGTGACGGGCGACGATCTGCTCGCGGCCGGCGTCCGGCCGGGCCCCGATGTCGGCGCCACGCTGGCGCGGCTGCTCGACGAGGTCCTCGAAGACCCGGCCCGCAACACGAAAGAGTATCTCCTCGCCCGTGTCTGACGCGCTGATCTACGCCGTGTTCGCGGCGCTCGGCAACGTCGGCGGCGCGCTCGCGGTGTCGCACCGCATGGTGCGCGGGCTCCTCGTCATCGAGCACGCGGTCGCCTTCGGCGCGGGGTTCATGCTGGCGGTCGCGATCATCGAGATCCTGCCGGAGGCGTTCGTGCGGAGCGGCCCCGCAGCCCCGCTGCTCGTGCTCGCGGGGTACCTGGCGGTGCACCTCACGCAGCACACCGTCACGCCGCACTTCCACTTCGGAGAGGAGACCCATGCCGTCAATCGGGTCGCCGGGACGTCGGCGCTGGTGGGGCTGCTGCTGCATACGTTCTTCGACGGCGTGGCCATCGCCAGCGCGTTCCTGGTGCGGCCGTCGCTCGGCGTGATGGTGTTCCTCGCTATCTTGATCCACAAGCTCCCCGAGGGCGTGACCATCGCCAGCCTGTACCTGGCGGTCGGGCGGTCGGGCGGACAGGCGGTGGGGGCCGCCGCGCTGCTCGGGCTCGCGACCCTCGCGGGGGTGCTCGTTACGGACCGGCTCGCGTTTCTCGTGCGCCACGGCCTCGCGGTGTCGGCCGGGGTGACGCTCTACGTCGCGGCCTCGAACCTCGTGCCCGAGTTCCAAGGGAAGCGCGGCTGGCAGGTGCCGGTCGCGTTCTTCAGCGGAGCGGGGGTGTTTTTCGTCACGAAACTAGTGCTCGATCGGGTGTCGTGAGGAGGCCGGTACGTGCCACTGTTTCGCTCGCGCGTGACGGCCCCGCTTTGGCACCATTGTCCCGCCGCGCGTAGTCGGGCACGAGCTCGTACATCACACGCATCACGTCGCGCTGCCCACCCTGGACGACCGCCACGAGTAGGCGCTTCAGCTCGGCTTCCACGAAGGCGCCGTTCGCGCCATTGCGCTCCACGATCCGAATCTTGTCGATCGACGTCGGGACGATCACTTCGCCTGACGCCACCAGCTCTTCATAGAGCTTCTCACCAGGTCGCAGCCCTGTGAACTCGATGGCGACGTCCCGGTAGGGCTCGAGGCCGGACAGACGGATCAGTCGCTCCGCCAAGGCCAGGATCCGGACCGGTTGACCCATCTCCAGAATGGAGATCCGCCTGGCGGCTTCCGGGAGGGCCGTGGCCTGGAGCACGAGCTGCACCGCTTCGGGTATCGTCATGAAATAGCGGGTCACGTCCCGATGCGTCACGCGGAGGGGACCACCGGCCGCCAGCTGTCGCTGAAAGAGGGGGACGACGCTCCCGTCGGACCCGAGGACGTTCCCGAACCGCACGACGCGGAAGTCCGTAGCGGATTGCTGCAGGGTGGGGAGCTCGAGCACGATGCGTTCGCCGATGCGTTTGGTGGCGCCCAAGACGCTTGCCGGATTGATGGCTTTGTCGGTCGAGATCAAGACGAACTTTTCCACGCCGTGCCGGGCCGAGCATTCCGCGACGCGCAGCGTGCCAAATACGTTGTTCCACACGGCCTCCACCATGTTGGACTCCAGCATGGGCACGTGCTTGTAGGCTGCGGTGTGGAACACGTAATCCGGTCGGTACGCGCGGAACGTCTCCTCGAGGCGCTCGGGATTCGTCACGCTCGCGATGACCGGGACCACCTCGAGGTCTGGATGGGCCTGGGCGACCTCGAGATGGGTGAAGTAGAGCGGGCTCTCGGCGCGCTCCAACAAGACGAGCCGCGCGGGTCGATAGGAGGCGATTTGGCGGGCGAGCTCTGACCCGATTGAGCCCGCACCTCCAGTGACCAAGACGGACTTGCCGGCGAGATCCCGTCGCACATGCGCGAGGTTGAGATGCACCGGGTCCCTCCCCAGGAGATCCTCGACCTGTACTTCGCGGAGCTGGCCGATCTGTGCCCGCCCCGTCAACAACTCCTTGAGTGACGGGAGCATCTTGAACGCGATCCCGGTTTCGCGGCACCGGTCCATGATCGCCTGGGTCTGGAGCCGGGTCGCGGACGGGATCGCGATGATCAGCAGGCCGATGTCGTGACGCGCCACGAGCGCTGAGAGGTCACGCGTCGCGCCAATCACCGGGATGCCGTGGAGCGTGCGCCCGAGCTTGGCGGGATTGTCATCGACGAGCCCCGCGACGTACATTGGCGACCGCCCGTCGTGGAGCGCCTGACGCAAGAACAGCTCGGCGGCCTCGCCCGCTCCGATGATCAGGGTGCGCTTGCCTTTTGCCGGTTTCATCGGCAGGTGGTTCTCGCGCGAATAGCGGACCGCGAAGCGAGCGCCTCCGAGGAAGAAGATTCCCATCAGCCACTCCAGCACCAGCACCGAGCGCGGTACCGCTTGCATCGGGCCGGGGAACACCCGCGCGCCCGCGAACAGAAGCGACCCGAGCGAGACGGCGAGTCCGAGCTGAACCAGATCGTGCAGGCTGAAATGCTTCCAGTATCCGTTGTGCAGGCGGAAGCCTTCGAACAGGACGAGCCGCAGCAGGAGTAGGTAGGGCAGGGTGACCCAGAGCACCGCCAGGTCATGCCCCGGCACCGAGAAATCGAACCTGATCGCGTATGCCGCCAGGTAGGCGAGAACGATGAGGACGGCGTGGACGCCGAAGATGCACGCCCGACGATAGGGTTCAAGTGGTGACGGGAGTGCCAGCTGCATCGTGTTCGGGATCTCCGTCTGCAACAGGTACGGCGGGGTGCGCGTCCTCGCCTGCCTCTCAACCCAACGGGCCTTTGCGACGGTGGTAGGTCATGTCCTGTGCCCAGCGGCAGGGGGCCGGTGCCGGCGCGGGCGAGACCGTAGCTGATTGTGCTGCATGGCGTTGCACGTATGACGCGTGGGGCGGCGGGGTGCGGGGGCGTCGGGTACAAGGACGCGCCTGCTAGTGATCCGCTACAGATTAGAGTCACCTTTGCATCAGACCGGCTCGGGCATGACGTCCGTCACAGAGCGGGAGCAGGACCCCCTGTAGCTTGGCCGCTGAGGGGGACTGCCAGTCTGGGTCTAGGAAGCCTCCTCGCATCCGCTGCTCAGAGCAAAGCCGCCGAAAGGCGGCGACGCAGAGCTAAGGGGACTACAGCGACCCGAGGTCGCTAGGTCAGCCCGGCCGCCAGCGCCTCGGGAAGCCCCCGAGTGCCTGGTGGCCTTTCGTTTAGTAGTCGAAACACCGCAGTTCGGCAGGATCGCATCCCTCTCGAGAGGGAGCGCGACAAAGGCAAAGCCGGCGAAAGCCGGCGACGCAAAGCCCCGAGGCTACCGCACGCCAGCGCGTGCCACGCCAGTCGAGCCGCCGAACCTCACTCTCCGACCCGGGAGGGGTTCATGCAGGTCCGGACGATTGCGACATTCTCCGCCGCATTGCTCGCGGCGACTTGCGAACTGCCGCCGCCACTCGGTCCCGAGTTCGGCGTGGTTTCGGTGACCGTCCAACCCAAAGGCATCACACTCGTCGTGGGCGACAGCGTGCAGCTGACCGCCACCATCATTATGTCCAACGATCGGCCCCCCCGCTCGGCCAGCTGGACGAGTTCGAACGCGAACGTCGCCACGGTGAGCGGGTCGGGGATGGCGCACGGTATCGCGGCGGGTGACGTGTTGATCCTCGCCACGAGCGGGAGCAAGAAGGACTCGGCGGCCGTCACGGTGGTGCCCAAGGACCAGCCGCCCCCGCCGCCCGTCGCCTCGGTCGAGGTGACGCCGACCTCGGCGACGATTCAGGTGGGGCAGACGGTGCAGTTGACTGCCGCGCCGAAGGATTCCAATGGCAATCCGCTCGCCGGGCGCACGGTGACCTGGTCGACCGACAACGCGAGCGCGGCGACCGTCAGCAGCAGCGGGCTCGTGACGGGCGTGGGTGTCGGCTCGGCGACCATCACGGCGACGAGCGAGGGCAAGAGCGGCGGCGCCACCGTGACGGTCACGAGTGGGTCGGGGACGACGGTGACCCTGGTCGGCGCGGGGGATATCGCGGAGTGTGGCTCGGGCACCGATGATAGCACGGCGGCGCTGCTCGGGCGGGTCGGCGGCGCCGTGTTCACGGCGGGGGATAACGCCTACCCGGACGGCTACTACCAGGATTACGCGAACTGCTGGGCTCCCTCGTGGGGGCGGTACCAGGCACTCGTGCACCCGGCGGCGGGGAATCACGAGTACCACGACGTCATCACTTCGGGCGGCGCCGACTACTATCGCTACTTCTTTCGCGACCACGGCACCTTCGTGGGGGATAGCGGCAAGTACTACTACAGCTACGACCTCGGGGCGTGGCATGTCGTCGTGCTCAACACCTTCATCGACATGAGCGTCGGCTCGCCGCAGGAGCAGTGGCTGCGCGCCGATCTGGCGGCTAGCACCAAGCAGTGCACGCTGGCCTACATGCACTATGCTCGTTTCAGCTCGGGCAGCGTCCATGGAAGCTACGCCGCCCTGCAGCCGCTGTGGCAGGCGTTGTACGACTACGGGGCGGAGATTGCGATCGCAGGGCATGACCACGAGTACGAGCGGTTTGCGCCGCAGACCCCGGATGGCCAGTTGGATACGGCGCGAGGGATTCGCTCGTTCGTGGTGGGGACGGGGGGCGGGGGGCTGTACTCCTTTGGGACGCCGTTGCCGAACAGCGAGGTGCGTAACAACACCACGTGGGGTGTGCTGAAGCTCACCCTGCGCGACGGCGACTACGATTGGCAGTTCGTCCCGATCACGGGTCAGACCTTCACGGACGCCGGCAGCGGCTCGTGCCACTAGGGAGGGCGTCATGACGTTCAAGCACAAGCTTTCGAAGCGCCTGGCGCTCATGAAAGCGCTGCTCGCCGCCGCCGCGGCCCTGGCGGCGTGCGAACAAATCCCAGCCAGCGGTCCGCAGGTGCCAAGCACGGCCATAGTGCAGGTCGTCACCGCTCCCGACACTGTCACCCTCGATCCCTACCAGACACGCCAATTCCTGGCATACGGGCGCACCCAGGCGGGCGACAGCGTTGCCGTCGCCGTGCGCTGGACGGCGTCGGGGGGAACGATCACATCTGGCGGTCTGTACACGGCAGACACGATCCCCGGCGACTATCAGGTGACGGCAACCACGACCAGCCAAGAGAGGGCAACCGCTGCTAGCGTGCAAGTCACCGGTGGTTCGCAAGTGAAAAACAGGGGCCCGCTGACCCATGTGATTGTGACTCCGGCCACCGCTTCCGTATTGCTCGGCGGAACGCTCCAGTTCGCCGCCTATGGGAGGAGAAAGAACGGTGACAGCGTTGCTGTAAGCGTGGTTTACGCTGCCACCGGTGGCACCGTGTCAGCCGGCGGGATGTATACGGCGGGCCAGAGCGCCGGTACCTACCGGGTGATCGCCACCCAGAGCGGCGGCACGCTGGCCGATACTGCCGCTGTCACGATAACGACCGTGCCGGTGGCGTCGGTGGCGGTGAGCCCAGCGACGGCAAACGTGCCGGTGGGTGGCACGACGCAACTCACCGCCACCCCGAAGGATGCCAATGGGAACCCCCTGATTGGGCGTGTGGTCACGTGGGCGAGTGGTGCCGGGGCGGTCGCGACGGTGAATAGCGGGAGCGGACTCGTGACGGGCGTCGCCGTGGGCAGCGCGACGATCAGGGCGACGAGTGAAGGCCAGACCGGGACGGCGGCGATTACGGTGACGAGCGTCCCAGTGGCATCAGTGACGGTGAGCGCGGCGTCGGCGAGCGTAACGGTCGGTGGGACGGTACAGCTCACCGCCACCCCGAAGGATGCGACCGGTAATCCGCTGACGGGGCGCGTGGTGACCTGGGCGAGTAGCGCGCCCACAGTTGCGACGGTAACCGGAACGGGGCTCGTGTCGGGTCTCACAGCGGGCTTGGCGACGATCACGGCGACGAGTGAAGGTCAGAGCGGCTCCGCCGGCGTCACGGTCACGGCGCCGAGCAACAGTCCCATTACCGACCCGTGGGCGGTGCTCACTGAACCCACGGTTTCGAAGCTGCCAGCCTTGACGCCGATTTTCCCGGGGCCATTCAATCTGAAGGTGACGCGGATCGTGGGGGATCCGGGGACGACGATCACGTTCAGCGGGGGTGGCTCGGGGACCTGGGGCTCGGACGCGCGCCATCACTATTCCGACGACCAGCCGTGGAACGCAGACGGCACGCTGCTGATGCTCCAAAACAGCGGGTCGCCGAGCGACCTGGTGCTCGATGGGAACACCTACCAGGTCATCTCGGGGGGGTGCAGCGACGGTGGTTATGGGCGCTGGCATCCGAGCCTGACGCACGCCCACGAGCGGGTGAAGGCCTACGGGACCCAGCTGTGGTGGTACGACATTCGGACGTGCAGCACGACGCGGAGCTGGCCGTTGCCGTTCGCGGCGACCGGGGACATCGAGATGGGCCCGTCGCGGGACGGCCGGTTCATCGCGCTCTCGGATGGGATGAGGGTGTTCGTGGTCGACATGGATCCGCAGTCACCGTTTGCGCTCTATCCGAATCAGCGGCTGGGGCCGGTGTATGACTTTTCCAATTGTGGGGTGTCGAGCGGGTGCACGCTCGACTGGACGCAGGTGTCGGCGTCGGGCCAGTACGTGATCGTCCACTTTGAAGGCGATTGGCAGCAGGTGCTCGACGTCAACCCGAGCACGCTGGCGCTCACGCCGCGCCCGGTGGCGACGGTTTACGCCGGCTGCCACGGCACGGCGGCGCAGGGGTTCATTTACGACCTGGGGCATCCGGACGTGACACGCAACCCGTTCGACGCCAACGAGGACGTGATCATCGGCCAGGAGCACTGCGGGAACATCGGCAAGACGGTGAACGGCATCTTGATCGGTGGCGTCATGATGGTGCGACTGCGGGATGGGGCGATTACGTCGCTCACGAACCCCACGAACGAGGCGTATCCCTACCATATCTCGACCCGCAACTTGGACCGGCCAGGATGGGTGTACGTCACGTACTGGCCGTCGTCGGGCCAGCGCTTCAACGACGAACTGGTCGCCGTGAAGCTGGACGGCAGCGGGGCGGTGGAGCGCTACGCGCATACCCACAGTGACTCGAACGGGTGCTATCGCTGCGAGCCCCACGGTGTGCCGGCGCGCGATGGGAGACGCATTCTATGGGCGAGCAACTGGATACTCAACGCCACGGGCGGCTCGTCCTCCGTCACCCAAGACTACTTGGTCGACGCACGGTAACGCGGAGTCGGTAATCGGTCCTTCGGATAGGCGATCTCGCCGACTCAAGTCTCGTAAACCGGCCGCGCCAGCTTGGAGCTGGCGCGGCCCTTGTGTTGCCGCTCCGTTGTGGCAGTTCGCTTACAACATCCGACGTCCTACCTCGGTAGCCACGCGTGCGGTGACCGGCGCTGAGCGTCGGCGAACACCAAGTGCAGCATCGAAATGAGGTTGCTCTGCTCGCCGACGGAGGTCGGCTGGCGCGGATCGTGCTAAACACCTTGGCACCCTCATAAGGATCGCGTGCCGATGCTCAGCAACCTCCCCGTACGGGTCGGGTCCCGGTGAGCAGCACTCTCGTGACGCACCAGGCATCGGTCAGTCCTAGCCACCGCCGGCATGCCACTACCGTTCTCCCACTCGACGTCGGTACGGAGCAGTGGGATGCCTTTGTAGCCCGCGCCGAGGGCAGCACGTTCTGCCACCTGGCCGGCTGGCGCGAGATCATGAGCGACGTGCTTGGTCATGAGTGTCTGTATCGGGTGGCAGTCGACGAGGCGGGAACATGGCAGGGAGTGCTGCCCCTGGTCCGCGTCCGGAGCCGTCTGTTCGGTCACTATCTCGTCTCGATGCCGTTCCTCAACTACGGCGGCCCCCTCGGTGCGCCCGACGCTCAGGGCCGGCTGATGGAGGAGGGCGTGGAGCTCGCCAGGCGTTCGTCGGCGGACCTGCTGGAGCTCCGGGTACGGCACGCCGTCCCATGCGATCTCCGGGTGTCCCACCGGAAGATTACCGTGCTGTTGGACGTCGCGGATTCCGCCGACGTGTTGTGGCACAAGGTGCTGCCCAGCTCGCGCCGTCGGCAGATCAGTCGCGCACAGAGAGAGGAAATGGAGGTGCGGTTCGGACTGGATCAGGTCGAGCCGTTTTACGAGGTCTTTGCCCGCAATATGCGGGATCTCGGAACCCCGGTGTTGCCCCGCGGCCTCTTCGAGCGGATCGCACGCGTGTTCGCCCGGTGTGCGGTGTTCGGGGCGGTCTACTGGCGCGGGCAACCGCTGGCCGCAGGCTGCGGCCTCGTTTGGCGAGGCGAATTCGAGATCACGTGGGTGTCGTCCCTGCGCGAGCACGACCACAAGATGCCCAACATGCTGCTGTACTGGTCCTACATGGAGCAGATGATCGGGCGGGGAGTCCGCGTCTTCAACTTTGGGCGGTGCACGCCGGGCGGACGCACGCACCAGTTCAAGCATCAGTGGGGGGGAGTGGACGCTCCGCTGCCCTGGCTGCAGTGGTCGCCGCGCCAGCTTGACGCCACACCGTCCCCCAATCGACCACTGTATCGGGTTGCCACCGCCCTCTGGCGCCGAGTGCCTATGGGGCTTGCGAACCGGATGGGCCCGGGCCTCGCGCGCCAATTTCCCTGACCGGCGGTCTGGAGATTTGCGTGACGCCATTCGTGGGGTGACTTGCCTGGCGCTACGTCATCGTGTTGCTACCTCGGGGCTCTTGGGGTGCGTGTTGTGGGTTGCGGTTGTGTCTCGTGCCGCGAACCAAACCTCCCAAGGTGATTCTGGCTTAGGCGGTGCTCCGATCATTGATCCGTGGGCGGTGTTTGCGGTACCCGAAGTCCCCAAGCCCGCGTACCTCACGCCCATTTTCCCCGAGCCGTTTCACCTCAAGGTGACCCGCATCACCGGCGATTCGGGGAGCAGGATCGCCTTGCGCGGCGCTGGTTCGGCCACTTGGGGCGCGGGCTCCCGGCAACATTATTCGAATGACCAACCCTGGAGCGCCGACGGCACGCTGCTGGTCCTCCAGAATACGGGCTCCCCCCACTCCCTTTACCTCGACGGCGAGACGTATCAGCCCGTGCGCGGGCCGTGCCCTGACGACGACTCGTACGACGACCGCTGGCACCCCAGCCTCGCCCATGCGCACGAACGCATCGCCGTCAACCGCACGAGCACGCTGAGCTGGTTCGACGTCGTCACCTGCACTCAAACCCGCAACTGGACGTTGCCGTTTCGGGTGATCGGGATCGGGGGCAATCCGTCCGACGACGGCCGGTTCATTGCGCTGTCGGACGGCAAGCGCTTCTTCGTGGTGGACATGGATCCACAACCACCGTTGGTGCCCTATCCCGATCGGCGCATCGGCCCACCGGTGGATTTCACCTCCGACTGCGGCCTCCCGAATGGCTGCCCCGCGAATTGGGTGTCGATCGCGCCGTCCGGCAAGTACGTCGTCGTGAACTACCATGGGGATCGTTTGCGGGTCTACGATGTCAATCCCAAAACGCTGGCAGCGACACCGCGTGCCATGCCCACCGTCTATCCGAACTGCAGCGGCACGGCTGTTAAGGGGTTCATCTATGACCTTGGGCATCAGGACCTGACGATGGACCCGTTTGACTTCAACGAGGACGTCATCGTCGGACAAGAGCACTGCGGGAACCGGGGCAAGACGGTGGCGGGCGTCCTGATCGGCGGCGTCATGATGGTGCGGCTACGCGACGGCAAGATCACCGCGCTGACGAACCCGACCAACGAGGCATATCCGTATCACGTCTCGACGCGCAACTATGACCGGCCGGGATGGGCGTACGTTTCGTATTGGCCAGCGCCGGGCCGCCGCTTCAACGACGAGATCGTTGCGGTTAAGCTGGACGGAAGCGGGGCGGTGGAACGCTACGCCCACACGCGCACGGAAACATCCGAGTGCTACCGGTGCGAAGCGCACGCGGTCCCCGCCCGGGGCGGCAACCGTGTGCTGTGGGCGAGCAATTGGATTGCGAACGGTGCCGGGGCGAGGTCGAAATGGGTGATTCAGGCCTATATCGTCGACGCAAGGTGAAGCGGTGGCGCCGCCGCCGGGAGCCCGGTTTCTCCCGGAGGACGGTACCCCCGCGCCCGCAGAGCGCCGTCGATTCGTGCCGAGCCAAATTCGGCCAGTAGGCGTCGAAGATCTCGCCGCATGCGGCTGCGCTGCCCGTAGGCTCGCAGCTTCCGCAGCGGGGGCATCCCCGGTGGCGGAATCTCCTCGGCATCCAGTTCCCAGGGGTGGAAGTAGAACATGAACCACGACCGGGCCTCGAGCCTCCGGACGACCCCCCAGCGGAACACCTCGTAGGGCATGAGCCGAAAATACGCGCCCCCGGCCCACGGCACGCTGACGGGTCCGATCCTCACCCGCGACATGGGCAACTCAAGGAGACCGGGCGCGATCTCCAGCACCGCCTGATCGGGATCCGCGACTCCCCGAATCCTGCCGTACCGGTGGTGTGCTCGGAACGGGAACAGGCTCGAATCATACCAGTAGCCGGCCGTTGCGAGGCAGCGCAGCACGACGTCGCTGATGGAAAAGCACGGTGCCCGGATTCCCCGGACCGGGGCTCCCGTCACCTGTTCCAGCGCATCTCGTGCCCGCGCCAAATCCTGGGTGAGGTCATCGGGTGACAGGCGGTACAGCAGGCGATGCCCATCGGTGTGGCTCGCGACCTCGTGCCCCCCGGCGATGATCCGGCGGACCAACGCGGGGTAGCGCCGCGCGACCCAACCCAGCACGAAGAAGGTGGACCTTGCTCCGGTGTCGGCCAGGATATCGAGTAATTCGTAGGTATTCCGCTCGACACGCGGCTCGAGACGGCTCCAATCCGTGGTCGGCAGGCTTGGTTGTACGTTCGAGTTATGAAACCAGTCCTCGATGTCGAAGGAGGCAAGAAACTGGCCTTGGCTCATCGACGGAACAGCCTCTGTGGCCGGAACTTGCCAATCGTCTGCGCGATCACCCACACGTCGCTCCGAACCGTCGCGCTTTGCGAGTAGTGCAGACTGAGGCGAATCTTCGCCGGAAGCAGGTCCTCGAGGTAGACGCGCTCCGGATCGGCGGGGTCGAGCAGCGCGCTCTCGTCCCAGTTGGCGACCGCGGCCGGGTCCGTTATGCCGGGCACCAGAGCCAACACCGCGCGCTGCTCCGGGGAAAGGTGGGCAA
>WNGR01005075.1_pt1 | contig 15332 bp, 23 predicted proteins | sample 5407581 | NCBI WGS metagenome assembly WNGR01 (sample SAMN13153383, study PRJNA577476) | soil metagenome | isolation source: 80 cm soil or saprolite under Garry oak tree replicate 2 | place: USA:California | collected 2016-06-15
AATTCGCCCCCCTTTACCCTGCTATCTTTATTTCTCTGCGACCTGACACGTTGAACGGTCTTACAGTATTCTTCTGTGCATTTTGTTCTTGTTACCATTTGTTCTCCTTGTGTAAATTATTCGGGCTCTGTACACTGTAGAGAAACGCCAGGGTTTACGGTCATCAGAAATCTATTGTTTTACCTCATGCACCTGGCTGCGCCCCTTTTCAATCGGTGCGGTAACAACAGTGGTCTTAAGCAAACATTGACGACGTTACACCTAGGCAGGACCAAGCAAAAAAGTACGCGATGGAATGAACAACCAATCAAAGGAATTGGGTTTCATCTGCCCATCTCATATCCCCACGGTCTTCCCCGGGGTCGGCATTGTCGTGGCATACTTGACGCTGGCTGTTGTTCGGCAAGGTATAACGATGGGCTTGTAAGGTGTGTGGAAAGGCTCGTGTGACCAGAGAGGGCCTCCCTCAGGGAAGGTAGGTAAGAGAAAGGGAATACCACCTACGCGTGGAAAGACCGGGACCACTAAAAAGGTAAACCCACGGACACCGGAACGTGTCCCCTTCATTTACACTCTTTAAGAGGCGCTGATGGATGTACTGAAACACTACTATAAGTAGCGCGGAGAATGTCAGGCGCCTTCGACTCGGCGATCAAAGTGGGTGGGCGAGCAAATGGTGTGAGGAATGGGGCCACCAGCACAGTCACTAGACGGTGCACAGCCAATCCATCTAGAGCAGAGGTTTTGGGCAAGGGACCGGCGGTCAGGGTGATGGGGGGGTGATTAGCACACCCGGTACGGTTGCAGAAGAGACAGGCAGGGCGCTTCGTGGTACGCAGGCACGGAGGGCACAAGGCTGCAACAAATGGAGTTGGAGCGGCGAAAATTTGTAAATGGGGTTGGCGCCCATGCTCAGAAGAGTAAGTGTGGACATATTAGAACAGTGACTCGAACGGTGCAGCAACACGTGTATACTGTAGCCGGTCAAGTCATGGGAGTGTTGCGGACGTCTTAGCTTACTTAGAACGGTGCGTTGCCGGTATGTAGGGGTGGGAAGCCGAGTTGGATGTGCTAGACGAATACGAGGGATTGTGATAGTAGGGCACAAAACCAAAGTAAGCAAGGGTTAGAGAAGTGAGGGTGTGAAAAGTGGGTTAGTAGTCACAACCCGTGATGGGACCCTTGTTGATTGAGTGAGGAAAGTGCCAGTGCACGCGGCACTGTTTACGCCTCCCCGCTTGCCTCGTGTTGCCCTGTAGGCTTCGTGGTCTAATCCAGCTCCGTCGGCGTTTGTAGGGCTTTGTCACCCGTGAAAAAAATTCTTCGGAAGAGAGCCTTCCGCTCACCTCCTTCCTCGTGTATTTTTACATACCCCATACTCCGCCCCCTCCACCGCCCCCTCCACCTCCGCCGCCACTCTGCCTACCCTCATTTCCCCGCCTAGGTCGGAAAAAGCGTCGCGATGAATTCTTTGACGAGAAATCTGCCTCCTCCCGTCCATCGTTTCCCCGTTCTGGCGGATCGCGCTCCTCTCTTCCGGATTCTCAACGCCAATCGAACCCCGGCTCCCCTCTCGCTCGCTCGGGCTCATACTCCCCCACCGCCACCATCACCGATGCTCAGTCCAGAGCGGAAATAACGTCCCGGGCTGAGAAGCTCACCTTTTCGGAGGACACGGAATCATACAGCAACCTTCCTAGAATGGCACCCAAGCTCGATCGTTCTCACTCTAAGCTCACTCGTGGTAACACCCTCCGGAACAGACTCGGATATGGCTGGACACTCGGTTTGGGTCGCAAGGACAAGGACAAGGAGGATCTATTCACCGAGGTAGATCGTTCGTCGTCTGCAACCACCATCCTTCCTGTGTACCCCCGAGATGCTCTCCCCGCTTTCCAGCAAGAAGCTCCCCAAGGCCCGACTCGCCACATGTCCCAGCGCTCGAAGAACTCTCAGGCTTCAAAGCAAAGTAAGGATAGCGGGGAAAGCAAAGCCAGCAAAGCGTCCAAGACCAGCAATCTCTCAAGCGGGAGCAAACGATCCAACAACTCCCAACGGCCCTCTCTCACAGGCAGTGGTTCCGTCAACACCCTGACCGGTTCAGCCATCGACCGCAAAGACGGCTATGAGGACCCAATTCGTGAATACGCCGACACATATCCTCGGCTAACCGAGCTGCGTAAGCTCATGGCCAAGGATAATCTTGATTACTAGTTCGTTTCCATAACCCCCCTCACTTTTCGGTACTGAATTTACATTTTACTTGTCAGTGTTGTGCCGTCCGAAGACGCCCACCAATCCGAGTACACCGCCGAGGCCGATAGGCGCAGGGAATGGATATCAAAGTACGTGATTCCGCGGTTTCAACCTTAGCTCATGCTGCGCAATACTTACTATTCTGTACAGCTTCACAGGCTCGGCTGGCCAAGCCATCATATCAAAGACCGCCGCGTACCTTGTTGCTGACTCTCGTTATTGGCTTCAAGCCGAAAAAGAGCTTGACGAGAACTGGGTGCTGATCCGCGCTGGCGCGCCTGCTGGTCCTCGGAATTGGGTAGATTGGATGACCGTTAGTATTTCCCCCAGCATACTGGCGCTGGGCCATTAGCTGACTTCATCTGCGCATCGGAAGGACCGAGTCAACGAATCGAGGGTTGGAATCGATGCGCGCATGATCTCCAATGAAATAGCTCTACAACTCTACCCTCTACTACAGGCCAAGAAATCCAAGCTTGTGTACCCATCGCAGAACCTGATCGATCTCATCTGGGAGGGCAAACCAACGCGCTCAAAGAACAAGATATATGTTCAACCCATCGAGTACACCGGTGAGCTTCCAACCTAGCCCCTTTCCCTTGCTACACAGCACCAATCAACTCGTTTAGGCAAGGATACCTCGAAGAAGCTCACCCTAGTTCGCGATTGGATCAAGAACCACCCTGTATCCAATCATAGTAATTCACCCTCCAAGAGTCCACCGCCACCATCCCAACAACACGTTGGCACCCTGGTGACCAGCCTGGCTTCTATCGGTGCGTTCGCTCGCCCCCTCGTGGTTCCTGAAGTGTTCACGTGACTCGCACAATAGCTTATGCACTAAATCTTCGCGGCGACGATGTTCCATACAACCCTGTGTTTGTCTCATACCTGTACATCGGCCTCGATCGTGCTATCCTGTTCATCGAGCAGGATAAAGTCGAGCCGCCGGTGCGCGAGTATCTTCAGAATCTTAAGGTTGAGATCAGGGATTACAATGGTATATGGTCCTTTTTGCGTACCCGTGAATGGGGTGAAGGCAAGGTTCGTGTTCTCCCTCCCACTCAAATTATCTTATTTATAAACCGAGGCGCATCCGCCGTGACACCAACAGGTCATCATCTCGCCGCAAACGTCGTATGCTATTTCTTTGATGTTGACGCACTACCGATATACCGTCACTACTTCTATCATTGAAGAAATGAAGAGCGTCAAGAACGAAGTTGAGATCCAGGGACTCAAACGTGCATATATACGCGACGGCGCTTGCTACGTGCAGTTCCTCGCCTGGCTCGACGAGAAGATGTCCAAGGGTTTCCAGATATCCGAGTGGGAGGCCGCGTGGCGATTCACGGAGTTCAGAAGCAAGACGAAGAACTATATGGGACTTGCCTATGAGAACATTTCGGCGGCGGGGCCCAATGCCGCCCTCCCACATTATTCTCCTCTCAAGAGCGACAGCCTTATCATAGACAAGGAAACACCATACCTCAACGACTCTGGAGGTCAGTATCGTGACGGCACATGTGATACCACACGGACCATGCACTTTGGTCGCCCAACCTTGGAACAGAGCGAGGCGTATACACGAGTGTTGCAGGGTCACGTACGTGGATTCTTTTCCTTTTCAAGGGGGAGTACGAATACCCATAATTGTGCATGCAGATCGCCATCGACACTGCTATTTTCCCAAAGGGTACAACGGGTGTGCAGCTCGATGTTCTCGCGCGGAAGAACTTGTGGCAGGACGGCTTAAACTATCTCGTGAGTTGATTGATGCATGCGTTTTTACTTAACTTGGTCGAGATTCTCATCATGCGATCTGATCAACAACAGCATGGGACGGGCCATGGCGTTGGGTCGTTCCTCAACGTTCACGAAGGTTTACATGGGTTCTCGAGCAGTGTTCCTCTGACTCGTGGCCACGTTCTTACCAACGAACCCGGCTATTGTTAGTTCACACCCGCCTTCTTTACCCCGAGTTTCTTGATTCCTGACTTTCCAAACAGACAAGGCCAACGAATTCGGTATCCGCATCGAATCCGTCCTCGTCGTGCGTGACGTGCGCACGAAGCACATCGACCGGGAACAGAGCTGGCTCGGCTTTGAGCGGCTGACGTGCGTGCCGATCCAGACGCGCATGGTGCTCGAACACATGCTCAGCAAGGAGGAGAAGGACTGGTTGCGCGAGCATAACCGCGCGTGCCTCAATGTGCTCGAGAACCACCTCAGGGACGATAAGCGTGCGCTCAAGTGGCTCCGTCGCGAGGCGGAGCGTGCCATCGGCATCGCACCGGCTGGGCCGGGCGGCGTCTTTATCGACTGGGAATAGAGAGGGGAGGGGCCACACCACCATCTGTTAGAGTGACGAGGCAGCAGCAGTTTTTTTTTTCAATCTCGCATGCCAAGGTAGACTCCTCTCATCCGAGCCGACATCTCTTATCACGTTCAACATTTCGCCTACCCCCGGATATCCTCCTCCCGAGACTCGTCAACCTCCTCCCGACCACGGGTCATTACAGCGCCACCTTCTAATTGCTCGTCGGCTCATACCATACACCCCAATTCCTGACCATAATTTTTTTTCTAATTTACAGGGAACACTGTTTGCAGGGCGGCCAGTCTCCCTCAAGCGACCGACTCACAGACGATCTCAGCTCTTTTTTTTTTCTTCCTTCATTCTTGATATTTCATGAAATGACGACGCCCTCGATGTGAGTTTTTTTCTTTTTAGACGTTCTTATTGCTTTCCGTGCTTTCGCACGATTCTCGTTAGTTCGCTTTCTTTTGTTGTCTTCTTTAAGTATGGCCAGTAGTGGAGGTGTGGATCACGCTACAGAGTCGTTGCGCACGATCCGCACGCGTTTATGTCTAGTTGTAACCTTCCATGATGTACATACCTCTTAGATTATACCAATGCAAAGAGCTTGTGCGATGGAATAAGTACAGTATGCAGTCGTGTGCCGTGAGACAAAAACAAATGGTGTGCAGAGAAGTACAAGGAGTGTCGCAAGGTACATGAGCGAACAGATACCGCCGAGGTCCAGGCTGTGGTCATCGCCGGTTGGTTTTTCCTGACTTCCGCTTCCCAGAGAAGAGATGTTTCGGCTGGAATAGCAAAATGTTAGCGCCTATGGGAAAGGGAGACGGCAAATGCAGGCAGAGGTGCGCCCAAGTAGAGTGGGAATAAACACACCATTTTGACTCTGATAGCCCGGTCGCTCTCGCCCGCTTTTGCGAGCATGTTGCGCCGACGCTGGCTGATATTTCGCAGCCGTATGGCCTTGGAAGCTTGCTAAGGGAACAGAGAGGGCAAATATCAGTATTCGCAAGGGATATATATATACGGACGAGAAAAAAAAACTCCTCGAAACGTACCGCTTCGTCTCGCAAGCCTGCCAGCTGCCGGTTTGAGTGAGGTGCGCGCTTTCTCGCGATGACGGCGCCGGAGTTGGCCTTGCCACGCTTGCGCGGCGTGTCGTCGTCGTCGTCTTCGCCGTCGATCTCCATAGTGTCCGTTTTCCCTCCACCTTGACCCCCATCATCATCTGACCATGCATCGTCATCATCGCCGTCGACGTCGACGTCCATGCCATCCTCGTCCTCATCGTGCCTGCGCTTCCGCGCCCCACCACGCATTTTAGCGATCATGACCGCGCGTTCTTGTACGCGGCTGGGGTCGAGACCGGCTTTGGTCAGGTCGGTGGTCAGTTCTGTGATCGTACGAAGGCCTGCGGTGCGCGGGAGGCGCGCCTTGTTCTTTATCTTCTTTTTGCTTTGCGCCTCCAGCCGGTGCCCGAGCGCGACCTTAGCCGCGGCTGCTTCACGCTCGTCGTCCGAATCAAACTGTCATCCGGATTGGTTAGCGTATCAATGCGAAACTCATTGGAAGGGGGACTCACCATGTCCCCGCGATCATCATAGAATCCCTCGGCCTCGAGCGTCTCTTCTTCGCGCTCGAGGGCTTCGAGCTTCTCTGCGATGTCGGGGTCAATGAAATCAGCAATGTTCTTGCCGTCCATGATCTCTGGAATGATGTCGTTCTTCCATTCGTCGTTCGCGAGGATGTAGTCCTCTGGCCCCGCAGATTGGTCAACCAGGAAGAATACAAAGGACCACTCTACGCACTTTTGAGGTTGATGTTGTATACCCCCGCACCACCTTCCTCCAGCTCGATATCCCTCTCGAGCTTCCGCCGGTCAGTGTCATTTTTGTTGTACTTCTTGCGTAGCTTGACCGCTTCAGGGATGAATGGTTCACGGACAACATCGTCACGTGGCTTTGGTTGAGCGACATGAATACGGTTGATGATAGTGTTGATTTTGCTGCCTTTGAGTTTTGCGTCGACACGCTGAGCAAGGAGTGCATCGCAAGCCTTGTTTTTAAGATCCATTACGCCTTCCTCAGAGTAACACGACACCTGCACACATTGCACATCATCAGTATCAATGATTTCTTGCACAAGTACACGGGTGTCTGGAGTTAAGTCTTCAAGCCGAGTAACGTCGATCTTGTTAATAACAAGCAAGGTAGGCTTGCCTGAAAATAAGGGCTTGATGGAGTGGAATAGTTTACACTAGAAGACTAGGTCATCGAGCGGTCCATGGAAGCGAAGGAACCAAAGCGTACCTGGGCCTCTATAGTGTACCCGCATTGCTCACTGAGGTCCATAAAATACAGCACGCAGCTCTTCAAATGTGCTAATGCCGTGATGCTCTGCATCTCGATCGTGTTCATCTCCTCTAGTGGATGGTCAAGAATGCCAGGCGTGTCGATGACCTGCCATCGAAGGTACTTGTAGTCCAGATGTCCCACGAATAGGGATTTGGTGGTGAACGCGTATGGCTGGACGTCGACGTCCGCACGCGTGACCTTGTTAATGAACGACGATTTCCCGACGTTCGGGTAGCCGCAGATGAGGAGAGTGCGGGTGTTCGGATCGATGGCGGGCAGACGCGATATGTGCTGCCGGACTTGCTCGAGGTACGCCAAGGGATCTTTTTGGCGGCGCATAACTGTCGCCATTCTACGAACGGGGTTGAAGTTCAATGATGGGCCATCTAGAACGGAGGGAAAAGGTGTAGAGCGCACCGGCCAAGCGCTGCCCTTTTGAGTTGTTTACAGCGGTACAAGCTGTCTCCGAACTTGAGTAGCCGGACATAGTCTTTTGCTACCTGGTCGATGAGGTGTCGTGCGGTTCGTAATTGGCCAAGGGCAAGCTTGTAGTGATTCTTGTCATACAATACGTTCATTAGAGAGGACAGAAACGGATGCAAGTCCTGTACGCATTCGTGAGGTAAGCCGAGGGTTGGGCACAAAGCAAAGCGACGACATACATCGAGCATCGGGAATTCGGAGAGGATTGCACCGAGTTTTTCGTCGAAAGTGTCTTGCGTGAACTTGACTTTGCGCATATAGAAGTTGCGGATGCGACTAATCTTGAAGTTTTTGTGGATGACCTATTGGTGAGGGCTAAGATAACGTTCATCAACACAGACGTTGGCGACACACAGTGGGTGTCTTGCGCTGTGTCTTGGACAGCACGATGTCCAAGAAATCTGCCGCAGTGGGCACTGGCGCGATAGCTTTCAGACCGCTCGTCGACATCTTGACTGTGTGGTCGATGAAAATGAAAAAATCGGTGTTATGATCACAAATTGAATTGGATTCCCACGGTATACAGGACATGATTTTACGATTTACAAAAGATGCGTAAAAATCAACAGAAGATGGAATGAGTATAGATCTCATCAGACTCCTACATGTGTGACGCCCCCTCTACTCTGACACTAGCCCAAATTCTTCGAGTAAATATCAATTGCGGTGATTAGTGAAACAAAAATAGTCTCTTGCTCATGTAAGGGAGTGGATGTGGTAACCTGACCGTTCGTTCGTAAAACTAAGTTAGCATAGACTGACCCAGATATGACTTGATGATAGCCTCGTTAACTGCAAAGTTAAGTATTCAATCAGAATAACTACCGACTGAGGAACCGAGACCTACTATCGACGATGATTTTCTGAGTAGCTCGGATATCCTGGCAGTAAAAATGTCACAAAGTTTGCCTAGGTTCGGCTCAGAAACTCACGAGCATGGACGTAAAATGCTGGGGGGAGGAGGATTACTATAAAAAAAACAGAACACGGAGGTTAAAACATACGATGTATAGCTCTTGCTTTTGCACACCCTTGCGCTTGTGTACTTGCGCAAAGTGTGCGCGGAAATACTCTGCTACATCCTCATACCTGTTTTCGCGTTCGCCGTATGAAGTTATGCTATGGAGATGTGGTATGAGTAATCAAAAAAAAAAACACACGAAACTAGTCTCGGCGCACTATTTTTTAACCATCAGGCCCGCTTGAAGCTTTTTTTTTAAGAGATCAGTCTAATTGCCCCAGCTAAGTCACCCCGACGCCACTTGGATTCGAGAAAGACCGACCTTGTTCAGCATTAGAACCATGCTCGTATTCTTCAACAATTTATTCGAGCAAGTGGAAGTGAAAAGCTGTAGAGAGTCGTCGATGCGATTTGTGCGCGGATCCTCTTCCAGGTACTATTCGGAGGTAAGGCGTTAACGCTGCCGGATACTCGGAGATTCCGCGCGTAAAAGCCCGGCGACTGAGTACTGTGCTCACCTGATCGAAGGCAGAAATGGGAGCTAAGAATATAATTGCAGCGGCTGCATTAAAGTGGGCATCAGTTACGCGGACACTAGACACACAAACACTGGATTGGATCTGATAAGGGTTCGAATCGGCCCCATTCCTCAATCCCCATGCTTCTCGCAACTGAGATAGAATGGGGAAGATGCGGATGGGAAAAGAAGCAGGACAGTTGGGGGGTGAGAAAGTAGGCAATACTTACCATCGTCAAAGTAAGGAACCCATGCGTGTCGCTGTTTGAACAAGGCGTTAGACAGTTGTAGCGTCCAGTTAGCGCCTGAGTCTGACTGCTCACCTGGCCTCTCTATCAGAAGGACGCGTTAATAACGGTGGAACAAATTAGGAATGCCCGAGACTCACAGCTCCACCAACATCGTACAATATCCAGGAATAATGGCTTCCGCCAAAGTTAATGTCGAAGGAGTGCTCTGTGACACCCAGTGTCTGCAAACGCACATGCAAGATATCATCTGGCATCGAAGTCAGAAACAATGAAGTAAATGAGATCTACGACACCACCTGTCGTGGGCAGATAATCCGGCTCAGCTATTCGGTGAATTTCGTCCAGGAAACTAGGCATCAAAATAAGCTAAATTGCACGCCGGACAGACGAATGTGCACACAATGCTGCCGACTCTTCCAAACGTAACCGCCGCATCCGAAGAAGGGTCTTCACGGCAAGGTGCTGCCACAACTCGTCCACATCGTATTGCAAATCCGAGAGTAGGCGAGCGGCCATGTTGGCTACAACGTCTGGGCCAGACGAAGACCCGCCATACAGGTTCGCAACTGGCCAAGATCGCGTTGAGGTTACGACAGACTGCCAGCCAGCGCGAACAAACACGCCGGAGCGTCCACCCGCGACTGTGACCCCACCACTTAGTTCAGATGCTAGGCTGTCTTCGATGGATACTAATGGCAGGAGCTTGTGACGGATGCGGGAGATTTGAGTTGGCCAGTTTGAATCTATATAAGCCTCATCCTCCTGATTGGCATGGGTAGTAAAGTCCCAGTCGAGTTCATCCAAGATGGTACGGACGGCCTTGATCGTATTGAAGTAAACGATTGGTCGCCATGAAGGACGTTCGCGGTCTAGGGTTTGAGAGGCATGGTATAATTGGAATTGCTTCTGCAACGTGGACTTTCCCGACTCAGCCTGTCCTAGGAGCATGACTGGGAACGAGTGTTGGTGAGCATAGCTGACTGAAGAGAGAGTGAGGGCAACAGACCCTTTACTTCCTTTCTCTGTTTCTGCTTTTTCTTGATCTGCTCCCTTTCGCGCTGCGAAATAGGTCAAGATGTGGTGGGTATAAACAAAGCCGATTCAACGCACTTTGATCTCGTCGTCAATGGCCTTGCTACGGCGAGCTTGCTCATTTTCCACTACACCAGGCATGGGGAGAAGAGATATGGGGAGGGAAAGAAACGAAAGAGGAGTCAAGAGACGGTGACTAGATGTGACGAGTAGAGGGAGACGGATATATCATGAAGCCAGGGCGGTTGCACAAGAGGAAATCATTGGCGATCATTTCTCTTTCCCAAGCTCCAAACCAAGACCGCGCAATGGTCCCTTGGCGGGCCCTTTTCCCGGTTCGGGAGTCCGAGAAAGCGGCTCGGAGCTCCCACGTTGGTATCTCTATTGCACTGCACCGCCCACTCCGTATATCCAAGACGCCGCTGACGTGCCTTGTCTTGCGTGTTCTTCCGGACCGGTTTCAGTAGAGGTCACACGGCTACCCCTGCCAGAGCTTTCAGCCGCACAGGGATCTATATCGCCGAGTCGTCGGATACAGACAAAGTGCGTATACCCGGATATGTACAAATGAACGCGCCTGCAAAAATTCGAGAAATGGTCTCGCCAAAGGGGAAAGAACGTACCAGAGGCAGGTATCTCTTCGTCGCAACACCCTCGGAGTAGATGCGCATGGACCGTCCGAACCAACGTGTTACACTGGTTACGGTGCGTCTATGGCGTCTATGGGTAGCGAAGGGGGCAAATCTTTCGTCGCAGACCGGCCGGCCCCAAATTGTTCGGTTCGGTGCACGGTTCCTGGGGATCACCGGTCTTGCGCCGACGGATCTTACATAATCGTTTGAGCCTGGGGCTTAGTCCGAGAGCACGTGATTGTCTAATTCGCTCCGGCCTTTCTCTCCACTTTCCTCCTTGGACAAGCTCACTTCTACAAGTCTTAGCCCAACCACGACCGAAAACATGAGCAAACCTCAGGCACTACAAAGCAAATCGTCTGTTGCCTCCCGGACTGCTTTCGATATCCTCACCGTTGAATTGGGAGAAGAGTCGGAAGAAGAAAATGTCTCTGAGTCAGAGGCCGTGGTTCCTTCAGTCGAGTGTGTAGAGCTACTATCTCAACTGTCTTTCTGAGAGCTCACTACACGATCAGAGGTGCACCTTCCAAGCCTTCTAAGAGTGCCCTCAAAAAAGCAGCAAAGGCTGCCCGTCAAGAAAAGAAACAGCAGAGTCGCGCATCAGGAGGTGACACGTCCAAGCCTGGGCAGTCACCCTCGTCGCCAACTCTGCCTCTTGCCCAACCTACAGCGCCTGAGGCTGGGCTAGTCGCTGCTTCGGACCAACACTCGGTAGGGCCTTCTCCCCCTATCGAATTCCCAAAGCCTTCACCTCCAATGGCGAACACTATCTCCGCGCCAAACGAAGTGCCTCGGTCAGCGCTAAATGGGCATCATATCGGGCCCAAGGGAGGCCCGCAGCGCCCCAATCAAGAGTCATCAGTTTCCTCATCCGTAGGGCGACCCACAACGAAGGACCAGCCGTTTCCACCAGTCCAAACTTCGAGTTCTCCATCCAAACCGGTGCCTCAACCTTCTGAATCCAACTCAAGACCGCGAAGCACCAACAAGGAGCCTGCTCCTAGTTCTTCCAAGCCCGTAGCAAATCTGGAGGCTGCTAAGAAAGGCCACAATGTTTTGGTCCGCACTTTGTGGACTTTCATCATGATCGGCGGGTTCATGGGTCAGTTCGACAACAAATAACGATGTGATCGACTAGCTAATATGTTATGGCTAGGATGTCTGCTCATGGGTCACATCTGCATGATCATTCTTGTCTTTATCTGCCAGACCATTGTGTATCGTGAGGTAACCCGGTTGTTTACGCTCTTGGACTCGAAACCCGTGGAAGATAGGCGTAAGGATCCTTGGAGCAAAACCTTGAATTGGTACTTCTTTGCCACAGCAAACTACTTCTTGTATGGCGAGAGTATCATCTATTACTTCAAGGTGTCTATCATGTTTCGCTGTCGCTTGCCCAGTCCCCTCATAGCTCCCAACTACAGCATGTTGTTTTTGCGGATGCCAATTTTCTTCCGTTCGCTGCGAACCACAGGATCATCAGTTTCACCCTTTACACGATCGGCTTCGTTGGGTTTGTCATGTCGCTGAAAAAAGGCTACCTCAAGCAGCAATTTGGCCTATTCTGCTGGGTGCACATGACACTCTTGCTCATTGTCGTCTCAAGGTACGCACCTAAAAGTGGGATTGTCGAGTAGCTTTCTGAGGCGATATTTCAGCCACTTCATCATGAACAATATTCTCGAAGGTCTGATCTGGTTCTTTGTCCCCGCATCCCTCGTCATCTGTAATGATGTATTCGCGTACATCTGTGGCATCACCATGGGCCGTACACCTCTTATCAAACTCTCTCCGAAGAAAACAGTCGAGGGTTTCGTCGGCGCGTTTTTGTGTACAGTCGTCTTCGCCATCGTGTGGGGCACTTTCTTCAGTAAATTTAACTACATGATCTGCCCCGTACACGACCTTGGTGTCAATGCATGGAGCAACATGAAATGCACGCCAAACCCGGTCTTCGTCTGGCGCGAGTGGGTCATTTGGCCGCCTGTCGCCAAGTTCCTCTCAACAATTGTACGCCCCCCCCCTTCTCTCTTATCATCCTGAGGAGGTTCCACTTACAGTGTGCGTGACCAGCTCCCGGGAGAGATCCACACGATCTCGTATACGCCGTATCAATTCCATCTCTTGTTTATGGCATGCTTTGCTTCGCTGGTCGCTCCGTTTGGTGGCTTCTTTGCTTCTGGTTTCAAGCGTGCTTTCAACATCAAAGACTTTGGTGACAGCATCCCAGGACACGGCGGCATGACCGATCGAATGGATTGCCAGTAAGTAGATCTCAAATCCTCGTGGGTTGATGACCGTATTCTGACAATGAAACTGCCACGTCTGGCAGATTTCTGATGGGCGTGTTTGTCTACGTCTACTACAGCAGCATTATCCGCGAGCATCATGTCACTGTCGGCTCGGTGCTGCAAACGATCGTCAGTGGGCTCACGATCGAGGAGCAGCTGGAGCTCATCGACGATCTCAAGCACTATCTCCGCGGCCAGGGCATCACGACCTGATATGTCCCGAAACCGAAACTCACTGGCAGGTCCGACATCGTCGCTATCTGTCATCGTATTGCTGTCGCAAATTTTTTCCATCGTTCATATTCATAAGTATATCTCAGCCCCTCCCTCCTATCTCAACCTTGCATGCGTACCCTTTTCATCCTCGTTCAATGTTATTTTCTGCTCCAAACAGAATCACGCTCGATGTGGGCTTAAGTTTCATTTGACAGCGCATGAGTGTGCAATACAAGCATGATCGCATGACCATAGACCACCACAACACCACAACAGAAAAGGAAGTCCGCGGAACAAAAAAATTAAATTTTGATTTATGACCGGGGTTTCTCCTGTGAGCCGAACCAAAGAACGGGTTCAGTAGACAAACTCAAAAGTATTGGGGGTAACCGGACCTTCTTCTCTTTCCAGAGGGCAAGTAGACCCACACCAGATACCTTCACCACCTTGAAGCGAACACCAGGAATGTCACCCTTCGCCTTACCACGGCGACCGAAACCAGAGATAAGGACTTCGTCATTCTCGTCGACAAAGTTTAGGCAACCATCATTCTGATGAGCGATGTCCAGTGTCTGAGCATATCAATACATGACAGGCGGGAGAGCGGACGCACGGGAACGAAAGCGGTGACCTTCTTTCCGTTTTTGATGAGCTGCACACGTACACACTTGCGGATGGCAGAATTGGGCTGCTTCGCCTCAACGCCGACCTTCTCGAGGACGATGCCCTTTGCGTGCGAAGAGCCTCCTGTGGGAGAGGTCTTGTAGAAGTTACCGAGAGCGCGCTTTTTGTAAGATTTGTCCGCCTAGAGAAATGGCCCCAAACGCATACAAGGTCAATGTATCATCTGTCTGCACGTAATGTGGGGTCATCGAAAACGCACCCAGCGGTTGTCCCGACGGGTATTTCTGAGCTTGCGTGCTGCTTGCAATCCGCGAGGTTTGTTGGCTATGATGGAGGCATTAAACTCTACCGATGACGGTCAGAGTATTTGAAACTACGTACAGCCCATTCTTATTGCAGATGACCGTGACGATGTTAGCACCAGGGAATGAGAATACCGGGAAGAATCTTGTGGCTCAACTGTTACAGTTCTTTTCCACGGTCTGTTTATGGGAATTCTTACTGCCCACCTGCCAGCTTGGCACCTGATGCGAACGTTCTAATATATAGATTATCAGAGCCTCGGCCTGTCTCGGTCAGACCTCGAGAGGCCTGACATCCCATTGTCCACACATATGGGCTTCCACCCGCTTAATTTTTTGAGGTTCTTTGTGCTCTGCCCCCCCAGCTTTACGAACACGGTCGGTTCAAGGTTGCTTGGGGTCCTTCCCGATGCGAATAAGCGGTAGCGAATACCGCTTACCATACTTATGGTGACTCGAAAAGTCCATGCGTCGTCTTCCCGACTTGCTATGTTGGAAGGCTGGACTGTGAGCTCGTCGTAGGGGTGGTGATCTAGCGGCGTTGGTCAAAATAACTAATAACTCAATTATACATGACTATTCGCGATAAAGTGCCATTATATGAACTAAGCCGACAGTTTACCCAGAGTCTTCGTCAACACCCGCACATCGTCATCTTTTGTAATTTTCAAGTCGTCGGACGACCTGCCCTCCAGTAACTCAGGGTTCAGTTCTAACGTAGGATAGGACACCTCTCCAACTTTACCACCCCAGTCGAAGTCAACCAGCATCACAGAATCTCCTTTGCAGATGATATTGGCGTCCCGCAAGTCACCGTGGACGAAATTATTTGCATGAAAGTTGTCTACAAGGCGTCCAAGCTCCTTTATCCAAAGATCTCGGTTGGATGTGAGGAGGTTCGATCTCGTAATTGGGGTGCCAGGTTTGACATATTCCATCGCCACAGCAAACCATCCACCAGGAAGTCGTTCGTAGCCAAGAATCGATGGTGCATGACCTGCTTTGGCGCAAAAGCTGTGCAACTCGATCGAGTACCGTTGTACAAACTTTATGAGGATGAGTTCGTCGACACCTGGTCTCTTCGCTTCGTATA
>WNGR01004336.1_pt1 | contig 15331 bp, 12 predicted proteins | sample 5407581 | NCBI WGS metagenome assembly WNGR01 (sample SAMN13153383, study PRJNA577476) | soil metagenome | isolation source: 80 cm soil or saprolite under Garry oak tree replicate 2 | place: USA:California | collected 2016-06-15
TGCCACATCGGCGTGATCCAGGCCACCGGCCGGATCCACGCGGGCAACTGCGTGATCGGGAAGAACGTGCCGGCGAACAACGACATCGGCAGCACGACGAACCGGAACACCGCGTTGAACGCCCGCCCGTCGCTGTCCACCGACGCGGCCAGCGCGATCACCGGCGCACCGAGCGCGAGCCCCGCGCACACGCCGAACACCAGCGACAGCAGGATCCCCGGCCCGGTCACCGCGCCGACCGCCAACGCCACCAACAGGTACGCGGCGCCGGACACGACCAGCCGGGAGCCGACCCACAACAGCTCGCCGAACAGCAGCTGACCCGGCGTGATCGGGGTGGCCGAGACGCCGAAGTACATCTTGGACCAGGCGAACCCGGACAGGACCGGGAAGGTGCACTCCCCCACCGCCGTCTGGATCGCACCGGCCGGCAGCAGCGCGGGCGCGATGTAGACCAGGTACGAGATGCCGCCGGGGACGCCGCTGTGCACCTGGGAGCCGAAGCCGAGGCCCATCGCCAGCAGATACAGCACCGGCAGGCCGACGCTGGAGAAGACGGTCGCCTTCCAGTTGCGCCGGTACCAGGTCCACATCGTCTCCAGCACCAACAGCGCGCCGCGGCACGAGCCGACCGGGCGGCCGGTGGACCGGGGCGGGGTCCGCGCCGGGGCGGTCGGGTTCAGTACGTCGGTCATGGTCAGTCCACCAGGCTTCGTCCGGTCAGCCGGAGGAACACGTCCTCCAGGGTGCTGCGGCGGACCAGGCTGGACTGCGGCCGCACACCGGCGTGGTGGGCGGCGGCCAGCGTGTCCTCGCCGTTGGCCGTGTAGAGCAGCAGGCGGTCGGGCAGTTCCTCGATCCGTTCGGTGAGCGTGCGCACCTTGGTCAGCGCGGCGGCCTGCTCACCGGGGACGAACCGCAGTTCCAGCACCTCACGGGTGGCGTACCGGCTGATCAGCTCGGCCGGGGTGCCGCCGGCCACGATCCGGCCGCCGTCCATCACCACCAGCCGGTCGCAGAGCTGCTCCGCCTCGTCCATGTAGTGCGTGGTGATGATGAGCGTGACGCCGTCCTGCTTGAGCCGGAACAGCCGGTCCCACAACAGGTGCCGGGCCTGCGGATCGAGCCCCGTTGTCGGCTCGTCCAGCAGCAGCAGTTCCGGATCGTTCACCAGGGACCGGGCGATCGTCAGCCGCCGTTTCATGCCACCGGACAGCGGTTCGACCGGGTCGTCGCCGCGTTCGGTGAGCTGCGCGAACGCCAGCAGCTCGGTGGCCTTCGCCCGCACGTGCGCCCGGGACAGGCCGAAGTACCGACCGTAGACCTGGAGGTTCTGCCGAACGGTCAGCTCGTTGTCCAGGATGTCCGACTGCGGCACCACGCCGATCCGGGCCCGGATGGCCGGCCCGTCCAGGTCCGGGTCCATGCCCAACACCCGCAGGTCACCAGCGGACCGCGGTGACACACAGGCCACCATCCGCATGGTGGAGGACTTGCCGGCACCGTTGGGCCCGAGAAACCCGAACGCCTCACCGGGCCGGACATCGATGTCGATGCCGTCCACCGCGGTGAAGGAGCCGAAGCGCTTGACCAGTCCGGTCGCGGACACCAGGGAAGCAGCAATCGATGTCACTTCCCGACCATAGCCAGCGGCTAGGACAGTTTCAGCCGAGTTTCGTGCGCAGCCGCTACAGCGTCGGGAACCAGAGCTTGATCTCCCTGGCCGCCGACTCGGGCGAGTCCGAGCCGTGGACCAGGTTGTACTGGACCTCGGTGCCGTAGTCACCGCGCAGCGAGCCGGGGACCGCCTTCTCCACCGGGTCGGTGCCGCCGGCGAGCTGCCGGAACGCCGCGATCGCCCTCGGTCCCTCCACGACGATGGCCACCACGGCGCCGGACGTGATGAACTCCAGCAGGCTGCCGAAGAACGGCTTGCCGTCGTGCTCGGCGTAGTGCTGCTCGGCGAGCGACCGCTCGACCTGCCGCAGTTCCAGCGCGACCAGGGTCAGGCCCTTGCGTTCGATCCGGGAGATGACCTCGCCGACCAGGCCACGGCTGACGCCGTCCGGCTTGACCAGGACCAGGGTGCGCTCAGTCACGAAACTCCTTTGTCGCGCGGGTTGCTTGTGGGTGCAGCGTAGTCAGGTGGTCGGCGGCGTCGGCGTGGCGGTCACCGCGGGCCGGGACACGCACGCGTACTGCCCGGACGTCGGCGACTGGTAGAACCAGACGTCGGGGTCGGTCTTGTCGGTACAGGCGGCCGTCACGGTGGGCGCCGACTCGATCGCCAGCACCTGCACCACGTTCGCGCCGGAACCGCACGGTGCGGGCGCGATCGGCGCGCCCCCGCCGAGCACGAAACAGATGTTGTTCGGCACCACGAGCGAAGCGCAGTACGTCACGTTCGCGGTCTCGTCGGGCACCTCGTAGCCGTGCTGGCCGTAGTTCACGTTCGGATCCGAGTCGCAGTCCGGTGAGGTGGCGACCACCTTGTTGATCACGAACACGGCCTGGTTGCCGCCGCAGGCGACCGGATTCAGCTGAACCGTCCCCTGCGCGCTGCCGGGCTGCTCGTCGAAGCAGGTGCCCACGTCATAGGCGGCCGCGTTGTTGGGCGTACCGGTCAACGACGGAAACGACGGCGTGGGCCGGACCTGCGGCCGGGTCGGAACCGGGGCCGCGACCGGCCGCGGACTGATCTTGTGACCAGGCCCGACCGTGAACCACCACGCCGCGCTGCCGGCGCCCAGGAGCACCAGCACGGCCACCACGATCGCCGGCACCACCGCAGGATGGCGTCGGCGCGGGTGCACCGGGTCGCCGTCCGGGAAGGTCATGAGTCCCCCGCATTCACCTGGCTGGGCAGTTCCCCGGCCGCCATCCGACGGGCGACATCGCGCCGCAGCCACAACAGAAAGCCCCAGACCAACGCGAACAACGCTCCGATCACGCCGACGGCCGGCGCGCTGAGGACACAGGCGATCAACGCGACCTGCGCCACCACGACCAGCCACACCGCCCACGGCCGCCGCAACAGGCCGCAGGTGACCACCAGCAGCACCACGACGACACCCACCACGATGCCGGCCCCGGTGGCCAGACCGCCGTCCAGCTTCGCCACCACCAACAGGGCCAGTGCGACCACGATGGCCTCCAGCACCAGTGTGCCGGCCATCACACCGCGGAAGCCCTTCATCGGATCCACCACCGGCGTGGTCATGCCGGCTCCTTGCCGAACAACGCCCGTGCCTCGCCGACCGTGACCACGGACCCGGTGATCACCACGCCGGCACCGGACAGCGGCGTTCCCGGCTCGCCGACCTGTTCGGCCAGGCCGATCGCGGTCTCGATCGCGTCGTCCAGCCGTGGCTCGACCACGATCCGCTCCGGGCCGAAGACCTCCCGTGCCACGGCGGCCAGGTCGTCGGCCGGCATCGCTCTCGGGGACGCGTTCTCGGTCAGCACCACCTCGGCCACGGCCGGTTCCAGCGCGTCGAGGATGCCGCGTGCGTCCTTGTCCCCCATCCCGCCGACCACCGCGACCAGAGTGCGGAAGTCGAACTCCTCGTCGAGCGCGGTGGCCAAAGCCCGCGCGCCATGCGGATTGTGCGCGGCGTCCAGTAGGACCGTCGGCGCGGACCGGACCGGCTCCAACCGGCCGGGTGTGGTCACCGAGGCGAACGCGTGCCGCACCATGTCCACGTCGAGCTGGTTGTCGGCGCCGGCACCGAGGAAGGCCTCGGTCGCGGCGAGTGCGACGGCCGCATTGGCCGCCTGGTGCCGGCCGTGCAGCGGCAGGAACACGTCATCGTAGACACCGCCGAGGCCCTGCAGCCGCAGGAGTTGGCCGCCGACCGCGATCTCCCGGCCGAGCACGCCGAACTCCTGGCCGGCCCTGGCCACCGTGGCGTCCACGTCCGCGACCCGCCGCAGCAGTTCGAGCATCACCTCGGGCTCCTGCTCGCTGAGTACCGCAACCGAGCCCGGTTTGATGATGCCGGCCTTGTCCCGCGCGATGCCCACCACATCCGAACCGAGGTACTCGACGTGGTCGACGCCGACCGGCCCGATCACCGCGACCCGGCCGTCGGCCACGTTGGTCGAGTCCCACGTGCCGCCAAGACCGACCTCGACCACGGCCGCATCCACCGGCACGTCGGCGAACGCGGCGTACGCCATCGCGACCAGCACCTCGAACTTGCTCAACGGGTGCGGCTGTTTGGAGTCCACCATGGACAGATAGGGCTCGATGTCCCGGTACGCCTCGACATAGCGTTCCCGGCTGATCGGCGCGCCGTCGACGCTGATCCGCTCGGTGACCACCTGCAGGTGCGGGCTGATGAACCGGCCGGTGCGCAGTCCGGTCGCGACCAGCAGGCTGTCCACCATCCTGGAGATCGACGTCTTGCCGTTGGTCCCGGTGACGTGCACCAGCGGGTAGGCGTGTTGCGGGTCGCCGAGCAGATCGAGCAGGGCGCGGATGCGGTCCAGGGTCGGGTCGATCTTCGTTTCCGGCCACCGGGTGTTGAGTTCGGCCTCGACGGCGGCGAACTCGTCCGACGCCGTCGGGTCGGATCGGGACGCCTGCGTCGACGAGCGGTCAATCACAAGGTCAGTCTAGGAGCCCGCCGCCAGTCCGCCGGACAGCCCGGCCAGTTGGGCACGCAGCCGCTCGATCTCGGCCGTCGCGGTGTCGCGGCGGGCGGTGATCTTCGCGACCACGTCGGCAGGCGCGCGGTCGGTGAACTGGGGGTTCGCCAGTTTCGCTGCACACTGCGCCAGTTCCTTCTCGACGGCGGCCAGGTCCTTGGTCAAACGCTTGCGCTCGGCTTCGACGTCGATCACGCCGGACAGGTCCAGCCGAACCGTGACCTTGCCGGTGGGCAGCGCCACCTCCAGCGACGCCGTTTCCGCGAACCCGTCCCCCGCGTCGTCCAGCCGGCTCAACGCGCGGATCGCCGGCTCGTGCGGCAGCAGGCCCGCGCAGCACGCACCGGACAGCTCGGCCGGCACCTTGCGACCCGGCGGCAGCCCCTGTTCACCGCGGAAGCGGCGGATCTCGGTCACCAGCTTCTGGAGCGCCTCGATCCGCTCGGCCGACTCCGGGTCGGCCTGCTGGCCCGACGGCGTCGGCCATGCCGCGATCACCAGCGACTCGCCGCCGGTCAACGCGGTCCACAGGCGTTCGGTGACGAACGGCATCAACGGGTGCAGCGACCGCAGCACCACGTCCAGCACCCGGCCGAGCACCGCGCGGGTGGCATCCGCCCGTGTGCCGCCCTCGGCGATCTGGACCTTGGCCAGCTCCAGGTACCAGTCGCAGAACTCGTCCCAGGTGAAGTGGTACAGCCGGTCGGCGAGCCGGGCGAACTCGAACGTCTCGAAGTCGGCGTCCACTTCGGACACGAGCTGGTCGGTCCGCGCCAGGATCCACCGGTCCGCGTCGGTCAGCTCGTCGCGCGACGGCACCGGCACGTCCACCGTGGCGCCGTTGGCCATGGCGAACCTGGTGGCGTTCCACAGTTTCGTGCCGAACCGGCGTGAGCCGTCCACCCACTCCTCGCTGATCGGCACGTCCGTGCCGGGATTCGCGCCGCGCACCAAGGTAAAACGGAGCGCGTCCGCGCCGTACTCGTCGATCCACTTGAGCGGGTCGACGACGTTGCCGGCCGACTTGGACATCTTGCGGCCGTTGGCGTCGCGCACCATGCCGTGCAGGGCGACGGTGTGAAACGGTGGCGCGCCGTCCATCGCGTACAAGCCGAACATCATCATCCGGATGACCCAGAAGAAAAGGATGTCGTAGCCGGTGACCAGCACGCTGGTCGGATAGAACTTGGCCAGATCCGCGGTCTGGTCCGGCCAGCCCATCGTGGAGAACGGCCACAGACCGGACGAGAACCACGTGTCCAGCACGTCCTCGTCCTGACGCCAGCCGGCGGGCGGTTCCTCGTCCGGGCCGAGGCACACGACCTCGCCGCCCGGCCCGTACCAGACCGGAATCCGGTGGCCCCACCACAGTTGCCGGGAGATGCACCAGTCGTGCAGGTTGTCGACCCAGTCGAAGTAGCGCTTCGCCAACTCCGGCGGGTTGATCGCCACCTCGCCGGACCGAACCGCGTCGCCCGCCGCCTTGGCCAGCGGTCCGACGGTCACGAACCACTGCAACGACAGCCGTGGCTCGACCGGCTCCCCGGAGCGCTGGGAGTGGCCGACCGAGTGCGCGTAGGGGCGTTTCTCCGCGACGATCCGGCCCTGCGCGCGCATGGCATCGCGCACCGCGACCCGCGCCGCGAACCGGTCCATGCCGTCGAACTCGGTGCCGGTGTTCGCGATGCGGCCCTGCTCGTCCATGATCGTCGGCATCGGCAGGCCGTGGCGGCGGCCGATCTCGAAGTCGTTCGGGTCGTGGGCCGGGGTCACTTTCACCGCGCCGGTGCCGAACGTCGGGTCGACGTGTTCGTCGGCGACGACCGGGATGCGGCGGCCGGTCAGCGGCAGTTCGATCTCGGTGCCCACAAGGTGCCGGTAGCGCTCGTCGTCGGGATGCACGGCCACTGCGGTGTCGCCCAGCATCGTCTCGACGCGGGTGGTGGCCACGATGATCGCGGTGTCGCCGTCGCCGTAGCGCATCGACACCAGCTCGCCGTCGACCTCCTTGTGGTCGACCTCGGCGTCGGACAGCACCGAACGCAGCGCGGGCGACCAGTTCACCAGCCGCTCGGCGCGGTAGATCAGGCCGTCGTCGTAGAGCCGCTTGAAGATCGTACGGACGGCCCTGGACAGGCCGTCGTCCATGGTGAAGCGCTCGCGGGTCCAGTCGACGCTGTCGCCGAGGCGGCGCATCTGGGCGAGGATCCGGCCGCCGTACTCGCTCTTCCACTGCCAGACGCGCTCGACGAACGCGTCCCGGCCCAGTTCACGCCTGCTGGTGCCCTCGTCGGCCAGTTCCCGCTCGACGAGCGCGTGCACGGCGATGCTGGCGTGGTCCATGCCGGGCAGCCACAGCGTTTCGTAGCCCTGCATGCGGCGGCGGCGGATCAGCGCGTCGATCAGCGAGTGCTCGAACGCGTGGCCGATGTGCAGGCTGCCGGTCACGTTCGGTGGCGGGATCACGATGCTGAACGGCGACCGGTCGCTGGTCACGTCCGCGGTGAAGTAACCGGCGGCGACCCACCGCTCGTAGAGCTCGCCCTCTACCTCCGCCGGGGTCCAGTTCGGCGGCAGGTCACGGGTGCGCTGGGCGGGCGGTGCTTCTCCCCAACCATCCCGCCCAAGTGTCTCGGTCACTACACGAGTCTACGAACGCGCCGCCACCCACGATCGAGCACCTGTGGATAGCCACAACACCCTGTGGACGGGCAGATGACTTAGCTCGCCAAGAAGCGCACGATGTCAACATGACCACGAAGCCACCCCGCGACGACATCGACGAGACCAAGCTGACCGTGACCGAGCCCAAGACCTGGGCTGCCGGCGTCACCGGGGTCGTGGTGTCCGCCCAACATGGGCTGGCCCAGATGGGCGCCACGCGCAGCGTACGCACGCTACGCCTGCTCAACCAGCGGGAAGGCTTCGACTGTCCCGGCTGCGCCTGGCCGGACCCGCTCGGCCACCGCAAGGTCGCCGAGTTCTGCGAGAACGGCGCGAAGGCCGTGGCCGAAGAGGCCACCGTGCGCCGGGTCACGCCGGAGTTCTTCGCCGAGCACCCGATCGCGGAACTCACCCAGCGCACCGACTACTGGCTGGGCCAACAGGGCCGACTGACCGAACCCATGGTGCTGCGCCCCGGCGCCACGCACTACCAGCCGATCGGCTGGACCGAGGCGTTCGACCTGATCGCGGCCGAACTGCGCGGCCTTGACTCGCCGAACGAGGCCGTGTTCTACACGTCCGGCCGGACCAGCAACGAGGCCGCGTTCACCTATCAACTGTTGGTCCGCTCGTTCGGCACGAACAACCTGCCGGACTGCTCCAACATGTGCCACGAGTCCTCCGGCGCCGCCCTGAACCAGGTCATCGGCATCGGCAAGGGCTCGGTGAGCCTGGAAGACGTGAGCAAGGCCGACCTGATCCTGGTGGTCGGCCAGAACCCCGGCACCAACCACCCACGCATGCTGACCACGCTGGAGGAAGCCAAGCAGGCCGGCGCGCACATCGTCGCGGTCAACCCGCTGCCGGAGGCCGGGCTGCTCCGGTTCAAGAACCCGCAACACGTGAACGGCGTACTGGGCAAGGGAATCGCGCTCGCCGACGACTTCCTGCAGATCCGGCTCGGCGGCGACCTTGCGCTGTTCCAGGCGTTGGGCCACCTGCTGCTGGCCGCCGAGGCGGCAGCCCCCGGCACGGTGCTGGACCAGGACTTCATCGAGCAACACACGCACGGCTTCGCCGAATACGCCAAGCACCTGAACGAGCTGGACTGGGCCGCCGTCGACGAGGCGACCGGCCTGCCCCGCGAACAGATCGCGGCGCTGGGCCGGCTGATGACCGAGTCGAAACGCACGATCGTGTGCTGGGCGATGGGCCTCACCCAGCACCGGCACGCCGTGGCCACCATCCGCGAGATCACGAACACGTTGCTGCTGCGCGGAATGATCGGCAAGCCGGGCGCCGGGGTGTGCCCGGTGCGCGGCCACTCCAACGTGCAGGGCGACCGGACGATGGGGATCTGGGAGAAGCCACCGGAGCGTTTCCTGGCCAACCTGGAACGCGAGTTCGACCTGCCGATGCCGCGCGAACACGGCTACGACACGGTCGACTCGCTGCGCGCCATGTCCGAGGGCAAGGCGAAGGTGTTCATCGCGGTCGGCGGCAACTTCGTGTCGGCAACACCCGACACCCAGATCACCGAGGCAGCCCTGCGCTCGTGCCGGCTGACGGTCCAGGTGTCCACGAAGCTGAACCGCTCACACGTGGTGCCCGGCCAGACGGCGCTGATCCTGCCCACCCTCGGCCGTACCGAGCTGGACGTCCGGCACGGCAAGGAACAGTTCGTCACGGTCGAGGACTCGATGTCGGTGGTACACCGCTCACGCGGCCGGCTGACCCCGGCCAGCGAGCACCTGCTGTCCGAGGTGGCCATCCTGTCCCGGCTGGCCAGGACACTGCTCGGCCCGGACCACCCGGTGCGCTGGGAGGACTTCGAACACGACTACGACGTGATCCGCGAGCACATCGCGGCCGTAGTGCCCGGCTGCACGGACTACAACACGAAGGTGCGCGAGCCCAACGGTTTCGTGCTGCCGCACCCACCGCGCGACTCACGCAGCTTCCCGACCAAGACCGGCAAGGCCAACCTGACGGTGAACGACCTGTGGTTCCCGAAGGTGCCGGCCGGCCGGCTGCTGCTGCAGTCGATGCGCAGCCACGACCAGTACAACACCACGATCTACGGCCTCGACGATCGATACCGGGGCATCAAGAACGGCCGCCGCGTGGTGTTCGTACATCCGTCGGACATCGAATCGGCGGGACTCACCGACGGCGACATGGTGGACCTGATCAGCGAGTGGACCGAGCAGTCCGGTTCGGTCACCGAACGGCGGGCCAAGGCCTTCCGGCTGGTCGGCTACCCAACCGCGCGAGGCTGCGCGGCCACGTACTTCCCGGAGGCCAACCCGCTGGTGCCACTGGACTCGGTCGCCGAGACGTCGAACACGCCGACATCCAAATCGATCGTGGTACGACTGGAAAAGGCGACGAACTGATGGGCCGGGTCACCGCACGTCGCCCGATCCGCCGGCTGACCCCCGACGGCGACATCCACCGGCCGGACACCCTGGCCGTCGAGGAACCGTTCGAAATCAGGGTCAACGGCACTCCCCTGACCGTCACCATGCGCACACCAGGCGACGACGTCGACCTGGCACATGGCTTCCTGCTGACCGAGGGCGTGATCGGCAGCCGAGAGGACGTCCTGACGGCCCGGTACTGCGCCGGCAGCGACGTGGACGGAATGAACACGTACAACCTGCTGGACGTGCGCCTCGCGCCCGGCGTGCCCGGCCCGGACCCATCCGTGACCAGGAACTTCTACACAACGTCGTCCTGCGGCGTCTGCGGCAAAGCAGCACTGGACGCGGTCCGCCTGGCCACCAGATTCCCCGTGGACACCGACGCCGACACCAGCACGGTGTCCAGCCACGTCCTGGCGACCCTCCCCGACCAGCTACGCAACCACCAGAAGGTCTTCGAAACCACCGGCGGCATCCACGCCGCTGCCCTGTTCACCTACGACGGTGCACTACTGGCGGTGCGCGAGGACGTCGGCCGCCACAACGCGGTGGACAAGGTCCTCGGCTGGGCACTACTGGCCGACCGGGTCCCACTACGCGACTGCGTACTGATGGTGTCCGGCCGAGCCTCCTTCGAACTGGCCCAGAAGGCAGCCATGGCCGGCATCCCGGTACTGGCCGCGGTCTCCGCACCCTCATCCCTGGCCGTAGACGTGGCACGCGAACAAGGCATCACCCTCATCGGCTTCCTACGCGGCGAAACGATGAACATCTACGCAGGCGCCCAACGCGTAGTGGCCGATTCCCCAGCCCTGGCCCAACCCTGACCCCAACCGGCACCATCCACGAGGCGCGCATGGGGCCAGCCAGCCTGGCACACAAGGCCACCATGGCCTGCGAGCCAGCACCGGCCGCCGTCCAGCAGACCGGCCAACAAGCCCGATAGCCAGACCTCGCGGCTTGGCCACCTGCACAGACTCGCTCCACCCGACCGCGACCGAGAACAACCAAGCCCGATCGCAAGGCCCGAGCAGGACTCGACAAGTCCCCTGGCGGCATGCGCCTGGATAGCCGGGGCCGGCCAGTCGTTGGACGCGGTTGAACTGGCCGGAAGGCGCCGTGTCGCTGCTGTCCCCTACGGCAGCCTCGTGCTCCCGTGGTCACGACTGGCCGGACAAGGCGCTGGGCCGCACCCCGACGTGGGATGCGGCCCAGGACGCGGATGTGGGTCGCTCAGAGGGCGCGGACGCCCTGGGCCTGGGGGCCCTTGGTGCCCTGGCCGACCTCGAACTCGACGCGCTGGTTCTCTTCCAGGCTGCGGAAGCCGTTGCTCTGGATCTCCGAGTAGTGCACGAAGACGTCAGCGCCGCCGCCGTCTGGGGAGATAAAGCCGAAGCCCTTCTCCGAGTTGAACCACTTGACCGTGCCCTGTGCCATGTTCTGTCTCCTCGACAGGTGGTGGAAACGGACCGTCAACCTTATGACGGACCGGGTCGCCTCGGCGACGGGAACCTTCGCCAACCTCACCTGGAGGAAGATCACGCGCCCGCAACATCTCGTCTTGCGAGCGTGGTCAAACACGAACACAAAACAGACGACCACCGATAGTCAACCACAACCGCCCCGCCGGGGCGACCGGAGATCGCCGAGTGGGCACGAACGCCGCAGAGCAGCCGACCGGACCAAACCACACGCCCAGCCACGAACAGCAAGCTGAGGCACCATCTCCACCCCCGGCCGACCTCACCGCTCCCCCAAGTGGAGCAGCCCACAACGTGGGCGAAGACACCTCGCGCAGCCACCAGACCAAGCACCACCACGCCACGTCGGCCATCAAAGCGTCGTCCCGAAGTAGATGATGCGGGGCTTCAGCAGAGCCGCTGAGCAATGCCGTCACGGACAAGGCCCTAGCAGGCCCAAGTCGTGGTGCGGATTCCCGCAATCTGGAAGGCGGACGACATGCCAGGCGGACCAGTGAGCGGATCGACATCCGCAGTGACGCATCCCCGGACCCAATGGTCCCGACGCCCAACACCGAGCCACGCCGACAAGCTGCGACTTCGCCGAACACGCGGGCAGACCCCCGCCCTACCCTGGGGGCTACGGCCCTTTTCAAGACTATGCCTGTCAAGCCCCAAATGGGGGGTTCGCCGGAAATCTGTGGACAAGCCGCTGACCTGTGGATAGACGGCTTGACAAGCAGGACCAGTGACCGCTAGTTAGGCGGTCTTGTCGCGGCGTACGCGGCGGTCGGGCTGGCGGGGCACGATGGTGGGGTTCACGTTCTCCCGGACCGTCTGCTCCGTGATGACCACCTTGGCTACGTCGGTGCGGCTGGGGATGTCGTACATCACGGGTAGCAGCACCTCCTCCATGATGGCTCGTAGGCCTCGGGCGCCGGTTCCTCGGAGGATGGCCTGGTCGGCTATGGCTACCAGGGCCGTTTCGGTGAACTCCAGTTCTACGCCGTCCATGGAGAACAGGCGGTTGTACTGCTTGACCAGGGCGTTGCGGGGCTCGGTCAGGATCTGGACCAACGACGTCTTGTCCAGGTTCGTGACGCTGGCCACAACGGGCAGGCGGCCGATGAACTCGGGGATCAGGCCGAACTTGATCAGGTCTTCCGGCATCGTGTCGGCGAAGAAGTCCGTGGTGTCGATCTCGGCCTTGGACCTGATCTCGGCACCGAAACCCAGACCACGCTTGCCGATGCGCTCCTGGATGATCCGGTCCAGACCGGCGAAGGCGCCGGCCACGATGAACAGCACGTTCGTCGTGTCGATCTGGATGAACTCCTGGTGTGGGTGCTTGCGGCCGCCCTGGGGGGGCACCGACGCCGTGGTTCCTTCCAAGATCTTCAGCAGGGCCTGCTGCACGCCCTCGCCGGAGACGTCTCGGGTGATCGACGGGTTTTCACTCTTTCGGGCGATCTTGTCGACCTCGTCGATGTAGATGATGCCGGTCTCGGCGCGCTTGACGTCATAGTCGGCTGCCTGGATCAGCTTCAGCAGGATGTTCTCGACGTCCTCGCCCACGTAGCCGGCCTCGGTGAGGGCCGTGGCGTCCGCGATGGCGAACGGGACATTGAGCATTTTGGCGAGTGTCTGTGCCAGGTAGGTCTTGCCGCAGCCGGTCGGCCCGAGCATCAGGATGTTCGACTTGGCCAGCTCAACGCCCTCGTCCCGGCTGTCGCGGCCCGACTCGCGGCCTCGGTCGCCGTTCTGGATGCGCTTGTAGTGGTTGTAGACGGCGACGGCCAGGGTGCGCTTGGCGTCGTCCTGGCCGATCACGTACTGGTCGAGGAAGTCGTGGATCTCGGCCGGCTTGGGCAGTTCGTCGAGTTTGACGTCCCCTGCCTCGGCCAGCTCCTCCTCGATGATCTCATTGCAGAGGTCGATGCACTCGTCGCAGATGTACACGCCGGGACCGGCAATGAGCTTCTTGACCTGCTTCTGACTCTTCCCGCAGAAAGAGCACTTCAACAGGTCCCCGCCATCCCCGATTCGAGCCATGGTCGCTGACCTCTGTCCCCTCCGGCGGTACCGGGAACCGCTCCCGTCCCGCCTTCGTTCTCCTGGTAGCTAGGTCCGACCCGGTGGCCGGGGTTCGCGCGCACTGCGTTGTACGTGCCCTGCCGCTGTACTGCCTCTGACGGTACCCGTCCTGCTGCCCTCAACGGGAGCATCAGCCTGCCCTCGACACGCCGAGAGGTGGGAAACCCCGGTCCACTCGGCGTGTCGCGGCAGAAACGCCTTCTGACTACCTTACGGACAACTTCCGGTATGGGAGTACCTCGTCCACGATGCCGTAGTCCTTGGCCTCGGCCGCGGTCAGCACCTTGTCCCGCTCGATGTCCTTGCGGACCTCGGCGGCGTCCTTGTTGGTGTGCCTGGCCAGGGTCGACTCCAGCAGCCGCCGGACCCGCTGGATCTCGTTGGCCTGAATCTCCAGGTCGGAGACCTGGCCGTAGACACCCTCGGTCGCCGGCTGGTGGATCAGCACGCGGGCGTTGGGCAGCGCGTACCGCTTGCCGGGGGTGCCGGCGGACAGGATCACCGCGGCCGCCGACGCCGCCTGGCCGAGGCAGTACGTCTGGATGTCCGGCCGGACGAACTGCATCGTGTCGTAGATGGCCATCAACGAGGTGAACGAGCCACCCGGCGAGTTGATGTAGAGCAGGATGTCACGGTCCGGGTCCTCCGCCTCGAGGACCAGCAGCTGGGCCATGATGTCGTTGGCCGACGCGTCATCGATCTGCACACCGCAGAAGATGATCCGCTCCTCGAACAGCTTGTTGTACGGGTTGGACTCCTTCATCCCGTAGCTGGTGCGTTCGGTGAACGACGGCAACACGTACCGCGCCTGCGGCATCGAATTTGGAAACTCTGGGAGAGGGAACTGACTCACGATGATCTCCTAATGCTGGGTCGCGCCGGCCCGGTCAGCTACGGCTGCCGTTGGACCGGTTGCCGCGCGGTGCCGCCACATGGTCGACGAAGCCGTACTCCACTGCCTCCTCGGCGGTGAACCAGCGGTCCCGGTCGGCGTCCTCGGTGATCCGCTCCACCGTCTGGCCGGTCTGTTCCGCGGTCAGCTTCGCCATCTCCAGCTTCCACCTGGCGTAGACCTCCGCCTGGATCGCGATGTCCGACGCGGTGCCACCGACACCGGCGGAGGGCTGGTGCATCATCACACGGGCGTGCGGCAGGGAGTACCGCTTGCCCGGCGCGCCCGACGACAGCAGGAACTGGCCCATGGATGCGGCCAGGCCCATCGCCCAGGTGGCCACGTCGGGCTCGATGAGCTGCATGGTGTCGTAGATCGCCATGCCCGCCGTCACCGAACCGCCCGGTGAGTTGATGTAGAGGGTGATGTCCTTCTCGGGGTCCTCCGCGGCCAGCAACAACAGCTGCGCGGTGATCTTGTTCGAGACCTCGTCGCTGACCTCGGACCCCAGGTAGATGATCCGTTCCTGGAGCAGCCGCTCGAATACCGAGTCGGTCAGATTGAGCCCCGCGGTGCTGGCCCGCATCCGGGGCGAGAGGTGCTGCGTCACATCTGCCTGCCTTCTCGCTGACTTCCGCCACACGGTTCCGGGACTCCGGAGTGTCGGAGTAGTTTGCCTTGATCTCCTGTCATCGACAGTAACCAACACGGGCGGTGCGTTCGTCCCGACACCGCCCGCGTTCGCTCACAGCGTGGTAGACAGCAGTCCACCAGCCTCGCGACAGGTCATTCGTCCGAGTTGGGATCACCATCCGCTGTAGCGTCGACCACAGCGGGGACCTCGTCCACCTCGTCCGTGCCCGCTGCGACCTGCGTGCCGAACAGCTCGTCCATGTGGACCGCGTTGCCGGCGGCGTCGGTGACGGTGGCCTGACGCACGACCGACGCCAGCGCCTTCCCGCGCCGCACGTCGGCGAAGATGGCGCCGAGCTGGCCGGACTGCTGGGCCCGCTGCACGTACTCGTCCGGGCTCACGCCGAAACGCTGCGCCTGGTAGATGATCCGCTCGGTCAGCTCGTTGTCGTTGACGTTGACGCTCTCCGCGTCCGCGATGCTGTCCAGCACCAGCTGCGTCTTCACGGCCTTCT
>WNGR01011961.1_pt1 | contig 15324 bp, 11 predicted proteins | sample 5407581 | NCBI WGS metagenome assembly WNGR01 (sample SAMN13153383, study PRJNA577476) | soil metagenome | isolation source: 80 cm soil or saprolite under Garry oak tree replicate 2 | place: USA:California | collected 2016-06-15
CCGTACAGACTCAGCGCGGTCGCGACGATGCCGCCGATCGCGAGCTGCCCTTCGCCGCCCACGTTGGTGAGCTTCGCGCGATTCGCGATCACGAAGCCGGTGCCGACGAGCGCGAATGCGAGGCTGCGATTGATCGACGCACCGATTGCATACGGCGAGCCCCATGCGCCGTCGGCGAAGGCCGCGAGCGCGTCGCCGATGGGTACGCCCATCAGCGCGATCAACGCGAGCGCCGCCAGCATCGCGAATACGACAGCCCCGGCGATCACGCACGCGACGCGCACATGCGGCAGACGCGCGCGCCAGCCTTGCGCGTCAAGCGTCGAGCCGAACAGGGTTTGCACCTTCATCTGCGGATTCATGCAGGTTCTCCCGAGCCCGCCATCCAAGCGCCAATGCGGCCGCGATTGCTCGCCTCGGGCGTACAGGTGCCCATGACGCGCCCGCGATACAGCACGACGATGCGATCGGCGACGCTCATCAGTTCGTCGAGTTCGGAGGAAATCAGCAACACGCCCACGCCGCGATCCCGCGCGGCGCGGATGTGTGAATACACGGCGGCGACCGCGCCTACGTCGAGGCCGCGCGTCGGCTGCGCGGCGAGCAGGAACAGCAGCGGATCGAGCGTCAGTTCGCGCGCCAGCACGGCCTTCTGCTGATTACCGCCCGAAAGCCCGCCGAATAGCGCGTCAGGGCCGCTCGCGCGCACGTCGAAGCGCTGCATCAGTTCGAGCGCGGACGCGCGCATGGCACGGCGGCGCAGAAAGCCTGCACGCGTGTAGCGGTCGAGATGATTGAGCAGCAGATTGTCGGCGACGCTCATGCCCGTGACGCAACCCACCGCGTGCCGATCTTCCGGCACGATGCCTACGCCCGCTTGCGTTAGTTCGCGCGGCGTCGCGTTCGTCATGTCGCGCCCCGCGATAAAAAAGCGTCCCGCCGACGCGCTTGTCATACCCGCGAGCACCGCGCCGAGTTCGCTCTGCCCATTGCCCTCGACACCCGCAATGCCGACGATCTCGCCGCGATTCACGACAAGCGTGCAGTCTTCCAGGCGCGTCACGCCTTCGGCATCGCGCGCGCTCAGACCGTCGATCTGCAATACCTCTTCGGCGAGCGGACGCGAGTACGGCGAGCGCGCGCTAACGAGCGACAGACGGCTCGTCAGATCGCCGTCGTCGTCATCACCGTCTTTATCCGGGCGATGAATCATCGCATGCACGAGCCTGTCGATTTCGCTCGAAGGCGCCGCCGAACGCGCCACCACGCGCCCCGATTGCAGCACCGTCGCATGCGTGGCGATCCGGCAAATCTCCTTCAGCTTGTGCGTGACCAGCACCACCGCGCAGCCGCGCGCGGCGACGCGCTCGCAGGTATCGAGCAACGCGTCGATCTCGGCAAGCAACAGCACGGCAGTCGGCTCGTCGAGCAGCAAAAGACGCGGCTCGCGCATCAGGCATTTGACGATCTCCACGCGCTGCCGCTCGCCCACCGACAGATCAGCCACCTTCGCATCGAGCGCCAGTTCCAGCCCGACACTCGCCAGCACTTCCCGCAATCGCGCCGCTTCGCGCTGCCGGTTCAGCCAGCCGCGCGCCTGGCCAAGCAGCAGATTGTCAAGCACGCTGGCATCATCGACGAGGCTGAAATGCTGATGCACCATCGCGATGCCGTGCGCCAATGCCTCACGCGGATTACGCGGACGATACGGCGCGCCGTTCACCTGCATCGCGCCCGCATCCGGCTGGTGAACGCCGAAAATCACGTTGCACAGCGTCGATTTGCCCGCGCCGTTCTCGCCGAGCAGGCAGTGTACGTCGCCTGGCATCAGATCGAGCGACACGCCTTCGAGCGCGGTGAACGCGCCAAAATGCTTGCCGATGTTCGTCAGCGAAAGAATCGGCTCGGCACGCGCGACGGGAGAAGCGAGCGTGCTCATCCTTCGGATACCTTGATCTTGCCGCTCAGGATGTCGTCTTCGATCTGCTTGAGCTTCGCGTCCATCGCGGGCGTCGATTTGCAGATCACCATGCTGGAAGCCTTCGGTCCCATCGCGAGGCCGAAGGCCTTGTAGCCCGGCTGCCATTGGCCTTTCTCGAGTTGCTCGATCGCGTACTGCGCCTGGTAGCCGACGCCCGTGATGCTGTACGCCACGTACAGCGGGTCGGTGCCGCAACGGTCCGTATAGCTGCCGATAACGTGCGTGTTCTTTTCCTTCGCCGCCTGCTCCAGTCCGCGCAGCCCGAGGTTCAGGATGTGATAGTGGACGTCGGCGCCTTGCGCGATCGCGGCAGCCGTCGCTTCGCGTGCCTTGGCGACGTTGTCAAAGTCGCCCGTATAGCTCTCGAAGTACTTCACCTTCGGGTTGATATAGCGCGCGCCGTTGCCGAATTCCTTGCCCGCGTTCACGATGGACGGAATCTCCATGCCGCCGACATAGCTCACTGCGCCGCTCTTCGACATCATCGCGGCGGCCGCGCCTGCGACGAATGCGATCTCGGCCTGCTTCACGTCGTACCCGGCGACGTTGGGCGGCATGTTCTCACCCTTGTTGCCGCCGACAACTGAGAACTTCACATTGGGAAAGCGCTTGGCGATCTTCAGCACAGCCGCTTGCGTCTGTCCGCCGATGCCGATCACCAGCTGATTCTTCGACGCGAGATTCGTCAGCGCCTGCTCCATGTCCGCGTAGTTGATGTTCTCGATGATCTGCGTCTTCAGCTTCGGGCCGAATTCCTTCTGCGCGGCGACCACGCCGTCGTAGCCCGATTCCATCCAGCCCTTGTCCGTCTTCGAGCCGGGAATCAGCACGCCGACGCGCATCGCGTCATCGGCGGCGTGCGCGGCGGGAATGAAGAACGACGGCGCGGCGAGTGCGACGAGTCCCGCCACGACGAGCGCGCGAGCCACGAGCCGACGGCGCAGTTTTCCGTTCGATGCCTGTTGCGAACCGATCATCATTGGCACTCCTTTTGCGTTGGATTTGGGTAAGTAGGTTATTCATGACTGAAATGCACGTTGCAACTTCGATGCCAATGCGCGTTCGATCCCGCCGGAACGCTCCCGCGTTTCCGTTTCGACCGGCGACAGTGGCGAAGTGCAAACCGCCACTTCAGGAACCCTCGGACATCACCCGCTCAACGCTCTGGAGAAACCCTTGAACGACAACTCAAACCCAGACCTGGCAACGCCTGGCGGCGCGCTCGGCGCCTTCGCGCAGACCCGCTGGACGGCCACCGGAACGCTCGTCGACATGGCCGCGCCGACGCCTGCGCCGCGCATCGCGATCCTCGATTCCGAGCCGCAAAACGTGCGCTTCGACATCGAAAAATCGGCGCTTGTGATCGTCGACATGCAGAACGACTTCTGCACCAAAGGCGGGTGGGTGGACCACATTGGGGGCGATTACAGTGCGGACCGCGCGCCGATTGCACCACTGCAGCGCCTGCTGCCCGTGGTGCGCGAAAGCGGTATTCCCGTCATCTGGGTGAACTGGGGCAACCGGCCGGATCTCGCGAACATGCCGCCCAATCAGATCCATCTGTACAAGCCGAAAGGCACGGGCATCGGTCTCGGCGAGCCGTTGCCGGAGCATGGCGCGCGCGTGCTGGAGAAAGATTCGTGGGCCGCCGCCGTGGTCGACGAACTGAAGATCGAGCGGCAGGATATCTGCGTGGACAAGTACCGCATCAGCGGCTTCTGGGACACGCCGCTCGACAGCATCCTGCGTAACCTCGGCACGCGCACGGTGTTCTTCGCGGGTGTCAACACCGATCAGTGCGTGCTGCACACGCTCACCGACGCAAACTTTCTCGGCTACGGCTGCGTGATGCTGACCGATTGCTGCGCGACGTCGTCGCCTGCGTTCTGCACGGAAGCGAGCATCTGGAATGTGAAGACGTGCTTTGGCTTTGTCGCGGACTCGCTGCAATTCGCCGTTGCACTGAAGGGAGCCGCAGTATGAGCGCGTTCATTCCGGGCCCGCGCCTCCGGGTCAGCGCGACCGCGCGCGGTGCCCTTGATGGCTTGCGCTTCGCGGTCAAGGATCTGATCGACGTGGCGGGCACGACGACGGGCGGCGGCAACCCCGATTGGCTCGCAACTCACAGTCCCGCCGCGCGGCATGCGCCTTGTGTCGCCAGATTGCTCGACGCGGGCGCATCTGTGGACGGCAAAACGATTACAGATGAACTCGCCTACAGTCTCGAAGGCGTGAACGCTCACTACGGAACGCCGCTCAATCCGCGCTGGCCGTTTGCGCTGCCGGGCGGATCGTCGAGTGGATCGGCGTCCGCCGTGGCGAGCGGAGAAGTGGACTTCGCGCTCGGCACCGATACGGGCGGCTCGGTGCGCGTGCCCGCCGCGTTCTGCGGACTGTGGGGAATTCGTCCGACTCACGATGCTGTATCGCTGGAAGGCGTCCTGCCCTTTGCGCCCTGCTTCGATACCGTTGGCTGGTTTACGGCCACGGGCGAGATGCTCGCGCGCGTCGCCGACGTGCTGCTGGATGGCGTGCCTGCCGTCGATGCGCCCTCGGCCCTCGTGCGCTGCAAGGAAGCATTCGATGCACGCGCATCGAACGAACCCGGCGACGCGCAGCGCCTGCGCGAACTGTCCGCTACGCAACATGAGATCGAAGTCATCGCGGATGATCGCGCGCGCTGGCTGCATGTGTATCAACAGTTGCAGGACGATGCGATCGGCGCGTCGCTGGGTGCGTGGATCGATGCGACCAAGCCACACTTCGGCACGGATATCGCCGCACGCTTCGCGCGCCTCAAAACGCACGACGCCGCCGAAGTGGAACGCTGCCGCGTCATGCGCGAGGCGTTCGCGCAACGCATCGACGGCATCGTGGGCGACGCGCTGATCGTGCTGCCGACCACGCCGCGTTCGTTGTTGAGCAAGCACGAAACACCCGAACGTACTGATGCGTTCTATCGCGACGCGCTGACCATGAATGCGATTGCCGCGTTCGGCGGCTTGCCGCAAGTCACCGTGCCCGTCGCGAACGAAAGCGAGCGACCGCTCGCACTGTCGATCATCGGCCCGCGCGGCAGCGATCGCGCATTGATCGCGCGGGCGCGCCAACTCTTCCCCACTCTTCTGTGAGCCCGACACCCATGTCAACTTCCCTCGAGATCACGCTCGACGCCTATGTCGACGCCGCGCTCGCCCTGCATTTTCCGGGGCTTCCGGCGGAAGTCGCCGCGCGCGTGAAAGCGCAATTCGCGCGCGTCGCACAGCTTGCCGGGCCCGTGCTGGCCTATCCCGTCGATATGAACGACGAACCCGCGACGGTGTATCGCGCATGACGACATTCAGCACTATTTCAGGCAGCGCGCTGTCCATCGCGCGCGCGTATGCCGAGGGCGCCTTCAGCGCGCGTGAATTGATCGAAGCGACGCTCGCGCGGATCGACGCACACGACGCGCAGATCAACGCATTCACCGCCGTCACGCGCGAACGCGCGCTTGCCGAAGCCGACACGCTCGATGCACGCCGCGCGAGCGGTCAGACATTGCCACCGCTCGCGGGAGTCCCGTTTGCGGCGAAGAATCTGTTCGATATAGCAGGCGTTACGACGATCGCCGGGTCGCGCGTGCTCGCAGATGCGCCGCCCGCCACGGCCGATGCAACACTCGTGCGACGCCTTTGCGATCAAGGCGCAATCATGGTCGGCGCGCTCAACATGGACGAGTTCGCGTATGGCTTCACGACCGAGAACCATCATGCGGGGCCGTGCCGAAATCCGCACGATCTGACACGCTCGGCGGGTGGGTCGTCGGGCGGCAGCGCGGCGGCCGTTGCGGCGGGCTTCGTGCCCGTCACGCTCGGCACCGACACGAACGGGTCCGTGCGTGTGCCTGCGTCGCTGTGCGGCGTGTTCGGCGTGAAGCCGACTTATGGACGCCTGTCGCGGCACGGCACCTGGCCGTTCGTCGCTAGCCTCGATCATATGGGCGCTTTCGCTCGTAGCGTGGACGATCTCGCTGCCGTCTACGACGCGTTGCAATGCACCGATCCGTTCGATCCCTCATGCGCGCAGCGTGGCTTCGAATCCGCGAATGCGCGGCCGGGTGTGTTGCGCGTGGCGCGGCTCGGTGGCTATTTCGATGAACACGCGAATGACGACGCGCGCGCAGCCTCGCATGTTGCCGCTGAAGCGTTGTCGGCGACGCATACGGTTGAATATCCCGATGCCGATGCGGCGCGCGGCGCGGCGTTTCTGATTACGGCGGCCGAGGGCGGTCAACTGCATATGGCGAATCTGCATGCGCGCTATGACGAGCGTGAGCCTTTGTCGCGTGATCGGCTGATTGCGGGTGCGTTGCTGCCCGCTGCGTGGATCGTGCAGGCGCAGCGTGTGCGGGCTGCGTCGCGGCGTCGCGTGCTGGAACTGTTCTCGCATTACGATGTGCTGATTGCGCCGGCTACGCCTGTCGTGGCGCCGCACATTGGCGACGAGTTCATGGACGTCAATGGTGAGCGGCTTGCTGTGCGGCCTAATCTCGGGTTGTTGACGCAGCCGGTTTCCTGTCTCGGACTGCCCGTCGTCGTCGCGCCATGTCGCTGTGCTCGATGCGCTCTTTTTCGATTCGCCGCATACGTTGCGGTATGGCGCGACGGAAAATCTTTACGGGTACGACGCGATTCGTGCGTTTCGCGCTGCGCGGCCCGGTAAGGGGCTTGAGCGTACGGTGACGGCGCGTGTCGTTACCACTTATGGCGATGCGTTCGCCGTCGCTAATATCGAGTTTCGGCGCGATAACGAGCCGCGTGTCGGCAGGCAAAGTCAGACCTGGGTGAAGATGCCCGAAGGCTGGCGCGTGGTGAGCGCGCATGTGAGTTGGATGGGCGTGGACCCAGGTTCGTGATGCTTTTGTCTTTTCGCTGGCATCGGCGTAGCGGCGTTTGCTGCGCATGCCGGACATTGGATGCAAAAAAGCCCGCTCGGGGCGGGCTTACGATTGATGGCGGGGAAGCGTTACCTCGGCAGCTCATCGGGTGTCGGATTGCAGAGCTTCGTTACGACCCCTCGATGCGCGCTGGAATGGTCGGTCATGCCTGACACGGAGCAGCCGTAGCGCATTCGCAGTAACGAGAATAGTGGCACCTGTATCCGCGAGAATGGCCATCCACAGACTGGTAACGCCGAGCAGCGTCGTACACAGGAAAATCGCTTTCAGACCGAGCGCGAGCCCGATGTTCTGCCAGATGTTGGCGAGTATGGATTTCGACAATGCAATGAGATCGGCAACGCCCATCACACGGTTATGCAGTAGTGCAGCGTCCGCAGTTTCCAGCGCGACATCGGCTCCGCCGCCCATCGCGACACCGACAGACGCAGCGGCCAATGCCGGAGCGTCGTTGATGCCGTCCCCGATCATCGCGACCAGGCCTTTTTTCCTGATTGCTTCAATCTCGGCAAGCTTGGCGTCAGGCAGTAGTTCTGCTCTGACTTGCACGCCCAGGGTCGCCCCGATGGCGTCCGCCGTTCTTTGATTGTCGCCCGTCAGCATGATCGTTCCAATGCCCATGCGTTGTAGTGTGGCGATCGCTTCTGCGGCATCTCTACGTGGCTCGTCACGCAACGCGATAAGCCCCTCGACCCGCTTGCCGGACAGCACCACTACGACTGTCTTGCCCTGCCGCTCAAGCGCCTCCAGTTGCTGCGCGATATGCGCGTCGAGCACCGTTTGCTTTTTCGCATAGAACGGCGATCCAACCGACACGAAGCCACCCTTCAGGCGCGCGGTGACCGACTCGCCCGGCTTCGTCAACGCAGCGCCGAAACTGGCCGGCAGTTCAAGACCGCGGCCACTCGCCGCTTCCACGATGACCCTGCCAAGCGGATGGCTCGCCTTGCGTTCGACCGCGGCCGCCTTTGCGAGAACATCGTCTCGCGTCCCTTCGACGGGGACAATGTCTGTCACCCGTGGACTGCCCCGCGTCAGCGTTCCAGTCTTGTCGAACGCGACCGTTTTAATCTTGCCGAGCGTTTCGAGGGCTGCGCCGCCCTTGACCAGCAGCCCGCGTCTCGCCCCTGAAGCAAGGCCCGACGCGATGGCGGCAGGCGTCGAGATCACCAGCGCACAGGGGCAGGCAATCAGCAGCGTCGCCAGACCACGATAGATCCACGTGGCCCAGTCCGCATGGAAAACGAGAGGCGGCACGATGACCACCAGCAGCGCAACCACCATCGCGGCTGGCGTGTATCGCCGGCTGAAGCGGTCGATCAGCCGTGCCATCGGCGCTTTCGATTCCTGCGCCTCCTCGACCAGATGAACGATGCGGGAAATCGTGTTGTCGGCAGCCATGCTGGTGACGCTGATACGCAGCTCACCATTCGTACTGATGCTCCCGGCGAAAACGACCGCTCCCGTTTCCTTGACCACTGGAACCGACTCACCGGTGACGGGCGCTTCATTGACTTCCGCGACGCCGTCCATCACCCTGCCGTCGGAGGGAATACGATCGCCGGGTCGCACGACGACGACGTCGCCGATTTCCAGCGTGTCGGCCGGCACCCGCTCAAGAATATTTGAGCGTTCGCGCAACGCATCGCGCGGCACCAGTGAGATCAGCGCCTCGATGCCGGCTCGGGCTCTTCCCGCCGCCACTGTTTCCAGCAGTTCACCGATTGCGAACAGAAGAATGACAACCGCTGCCTCCTGCGCCGCGCCAATAAGCATGGCGCCGAGCGCGGCGACGGACATCAGCGTCTCGATGCTGAACGGCGTGCCCGAGATTGCCCCGGCGTACGCGCGCTTCGCGAAAGGCACGATGCTGATGAGCGCCGCGACGGAATACGCCCATTGCCCGAAGGCAGGCTCAACATGCGCTACCACAAACGCGAGCGCAAACATCGCTGCGATAGTTAGCGTGAGGCGAGGCTTACGTTCCCGCCACCATGATGAGCGAGGCTCAGCAACAGGACTAGCGGAGGCCGCGGTTCTGCGCGAGACCCCGCCGACGGGCGTAAAGCCCAGCGCGCGGATTTTGTCCTCGATGGCGGTCGACGAAATCCGATCTCCGTCGAATGTCAGCGACAGACTTTGCTGACCGTAGCTGACGTTGATGTCGCTCACGCCCGGCAATCGTTTCATCGCGTTTTCTATCTTGACGGCGCAGGCGGCACAGTCCATTCCCTCAATGCGCAGCTTGAGTGAGTCGGGAGCGTTCACAGTGTTTCGACCTCGACCAGTGTCTTCGTGAGGTCTACGATAGACCCTATAGTCACTACAGGGTCAAGAAATGGATAGCCCAACATTGACGATTGGCCAATTAGCCAAAGCAACGGGCACGAAAGTGGAAACCATCCGCTTTTATGAGAAGACCGGCTTGTTGCCCGCGCCTGCGCGGACCGAGGGGAATTACCGCGCGTACGCAGTCGATCACCTGAACCGTTTGAGCTTCATCCGACGTGCACGCGATCTGGGTTTTCCGCTGGAGCAGGTGCGCGAGCTTCTCGCGCTGGCGGATGACCGAACCCGCTCGTGCTCCGCGATCGATGCCATCGCGTCCGAACACAGGCGTGAAGTGGAGCGCAAAATCCGGGATCTACGGAAGCTGAAGGCAGAACTCGACAACCTGATCGATCAGTGCAGTTGTGGAACCGTCGATGAGTGCCGGATTATCGAAGCGCTTTCGCCTGCGACCTAGCGGCTGTTCCGTTATCTCACGCAAAAGCGGGCACGAAGTCTGATCACCGACGCTATCAGGGAATGATTTCGTGACGTCCAGCCAGTGGGAAACCCGACCCGATCGCGATTGAACGACCTCGGCTATAATCCCAGCCATGAAATTTCTCCGGACATTGCTCCTCCTGCTGCTTTGCGCTGTGCTGCCCATCAGTGGGCTGGCGGCGAGCGGCTTGACGGGTGAATGTCCGATGCAGATGAGCATGGGTTCCGACGAAGGCAGCGCGATGTCGTCGGAAATGCCCGGCTGCGAGATGACGAAATCTTCTCAGCCAGGAAAAGCCAAAGGGTTCTTCTGCAAGGCAACGGCGCAATGCCAGCTTGGCAGCCTGTATCACCCGGCCTCGCGCATCGAAGTCACCCGCCCTGCGGGACCGTCCAGCCCCGTCGTCTTCCACTACGCGCAGTCGCTCATCGTCCGTGAACCGGGCGGTCTCTGGCGACCTCCTCGCGTCATCTAATCCCTTGCTGACAGGTTCGCCGCTTTAGCGGCGATGTCGTCCTGCGTCCAGGACGTGGATTCCCTATGGGAGTCCGCCGTTGGGGTTAGACCATGCCTTTGACCATTGACACGCCGTCACGTCGGCGTGCACCACTGCGCGCGCATTCACTTTTTACCGCGCTGATTCTCACGAGCGTCGCTGCGTACGCTCAGGAAACACCCGTCACGCTCGATGCGGCGCTTCGGGCCGCCACGGACCACTCGACCACCATGGGGGCGGCACAGGCCTCCGTGCGCGCGAGTTCGGAAGCGGCCGTCCGGGCCGGCCAGTTGCCTGACCCGACACTCAAGGCCGGCGTCGATAACCTGCCGGTGACCGGGCAGCAGAAATACACAATCGGCCAGGACTTCATGACGATGCGTCGTATCGGCATCGAGCAGGAATGGGTGTCGGGCGACAAGCGCCGACTCCGCTCCGAACTGGCGAACGACCTGGTGGACCGCGAACGGGCCGGCTACCTTGGCCAACTCGCGAACACCCGCCAGCAAACGGCCATAGCGTGGCTCAGCGCGGTCTACGCGAAGAAGGCCGTTTCGCTGCAACGGCAGCTCGTTGACCATATGACCCACGAACTGGATGCGACGAAAGCGTCTTATCGTGGAGCGAAAGCGACCGCCGCCGATGTGACCCAGGCCCAGGCGATGCTCGCGCAGACACAGGACCAGTTGCTCAAGACGCAGCAGACATTGCAGACCGCGCTCATCGGCCTGTCCCGCTGGACGGCAACGCCCGTTTCGGACGTGACGGGCGAACCGCCAGCGCCGCAGTCCTATGTGTCATCGCTGCCGCCGGAAGAACTGCGTGAGGTGCAGCCAGTGCTCGTCGCGGCCTCGCGGGACATTGCCGTCGCCGATGCCGATACCGCCGTCGCGAACAGTAACCGCAGCCCCAACTGGACGTGGGAAGTCGCCTACCAGCAACGCGGTGGCGCGTATTCGAACATGGTGTCGGTTGGCGTCAGCATTCCGCTGCCGATCAATCGCAAGAATCGCCAGGACCGGGATGCGAGCGAGAAGGCGGAACTCGCCACCCGGGCGCGGTTGATGTACGAAGACGCGCAACGTCAGGTGGAAGCGGACATCCGCACACAGTCCGCCACCCTAGCTAGTGGCCGCGAACGCATTACCAGTCTCTCCAACTCCCTGCTTCCGGCTGCCGGCCAGCGCGTGCAACTTGCGGCTGCCGCGTACAGGGCTGGCACCGGCTCGCTCGCCGATACCTTTGCTGCCCGGCGTGCGCAACTCGAGGCGGAACTTCAGGTGCTGGACCTGCAACGCGACGTTTCGCAAACCTGGGCACAGCTCGAATACCAGGTCGTGCCGGCGTCGATGTCCGTTGGTCAGTAAAGGAGAACAACATGCAAAAGAAACAACTGGCACGCGCGGCCCTGATGGTGTTTGCCGCGGCGGCCCTGCTCGTTACCGGCTATGTTGCCGGCACCCGTCGTCCGGCGTCAGAGGGAGCAGGCGCGACCGGCACCGCCATGTCCAGCGGCAACGTCGACCCGAAGACGGGTCGCAAGGTGCTGTATTGGCACGACCCGATGGTCCCGGCCCAGCACTTCGACAAGCCGGGCAAGTCTCCTTTCATGGAGATGCAGCTGGAGCCGGTCTACGCGGACGAAGGAGGCGGTTCGACGGGCATCCGCATCGACCCGGGCCTCCAGCAGAATCTGGGGATCCGCTACGCGACCGTTCGCCGCCAGGAGACGTCGGAAAGCTTCGACGCCGTCGGCACCACCCAGTTCGACGAGTCCCAGGCGGACGTCGTGCAGTCACGCGTCACGGGATACATCGATCATTTGTACGCCAGTGCGCCCATGCAGCGAATACGCAAGGGAGCGCCGATAGCGTCCTTGTTCGTGCCCGACTGGCTCGCACCGCAGGAAGAATATCTGTCGCTCAGGCGCGGCGGCATGGACATGGGCCTGCTGGAAGCGTCGCGCGCGCGTATGCGTGCGCTGTCGATTCCGGACGGCGTTATCGCGGCCCTCGACCGGACCGGAAAGGTTCAGACACATGTCGTTCTGTCGTCGCCAGAAACGGGCGTCGTGAGCGAACTGAACGTGCGAGACGGCGCACAGGTTACGCCTGGCCAGACGCTTGCCAAGGTAGCCGGTCTCTCGAAGCTCTGGCTCATCGTTGAAATTCCCGAGTCACTTGCGTTGAGTGTTCAACCCGGCATGAGCGTCGATGCCACGTTCTCCGGCAACCCGGCGCAACACTTCAACGGGCAGATCCGCGAAATCCTGCCGGGCATTAGCGCCAGCAGCCGCACGCTGCAGGCGCGCCTCGAAATCGACAACACCGCGCTGAAGCTCACGCCCGGTATGTTGATGCGTGTGCGCGTCGGCGGACAAAAGACCGTCTCGCGTCTGCTCGTTCCGTCCGAGGCAGTCATCACGACGGGCAAGCGCTCTGTCGTCATCGCGAGAAACAAGGATGGCCGCCTGCAGCCCGTTACGGTCACTGTTGGCAACGATGTCGGCAACGAGACCGAGGTGTTGAGCGGATTGAGCGACGGCGAACAGGTCGTCGCCTCTGGCCAGTTCCTGATTGATTCGGAAGCCAGCCTGAAATCGGTCCTGCCACGACTGGAAGGTGGCGCAGGGGTGAGTTCAGGCGCGTCAGCGCCGGCATCCGCTTCGGCGGCGGCGCAAACGTACGAGACTACCGGCAAGGTCGAAAAGGTCACACCGCAAGACATCACGTTCTCGCATCAGCCGATACCGGCCCTGAACTGGCCGGCGATGACGATGTCTTTCAGCAAGCCGGCGCCCACTGCATTTCCGGATGTGAAGGCAGGCCAGACGGTGCATTTCGTCTTCAGTCAGTCCGGTGATGGCTACCAGTTGCAGAAGGTCGAACCCGCCGGAGGTGCCCAATGATTGCGCGCCTCATCCGCTGGTCCATTCACAACCGGTTCCTGGTCCTGCTCGCGACGATGCTCGTGACGGCGTGGGGCATCTATTCGGTGACCCAGACGCCGCTCGATGCGCTGCCCGACCTGTCCGATACGCAGGTCATCATCAAGGCTTCATACCCGGGCAAGGCGCCGCAGGTCATCGAGGACCAGGTGACCTATCCGCTCACCACGACGTTGCTCGGCGTGCCGGGTGCAAAAGCCATCCGCGCCTATTCGGCGTTCGGCGACGCGTTCGTCTATGTGCTGTTCGACGACAAGACCGACCAGTATTGGGCACGCTCGCGCGTGCTCGAGTACCTGAACCAGGTGCAAAGTCGTCTGCCGCCGGGGGCGACCGTTTCGCTTGGCCCGGATGCAACCGGCGTGGGCTGGGTGTACGAGTACGCTCTCGTCGACAGGACCGCGAGGCATGACCTTGGGCAACTGCGCGCGCTAAACGACTGGTTCCTGAAGTTCGAGCTGAAGTCGGTGCCGGACGTGTCCGAAGTTGCGTCGATAGGCGGCATGGTGCGCCAGTACCAGGTGGTGCTCGACCCTGACAAGCTGCGTGCATACGGCATCACGCAGACTATGGTGGCCGACGCGCTGCGCAAGGCCAACCAGGAATCAGGTGGCTCGGTCGTCGAACTCGCCGAGTCTGAATACGTGGTGCGCTCTTCAGGCTACCTTCATTCACTGGATGACTTCCGCCACGTCGTGCTGCGCACGAACGATGCGGGGACGCCCGTGCTGCTCGGCGATGTGGCGCGCATCCAGATTGGACCCGAGACGCGCCGTGGCATTGCTGAACTGAATGGTCAGGGTGAGGTCGCAGGCGGCGTCATCGTCATGCGATCGGGCAAGAACGCGTTGACGACCATCGAGGCGGTGAAAGCGAGGCTCGCTGACCTGAAGCGTTCGCTGCCGCCGGGCGTCGAGGTCGTCACGACCTACGACCGCTCGCAACTCATCGACCGCGCGGTGGACAACCTCAAGGACAAACTCATCGAGGAGTTCATTGTGGTCGCGCTGGTCTGCGCGGTCTTCCTGTTTCATCTGCGCAGCGCGTTCGTGGCCATCCTGTCGCTGCCGCTCGGTGTGCTCGCTGCCTTCATCGTGATGCGCTATCAGGGCATCAATGCGAACCTGATGTCGCTCGGCGGCATTGCGATTGCTATTGGCGCGATGATCGACGCGGCCATCGTGATGATAGAGAACGCGCACAAGCACCTGGAGGCGTTCGAGCACGAGCATCCGGACACATCGATTACGGCCGCGCAGCGCTGGGAACTGATTGCAACATCCGCTGCCGAGGTCGGGCCCGCGCTGTTCTTCTCGCTGCTCATCATCACGCTGTCCTTTATTCCCGTGTTCTCGCTGGAAGGACAGGAAGGCAAGCTCGTCTCGCCGCTGGCGTACACGAAGACGTACACGATTGCGGCCGCAGCCGGGCTGTCCGTGACGCTCGTGCCCGTCCTGATGGGCTACCTCATACGAGGCCGAATTCCGCATGAAAATGTCAACCCCATCAACCGCGTACTGATTCGACTGTACAGACCGCTGCTCGAGGCAACGCTTCGACACCCATGGCTTGCGATCGGTGTCGCCGTGGTCGCACTGGCTGCGACCGTAATCCCGGTTTCGCGTCTTGGTGGAGAGTTCCTGCCGCCACTCGATGAGGGCGACCTGCTGTACATGCCGACCGCGCTGCCGAGCATTTCGGCCGAGAAAGCGAGTGAACTGCTGCAGCAGACCGACCGGCTCATCAAGACCGTGCCGGAGGTGGCGACCGTGTTCGGCAAATCGGGACGCGCCGACACCGCCACCGATCCCGCGCCGGGTCTCGAGATGTTCGAGACGACGATTCAGTTCAAGCCCCGTAACGAGTGGCGACCCGGCATGACGCCGGAAAAACTGGTCGATGAACTGGACCGGACGGTGAAGGTGCCGGGTCTGTCGAATGTATGGGTTCCGCCTATCCGCAACCGTATCGACATGCTGTCGACGGGTATCAAGACGCCCGTCGGCGTCAAGATTTCGGGCCCCGACCTGACGCAAATCGACCGGGTCGCGGCGCAGGTCGAAGCGGCGGTGAAGAATGTGCCGGGGGTCACCTCTGCGCTCGCCGAGCGGTTGAATGGCGGCCGGTACATCGACGTCGATATCGACCGGCTTGCGGCCGCGCGCTATGACCTTTCGGTGGCGGACATCCA
>WNGR01014080.1_pt1 | contig 15324 bp, 16 predicted proteins | sample 5407581 | NCBI WGS metagenome assembly WNGR01 (sample SAMN13153383, study PRJNA577476) | soil metagenome | isolation source: 80 cm soil or saprolite under Garry oak tree replicate 2 | place: USA:California | collected 2016-06-15
CGATCCGCGCCAGACCTGGGCGGCGGGCGCCGACGGCCTGGCGGTCCTCACCGTGGCCGTGCGCCGGCCAGCCGCCGCCGATCCCGCGCGCGACGCGCCGCGGGCGGCGGGCCTCGTGGCCGGGGACGAGCTCCTCGGCGCGACGCCCGAGGTGGACGCGGACGCCCCGGTGCTGCGCCAGCTCGCGCGCGAGGTCGTGGGCGACACCCCGGGCGTCTACCGCTCGGCCGAGAAGCTCGTGCACTTCGTCTATGGGCGCCTCGAGAAGGCGTATGGCGTCTCGCGCGACCGCGCGACCGAGGTCCTGGAGCTCGGCAAGGGCGACTGCACCGAGCACGCCCTGCTCTTCACGGCATTGGCGCGCGCGGCGGGCATCCCCACTCGCCAGGTGCACGGGCTCGTCTTCGCGCGCTACGACGATGGCCTCCCGGCGCTGTACTGGCACGCCTGGGCCGAGGTGAAGAGCGGCGAGGATTGGATCGCGGTCGACCCGACCTTCGATCAGCCGGTGGCGGACGCGACGCACATCGTGCTCGGACGCGGGACGCAGGTCGACACCGTCGGGCTGCTCGGGTCCCTCCAGGTGGTGAGCGCCGAGATCGCGCCGGGCACCCGCTGATGGGGGGCCGAGGGCCTGTTGACGGAGCCCCGGCGAGCGGGTGTGATGGCGGTCCTCCCCGCGCGCCGAGGCAGCCCATGACCGGTCTCGATCACGTCGCCATCCTGGTCTCCGATCTCGACGCCGCCATCCGGCTCTACCGGGACGTCTACGGCCTCGAGCTGGCGGAGGTGGAGGAGGTCGCGAGCGAACAGGTCCGGGTGGCCATCTTCGGGCACGGCGCGGGTCGGATCGAGCTCGTCTCGCCCGCCGGGCCGGACAGCCCCATGGCGAAGACCATCGCGAAGCGCGGCGAAGGACTCCACCACATCTGCCTCGAGGTGCCGGACATCCAGGGCGCGATGGCCGCCCTGCGCGCGGGCGGCGCACCGCTCCTCGACGAGGTGCCGCGCGCGGGGGCGGGCGGGGCCAAGGTCGCGTTCGTTCATCCGAAGGGCAGCCGCGGCGTCCTCGTCGAATTGCGCCAGGGAGCTGCGCCCGAGATTCCTTGACCCACGCGCGGAGCGCGTGCTTAAAAGGCCGCAATTTCAGCATTCGGGCGCCTGCTCGGCGCCCCGCCCAGGGGTTCCTATGTCCCGGCTGTTCCCCGCCTTGCTCGCCGCCTCCACGCTCTTCCTGGCGGCGCAGGCCCGCGCGCAATCGGCCGAGCCGAAGCCGCCCCCCGCCGCCACGGGCACGCCGGCGCCTTCTGCCCCTGCCCCGATCGCTCCCCGCGCCGCCCCGGCGGCTCCCAGCCTGGGCGCGCCGCGGGCGGCGGGCGCGCCTGGAGCCGAGCTCGACCCGGCCGTCCGCGACGTCGTGCGGCGGGAGGTCGAGAAGGCCAAGGAGGAGATGCGGGACGAGATGCGGGCGGAGATCCAGGGCGCGCAGGCCGCGCGCGAGTTCATGGAGACCTCCGCCGCCGGCGAGCGCCCGAAGCTCGAGTTCCTCCAGCTGAACGGCTACCTGCGCGTCCGGGGCGACCTGTTCGACAACCTCGACCTGCGCCGCGCCGCCGATCCCTCCGGCTTCTTCCTGTACCCGCGGCCGCTGCGCGACCCCGATCACCGCGGCACCCTCACCAGCGCGAACATGCGCTTCCGCCTCGAGCCGACGCTGAACGTCTCGGAGCAGGTGCGCGTCCTCAGCCAGGTGGACCTCTTGGACAACCTGGTGCTCGGCTCGACGCCGCAAGGGATCTACACGGGGTTGGACGGGGTCCTGCAGCCGTTCGACTCCCGGACGCAGGTGTCGCCCGCCTCCTCGCTCGCCGTGAAGCGGGCCTGGGCCGAGGTGCAGACGCCGCTCGGGCTGCTCTCCTTCGGGCGCATGCCCTCGTCCTGGGGGCTCGGGATCCTCTCCCACGCCGGCAACGGCCTCGACGACGACCTCGGCGACAGCGTCGACCGGCTGCAGTTCGCCCTCACCCCGCTCAAGACAGCGGTGGGGCAGCTCGTGCTCGTGCCCATGTACGAGATCGTCTCCACCGGGGTGACCACCATCGACCAGCGCTTCACGCGCGGCGTCGGCCAGCCGTTCGACAGCGATCCGAGCGACGACGCCAAGGCGGTCGGCATCAAGGTGGCGCGGATCGACACCGACGAGGAGCTGCGCCGCAAGCTCGAGCGCGGCGAAGCGAGCACCTCGTTCGGCGCCTGGTACATGTACAAGTCGCAGGGCTACGAGTTCCCGCGGTTCTCGAACGCGACCTCCGCCGTCTCGGATCCGGGAGCGTCGGTCCGGCGCGACGCGTACGCGCACACGCTCGACCTGTGGAGCCGCTACCAGACGAAGCGGTTCCGCTTCGAGGTGGAGCTGGCCGGGATCGTGGGCCAGATCAACGCCGCCGTCGACCCCAGCGCCGTGGGCGGCCCGGTGCTCCTGCGCCAGTTCGGCGGCGCGGCGCAGGCCGACTGGAGCCTCGCCGGGGGAAAGTTCCACCTCGGTGGCGAGGCGGGCTTCGCGAGCGGCGACCGCGACCCGGGCTTCGGGAATCGGCCGGCGCGCGGCTGCACGACGAGCTCCGCCGGCGTCACCACCTGCCCCGTGCCGCAGACGGGGAACTTCGACGGGCAGCAGTTCGGGGCGGCAGGCGATGGGGTGCAGGACATCCGGAACTTCCGCTTCAACCCGGCCTACCGCGTCGACCTCATCCTGTGGCGCGAGATCCTGCAGGGCGTCACCGACGCCTTCTACCTGAAGCCGACCGCCCGCTACGAGTTCATCGAGGGCCTCGCGGCGACCGCTTCCATCGTGTACTCGCAGGCGATGTACGCCAGCTCGACCCCTTCGACCACCAGCCGCCCGCTCGGGATCGAGGTCGATCTCGGCCTCACCTACCACTCGGACGACGGGTTCGTGGCGTTCCTGAACTACGGCCTGCTGCAGCCGCTCGACGGCCTCGGCTACGGCCCGGCCGGCGCGCCGGCGACTGCGCCGCAGAGCAGCCTGTCGCGCGCCCACGCCATCCGCAGCGGCGTGGCCGTGAAGTTCTGACCGCCGCCCGCCCGGGGAGAGCCTCATGAAGCGGAACAAGCCGGCGAAGCCCGTCTCGCGCGCCGCGCTCTCGGGCGAAGCCGATCCGCGGCTGGTCGCGCTCTCGGTCTCGATCCAGGACGACGCCGCCCTCTACGACGAGGACATCCGCGGCTCCCGGGCGCACGTCGCCATGCTGGCGTCCTGCGGGATCATCCCCGCCGCCGCCGCCCGGCGCATCGACGCGGGGCTCGCCCAGGTTCGGGAGGAGTTCGCGGCCGGCCGCATTCGCTTCGAGCCGGCGCTGGAGGACGTCCACACCCACGTCGAGCGGCGGCTGGGCGAGCTCGTCGGCAAGGACGCCGGCTACCTCCACGCCGGCCGCAGCCGCAACGATCAGGTCGCGCTCGACGAGCGCCTCTTCATCGTCGGCGCCTGCGATCGCTGCGACGCCGCGCTGGTCACGCTCATGCGCGCGCTCCTCGGACAGGCGCGCCGGCACCAGGCCACGCTCCTGCCCGGGTACACGCACCTCCAGCGCGCGCAGCCGGTCTCGCTGGCGCACCACCTGCTCGCGCACGTGGAGATGCTGGGGAGGGACCGGCAGCGCTTCGGCGAAGTGAAGGCGCGCGCGGCCATCTCGCCGCTCGGCTCGGGCGCGCTGGCCGGGACCACCCTGCGCATCGACCGCCACCATACGGCCCGCGCCCTCGGGCTCGCCGGGATCACGCAGAACTCCCTCGACGCCGTCTCCGATCGCGACAGCGCCATCGAGCTCGCCTTCGCCTGCGCCCTCGCCGCCGTCCACCTGTCGCGGCTGGGCGAGGAGATCGTCCTCTGGACGACGCGCGAGTTCGGCTTCATGACGCTCTCCGACGCCTTCTCGACCGGCAGCTCGCTCATGCCGCAGAAGAAGAACCCGGACGTCGCCGAGCTGGCGCGCGGCCGGGCCGGGCGGGCGCTCGGCGATCTCGTCACGCTGCTCGCGCTCGCGAAGAACCTGCCGCTCTCGTACAACCGCGATCTCCAGGAGGACAAGCGCCCGCTGCTAGGGGCCCCCGAGACGCTCATCGCGACGCTGGTGGCGCTGGCGGGGGCGGTCGAGACGGCCACCTACCACGCCGACCGCATGCGGGAGGCGCTCGGCTCGGGCGAGGCGCTCGCGACCGACGCGGCCGAGTACCTGGTCGAGAAGGGCGTCCCGTTCCGCGAGGCTCACGAGGCGGTCGGGGCGGCGGCGGCCCACGCGACGCGGACGGGCCAGGGCCTGGCCGAGCTGTCGGCGGCCGAGTGGGCTCGCTTCCACCCGGCCTTCGCGCCCGACGTGAGGCGCCGCTTCGACCCGAAGGCGAGCCTCGCCCGCCGCGAGCTCCCGGGCGGCCCGGGCCCGAAGCAGGTCGCTCGCCAGCTCGCGCGCTGGGACAAGCAGCTCGGGAAGGCGCCGTGACGAAGAAGGGCGCGCTCCTCGCGACGATCCTGTGCGGCCTCGCCTGCGGGGTGAAGGCCCCGCCGCGGCCGCCGCTGCGGGAGGCTCCTGACGCGGGGGCGACCCCGACCCCGAACCCGACCCCGACCCCGAACTCGACCCCGTGAACCATTTCCAGCGCAAGAAGGGCGTTCTGCAGGCGGAGGGGATCCCGCTCGAGGAGCTCGCCCAGGCCTACGGGACGCCGCTCTACGTCTACTCGACGGCGACGCTCACCCGGCACTGGAAGGTGCTGGAGCGTTCGCTGGCGGGGTTGCCGCACCTCGTCTGCTACGCGGTCAAGGCGAACTCCAACCTGGCCGTGCTGTCGCTCTTCGCGCGGCTGGGCTCCGGCTTCGACATCGTTTCGGCCGGCGAGCTGTACCGGGTGGTGAAGGCGGGCGGGGATCCGGCGCGGGTCGTCTTCAGCGGCGTCGGCAAGCGCGACGACGAGCTCGCCTTCGCGCTCGACCAGGGCGTGAAGGTGATCGACGTCGAGAGCGCCGAGGAGCTGGGGCGCGTCTCCGTCGTCGCGCGCCGGCTGAAGCGACGCGCCCCCATCGCGCTGCGCGTGAACCCCGCCGTCGACCCGAAGACGCACCCGTACATCGCGACCGGCCTGCGCGAGTCCAAGTTCGGCGTGGACGTGGTGGAGGCCCGCCGCCTCTACGCGCTCGCCGCCACCGATCCCGCCCTCGAGCTGAAGGGGGTGGCGATGCACATCGGCTCGCAGATCACGAAGGTCGCGCCCTTCCTCGACGCCATCCGGCGCGTGCTCGGGCTCGTCCGGGATCTCCGGGGGCAGGGCATCCACCTCGGCCACCTCGACATCGGCGGCGGCCTCGGCATCCCGTACGACGGCGAGGAGCCGCCGCACCCGGACGACTACGGCGCGGCCGTGAAGAAGGCGCTGCGGGGCTTCGATGGCGAGGTGCTGCTCGAGCCGGGCCGCGTCCTCGTGGGCAACGCCGGCGTGCTCGTGACGCGCGTCCTCTACCGCAAGAAGAACGGCCGCCGCGAGTTCGTGGTGGTCGACGCCGCCATGACGGAGCTCCTGCGGCCCGCCCTCTACGGCGCGCACCACGCCATCGAGCCGGTGGCGCGGCCGCGGGAGGAGGAGATCGTGGCCGACGTGGTGGGCCCGGTCTGCGAGTCCTCCGACTTCCTCGCCCGCCGCCGCCGCCTCCCGGCCGTGGTGAGCGGCGAGCTCCTCTGCGTCCGCTCGGCCGGCGCTTACGGGTTCGCCATGGCGTCGAACTACAACACCCGCCCTCGCCCGGCTGAGGTGCTCGTCGAGGGCGACACCGCCTACCTGGCGCGGGCGCGGGAGTCGCTCGCGGACCTCCTCCGCGGCGAGAAGCCGAACCCCCCGCCGCGCCGCTTCGGCGCCGGGCGGCGGATGCGGTAGATTGTCGGCCAGCCCTGAGGGAGGTCCCATGCGCTTCCAAGGTTCGCTCGTCGCCATCGTCACCCCGATGAAGGACGGTGAGGTGGACTTGCGCGCGTTGCGCGCGCTCACCGAGTGGCAGCTCGCCGAGGGCACGGACGGCATCGTGCCGTGCGGCACGACCGGCGAGGGCGTCACCCTCACCGCCCAGGAGCGCTCGGACGTGGTGCGCGCGGTGGTGGAGACGGTTCGCGGCCGCGTCCCCGTCATCGCCGGCGCCGGCTCGAACGCCACCCACGAGTGCATCGAGTCGGTGAAGCGGGTCAAGGAGCTCGGCGCCGACGCCGCGCTCGTCGTCACGCCCTACTACAACAAGCCCACGCAGGAGGGCCTGTACCGCCACTACCTGGCCATCCAGGAGGCGACCCGCTTCCCGATCGTCGCCTACAACGTGCCCTCCCGCACCTCGGGTGACCTCCTCCCCGAGACGGTGGCGCGGCTCGCCAAGGCTGGCGCCATCGTCGGGCTGAAGGAGGCCACGGCGAGCATGGACCGGCAGGTGCAACTCGTAGAGAAGGTGGGGAAGGACGCCCTCGCCTGGCTGTCGGGCGACGACTTCACGGTGCTCCCGTACATCGCCTGCGGGGGCCACGGCGTCATCTCGGTCGTGACGAACATCGCCCCGCGCGCCATGAAGGACCTCGTCTCGGCGGCGCTGCGCGGCGACTACGCCCGCGCGCTCGAGCGGCAGGTGGCGCTGGCCGACTTGATCCGGACCATGTTCATCGAGACGAACCCGGGTCCGGTCAAGGCAGCAGTGGCGCTCCTCGGGAGGGCTGGCCCCGAGCTGCGGCTGCCGCTCGCGCCCGTCTCGGACGCGAACCTGGCCAAGATCCGCGAGGCCATGGTCCGCTTCGGCCTCGTGGCGCGCGCCTAGGAGAGGTGAACGCATGACTCGAGTGGTGGTGACCGGCGCCTCGGGGCGCATGGGGGGACACATCATCCGCGCGCTGCACGCGGACGGGCTCGCGCTGGTCGGGGCGACCGAGCGGCCTGGCTTCGCCGCTGGCCTGGACGCGGGTGCGGCGGCCGGGCTCCCGCCGCTCGGCGTCCCGGTCCAGGGAGAGCTCTCCCGGGCGCTCCAGGCCGGGGCCGACGTGGTGGTCGACTTCACGAGCTTCGAAGCCTCGGCCGCGCACGCCGCCATCTGCGCCGAGGCCGGGGTAGCCCTCGTCATCGGCTCGACCGGCTTTACGCCCGAGGCGCGGGCCCGGGTCGAGGCGGCGGCGCGCCGCGTCCCGATCGTCCTCTCGCCCAACATGAGCGTGGGGGTGAACGTCCTCTTCGCCATGGTCCGGCGGGCGGCGCTCGCGCTCGGCGACGCCTACGACGTCGAGATCGTCGAGATGCACCACAAGAAGAAGAAGGACGCTCCGTCGGGCACCGCCATGCGGCTCGCGGAGGTGGCGGCGGAGGCGCTCGGGCGCGACCCGGCGCGCGATCTCAACTTCGGCCGCCACGGCCTCGTCGGCGAGCGGCCGGCGCGCGAGATCGGCGTGCAGACGCTGCGCGGCGGCGACGTGGTGGGCGAGCACACCGTCTACTTCGTGGGCGAGGGCGAGCGGCTCGAGCTCACCCACCGCGCCACCTCCCGCGACCAGTTCGCGCGCGGGGCGGTGCGGGCCGCGCGCTGGGTGGTCGGGCGCGCTCCGGGCCTCTACGACATGGCCGACGTGCTCGGCCTCGGAGTGCGCTAGATGCGGACGTGCCGGTTCCGCCGTGCCGGACGGGAGCACTACGGCGTCCTCGACGGGGCCTCGGTCCGTGCCCTCACCGCCGAGCCCTGGGCGGGCGGCCTGCCGGAGGGGCCCGCGCACCCGCTCTCCGAGGTGGCGCTGCTCGCCCCGGTGCAGCCTTCCAAGGTCGTCTGCATCGGACGGAACTACCGCGCGCACGCGCAGGAGCTCGGCCACGACGTGCCGAGAGAGCCGCTCCTCTTCATCAAGCCCTCGACCTCGGTGATCGGGCCGGGCGACGAGATCCGGCTCCCCGCCGCGTCGCAGGAGGTCCACCACGAGGCCGAGTTGGCGATCGTCATGGGCCGCGCGCTGACCTGCGGCAGCCCCATCACGGCGCGGGAGGCCATCTTCGGCTTCACCTGCCTCGACGACGTCACGGCTCGCGACATCCAGCGCGCGGAGCAGCACTTCACGCGCGCCAAGTCCTTCGACACCTTCTGCCCCATCGGGCCCTGCATCGAGACGGCGCTCGATCCGATGGACGCCAGCGTCGTCTGCCGCGTCAACGGCGCGGAGCGCCAGCGCGGCTCGACGCGCGCGCCAGCGTCGTCTGCCGCGTCAACGGCGCGGAGCGCCAGCGCGGCTCGACGCGCGAGCTGGTGGTGGACGCCTATGCGCTCGTCGCCTTCGTCTCGAGCGTGATGACGCTCCTCCCCGGCGACGTCGTCTCGACCGGCACGCCGGCCGGGGTGGGGCCGCTCCGGCGCGGCGACTGGGTCGAGGTCGAGGTGCCGGGCATCGGCATCCTGAAGAACCCGGTGGTGTGAAGCCGGGGGGAGGGGAGGCATGCGCGCGTACGTGGGGGTGGGGACGAACCTCGGCGACCGCTGGGCGCACCTCGCGCTCGCCGCGCGCGAGCTCCGCGCCGCCGCGGGCATCGCGTTCCTGCGCGGCTCGCGCGTCTACGACGCGGCGCCCATGGGGCCGAGCCAGCCGCGTTACCTCAATGCGGTGGTGGAGCTCGAGTCGACGCTCCCGCCCGAGAAGCTCCTCGCGGCGCTGCAGGTCGTCGAGCAGGCAGCCCTCCGCGAGCGGGGCCTGCGCTGGGGCCCGCGCACCCTCGACCTCGACCTGCTCCTCTTCGGCGACGAGGTAGTCCGGACGGCCTCGCTCACCGTGCCGCACCCGGGGCTCCTCTCCCGGCGCTTCGTGCTGGCGCCGCTCGCCGAGCTGTGTCCGGAGCGGATCGTCCCCGGCACCGGGGCCAAGGTGGCGGAGCTCCTCAGGGCGGTCCCGCCCTACGACATGTGCTTGGTCGGGCTCTACCCGTCTCCCTAGGCCCTCGTCACCCCCGCCGCCGCGAGCACCTTCGCCACCGCCTCGGCCCCGAGTGGCTCGCACCGCCCGAGGAGGCGGGCGAGGAGCGCCACGCGCGCCACGCGCTCCAGGGTCTCCAGGCGATCGAGGGCCTCGGCGAGCGTGCGGCCCAGCGCGAGCGCGCCGTGGCGCTCGAGGAGCAGCACGTCGTGCCCGGCGAGGAGCGGGCCGAGCGCGCGCGGAACCTCGTCGGTCCCTGGCGTCGCGAAGGGCGCCACCACCACCTCGCCCAGGACCACCGACGCCTCCGGCATGACGTCGTTCGGGGGCGGGAGCCCGGCCACCGTGAGCGCCACCGCCGAGAGCGGGTGCGCGTGCACGATGGCGCCCACGTCCGGGCGCGCGCGGTAGGCCGCGAGGTGCATGCGCAGCTCGGACGAGGCGCGACCGCGGCCGCGCACCTTCTCGCCTGTCTCCGTCACCACCACCAGGTCTGCCGGCCGCAGCGCGCGCTTGACGGCCCCCGCGGGCGTGACGAGCAGCCGGTCCTTCCCGAGCCGACACGAGACGTTCCCCTCGCCGCCGCCGATGAGGTCCTTCGCGTCGAGGCGCTGGCACACCGCCACCAGGGCGCGGCGCAGCTCGGCTTCGTTCGCGCGGGCGCCTGCCATCGCCTGCCTACAGCACGCGCGCCGCGAGGAGGTCCTGCACGTCGAGGAGCCCGACCGCTCGCCCTTCGTCGTCGACCACCGGCACCTGGTCGATGCGCGCCTGGCGGAGCACCCGTGCCGCGTCGGCGACGAGCGCCTCCGGCCGGACCGTGCGCGGGTTCCTCGACATGACGCGGCTCACCGGCGCGTCGAACTCCACCCGCCCGCGCTCCACGATCCGGCGCAGATCGCCGTCGGTGAAGACGCCCACCAGCTTGCCGGCCGCGTCGACGACGGTGCAGGCGCCGGGGCGGCCGGGCGTCTTCGTCATCACGGCCACGGCCTCCTTGAGCGGCGCCTTCTCTGGTACGAGCGGGTTCGCGGGGCCGGCGCGCATCACCTCGCGCACCTTCATGAGGCCGCGGCCGAGCTTTCCGCCCGGGTGGTAGAGCGCGTACTCCTCGCGGTCGAAGGGGCGATTCTTGAGGACCGTCATGGCGAGCGCGTCGCCGAGGGCGAGCAGCGCGGCGGTCGAGGCGGTGGGGGCGAGGCCCATGGGACAGGCCTCCTCGATGTCGCCGATCGCGAGCACCAGGTCCGCGCCGCGGGCGAGCGGGTTCACCGCGTCGCGGGTGAGCGCTACCACCCGCGCCCCGATCTTCTTCAGCGCCGGCAGCAGGCGCAGGATCTCCTCCGTCTCGCCCGAGTTCGAGAGCGCCAGCACCACGTCTTCCTTCGCGACGCGGCCGAGGTCCCCGTGGGCCGCCTCGGCCGGGTGGAGGTAGTGCGAAGGGGTGCCGGTCGAGGCGAGGGTGGCCGAGAGCTTCTGGGCGATGAAGCCAGGCTTGCCCATCCCCGACACCACTACCCGGCCGCGGCAGGTGAGGATCCACTCGACGCAGGTGGCGAAGCGCGCATCGAGCGTCATCCGCGCCAGCACGCCCGCCTCGGCGGCCAGGACCGTCCGGCCATACTCGACGAGCTCGCGCTGACGGCGGCGCACCTGAGGCTGCCCACCTGGCAGCTTGACCACGCCCGCGCTCTTCCGGCTCGGCATGTCGGCCCCTTTAGCACACCCTGCCCCGGGGCACATCCCGGCTGGTTTCTGGCCAGTTCCACAGAGGTGATTGGCGAGCGGCGTGTCGGAGCGCTCCGCTATACCCAGCTCTCCCCGCCACACTGAAGCGAAGGAGACGGCATGCAGTTCTTCATCGACACCGCCGACGTGGGCGAGATCAAGAAGGCCCTCGCCATGGGCCTGTGCGACGGCGTCACCACGAACCCGTCGCTGGTCGCGAAGACCGGCCGCCGCTTCAGCGAGGTGCTGAAGGAGATCACGGAGCTCGTGCCCGGGCCGGTCTCGGCCGAGGTGACCGCGGTCGACTACGACGGCATGATGAAGGAAGGCCGTCACTACGCGAAGGTGGCGAACAACATCGTCGTGAAGGTGCCGCTCATCACCGAGGGGCTGCGGGCCGTCCGCGATCTCACCGCCGAGGGCATTCGGACCAACGTCACCCTCTGCTTCTCGCCGGTGCAGGCGCTCCTCGCCGCGAAGGCGGGCGCCACCTACGTCTCGCCCTTCGTCGGCCGCCTCGACGACGTGTCCGAGGACGGGATGGCGCTCATCGCGCAGATCCTCGAGATCTTCCGCAACTACGACTTCGCCACCAAGGTGCTGGTGGCGAGCGTGCGCCATCCGCTCCACGTGCTCGAGTCGGCCCGTCTCGGCGCCGACGTCGCCACCATTCCCTTCAACGTCATCGAGCAGCTGGCGAAGCACCCGCTCACCGACCTCGGCCTGAAGAAGTTCCTCGCCGACTGGGAGAAGGTGCCGAAGGAAACGAAGTAGGAGCGCCGTCCTTCGGCGGGGGATGAACCCGGCGCGGCGGGGGATGAACCCCCGCCCTACGGCGGGGCTTTCGTAGGGCGGGGGCTTGTCCCCCGCCGCAGCTACTGCCGCTCGCTCACGAGGAAGAGGCGCCGCTCCGCGAGCTCGAGGGCCGAGGCGAGCTCCGCCCGCGTCAGCTCCACGCCGGTCGCCTGCTCCTTCAAGGCGAGGCACCGCTCGGTCAGGTAGCGCACGAGGAGGTGCCCCGCGGCAGCCTCCTCCTGCGCGCGCCAGTGCCGCGCGGCCTCCTCGCGCATGAGCCGGTCGATCTCGCTGAACTCGCGCTGGAGCTCGAGTCGGGCCACGCGCAGCGCGAAGCGCAGGGCGGCCTCGCCGAGCGTCGCGCGGAGGCCGGCGGCGTGGCGCGCGAGGAGCTCGTCCGGCACCGCCTCGGCGAACGGCGGCGGCCAGGCCGCGAGCTCGCCGCAGAGCTCCTCGGCGAACCGCTCGAGGAGGTAGCTCTTCACCGGCTGCTTCTGGCGATCGTACAGATGGTCCCAGCGCCGATCCCTGGGCATCACGCGCCCACGAAGTGCGTGAGCCAGCGGCCGAGGAGGCTCGTCGCCTCGGGCGTGTCGCGGATCGAGGCCCGGACCGCCGCCGCGCCGCCGGGCGCCTGGAGGTCGAGCCGCTCCCGGCGCACCTCGGCGAGCATCCGCGAGCGCTCCGCGTCGAACTCCGGGTGGAACTGGACGCAGCGGATGAATTCACCCCAGGCGAAGGCCTGCACCGGGGTCATCTCGTTCTCGGCGAGCAGGGTCGCGCCCGCCGGCAGCGCCGCGACGTGGTCCTCGTGCGTCTGCTGAGCGAGGAGCGGTGACGCGAGCCCGGCGAAGAGTGGATCCCGCTCGCCGTCGGGCGTGAAGCGCACCGCAGCGGTGCCCGCCTCCCTGCCCCGCGGGTTCAGCTCCACCCGCCCCCCCAGAGCGCGCGCCAGGAGCTGATGTCCGAAGCAGACGCCCAGCACGGGACGGGTCCGCGCGGCCTCGAGGAGAAAGGCGGCGGACTCTTCCATCCAGGGCTCCGGGACGAGCACGCTCTTCGGGGAGCCCGTCATGACGAGGCCGTCGAAGCCGGCGGACGAGGGGAGGACCTGCTCGTACGGGCGGACCACGCGCAGCTCGACCCGCGGCGCCAGATGGCGGGCGAACCAGTCGGGATAGTCGCCGTAGCGCGCCCTCAGGGCCGGATCGGCAGAGCCTGCCTGGAGGATGAGCACTCGCCGCATGCGCCTTTCTTATCGCGCTGCGCTCCGACTCGCCCTTATGCTCGCTCACCAGCCACGACCTGTCCCGCCCACCGGCGCGCAACGGAGGTGACCATGCATCGCTCGGAGCCGCTCGACCTGGAGGGCCTCCGCGCCATCTTCGAGGAGAAGGACGTCCGCAAGGTGAAGCTCGGGGCCTTCGACGTCGACGGCGTCCTGCGCGGCAAGTACGTGTCTCTCGACAAGTTCTGGAGCGCGGCGGCGGGCGGCCTCGGCTTCTGCGACGTCATCTTCGGCTGGGACTCCTCCGATCAGCTCTACGACAACGCGCAGGTGACGGGCTGGCACACCGGCTATCCGGACGCGCTCGCCACCATCGACCTGTCGACCTTCCGGCTCATCCCCTGGGAGCCTGGCACGGCCGCCTTCCTGCTCGACTTCAAGGATCGAGAGGGGAGGCCGCACCCCGTCGCGCCGCGGCAGGTCCTGCAGCGGGTCCTCGCCCGCGCCGCCCGGGCCGGGCTCGTGCCGCACCTCGCGGCCGAGTACGAGTTCTTCCTCTTCCGGGAGACGGCCGAGTCGCTCCGGCAGAAGGGCTTCCACGGACTCCAGCCGCTCACGCCCGGCATGTTCGGCTATTCCTGGGTCCGCACCAGCCAGGCGCGCGACCTCGTGCACGAGCTCCTGGATGGGCTGGCCGCCTTCGACATCCAGGTGGAGGGCTTCCACACCGAGACCGGCCCCGGCGTCTTCGAGGCGGCGATCGGCGTGGACGAGGGACTCCGCGCGGCCGACAAGGCGGCCCTCTTCAAGACCGCCGTGAAGGAGCTCGCGCACCGCCACGGCGTCACGCCCTGCTTCATGGCCAAGTGGAGCGACAAGCTGCCCGGCTGCTCCGGCCACATCCACCTCTCCCTGTGGGACGGGCAGAAGAACGTCTTCGCGGACGGCGCGGGCGGCATGTCCAGGGCGATGGAGCACGCCCTGGCCGGGCAAGTGACCCTCATGCCCGAGCTCACCGCGGTCGTCGCGCCCACCGTGAACTCGTACAAGCGCATGGTGGAGGGGACCTGGGCGCCCACCACCGCCACCTGGGGCGTCGAGAACCGCACCACCGCGCTGCGGGCGATCCCCGGGAGCGCCAAGGCGACGCGCATCGAATACCGGATGGCGGCGGCGGACATCAACCCGTACCTCGCCATGGCGGTGGCGGTCGGCTCCGCGCTGTGGGGCATCGAGCACGGGCTCCTCCCACCTCCGCCGGTGAAGGGCAACGCCTACCTGGCGAAGGAGGCGCCGCCCTTGCCGCACACGCTCGCCGAGGCGACCACCCGCCTGCGCGGGAGCGCGGCCGCGCGCGAGCTCCTGGGCGCGGAGTTCGTGGAGCACTACGCGCGCACCCGCGAGTGGGAGGTGCGGCAGTTCGACCGCGCCGTGACCACCTGGGAGCTGGAGCGGTACCTCGAGGTGATTTGAGGGTCCTCCGATGATCAACGAATTCTCCTTCCCCACCCGCATCGTGTTCGGCGTCGGCGCGCTGAAGGAGGTCCCGAGCCATCTGGCGCGCCTGGGCGTGAAGCGCCCCCTGCTCGTCACCGACGCGGGCGTGGTGGCGACCGGGCTCGCGGGGCGGCTCCGCGCCGTCCTGGACGCGGCTCACGTCCCGTTCGCTACCTTCGACGCCGTCGAGCCGAACCCGACGGGCGACACCGTCGAGCGCGGGCTCGTCGCCTACCGCGCGGCGGGTTGCGACGGGGTCATCGGCCTGGGCGGCGGCTCGCCCCTCGACGCGGCGAAGGGCGTGCGCCTCCTCGCGACCCACCCCGGGCCCCTCGCGCAGTACGACGACGCGAAGGATGGCTGGCGGCTCGTCACGAATGCCGTCCCGCCCATGATCGCCATTCCCACCACCGCGGGGACGGGCTCGGAGGTGGGGCGCAGCTTCGTCGTGACGCTGGCCGAGACCGGACGGAAGACCGTCGTCTTCGCGCCCGCCCTCATGCCCTCGGTGGCGGTCTGCGATCCGGAGCTGACCTACGGGCTGCCGCCGAAGCTCACCGCCGCCACCGGCATGGACGCGCTCACCCACAACCTCGAGGCGCTCTGCGCGAAGGGCTTCCACCCCCTGGCCGACGCGATGGCGCGCAAGGGCCTCGAGCTCTGCGGTCGCCACCTGGCCCGGGCGGTGAAGGATGGCCATGACGAGGAGGCGAGGGCGGGCATGATGATCGCCGCCGTCACCGGCGCCACCGCCTTCCAGAAGGGCCTCGGCGCGTCGCACGCGCTGGCGCACGCGCTGACGCCGGTGGCGGGCGTGCACCACGGCCTCGCGAACGCGATCGTCCTCCCCCACGTGATGGAGTTCAACCTCCCCGCCGCCGGCGCCGCGCTGGCCGAGGTGGCCGTCGCGCTCGGCGAACCCGGCTCGGACGATCGCGACCGGCTGGCTCGGCGCGCGGTGGAGCGGGTGCGGACGCTGGCGCGGGAGATCGGCATCCCGGAGCGGCTGCGCGACGCAGGCGTGAAGGAATCGCAGCTCCCGCTCCTCGCCGAGAAGGCCTGGGAGGACGCGAGCCACCAGGGAAACCCGCGCCC
>WNGR01027912.1_pt1 | contig 15323 bp, 17 predicted proteins | sample 5407581 | NCBI WGS metagenome assembly WNGR01 (sample SAMN13153383, study PRJNA577476) | soil metagenome | isolation source: 80 cm soil or saprolite under Garry oak tree replicate 2 | place: USA:California | collected 2016-06-15
CGGACCCCGCGCGCTTCCTCCCGGAGGCGCTGACGGCCGACGGGAACTACTCATGAAAACCGTTCACACGGACGTCCTGATCATCGGCACGGGCTTCGGCGCCGCGGCACCGGCCCTGCGGCTCGCGCAAGCGGGCGCGAAGGTGACGATGATCGAGAAGGGGCCGCGCGTACAGACAGCCGACTTCCGGCAGACGTCCGATCCCAGGTACCTCCTCAAGTATCTCCGGGGGACTCCGGGCGACCACCTCAGCCTCACCTACGCCGAGGCGCTGGGCGGCGGGTCGGGATTCTACGAGATGGTCTCCCTGCGGGCGCCGTCCGTCGTGTTCGACCAGATGGACGCGCAGGGGCGCCGGCTGTGGCCGCAAGGACTCGACCGTGCGGCGCTCGACCCCTATTACGACCTCGCCGAGCGGATGCTGCACGTGTCGCAGATCCCGCTCGCGGAGGTTCCCAAGACGGGCCTCGTGTTCGCGCAGCTGATGAAGAACCTCGGCTACTCCGTGGATCGCGCGCGCTACGCCGTGCGCGGCTGCCAGGGGAGCGGGTTCTGCGTGACGGGGTGCGTCTACGGAGCGAAGCAGTCGCTGTTCCTCAACTATCTGCCCCAGGCGGTCGAGGCGGGGGCGGAGATCGAGACCGACCTCGAGGCGCTCTCGGTGCAGCCGCTCGCGCACCCGCACCCGCGCGCCTGGCTCACGCTCGGCGAAACGCCCTACCGCTATCAGGTGATCTGCCAGCGGCGCACCGGCGAGCGGGAGCGGCTGCGGTTCGTGGCCCGCGTCGTGATCCTGGGGGGCGGCACCGTCGGCACGGCGACCCTGCTGCTGCGGTCGCGCACCTATCTCCCGCTCTTGAGCGAGCACGTCGGCAGGAACATCGCCTACAACGGCAGCGTGAAGGTCGCCGGCTTGCTTCCCGACGGCTTCCCCGACGCCGACATGTTCACGGGCCGCACCCATCCCGGCATGATCAGCTACCACTTCCTCCAGTCGCACGGGATCACCGTGCACGGGGTGAAGGCCCAGCCGCTGATGATCGTGTCGGCGGCCCGGATGAAGCTGGAGGGACATCGCCGCGTGTCCGGCTGGTGGGGCGAGCCCAACGTCGAGCTGATGCAGCAGATGCGGCACCGCATGATCGTGCTCGCGGCGTTCGGCCTGACCCCGCCGGGCGCGGCGCTCGACGTCTCAGAGGATGGCCGCGCGCGCGCGGTGCTGCCGCTCGACGCCGGCCTCGAGCGCTATCACGCGGACACGAGGCAGCTCCTCGAATCGATCCTGCTGCGGAACGGCTGCCGGCTCGTCGAGACCGACTTCCTGGACAAGCAGTTCGAGCCGGAGCAGGGCGTGCACTTCTCGACCGCGCACCAGGTGGGTTCGTGCCGCATGGCGGAGCGCAAAGCCGACGGCGTCGTCACGAGGAACGGCGAAGTCTTCGACTACCCGGGGCTGTACGTGAGCGATGGGGCGGTCATTCCCTCGTCGCTCTCGGTGAACACCAGCCTGACGATCCTCGCGAACGCAGAGCGGATCGCGGCGGGCATCATCGACCGCTACCGGCCTTCTTCCAGAGCACCCGCTCGATGAGCCAGTCCATGAGGCGGTCCGGCAGGTCCGGCAGCAATTCCATCAGCCGGTACCCCAGCGCTGACTCGACGACGAGGATCCGCAGGGGTGGCCGCCGGGCGGTGAGTGCCTTCGCGACGGCGTGCGCCACGCGCTCGGCGGGGAGACCGCGCTGCCCGGATCGCAGGGCGAGGTCCCGGAACCGCTCCAGGACCCGCTCGTAGGGTGTGCCGCGGTAGCGGCTCAGGTCCCACCGCTCGACCTTCTCCCAGATCCGGCTCTGCACACTGCCCGGCTGCACGACGATCACCCGCACGCCGAACGGGAGCAGCTCGCGCCGCAGGCTGTCGGAAGCGCCCTCGAGCGCGAACTTGGAGGCGGCGTAGGGACCCATGAACGGCAGGGCCCCGCGTCCCGCCACCGAGCTGATGTTGACGATGCGCCCGCGCGCGGCTTTGAGAAGGGGAAGGAAGGCCTGCGTGACGGCCACCGCCCCGACCAGGTTCACCTCCAAGACGTGGCGCAGCTGGTCCAGGGGGACGAGTTCGAGAGGACCGGCGGATGGGATGCCCGCGTTGTTGACGAGCGCAGCGAGCGGCGCGCCGGCCAGCGCTCGGGTCACCTCATCACGCGCGCGGGCGATGCTCGCCGTGTCCGTCACGTCCATCAGCACCGGCACGACGCGCGCCGCCTCGAGCGGGGCGCCGTCCTGCTCCCGCCGCACGGTCCCGAACACCCGAAAGCCCCGCGCGGCGAGGTCGCGCGCGATCGCGGCGCCGATGCCGCTAGAGGCTCCGGTCACAACGACGCCCCGGTTCACGGGGGGAGTATGGGGGAGAAGGAACGCCCTACGCCCGGCATGTTCAGCTTTTCGAAGCCAGCGCCGCCGCCCGGGTCCGCAGCGCCGCGTCGATCTGGTCCATGGAAACCGGCGCCGGGACCGTCCAGCCGGCCCGCTCGGTCGTGGGCACCCTGACAGCCGCGACCTCCCCGTCGGGCCCCAGCTCGACCACGGCCGTGGCGAGGTCGTCCGGACCCTGGTTCGCCTTGATGACGAGCGTCCACGTGCCCGCCGTCGGCCACGTGCGCTTGAGCGCGTGCACGCCCTCGCGCGACGTCTCCGTGAACTCGAGCGTCACGGTTTGCCGCGCCCCGTTCACGATCCCCTCCGCGGTGCCGGTCACGATGTAGCCCATGGCCTTCCCGTGATGGAAGGCGTGCACGAGCAGGAACGCGCCGCGTGTCGTCTGGTCGTAGGGGTTGGCGGGCAGCTCGATCGAGATCCAGGGCGGCCCGGCGAGAGCGGGAGACGCGAACAGCGCCGCGCAGTCGGCTGCGAGGCCGAGAGCCTCCTGGGAACTGGTTGCTGATGAGATGCCGGTGCGCAGGGGAAGGTTGGGATCTCCTGACAAAAGGCGTGGGGAGTGGGGAGTGGTTCGTGACGGTGCGCAGCGACGCTGCGGTTTGCACCGCAGCGTACCACGCCCCACGCCCCACGCCCCACGCAGTCAAGGTTCTCGTATGTGATACACCTTCCCGTTGTCCGACAGCGCGTAGATCTCGCCCGCCCCGTCCACACCGAACGACATCACGCTCCCGAGGCTGCGCACGTCCCACAGCGTGCGCGAGGTCACGCGGCCGTTGTCGTAGGTGAGGCTGCGCAGCCAGCCGCGGCAGTAGTCCGAATAGAAGTACTGGCCGACGAGCGCGGGGGACGCGCGGCCCCGGTACGTGAAGCCGCCGATGATCGCGCAGCCGTCGGCGTGCCCGTACTCCAGCGCCGGCAACACCAGACCGTCACCCTTGCAGCCGGGCTCGGCGTAGCAGTGCGCTCCCTCCATGACGTTCCAGCCGTAGTTCAGGCCGCCGCGGCCCGCGGCGACGACGTCGATCTCCTCCCACAGGTTCTGTCCCACATCGGCGACGTAGAGCAAGCCCGCGGCTCGATCGAAGGCGAAGCGCCAGGGGTTCCGCATCCCCATCGCCCAGATCTCGCCTCGCGTCCGCGCCGCGCCCACGAAGGGGTTGTCGGCCGGAATGGCGTAAGAGTCCCCGTGATCGACGTCGATGCGGAGCAGCTTGCCGAGCAGTGTCGCGGGACTCTGGCCGTTCCCCATGGGATCGCCCCCGCCGCCCCCGTCACCCATGCCGACGTACAGCATCCCGTCGGGCCCGAACATCACGAGCCCGCCGTTGTGGTTTGAGAACGGCTGATTGACGAAGAGGATCTGTCGTCCCGATGCAGGGTCGGCGACGTTCGGGTCGGCGCTCACGGAGAAGCGCTTCACGCGGGTATCGCCGTGCCGGTCGGTGTAGTTCACGTAGAACCAGCCGCTCGTCGCGTAGCGCGGATGGAACGCCAGGCTGAGCAGCCCGCGCTCGCCGCCAGAGTCCACACTGTCCACGATGTCCAGGAACGGCGTCGGCAGCACGCGCCCGTGCTCGACGATCTTTACGCGCCCCGCCTGCTCCACGACGAACAGGCGCGGGTCCCCGGCCGGGGCGGTCAGATAGAGCGGGTCCTTGAAGCCGCTCGCCGCGACATCCACTCGCAGCTTGCCCGTCCGCTCGGGCGGCACCTCGGGCCCCTGGGACACCTGCCCCGCGGCCGCGACGACGAGCGGGACGAGGGCGGCGGCAATGCGTCGCTTGACGGTCACCGCGCCAACCCCGTCCGGGGGTCGATGTCACGCATGCCTTGCAGGATGATGCGGCGCCAGGCGATGCGACGAATGGCGTTCCAGTAGGCGTCCAGCTGGCGCTGCTCCAGCCGCAGCACGCCGTCGCGCGTGACTCCCACGGGCGGCGGCACCAGCACCGCGACCCGCTGATACACCGCGCCTCGCAGCACCGGCTCGACGCGCGAGAGCAAGTGCCACAGCGAGACCGCATCCTCCGACCGGGCGGCGCCGAGGGCGCGGCGCACGGCCGCAGCGCCGCCGTTCCCGAAGTCATACGCTTCGAGCGCCAGGCGCAGTACCTCCGGCGCGTCGGCCGCGAACGGGATGCCGGGCCCCACACCGGGGCGCGTCCGGGCGGCGAAGCCGAGCGGCACGATCGAGCGCCGCCCGCTCCACTGCAGCTCGACATAACCGGCGGTCACGTGGATCAGACCGTTGCCGCTCGAGTCCACCTCCAGCGCATAGGCGCAGCCCAGGTCCACGGCGACGCCCGCCGGCATCTCGACGAAGAAGAGGCGCGGGGGGGCGTCCACCTTGGCGACGATGGCGCCGCGCGCGAGCGCCAGCCGATGGTCGGTGGCCCGCGCCTCGACCAGCCGGACGCGGGTGCCGGGCTTGACGTCCACCTGGCCGATGTCGCCCACGAAGATCAGCGCTCGGGAGGAATCGTCCGTCTCGACCCACTCGCCCACGCGCAGCAGTCCGCTTCCGCCGAGCGGCGTCTCGGCGACGCGGGGCGCGCCAGCGATGCGAGCCACCTCCCAGGCGCCGCTCGGTGCAGCCACGCCACCCCAGCGAGCGATGACGAGCGCCAGCGCGGCGGCGCCGGCGAGCGCAACCACCGTCCAGCGGCGCCACGCGCTCGCCCTGATCCGCGCGTCGATCTCGGGCCAGAGATCCCGCGACGGCTGGACGCTCTTCGGCAGGCGCTCCACGGCGGCCAGCAGGTCGCGGAACTCGCGGTCGTCGTCGCGTTCAGTCATAGGTCCACCATCTCCCGCAGTAGGCGGCGCGCGCGGAACAGCTGCGCCTTCGAGGTGCCTACGGCGATCCCAAGGAGCTCGCCGATCTCTTCGTGGCGGTAACCCTCCACGTCGTGGAGCACGAACACGTGGCGCGCGCCCTCAGGCAACGCCGCGACGGCGCGCTCCAGATCGAGCCGCAACGCCGGGGAGGGCCCTTCCCCACCCCGCTCGAGCGTCGCCGGATCCTCCACGGCCTCGACCCGCGTCCAGCGGCGTCGCGCCCCACGCCGCTCCATCAGCACCAGGTTCACGGCGAGCCGGTGCAGCCACGAGGAAAACGCGCTCTCCCCGCGAAACGACGCCAGCGTGCGCCACGCCTGCACGAACACATCCTGCGTGCGCTCCTCGGCCTCGGCGGCGCTCCCCGTGAGTCTGAGGCAGAGCGCGTAGGTGCGCCCCACGTGCTCCCGATACAGCTCGTGGAACGCGGACTGGTCGCCTTGCTGGGCACGGCGGACGACCTCCGTCACGAGGAGGCCAGGCGGTGGCACACTACTGGGATGCCTGAGGGAGGCGCAGGGTTTAGGGCACGGGGGGCCGCTGCCTGTGCCAGTCCGTGCGCGACTGGTACAGCCGCGCGAGCCGCACCAGCTTCAGCTCGTCGAATGCCCGCGTGACGAAGCTCAGCCCCGTCGGCAGGCCGTTCAGCCCGAACCCATTGGGCACGCTGATCCCCGGCACGCCGACGACGTTGCTCGAGCCGATCAGCGACACCCCCCCTTTCACGTCCGGGTACGCGTCGCGGAACGCCTTGTCGAGCGGGCTCGCCACCGTGGCGCGCGTGGGCGTCGCGACGGCGTCGAACGGCTTGAGAAAATCGTCGTAGGTCTGCGCCATCAGCCGCCGCACGCGCATGGCGCGCAGGTAGTCGCGCGCCGGGATCGCGAGCGCGGGGTAGCCGCCGATCCGGTCCTCCGGCGCCGTGAGGTCGCGGATGCGACCGCTCTCGAGCAGATCGTCGAACGCGCTCGCGCCCTCGGCGGCGATGATGGTGCCCGCCACCACGCCGAACGGCAGGTCGGGGACGGCGACGTCCATCACGACCACGGCCGCCGCGCGGAGCCGGTCGAGCGCCGCGGCGAAGTTGGCCGCCACCTCGGCCTGGATCCCGTCGGTTGCGCCCTGAGGCACGGCGATGCGCCAGCGGCGCCGGGGGCCCCCGGGTACGGGATAGCGAAACCCGCGCTCCAGGGAGGACGGATCGGCGGGATCCCTCCCGGCGATGGCCGCGAGCACGAGCCCGCAGTCGTGCGCCGTGCGCGCCATGGGGCCGAGCTTGTCCATCGTCCAGGAGAGCGCCATGGCGCCGTGCCGGCTCACCAGCCCGTACGTGGGCCGCAGGCCCGTCACGCCGCAGTACGCCGCCGGCGTGAGGATCGAGCCCGAGGTCTCGGATCCGATGGCGAAGGGCACGAGGCCCGCCGCCACCGCCGCCCCCGGCCCCGCCGACGACCCGCCGCTCCAGTAATCGGGATTCCACGGGGTGCCCCGGCGTTCCGCAGCCGCGTGACGACGGTGGCGTCCGCATCGAACACCTGATCGCGGTAGGGCTCCGCGCCCCAGGTCGTCTCGTCGCCCTTCGTCGCCAGGAGATCCTTCACGCCGTAGGGAATCCCGTGCAGCGGGCCGCGCCACCTCCCCGCACGGATCTCGCGGTCCGCCTGCGCCGCTTCGACGAGGGCGCGCTCGCGCGTGACGTAGGTGATCGCGTTGTAGCTCGGCCCCAGCCGCTCGAGCCGGTCGAGGAAGTAGCCGGCCAGCTCCGTCGCGGAGGCTCGCCGGCGGCGCAGCAACGCGCCCAGCTCGGCGACCGGGAGAAACGCGAGATCGTCGCTCCCCGCGCTCACCGCTCGGTCCCCCGGTAGGCCGCGAACACGAACGCCGGCTCGTCGGCGTTGGTCAGGGCGACCTTGTACAGCTGATCCACGTTCTGCAGGCGCGAGTGGATCGCTTGGGTGATGGCCCTGAGGTCGTCGTCCGAGAGTCGGTCGCCGTAGCGCAGCCGCACCGCTTCGGCGAGCGTCTTGGCGAGGGGAGACGGTTCCGTGTCCTGCGCGCCTTGCGGCGGGGACGGGCGTGGCGCCGTCCCGGCGGGCAGGTCGAGGGCGACGAAGGGCGCGGCGGCGGCGAGCGCGAGCTGCTCGGCGAATGCTCGGCGGCTGATCGCAGGCGGCACGGATCACTCCGGCGTTTCAGAGCGAGCTCGAACGGGGGACCCTTGCGAGTCCCCGTTCGGCGAATTGCGAGAGAGGCTCAAGCTGCGTGGCGGCAAGGAAGAGCGGAAGGGTGACCCGCGCCGATGTGACGGTTGGCCACGACGGTCACTTGCTCTCCGGTGGTAGATTGCTATCCTAGGCCGTAGCCACTTGACTCCGACGTTCTGGGCGCCCGGTCGGAGGGTCACTGCTCCGCGAGGTGGGATCAGTGAAACAACCTCAGGCACGGGCGGCGGCGCCCACGCCCCACCCGATCCAGATCCTTCTGGCAGACGACCACGCGGTGCTCCGTTCGGGGCTCCGCCAGCTGCTCGATGCCCAGCCCGGTCTGCACGTCGTCGGTGAGGCCGCCACGGGTGAAGAGGCGGTCGAGCAGGCCCGCACACTCAAGCCTGATGTGGTGGTCATGGACCTCGTCATGCCGGGGATGGGGGGGCTCGAGGCCTTGCGCCGCATCGCCGGGCAAGAGCGGGGCGCCAAGATCCTCGTGCTCACGGGCCAACCGAAGGAACAGGTGCTCCTCGAGGTGCTCGAGGCGGGCGGCAGCGGCTACGTGAACAAGATGAGCAGCTCCGACGACCTGGCCCATGCCATCCGCAGCGTGGTGGAGCACGAGGTGTTTGTCGATCGCGCCGTCACGAAAGCCCGCGTTCAGGGCTCCGGGCGGCCGCCACGACGCCAGGCGGACTTCACCGTGGGACGCCTCAGCGCGCGCGAGCGGGAAGTCCTTGCGCTGACGGCCGCGGGCCATACCTCTAACGAGATCGGCCAGCAGCTCAGCGTGAGCCCCAAGACCGTGGAGACCTATCGCGCACGCATCATGGGGAAGCTGGGCTTCCAGCATCGATCCGAGCTGGTTCGCTTCGCGCTCCGCGCCGGGCTGCTCAAGGTCGAGTAGGCCTCAGCGCGCCGTCGGCCGGATCAGCAGGCCCGTCGTCGACACCCGCACCTCGAACTGCGCCGGCCGCCCCGCCGCGACGAACGTCGCCGAGCCGTACTGCGCGTCCACCAGCAGAGCGAGCAGCGAAAACCGCCGCGCGACGTCGAACATGTCGATCGGCTTGGGGTGCGCGAGCGAGTACACGGTGCGCGGCCGGGAGCGCTCCTGCGCCACGTCGTTGTATCGGCCGGCGACGCGATCGAGCTCGTAGGCCGTGGGCACGCCGAGCAGGTTCGCCAGGGAGTGCCACTTCAGGATGTGCGCGTCGATGTAGAACGCATCGCCGGCGAGCTCATACATTGCGAGCCGCTGGTCGGGCAGACGGATCGTGGCCCGGAACCGCTGCACGGCGACGGGCTCCGTGGATACCGTCGCCGCGACGGTCTCCAGGGTCAGCGCGCGGTAGCCCTGGACGCCGATGGTCACGATGGCGGCGAGCGCGCCGGCGGCGAGGAACAGGGAGCCGAGGAGGCCCGTGGTCGCGCCGGAAAGCCAGCGGCCCCGCCGCAGGATGGCGAGGCCCGCGGCGAGGAAGACTGCGCTCGCGACGAAGCAGACGAGCGCGATGACGAGGAGCAGACTGGGCACGGCCGGGCTCGGACCGAGGTCGGTCTAAGCTAGCGCAAACCGAAGGAGCGGGGTATCACTAACCATGCCCCGTACGGCGACTCCCGCCATCCCTGGGGTGGAGGTCACGACGCCCGCGCCCGCGGGCTGCGAACCCATCCTCAGCGGCGACGCACTGCGCTTCGTCGCCTCGCTCGCGCGCCGCTTCGAACCCACCCGCCGCGACCTGCTCGCGCGCCGGGCCGCGCGCCTCCAGGAGCTCGAGGCCGGCCGGCTGCCCGACTTCCTCCCGGAGACGCGCGCGCTGCGCGAGCGGGACTGGACCGTCGCGCCGATCCCCCCCGACCTGCAGGAGCGCAAGGTCGAGATCACCGGCCCAGTCGACCGCAAGATGGTCATCAACGCCCTCAACTCGGGGGCGAGCGTGTTCATGGCCGACTTCGAGGACTCGCACTCCCCTACCTGGGAGAACACCATCCGCGGCCACCAGAACCTGGTGGACACGGTGAACGGCACGATTTCGTTCACGGGCCCGGAAGGCAAGCGCTACGCCCTGAACGAGCGGACGGCGACCCTGATGGTCCGGCCGCGCGGCTGGCACCTCGTCGAGAAGCACGTCCTGGTGGACGGGCAGCCCGTGTCGGCGTCGCTGTGCGACTTCGGCCTGTGCTTCTTCCACACCGCCCCGGCGCTCGGCGAGCGCGGCAGGGGCTCCTACTGGTACCTCCCCAAGCTCGAGAGCCACCTCGAGGCGCGGCTCTGGAACGAGGTGTTCAACTTCGCCCAGCCATTCGGGCGACGGTGCTGATCGAGACGATCCTCGCCGCGTTCGAGACCGACGAGATCCTCCACGAGCTGCGCGACCACTCGGCCGGGCTCAACTGCGGCCGCTGGGATTACATTTTCAGCTTCATCAAGAAGTTCAGGAGCCGCCCCGAGTGCGTGCTCCCCGATCGCGGCCGCGTCACCATGGACCAGCCGTTCCTGCGCGCCTACGCCGAGCTCGTCATCAAGACGTGCCACCGCCGGGGCATTCACGCGCTGGGCGGGATGGCCGCGCAGATCCCCATCAAGGGCGACCCCGCCGCGAACGCCGCCGCGCTGGAGAAGGTCCGCCAGGACAAGCTGCGCGAGGTACGGCAGGGCCATGACGGGACGTGGGTCGCCCATCCGGCGCTCGTGCCCGTGGCCCGCGAGGTCTTCGATGGGCATGTGGCGGGCGCGCATCAGATTGCCGTGCGGCGCGAGGACGTCCGGGTCTCGGCGGGCGACCTGCTCGCGGTGCCGCACGGCGAGATCACCGAGGCCGGGCTCGTCGCCAACATCGACATCGGCATCCGCTACCTCGCTGCTTGGCTGGGCGGCCAGGGTTGCGTGCCGATTCACAACCTGATGGAGGACGCCGCCACGGCGGAGATCTCCAGGGCACAGATCTGGCAATGGCTGCGCCACGGGGCGCGCCTCTCCGACGGCCGCGCCGTGAGCGAGCGGCTCGTCCGGGAGACGCTCGCGCGCGTGACGCAGACCCTACCCGAACGGGTAGGTGTCGATCCCAGCGGGGGGGGTAGATTCGAACTGGCGGCAAGAATCTTCGAGCAAATGGCGACGGCGGCGGAATTTCCGGACTTCCTCACGCTCGTCGCCTACGACTACCTGGACTGATGGAGCGACGGAGTTCGGCTATGGAACGGCAGGAGTTCATCACCACGGTCCAGCGCGAGTGGGCGACCGACAGTCGCTGGGAGGGAATCACGCGCCCTTACAGCGCGGGCGACGTCTACCGGCTGCGCGGCTCGATCGACATCGAGTACACGCTCGCGCGGCTCGGCGCCGCGCGTTTGTGGGAGCTGCTGCAGGAGGAAGCGTTCGTACCGGCGCTGTCGGCGGTGACCGGGAACCAGGCCCTCCAGCTCGTGCAGGCCGGCCTCCGGGCGATCTACGTGAGCGGCTGGCAGGTGGCGGCCGACGCGAATAACGCGCTGCAGATGTACCCGGACCAGAGTCTATATCCGTCCGATAGCGTCCCCACCCTGCTCCGCCGCATCAACAATGCCCTGAAGCGCGCCGACGAGATCCACCACCTGAAAGGGGACCACGCGATCTACTGGTTCGCCCCGCTCGTGGCGGACGCCGAGGCGGGGTTCGGCGGCCCGCTGCACGCCTTCGAGGTCATGAAGAACATGATCGCCGAGGGGGCGGCAGGGGTGCACTTCGAGGACCAGCTCGCGTCGGTGAAGAAGTGCGGGCATCTCGGCGGCAAGGTGCTGGTGCCGACGAGCGAGTTCATCACGAAGCTCGTCGCCGCGCGCCTGGCGGCGGACGTGTGCGGGGTGGATACGATTCTCGTGGCGCGCACCGACGCCAACAGCGCCACGCTGCTCACGAGCGACTGCGACGAGTACGACCGCCGCTTCCTCGCGGGCGAGCGCACGACCGAGGGGTTCTTCCAGGTCAAGAACGGCGTGGAGGCCGCGATCGCGCGCGCGCTCGCCTACGCGCCGTACGCGGATCTCCTGTGGTTCGAGACCTCGAAGCCCGACATCGAGGAAGCCCGCCGCTTCGCCGAGGCGGTGCACACCAAGTTCCCGCGCAAGCTCCTCGCGTACAACTGTTCGCCGTCCTTCAACTGGAAGAAGCACCTCACCAAGGCGCAGATCGCATCGTTCCAGAAGGACCTCGGCGCGATGGGCTACAAGTTCCAGTTCGTCACGCTCTCGGCCTTCCATGCGCTGAACCACAGCCTGTGGCTGCTCGCGAAAGAGTATAAGGAAAGGGGCATGGCGGCCTACGCCGATCTGCAGGAGCGCGAGTTCACCTCCGAGCGGGACGGATACGAGGCGATTCGCCACCAGGAGTTCGTGGGTGTGGGCTACTTCGATGAGGTCACCCAGGTGGCGACGAACGGCAAGTCGGCGACCCTCGCGATGGAGGGCAGCACGGAGCAGGAGCAGTTCCGGGGCGCGTGAAGCGCTCCACGCTGTACGCCGTCGCGCTCGTCGCCGCCGTCGCAGCGCTCTTCTTCTACCTGACCACGGCACGGGCCACGCAGACCTGTCGCGTGTGCGTGGAGTTCCACGGTCGCACCAACTGCGCCACGGCCCGGGCGGGCAGCGTGAAGGACGCCGTCTCCGGCGCGCAGCAGACCGCCTGCGGCCCCCTCACCGCCGGCATGGACGACCGGATCGCCTGCGACAACACGGCCCCCATCTCTTCCGAATGTCAGACCCGCTAGGCGATTAGGAAAGGGGTCGAGGGGAGGCGTCACGCTCTTCCTCGACGGTTTCCTGGACGGTTTTTGGTTTCGTTTGTAAGTTGTTTCCCCCATGTCGCAATTCTCCCTCCCCCGGTCCCCCCTGCCGGCCCGCGTGCTGCTCGACCAGGGCGTGTCCCGGCCGGGAGACGTGTTCGTGATGGAGCGGGTGCCGCACCACGACGGCGCCGAGACGGTGCTCGAGATGCTGAACCGGCGGGAGGGGTTCTTCGCCTTCCGTCCCGCCGATGAGGAGGGAGTGCTGCTCATGTCGAAGGTCCACACGGTCTCGGTGGCGGTGGACCGCCAGGCGCCGATCGCCGATCCGGCGCGGCTCTCGGCGGCCCGCATGCTGGGGATCGAGCTGGTACTGGTGGGCGGCTCCACGCTGGGCGGCTGGGCGAGCGTGGAGCTCCCCGAGCATCACGCCCGGCTGCTGGACTACCTGAACGCGTCCGACGAGCCGTTCTTCGCGATGTGGACGCATGCGACGACCCACTACGTCAACCGGGCGCACGTGCTGTACGCGCGCCCATTGGACTGAGCCCGATGCCCGCCCGCCTCGATCCGTTCGTCGACGTGCTGCTCCGGGAGCGGGGAGATCAGCTCTATCTCCTCCCCGACGAGCCGGTCACGATGGTGAAGGACGGCAAACCGCGGAAGGTGAGCCGCCAGCCGCTCACGGATCAGCACATCTACGCCCTGCTCGTCGAAGTGGCCCCGTCCGAATCGGCGGACCGCATCGACCAGATGGCCGAGACGGAGTTCGATTACGTGGCGGACCGCGGGCTGGTCCGGGTGCGCATCGTACCCGAGGCCGGGCGGCTCACGGCGATGGTCGCGCCGCTCGATCAGGCGACGCCGGCCTCGCCCGCCGCCGTTCCCGCGGCACCACCCTCGCCGGCGCCTGCTCGCCCGGCCCCGCCGGCCCCCGCCGCCCCGCCGGTCCTGCCGGCCGAGTCCTCGGCCCCCCAATACCAGGCGGCCGTGCAGGCGTTGGGCGGGCTGCTGCGCCAGCTGGTCCACACCAAGTCGTCCGACCTCCACCTCCGCGTGGGCGAGCCGCCGATCTTTCGCACTCACGGCGAAATGAAGCGGCAGGCGGGCGAACGCGTGCCGGCGGAGCAACTCGAATCGATGCTGCTCGCCGTGATGCCCGAGCGGAACCGCGCCGACTGGAGGGAAACCGGCGACGCCGACTTCGCCTACGAAATCACGGGTCTGGCGCGCTTCCGGGTCAACGCCGCGCGCGACCGCAAGGGACCGGTGGCGGTGTTCCGCGTCATCCCCGCCCAGGTGCTCACGGTCGAGGAGCTCGGCATCGCCAAGGAGGTGCAGCAGCTCTGCTATCTCACGAAAGGGCTGGTGCTCGTCACGGGGCCCACCGGCTCGGGGAAGTCGACCACGCTGTGCGCGCTCGTCGACCTCGTGAACCGCATGCGGTCGGACCACATCATCACGATCGAGGACCCGATCGAGTTCGTGCACGAAAACAAGAAGTGTCTCATCACGCAGCGCCACGTCGGCGTGCATACGGAGAGCTTCAAGTCCGCGCTGCGCGCGGCGCTGCGCGAGGATCCGGACATCATTCTCGTCGGGGAGATGCGCGATCTCGAGACCGTCGCGATCGCGATCGAGACGGCGGAAACGGGACACCTGGTGTTCGGGACGCTGCACACGACGACGGCGGCCTCGACCGTCGACCGCATCATCGACCAATTTCCGGCCGACCGGCAGGCGCAGATTCGGGTGATGCTCTCCGAATCGCTGAAGGGCGTGATCTCGCAGACGCTGTGCAAGCGCCTGGGCGGCGGCCGCGTGGCCGCCCGCGAGGTGCTGCTCACGACGCCCGCGATCGCGAACCTCATCCGCGAGGGCAAGACCTTCCAGATCCCCTCGATCATGCAGACCTCGAAGCAGCTGGGCATGGTGACCCTGAACGACGCGCTGCTCGAGCTCGTCGAGAAGAAGGAGACGAGCCCCGACGAGGCCTACACGAGGTCGGTCGAGAAGGCGGGGATGCTCGCGGCGCTGAAACAGCGCGGGCACAAGCTCACGATCGCGGTATAGGCCCCCGCCGTATCAACAGTACGCCGCGGGCATGGCCTCGCGCATCAGCGCGAGGCTGCGGCAGGCGGCTTCCTGCACGGCCGCCGGGGACTCGCCGCGCCGCACGCATCGCTTGACGATCTCCAGTGCCTGAACGGGATGTTCGTCATCGTACTTGGCGTGCTCTTCGAGCCACCATCGTCCCTTGCGTCCGATTTTCTCGTTCCTGCTGAGCCCGCGGAGCGCCTTCTCGGAGATCTTCTGCGCGATTCCCTCGACGGCATAGTTCGTCGCCGACACCGCCGCTCCGAACGGAGCCGCGAGGCACATGTTGGTGAGGTAGTCGTGGAAGGCGCACACTTGGGGAACCGCCGGCTCCGGGCGCTCGAAGCGCTCCCGCGGCACCTTGAACCCGTCGCCCATGGCGCGCCACATCGACCCGTGGCGTCGCTCGACCCTGATGTTGTCTTCGAAGAACTCACGGCCGTCGTCGGGACAGCGGTCGAGCAGCAACTGCAGCCACTGCGGGAAGTCACGGATGACCGGATAGAAGGCGACGAGGAAGTTCTGAATCTTCCCGGGCACCAAGCGGTTTTCTGCGGCGTCTTCGATCACGGGCGTATTGAGGATCGCTTCTTGGGTCGGCTCCAGAGCCGCATCGAGATCGGCGACCCAGGCGGGGTGGGGGGTGACGTTCACGAGTCGTGCCCTCCTTTCACCGCTAAAGCGATGCCTAACGCGTGCCATCGTCGTCGCGGACCGTCTGTAATCTTGGGTCGCACCCGCCGGCGTACCGGGGTGTTGCGCGCGCGCAACGGTGGCTCGGCAGGGACTACGCGAAGCGAAGGGTCGGCCGTGCGGGAAGGGAGCAGGAGCCACCGGTCGGATTTGAACCGACGACCGCTCGATTACGAATCGAGAGCTCTACCACTGAGCTACGGTGGCGCGGTTATGCAGCAACGACTTACCGCATTGGTCGAGAGGTCTACGCCGTGGTGCCAATGGTGGTGCCAAAACCCACGCCG